>ENA-ORXD01000163-ORXD01000163.1-sediment-metagenome-genome-assembly--contig:-NODE-163-length-112458-cov-7.407142_pt1 | contig 112458 bp, 98 predicted proteins | sample MGYA00237862_ERZ511471 | MGnify/ENA metagenome assembly ERZ511471
GTAAGGACGTGTTGACAGGTTTTTGAAGGCCGGATATACTATCCCTCGCGTTCGGGCGGATAGCTCAGCGGAAGAGCACCTGCCTTACAAGCAGGGGGTCACAGGTTCGAACCCTGTTTCGCCCACCAATAAGAGCAATCGCAATTTGGCAATCAGAGTTGGAGCGGGGTTGTAGCTCAGTCGGTTAGAGCGCCGGCCTGTCACGCCGGAGGTCGCGAGTTCGAGTCTCGTCAGCCCCGCCAACATAAAGATTCTCTCCGTCAGAAGCGGCGGGATAGCTCAGTTGGTAGAGCAGCGGACTGAAAATCCGCGTGTCCCCAGTTCAACTCTGGGTCCCGCCACCATCTTTATTTTACGGACGAGCGGAAGTAGCTCAGGGGTAGAGCACAACCTTGCCAAGGTTGGGGTCGCGGGTTCAAATCCCGTCTTCCGCTCCATTTTTGTTTTGGGGCGGCATAGCCAAGTGGTAAGGCAGAGGACTGCAAATCCTTCATCCCCGGTTCGAATCCGGGTGCCGCCTCCAACTTTTCTAAACTATCTGCTATAATGAGTTCAGGCAATCCAGAAAACCTCAAAGACCTTCTGGGAAACACCCGGAAGGCCTTTTTCGTTTTGGCGGCGCATCCCTTCCACACAATCACGATGGAACCGAAACATCCTGCATTGCGCGCCGTCTCGTTCGGAATCTGCAAGGAAAGGCAAGGAAAAAACGCATGGGGAACAAACTGGTTTACGTCAGCGGAGCGCCCTTCTGGTTCACACCGGAAGGTTGTTTCGAAGCGGCGGAGCAGAGCAACGGTCTATTCGTAGAACGAGTCATGCTTCGCACGGAACGCGGACTGCGCGAAATCGTCAACGGCAAAGTCGTTCGATAGCACGCGGAACGCAATGGAGAGAAGCCGGAACGACCGGCTTCGAACTGACAGATGAAGAGGACCTCCCTGGATGGGGAGGTCCTCTTTTTGATTGTGGGAGTGGAGCTGTGATCTTACATTGCCCCCTAGCTCAGGTTGACCGGTCCAGTCTAACTTGATTTCTGGACCAGTCTTCCGGGGCTAGGTCAATCTGAGCCGATAATATCCATTGTAGGCAATGGCACAATGTTATACAATTAACCATGCGCCACGTAGATGCAAAAAATGGAGGGATGGAGAAAATGAAGAAGCATTGTTTCGTGTTCGTAATGGCAGTTCTTCTCTTGGTTTCTTTTGTGGTTCCCTCCTGGGGACAGATGGGCATGATGGGACCCGGTATGGGAAACGGCATGGGGATGATGGGATGGGGCATGATGCCCCAGGGGGTACGTTTCGACCAGGCCTTCCTGGTGATGATGATTCCTCACCATGAAGGAGCGGTGGAGATGAGCCGGTATATCCTGGAAAAAGGGAAGGACAAGCAGGTCAGGGAATGGGCGGGAAAAATCCTGAAAGCTCAGGAAGAGGAGATCCGGCTGATGAAATCCTTGCTGAAGGATATGGGTGCCGAAACGCTTGCAGGGCACGACCACATGATGCAGGACGACATGGACGAGATGATGCAGTCTCTCCTCAAGGCTTCTACCAATCCCGACAAGGCCTTCCTCGAACTGATGATCCCTCATCATGCGCAGGCGATCATGATGGGCGTCCATGTGCTTCAGAAGGGCACCGACGAACGGATCCTGAAACTCGCGGACAATATCATCCAGTCCCAATCGGGCGAAATCCTGCTCTTCAGGCAGTGGTTGGCGAAACATTGAGATCAGGACCTAGGGAGAGTCCGGAATGTTTGAGTGCACGGTGACCAGCGACAAGAGTTTTGAAAATAGCATTGACGGATTTGAAAAATTCCTTGGCTGAGTCCAAATTCGGAGTCCTGTGGGAGCTGGATATTGTAGCTAAGATGAAGGAGAAGGGAATCGACTACCCCGGTCAGATCGTCGTACTGGAGGTGTGTAACCCGCGCAGGGCGAAATCCGTTTTGGAAATCGACATCAAGGCGGGATCCTGCCCTCCAAGGTCGCAGTTTATGTAAAGGATGGCGTGACTCACATCTGAGGGGCTCGGCCTTCGAGGCTGATCGCCCTCATGGAAAACGAGAGGCAGAGCGGGATTGCCGAGGAAGTGGACAAGGACCTTATCTCGGCCATCGCATCGACCTTTCAAGATAGGATATCTCCTTCTCCGCACGGACTGCGGGAGATCGTCAACGGCAAGGTCGTTCGATAGGACGTACAGACGCAGTGGAGAGAAGCCGGTCAACCGGCTTCGAACTGACAGATGAAGAGGGCCTCCCTGTAAGGGGAAGTCCTCTTTTTTGTTGTATAGAGAAGAGTTGGTTTGAACCGACTAGCTAGAAATCCTTCAGAATTTCCAGTTCCTCTACGAGACGAATTCTGTTGGCCTTGACCCAGTCCACCCCGTAGGTTCGAATCAACCTGTTCATGCCGGAGAAGATCAAGCCGGCATCGGCTTCCCCGCCTGGAACTTCCTTCAACCCCAGCAGCTCAAGGGCCCCTTTCAGCGATACCATGTCATGCGCGTTTTCGGCAATGACGGACTCCATTCCGCGGTGTATGACAGCCCGTGAAAGGAAATGGCAAAACTCTTCGGCATTGGTTATTACGAGGTCGTTGAACGGATATGGGCCTCCGATCCACTTTTCGTGGACTTCGTCGACAAAAGTTTGCAGGGTCTTGAAGTATTCGATGTCTTTACAATCCTCAAATACTCCCAGAGGTTTTCCTTGCACGATGGATTCCAGGTCGTTGTGGGCGAGGAGTTTGTCTCGAGTAGGCTTGATGGATTTTCGAAATTCGTCCAGGCTGGATTTAAGTCGCTCCATTTCCGGCCCTTTCTCACCCCAATCACCGAAACGAACCATATAGTCTATCGATAGGTTCAACGAGTCTCGCTGGATTGCAGGGTCAAGGAGTTTCGAAATCTGCTGGAGAGCATACTCCTGAGTGATGATGCCTAGCTTGAAGAAAAAGTCTGGGCATTCCTTGAACTGAGCCTCGTGGTTGGGGTTGTCGTCAAATAGGGTTCTTCGAATCGTCCAGGCTTCATAAGCCCAGTTACAGAGTTTGCAGAATTCGATAGCCGTCTCCTTGGAAATCGAAGTCATCCCATGGCCCCCTGAATTCCATCCGAAATTTCTTAAACGGGAGTGGATAATTAACCCTTGATTTCATTATAGCCCATGAGACTTCTCGATTTTCTTGTGTTTCCCGGTTGACCGGTTGAGGTTGAGCCGTTTCCTAGGTTTTCAACTTTTCACGGGCCATGGCTTCCTGGCGTGAACCTCGAGAAAAGGTGACAAGTCCTTCCTAGACCTAGTCCCATGGCTCCATCCTATGTTGATGTGGACTGACTACCCCGATAAAACGGTTTTATCGAGTCGGTGGTTCCTGCCCGACCCAATATGTACCACTTGGGAAGTTACACGGGTTATAGGACGAAATAACCGGTGTATCGAGAAGATTAGCAGGCGGAAGCGTATGTTGGAAACTCAGTTCGCGAGATCGGACCTCGGCAAGGTCGTTCGATAGGACGTACAGACGCAATGGAGAGAAGCCGGAACGACCGGCTTCGAACTGAACGATGAAGAGGATCTCCCTCGATGGGGAGGTCCTCTTTTTTTCAGGTGCGTGTTCTGAAATAGGACCGGGAGGTTCGTCGAGTTTGCTTAATAGACCCGAAGCCCCCATTTTTAGAGTATAAATGTGATAATTACTCGTTACAATGTATCGCCATGTCATAGGCCTAGCAGTCACCAGAGGAGGTAACCGGGAGATTGAAAGAAAAGCAGGCACAGAACAACCGTGACCCCCTATCGGCTGGAAGGGAATGGCTGACCGGCATCGGGAACGGAGCGAAAAAGAACGCCAGGAAGGCGGCGGAAACTCCGCCCAGAATCTGGATGTGGTTCCTGCTCGCCCTGCTCGCGAATTACTTCCTGGCAAGGCTTCTGTTCCCTGGCCCGGAAGCACCCGTCACCGTACCCTATACCCTGTTCAAGGAAGAGGTCGGGAGGCACAACGTAGAGGCGATCTTTAGCCAGAGCGACAATATCACGGGTCTCTTCAGGGTGCCGATCACCTCATTACCGGGAGTTGAAAAGAGCGGGGCGCCCATAACCGAGCCTGGTGCTGCGTTAAAGGAAGTGCCCAAGTCGAAGAGAGCATTCAGGACCACTCTGCCTGCCTTCGTCGGCCCGGGTCTGGAAGATTTCCTGATCGAACATGGGGTCGAGATAAGTGCCAAACCGATCCAGGAAGAGCGCAACCTATTTGCAACCATTCTCTTCAGTTTCGGTCCGGGACTGCTTATTATCGGCTTTTATTTCTGGTTCTTGCGGCGCTCGGCTCAGCAGGGCGGAGGGATGCTGGGCATCGGGAAAAGCAAGGCCCGCCGCTACGACCAGGAGACGGACGTGAAGGTCACCTTCGACGACGTCGCCGGTATCGACGAAGCCAGGAACGAACTCATGGAGGTCGTTGATTTTCTAAAGGATCCGAAAAAGTACACCGGCCTGGGCGGGACTGCTCCGAAGGGGGTGCTGCTGGTGGGCGCTCCAGGCACAGGCAAAACCCTGCTCGCGAAGGCGGTTGCAGGAGAGGCAGAGGTTCCGTTTTTCTCGATGAGTGCTGCCGAATTCGTTGAGATGATCGTCGGGGTGGGTGCGGCGAGGGTTCGCGACCTTTTCAAGCAGGCACGTGAACATGCGCCTTCGATCATCTTCATCGACGAACTGGATGCCATTGGACGCGCGCGCGGGCAGGTGGCGATCGGAGGTTCAAGCGAACAGGAACAAACCCTGAACCAGATCCTGACCGAAATGGACGGTTTTTCCAGCCGGGAGGGAATCATCGTGTTGGCCGCAACCAACCAACCGGAGGTGCTCGACAAAGCGCTCCTGCGGTCCGGACGCTTCGACCGGCGAGTGGTGGTTAATCTTCCGGACAAGACGGGGCGCGAGGCGATCCTCAAAGTTCACACCCGCAGTGTACCGCTTGGGAATGACGCAAGCTTGGGAGAAATTGCCGCCGCGACACCGGGATTCGCGGGGGCTGACTTGAGAAACCTGGTCAATGAGGCGGCATTGCTGGCAGCCAGGCGCGAGCAGAAAGAAGTCCGCCAAAAGGATTTCATGGATGCCCTGGAGAAAGTGGTGCTAGGCCCCGAACGGCCGCTGCTTTTAAGCCTTGCCGACAAGGAGCGCATCGCTTACCATGAAAGCGGACACGCCATCCTGGGTCTCCTGTTGCCCGGTGCCGACCCGGTGAACCGGGTGACGATTGTGCCGCGTGGCCAGGCTCTCGGGGTGACCTATCAGCGGCCTGGAAGTGACCGCTACAACTATCCCGAAGCCTATCTGCGAGCAAAAATAGTCGGGATGCTGGGGGGCCGCGCGGCTGAAGAGGTCGTCTACGGAACCAGGACAACGGGGGCCGAAAGCGATATCGAGCAGGCCACAAGCTTGGCCCGCATGATGGTCACGCGTTGGGGCATGAGCGAGCGCCTTGGGCTGGTACAACTCGCGCCGCGGGAGAATCCCTTCCTGAGTGGATCGGGCGGTTTTGGCGGTGCAAGGCCGTTCAGCGAGGAGACAGCCGAAACCATTGACGCAGAGGTCCGCCGGATTATTGGCGAAAGCCACGATGAGGGCAAGCGGCTCCTCAACGCGCACCGCAAGGAACTCGACGCGCTAGCAGAGGCACTTGTGGATCGGGAGACCCTTGATGAACAGGAGATCCTCAATGTCACCGGGCTCCCTCCGGCACCGGCCCTGGAGACCGGAAAGCTGCCAGTTCCCGGTGAGGAGAGTGGGAGCGCATCGTAGCATGGCATTCCGGGATAGACCCTTTCGCAGGATTTTCGTCGACCCTCTGGAAGGTTGACATCAGCGGTGCAAAAATAAATACGAATAGATAACACAATGGGGGCCTCTTCTTGCGGAGAGCCTCCATTTTATGTATTAAATAATGAACTAAATGATATAATAAAGAAAAAAGTTATGGCTATGATTTGGGACTTCCAGAATCCGGAAATGCCCCGGTTCCGTTTATAAGCCAGCATATGGCTATCCTCGCTTACGCAGGCTTCCATCAGGCTTCTCCAAAAAATCGGCAAGCTTCCGGAAAGGGCATTGGGACTTGCGGCGCGATTTCGACATCCGCCGATTGTAGCCGCACCCCTTCAGGTTCGGAAATCTCACGAGAACGATCCCCACTCGGTCCAATGAACGAGAGAAGTTCCCTATTTGGCAGGAGGAGAGATTGCAAATGGAGGTAAGCAGCAGAGCCGTTCGCGAAACTCTTTCCCGCATGGGAGCGCGCCTTCGCGGAAGCGTGCTTGCAAGGAGGCCTGATCTGGACGAGCTGCCCCTTCGATCGGAGCTCTTCAGCGCAGACGACATGGAACAACATGGCAAAACCCTTGCGGGTGTTCACCAGTTAAAAACCGAAACCTCGCGGGACCGTCTTCTGGAGCGCCTGGGTGAGAATGAAGAGTTCCTGCTTGATGTCTATAAAATGCAGACAGAGGCGGTCAAGAGTGACCGCCGGATTACACCGGCAGGGGAATGGTTGCTCGATAACTTCTATCTGATCGAAGAACAGATTCATACGGCCAGTCGGCACTTGCCAAAGGGGTATAGCCGGGAACTACCTCGTTTGCGGAGTGGCCCATCCGCAGGGTTTCCACGGGTCTATGACATCGCTCTCGAGACGATCGCGCACGGTGATGGCCGAGTGGACCCGGAAAACCTCGGCCGATTTGTAGCCGCCTACCAAACGGTGGCTGTACTTAAGCTGGGTGAATTATGGGCCATCCCGATTATGCTGCGCCTGGCACTGATCGAGAATCTGCGTCGGGTTGCCGCCCGGATCGCGGCCAGCAGTCTCAACCGAAGCCATGCGGAACATTGGGCGAACCAGATGGCCGAAACCGCTGCGCAGGACCCGAAGAGCCTGATACTGGTCATTGCCGACATGGCACGGTCGAACCCGCCGTTGGAGAGTTCGTTTGTCGCGGAACTCACCCGGCGCCTGCAAGGGCAGGGCCCCGCCCTGGCGCTCCCTCTTTCCTGGATCGAGCAGCAACTGTCCGAGACCGGCCTGACGATCGAGCATTTGGTGCGCTCCGAGAACCAGAGGCAAGCCGCGGACCAGGTCTCGATGAGCAACAGCATCGGCAGCCTCCGCTTCATCAGCTCTATGGATTGGCGTGAGTTCGTCGAAAAGATGAGCGTAGTCGAACGGATCCTTGGAGAAGATCCCGGCGATGTCTACGAAAAGATGGATTTCGCTACCCGCGACCGCTATCGCCACGTCGTGGAGAGGATAGCAAAGAACAGTTCCTGCCCGGAGGTCGAGGTGGCGCGCAAGGCGATCCAATTGGCACGTGAGGGGTCGGCCCTGAAAGGCAGGGACGACCGTGCTGCGCACGTTGGTTATTACCTGGTCGACGAGGGCTTGGCAACGCTGGAAAGAAGCGCGAAAGTCCGCTTTTTGCCTGCCGATTTCCTGCTTGGAGCCGGTCGTCGATTTCCCTTGTTGCTGTATGTCGGAAGCATCCTGATGGTAACAGTGGTTTTGGCGGGGTGGTTCACCGCCAGGGCGTATTCCGGCGGTTTGGAGGGTTGGCCGCTCGGGATGGTTGGGCTGCTGTCGCTTCTTTGCTCAGGTCATCTCGGGGTAGCCCTGGTGAATTGGCTCGCAAGCTTGGTGGTGGTGCCGCGCTGCCTGCCGAGAATGGACTTTTCCAAGGGAATCCCACCGGATTTGCGAACCCTGGTCGTGGTTCCGACGATGCTCACGGGAGTTCAAAATATCGAGGACCTGTTTAAGGCGATGGAAGTCCGTTTCCTGGCGAATCGAGAGGCCCATCTGCATTTTGCCCTGCTAACGGATTTCAGAGATGCTCCCGAGGCGACGCTTCCCGAGGACGGCCCGCTGTTGGAGCTGGCCAAGCGAAGGATCCAGGAGCTGAACGAAAAATATCCGGGTCCGGAAGGCGACACCTTTTTCCTGTTTCATCGTCCCCGTCGGTGGAATCCGCAGGACCGGGTCTGGATGGGGTATGAGCGAAAACGCGGCAAGCTGGCGGATTTGAATGGGCTTCTGCGCGGCGGGGCAAGAGACCGCTTTTCGCTAATCGTCGGGGAAATCGCGGTCTTATCGGACGTGAAGTATGTGATCACCCTGGATACCGACACGGTATTGGCACGCGATTCCGCGCGACAATTCGTCGGAGCCATGGCACACCCGCTCAATCGACCGCTCTACGACGAAAGCAGGCAGCGTGTCGTTGCCGGTTACGGCATTCTACAGCCACGGGTGGCAGAGAGCCTCTCAGGAACGGACCGATCGCAGTATGCGCGCATGTGCGCAAGCGAACTCGGCATCGATCCGTATACGCGTGTTGTTTCCGATATTTACCAGGACCTGTTCGGGGAAGGTTCTTTCATCGGCAAAGGCATTTATGAAATTGATGCGTTCGAACGGGCCCTGGGCGGGAGTTTTCCGGAAAACCGGATTCTCAGCCACGATCTTCTGGAAGGAAGTTATGCCCGGGCGGGATTGTTGAGCGACGTGGAGCTATACGAGGAATGCCCGTCTTCCTACAGCGCGGATGTAAGCCGCCGGCATCGTTGGATTCGCGGCGACTGGCAGATTGCCCGCTGGTTGTTTCCGAGGGTTCCGGGTATTGACGGACGTCCGCGGGAGAATCCGTTGTCGATGCTGTCCCGATGGAAGATCTTCGATAACCTGCGTCGCAGCATGACGGCAGCGGCGTTGACACTCCTGATCGTGCTGGGTTGGGCCGCGCTGCCGTCGGCCTGGTTTTGGACGTTGGCGGTGACGGGCATCATCCTGCTTCCTTCCTTGATGGTTTCTATTCTGGATGTGACCAGGAAACCGGTCGATTTATCCCTGGGGCTTCATCTAGCCGCCGCCGCGAAGTCTGCCCGCCGAAACCTTGTCCAGGCGGCATTCACGCTTGCTTGCCTGCCGTACGAAGCGTTTTTCAGTTTCGACGCAATAAGTCGCGTCGTATGGAGGATGCTGGTCTCGCATAAGCGGCTGCTCCAGTGGAATCCTTCGGAGGTTGATGCGCGAAATGGGCGTACTGACCTTGCCGGCTGGTGTAAAACCATGTGGTTTGCCCCGGTCCTTGCCTTTGCCGTCGCGGTACTCCTCGCTGCATCCAGGCCTGCGGTTTTGGTCGTGGCCGGGCCGGTATTGGGTCTTTGGCTTGCTTCTCCCGCTATCGCCTGGTGGATCAGTCGACCGCTTGCGCGTCGCGGGGAAGACCTGACGGCGGAACAGATCCTCTTCTTAAGAAAGATTTTTCGGAAAACCTGGGCATTCTTCGAGACCTTCATTGGCCCGGAAGACAACTGGCTGCCTCCCGATAACGTCCAGGAGTTTCCTGTCTCAGTGATTGCGCACCGCACTTCGCCTACCAACATGGGGATCGCGCTGCTGGCCAATTTGTCAGCCTATGACTTCGGCATCATTTCGACCGGACAACTCATCGAACGGTCTGCGAAGGCGCTTAAGTCCATGGAAGCGTTGGAACGTCACCGCGGGCACTTCTTCAACTGGTACGACACGCGATCCCTGAAACCGCTGCCGCCCCTTTACATTTCATCCGTGGACAGCGGGAACCTTGCAGGTCACCTGAGGACCCTGCGGTCGGGCCTGCTTGCCCTTCCCGACGAAAAAATCCTGGGCACGCGATTCTTCGAGAGCTTGAACGACACGCTCCGGATTGCCTTGGACGCTGCTGCCGACGCTCCAGAACCAACCGTCCATGCCCGACTCGCCCAGCTTCAGGAGGACCTGGAATCTGCGATCCGTTCCCTGCCCTCCACGCTCGTGGCTTTTCGGGACTGTCTCTATGGGCTGGAAACATCTGCTGCGGTTGTCGTCGCCGGTGCGGAGGAACTCGATGCCAACCCTGAGGGCCAATTCATATGGTGGGTCCGCGCCTTTGCCGGGCAATGCCGAGATGCCCTCGACGAACTGGAGTTTCTTGCCCCCTGGATAGGATCCCTGCCTTCCCAGCCGTGTCCCGGGGGGGGGACCGACCTGGAAGGGATCCCAACAATACGGGAACTGGCAGCGCTGGATGTGAAGCTTTTGCCGGTGTTCGCGCATCGAATCCATTCCGCCCCCACTTTGGAAGAACGCGTTTGCCTTGCTGAACTCCAGGAGTTTGTCGCGGCAGCAAGTCGGCACGCCGGGGCAAGGATTTCCGCGATCGAGGAGATTGCCCTGCAATGCGAAACCCTTGCTCGCATGGAATATGGCTTCCTGTATGACGAAACACATCATCTGCTGGCGATCGGCTACAACGTTGGTGAAGGTAGGCGGGACCTCAGCTACTATGACCTTCTGGCTTCCGAAGCGAGGCTTTCAGTTTTCGTTGCGATCGCGCAGGGAGAACTGTCGCAGGAAAGCTGGTTTGCACTGAGCCGGATGCTCACGACTGCAGGGGGAGAGCCGATCTTGCTTTCGTGGAGTGGTTCGATGTTCGAGTACCTGATGCCGCTTTTGGTGATGCCGACTTACGAAAATTCGTTGCTGGACCAGAGTTATAAGGCGGCCGTTGCCCGGCAGATCGAGTACGGGAAAACGCGAGGCGTACCTTGGGGCATCTCTGAAAGCGGCTACAACGCCATAGACGTTCATCGGAACTACCAGTACCGTGCATTTGGAGTTCCCGGCCTGGGTCTCAAACGCGGGCTTGCCGAAGACCTGGTGATTGCTCCCTACGCTTCGGCGCTGGCATTGATGGTGGCGCCCTCGAAGGCGTGCCAGAATCTTGAGCGGCTTGCTGCGGAAGGTTTTGAAACCCGTTACGGTTTCTACGAAGCGATCGATTACACCCCGTCTCGCCTCCCGCGCGGGCAATCCAGCGCAGTGGTTCGTTCCTTCATGGCGCATCACCAGGGCATGAGCCTCCTGTCCTTGTCCCATTTGCTGCTGGATCGTCCGATGCAAAAGAGATTCGAGTCGGATCCCTTGTTCCAGGCAACCGTGCTTTTGCTCCAGGAGCGAATCCCCAGGGCAACAGGCATCTATGCGCATACAACGGAACTCGACGAGTTTTCCGTCGCATCCGTGTCCCTGGAGTCCCCCATACGCGTATTCAGCAGCCCCGATACGTCAAGCCCCGAGGTGCAGCTACTCTCGAACGGCAGATACCATGTGATGGTCACCAATGCGGGAGGGGGTTACAGCCGCTGGAAAGACCTTGCCGTAACCCGCTGGCGAGAAGACAGCACCTGCGATAACTGGGGGACCTTCTGCTACATTCGCGATGTGGCCAGCAGGGAGTTTTGGTCGGCCACACACCAGCCCACGCTCAAAAAGCCGGAGAATTTTGAGGCAATCTTTTCGGAGGGCCGAGCAGAGTTTAGACGCCGGGACCACGATTATGAAACCTATACGGAAATCGCCGTTTCCCCCGAGGATGACATAGAACTGCGCCGCGTGCGCATCACCAACCGTGCGCAGGCGCGAAGGGCGATAGACCTGACCAGTTACGCGGAAGTGGTTATGGCTCCGCCTGCCCCGGACGAGTTGCACCCGGCGTTCAGCAATCTCTTTGTACAGACCGAGATCATAAGCCGGCAGAGGGCGATTCTCTGCACTCGCCGGCCCCGGTCCGAAGATGAGCGGACACCCTGGATGATGCACCTGATGGTCGTCCGTGGGGGAGAGGTCGGGGCAGTCTCCTATGAAACCGATCGGATGCGGTTTCTTGGCCGCGGAAACACCGTCGCCAATCCACAGGCGATGAGCGGCGGGGGCGGATTGTTAACCGGGGAGCTTTCCGGTAGCGAGGGATCCGTGCTTGACCCAATCGTTGCCATCCGAAACCGGGTAACCCTGGACCCGGGAGAATCGGCAACCATCGACCTGGTCACGGGCGTCGGCGAGACCCGTGACGCGGCCTTGGGTTTGGCGGGTAAGTACCAGGATCGGCACATCGCGGATCGTGTCTTTGACCTGGCATGGACCCATGGGCAGGTGTTGCTGCGCCAGTCGGCCTCGGAGGCCGACGCCCAACTCTATGGGCGTCTTGCCAGTTCGATAATCTATGCCAACGCTTCGCTGAGAGCCGACCCCAGTATCCTCATAAAGAACCGCCGGGGCCAATCCGGCCTTTGGGGATATGCCATCTCCGGCGATTTGCCGATCGTGCTGCTGAAAATAGAAGATCCGGCCAATATCGAGCTGGTGCGCCAGCTTGTGCAGGCCCACGCGTATTGGCGCCTGAAAGGGCTGGCAGTGGACCTGGTGATCTGGAACGAAGACCATGCGGGTTACCGGCAACTCCTTCATGACCAGATCATGGGACTTATTACCGCAGGCATCGAAGCCAATCTAACCGATCGGCCAGGCGGCATTTTTGTGAGATCTGCGGACCGGATAGCGGAGGAAGACCGTATCCTGATCCAAACGGTCGCACGCGTCATCATCAGCGACAGCCGCGGGACGCTGGCAGACCAGGTAAACGGTCGCATTCTTGCGGAAGCAGCCATGCCCCTTCTTACCCCGGTTAGAACCCAACGTCCCGAACCGCTGGCAGCCACACCCTTGCCGCGCCCGGATTTGACGTTTTACAACGGGCTTGGAGGGTTCACCCCCGACGGGCGCGAGTATGTCATTACCACCGCGCACGGGCAACGGACGCCGACCCCCTGGGTGAACGTGCTGGCCAACCCGAAATTCGGGACCGTCATCTCGGAGAGCGGCCTTGCCTATACCTGGGGCGAGAATGCCCACGAGTTCCGCTTGACCCCTTGGGCGGACGATCCGGTTAGTGACTCGAGAGGAGAAGCATTTTACATCCGTGATGAAGATCGGGGGCACTTCTGGTCACCCACGCCGCTACCCTGCCGCGGGGCAACGCCTTATGTCACCCGGCACGGTTTCGGATACAGCGTCTTTGAACACACTGGGCGGGGCATCCACTCCGAGCTCTGGGTTTACGTGGCACTGGACGAAGCGGTCAAGTTCACGGTCCTGAAACTGCGCAACGATTCGGGTCGATTCCGTCGGCTCTCTGCCACCGGATATGTGGAATGGGTGCTTGGGGACCTGCGGTCGAAATCGGCCATGCACGTGATCACCGAAATTGACCCGGATAGTGGCGCGCTCTTTGCTCGCAACCCCTACAACACGGAATTCGGGGACCGTACGGCTTTCTTCGACGTGGACGAAGCGAATCGCACCGTTACAGGTGACAGGACGGAATTCCTGGGGCGAAACGGGTCGTTGCGTGCTCCTGCCGCTATGAGGCGCATGTCTCTTTCAGGCAAGGTGGGCGCCGGCCGGGATCCCTGCGCAGCGATACAGGTCGGTTTTGACCTGGAGGCCGGGGAAGAGCGTGAAATCGTCTTCAGGCTGGGAGTGGGGCGGAATACGGACGAAGCCAGGAAACTGGTCAATGACTTTCGGGGCTCAAACGCGGCGCGCGGGACCCTCGACCTGGTGTGGCAGCACTGGACGCGTACCCTTGGAGCGATCAACGTGGAAACACCGGACCCGTCCCTTAACGTCCTGGCCAACGGCTGGCTGATGTACCAAACCCTTGCGTGCCGATTTTGGGCACGAAGCGCAACCTACCAGTCGGGGGGAGCCTTCGGCTTCCGGGACCAGTTGCAGGATGCCATGGCCTTTATCTATGCCAGGCCAGACCTGGTGCGCGAGCATATTATCCGATGTGCGGGCCGCCAGTTTACGGAAGGAGATGTTCAACACTGGTGGCACCCTCCAACGGGTCGCGGCGTGCGCACCCACTGTTCTGACGATTACCTCTGGCTGCCGCTCGCGGCGTGCCGCTACGTTTTCACCACCGGGGATACCGGTGTGTTGGATGAGGCCGTCCATTTTCTCCAGGGCCGCCAGGTAAACCCGGATGAAGACTCCTATTACGATCTGCCCGGGGTCTCCGAAGAGGCGGCGAGTCTTTACGAACACTGCGTCAGGGCTATCCTGAACGGCCTCAAGTTCGGGGAACACGGCCTGCCGCTGATCGGTTCAGGAGACTGGAACGATAGCATGAACAAGGTGGGTGAACACGGGAAAGGCGAGAGCGTATGGCTGGGGTTTTTCCTATTCGAAGTACTCAGGCGCTTTGCAGAGCTTGCCCGAACGCACGGTGACGCGTCTTTCGCAGAACGGTGCTTGGGCGAGGCCGAGCAATTGCGCCGAAATATCGAGAGGCATGGCTGGGACGGTGTCTGGTACCTTCGCGCTTATTTTGACGACGGTTTGCCCCTTGGATCGTCAGGCAGCCCCGAATGCCAGATCGATTCGATTGCGCAGAGCTGGTCAGTCCTTTCGGGTGCGGGAGATCGTGAGCGTACGCGCAAGGCCATGGAATCCGTCGATTTGCGCCTTGTTCGCCGTGAGCATGGATTGATCCAGCTTCTGGATCCCCCCTTCGACAAGTCGTCCTTAAATCCGGGCTATATCAAGGGGTACGTTCCAGGCGTGAGAGAAAACGGGGGACAGTACACGCATGCGGCTATCTGGGCGGCGATGGCCTTCGCGCAGTTGGGAGACAAACGCCGCGCCTGGGAACTCTTTTCCATGATCAACCCGGTGAACCATGCACGATCTGCCGAGGAGACGGCCACCTACAAAGCGGAACCCTACGTCGTGGCGGCGGATGTTTATGCTTTGCCGCCGCATACCGGGCGTGGGGGCTGGACGTGGTACACGGGCTCGGCGGCCTGGCTATACCGGTTGATCGTGGAATCCCTCCTGGGGCTCAGGCTTGTAGTGGATAAGCTTTCCTTTTCGCCCTGCCTCCCGACCGATTGGGAGGGATTCAAAATGCACTACCGCTATCGAGAGACGGTCTACCATATTTCAGTCCTGCAGGCTTCCGCCCGGAATAGCGAGGGGAGCATTAGCCTGGATGGTGTCGGGCAACCGGGGAAATCCATCCCCCTTGTTGACGACCATAAAGAACACTGGGTCGAAGTGCGCATCCCTGTTACTGGAGATTGACCGCTTCGCGCGGAACGCGGACTGCGCGAGATCGCCTCTCGGCAAAGTCGTTCGATAGGACGCGGAACGCAATGGAGAGAAGCCGGAACGCCTGGCTTCGAACTGACAGATGAAGAGGACTTCCCTGGATGGGGAGGTCCTCTTTTTGTACCTCATACCGGTTGGGTCAAAATTTATTCCTTTGCTGACTTTATCGGTCTAGGTCACTTGTGCTTAAACGAAAGTGCGAAAGATATCGTACGTTATCAAAAAATTCATCCCCGTCGATTCTCACGTATGTAAAAGCAGGGTTTAAAATGTGCTGTTACAAAGAGCTATAATAACCGCCAAGGGAACATCCAGATTCCCGCCGGAGGCATGCCCGATTCAGTGGGCGAGCACCTGGGGGGCCGGGCAGGTGCGATCTCGGGAAACCGGGAAAGCGTAGATCTTCTGGTTAGGTCCTGACCGAGTCTATTCACACACGTAAGGAGGTTCCCCGAAATGGACATTCCACGGATCTTCAACATCGCCGAAAGTGCTCACCGCATCCATAACCCCTTCACGCCCGAAAAGTTCGCCACTCTCGGTGCGGCGCTGCGCCTGGAAAAGGGCACACGAGTGCTCGACCTCGGCAGCGGTTCCGGGGAGATGCTGTGCACCTGGGCACGCGATCACGGTGTCATCGGCACCGGTGTCGACATGAGCCAGTTGTTCACCGAGCAGGCGAAACTCCGCGCTGAAGAACTCGGCGTCGCCGATCAAGTCAAGTTCATCCATGGCGATGCTGCTGGCTACGTCTCCGATGAGAAGGTCGGTGTAGCAGCCTGTGTCGGTGCCTCCTGGATCGGCGGGGGAGTCGCCGGCACTGTCGAGCTCCTGGCGAGGAGCCTGCGCACCGGAGGGATCATCCTCATCGGCGAGCCCTACTGGCGGCAGTTGCCTCCGACGGAAGAGGTTGCCAAGGAGTGTCATGCCAACTCCATCACCGACTTTCTCCTGCTTCCGGCACTCATCGCGTCTTTCGGCCCCCTTGGCTACGATATCGTTGAAATGGTTTTGGCTAACCAGGACGGCTGGGATAGATATGAGGCGGCCCAATGGCTGACCATGCGCCGATGGCTTGAAACCAATCCTGGGGACGAGTTAGCCGAAGAAGTTCGAGCCAAACTGTCCTCGGAACCTGCGCGCTACGCAGCTTATACACGTGAATACCTGGGTTGGGGTGTGTTCGCGCTGATGAAGCGCTGATGAGTTCTGGCATCCGGTGAATCGGACCTCGGCAAAGTCGTTCGATAAAACACGGAACGCCTAGGAGAGAAGCCGGAACGACCGGCTTCGAACTGAACGATGAAGAGGACCTCCCTGGATGGGGAGGTCCTCTTTTTGTGTCCCCGGAAGCACGGCAACCCCTCTAGTAGTCGGTCGTATTGCCCTGCTGGGTTCCTTTCTCGACGATATCATCCGTTTTCTTGTACCAGTAATCGATGAAAACGCTGGGGAAAACGGGGGCGGCATTTATCGTCTGGAACTTGCCCATACGTAGGGAAACAAGATGGTCTTCTCCCAAATCCCATCGGGCTTTGGCTTCCTTTCCCGTCCCCATCTCGCCGTTTGTCAATCCATAGCGGTCCGAAAGCCCCTGCTTGAGGGTCTCGAAGAGTTTCATCATTTCGTCTTCGGTCTTGCTCTGGAGGACGACCTGGACCCAATACATCTGGTTCTGGTAGAGGAAAACCTGCGCGATGGCAGGGTGGTCGTTGTAGGTCGTGAAGTAGGAAATTCGACGGGCTTCCTTTTGCTTGCCCTTGTCCCAGTACGTGGTTCCCGGACGCTTGTTCATAAGGTCCTTGACGGTTTTCTCCGAAGCCCCCCACGGAATGCCCAGAACCGTGTCCGTTTTCAGCCCGGCGACAACCGGGCTGTCTTCTTTCCATTGCCCGTCATACAGGACTTTGCCCTGGGGGTCCTTCAGGACGCCTTGGCCGTTGCGTTTTCCTTCCAGCCATTCCCCTTCGTAGCTTTTGCCGTCGGCCCACGTGAATAACCCCTTGCCAGAGATATTCCCGTCGATCCAGTCTCCGTCGTAACGGTTGCCGTTTGACCACGAATATCGGCCTTTGCCGTTTATCAGGCCTTTCCTGTAAAACCCGTCAAAGGAGTCGCCGTGCGACCATTGGAGGACGATCTTGCCCTGCATGTAGCCGGAGACCATTTCTCCTTGCCCCTTGCCCTCGAGATCTTTTCCGTCCCGGCGGACCGTAATTGTGAAACTACCGTTACCGTGGGCAAGGCCTTCGACGACGGGACCATCCCAGCTGGCCGAGGTCAAGAGGCTGCCGCTGTTTGAGACCCAGAAAACCTTGGCCCCTGTTTTCTTGTCGGTTGCCCAGGTTTCGGTCGCCAAGGCGGTACCGGAAGCCATGCAAACAAGAGTTGCCACCAGGCATAGAACCCCTAAGGATCGACGAATTCGCACCGGTGTAAACCTCCCTTGTAGAAAAGTATTTTAAAGAGGGATGTCGCCTTGATGCCCGAAGAGCATTGTTGCCTCCAGGGGGGGTGATGTCAACAAGTCGGACGAATCCACGCTTCGCACGGAACGCGGACAGCGAAAAATCGGACCTCGGCAAGATCGTTCTCAGGGTCCATTGTGGTTGCTCGTCCTTTCTCTCGTCCATGCGGCTTGATTTCGAATTGACACGGGGTGGGCCGAGTTTTAATCTATGTAAATGCAAAAAAACATGGATAGTGGAAGCAGAACTCAACGGTCACGGAAGGAGCAAACCAACATGTCGCGACGTCTTTTCCCCGCACTTGCCGCAATGTTTCTCTTCGCCATTGCCTTAGGTTCCCCTGGACCTGTCTGGGCAGGGCCTGCCCAACCCTTCGATTCGTCGAGAGTGCCAACGGCCCCGGACTATGCCTCTCCGGGGAGCTGGGCCGTACTGCCGGATGAACCGCGGCCCTATCCCGTGGACGTCTTCTTCATCCACCCCACGACCTATGACGGTGACGAGAACTGGAACCAGTCGCTGGAGGGAGAAAGAGCCGACCCGAAGGTCCGCGGTGTCATGTCGGGCCAGGCAGGGGTTTTCCGGACTTCCGCCTGCCTTTGTGCTCCTTATTACCGCCAGGCTAACCTCGATGTCTTGCACACCGCTGAGGATAGCCCGAACCGGAAAGCTCTGGACGTGGCCTATTCGGACGTCGAGGCGGCCTTCGACGCCTATCTGGTCCACTGGAACAATGGGCGTCCGTTCATTCTGGCAGGGCATAGCCAGGGATCCGAAATGCTCCTGTGGCTCATGGAGCGCCGTTTCGGTGATCCGAAGCTCCGGGAGAAGCTCGTGGCCGCCTACCTTGTGGGCTGGTCGGTGACCCGTGATGACTTGGCGAAATACCCGCACCTGAAGGTCGCGGCGGCTCCCGATGAGACCAGTGCCATCATCACATACAACACCCAGGGACCCAACCCCGGGTACAGCATCGTTCGGGAGGGTGCGGTGGGGGTCAATCCCCTGACCATGACGATCACGGACAAGGCCAGTGCCGCAGACGAGAACCTGGGGGCCCTCTTCCTCACGGAAAACGGTGCCCTGGATATCCCGCACTATACTGGTGGGCAGATTGTGAACGGGGCCTTCGTCATCTCCACGCCTACGAACGTTAAGGATCTGGATGCCATGAAAATCCCGGAGTTTTACCATCCCTACGACTACACGTTCTTTTACCGGAATCTTCAGCGGAACGCAGAGGCCCGGGTTCGGGCCTACCTGGTCTCGCACTGAGCGGGCGATGCTCCGAACGGAGCGGGGCAAGTGCGAAACCACTTCCGGGAAGATCGTTCGTTAGCACGCGGAACGCCTAGGAGAGTAGCCGGTCAAAGGGCTTCGAACTGACAGTTTCAGTTGAAGAGGACCTCCCTGGAAGGGGAGGTCCTCTTGCTTCTGGAGTGGGAAAGGGCTTCCGCCTTCCTTATCGGAGTGCGGCTACCAGGCGATCGATATCTTCTTCCGTGTTGAAGTAGTGAGTGGAGATCCTTGCCATGCCATGGCCAAGGTTGACCCTCACCTTGTTCGCCGTAAGCGAAGCCGAAACCCGCTCAAGGTCCGGGATCCGGGCGTAAAGAATTCCCGAGCGGTTGTCATCCTCGAAGGGGCCCAAAACGCCTATGCCGGCACCGAGAAGGCGTTCGGAAAGGATCGTGTTCAGGCGGAGGACTCGTTCCTCGATAACCTTGGGACCCATTTCCCGGTAAATCCGGACGGCTTCGGCCAGGGCGAAGATCCCGGCATAATTGGGGCTTCCGGTTTCAAATCGACGGGCGGTGCCCGGCATGGGGATATCAATAGGAGGTTGCGGCATATCCCAGCGGTCTTCCATACCGAACCAGCCGACACTTTCAGGGATGGCGTTTTCGAGCAGGCGGGCGGAACAATAGAAGACCCCGACACCCAGCGGGCAACAAGGCCATTTGTAAACAGCGGAGGACATCATGTCAATATTGCTGGCCTTGACGTCAAGACGAAGGGCCATGATGGATTGCGTGCAGTCGACATGGAAGAAAAGCTTCCTTTCCCTGCAAAAGGCACCGATTCGGTCCAGGTCGTGGCGAAACCCGCTGGCGTGTTCGACGTGGCAGAGAAAAACGGCTCGCGTCCGTTCATCGACCTGCCGCATAATCTCTTCGAACGGGACCGTCCCTTCGGTGCTTCGCGCCCATTTAACCTGCACCCCCTTTTTTCGAAGGTTCAAAAGGGCGTAAGAGTTTGAAGGGAAAGAAATGTCGGGGATGACCACGTTGTCGCCGGGAGAGAGGTTCATCAGGCGGGTTGCGATGTTGATCCCTTCCGAGGCATTCTTGGTATAGGCAAGTTCTTCAGCCTTTGCGTTGAAAACCGAGGCGATATCGTCCCGGGCGCCATCTATAAAACGGGCCCATTCCTTGTATCCCGGGATGCTCAGCCCTTCTTCAAGGCGCTGGTCATAGCCCTTTGTGGCCGCTGCATGGACTCGTTTGTGGAAAGGGCCCGTGGTCGCGGTATCCAGGTAGGCCGTGTGTTCCAGGACCGGGAAATTCTCTCGGATGCGTGCCATGTCCTCCATTGCCGATTCCTCCCCTTTATGCATGATCGTTTCTTTCCCGCCCCACAAATCCCTAGATTAATCTTAATATGAAAAATGTTCCCTTGCACCGGTACCTTACCGTGCAGCCTGATTTTTGGACAAGCTATAAGTGTGCATTGACCTATCCCCGGGATTGAGGGCAGTTCGAAAGTGACTAAAAGGGAAGGACAAGCAGAAGGAGGGCTGCCTAAAAATAGGCAGGGGTGGAAGTCATTCAGCAGGGAATACAAGATTGAAACCATAATATGATCTAGCGCGGAACGCAGTGGAGAGAGGCCGGTCATACGGCTTCAAACGGAACGATAAAGGACCTCCCTGGCAGGGGAGATCCTTTATCGTCGATTCTTGTGTGATTGACTATTAAGCAATCGACACCGCTCGCACTCTTCAGGTTGGTTTTTAAAACTGGAATTTTGTCCCAGGGCCCATGGTGGTTGCGCGTTCACCAAATGATGACAATATCGCCATTTGAGCTTTCGTGCCTGTGCAATGGCCGGCCGCGACTAGCATTGGGGAAAAATCGTTCATGGCGGAAATCGTTTTTTCGATCCGTTCGTTTTTCGCATCGACCAAATGCAGTCCACCTATGATGCCAAGGAGCTTCTCCCCCGGTTTTACCGAGTGTTTCAAAATGTTGATGATCCCGGCATGGCTACAACCCGTGACGATAATGACTCCCTTGTTTTTTACTTTCGCTACTAGTGAAAGGTCATCACGCATGAGGTCTGGCACGATTTTTCCCTTTTTGTCGGTCGTGAAACGGACGAGACCCTCTTTCTCAAAATCCGTCACTCTTGGGATTTCCCCGGTCGTAGAAAGCCCGGGCATGAGTTGCAGCGGGTCAGCAACAAGAACCAATTTCGCCCCCGCTGCCTCCAAGTTTTCTGCTTTGTCGCTTTGCCCCACTCCTCGGTGCTGGAAGAAAGGGTCGGTGATAAAGTTAAGCCTGAAGAATTCCGGATGAGCAATAATGGGAATATCTCGTTTTGCGATCGCTTGTAATATCTGAGCCAGGCCTTGGGTATGGTCGTAGTGACAATGGGTCATGACAATGGCATCGGTTTTCCCGAGTGGGATTCCAAGTTTTTCAACGTTGAAAAGCAGGGCTTCGGGATTTTGTCCCACGTCAACCAATATCCTTCGGACGGTTTCCCCTCTTTCCGCTTCCAGCCAGAAGGAAACGCCATGCTGCCCTAAAAGCGGGCTTTTATGCGGCACGCTATTTTCCGCAAGGACGGTAATAGTAAGCCTATCCAGCAACATTTACACCCCCCTTTAGATATAGATAAGGCCTAATTCCCCCAAAAAAAGAGCCCGGCCGCGAGGTTCAGGAAAGGCGGCCGGGCTCGCGTTTCTCTTCCAAGGTCCTACTTCTTCAGGTCGTTGATCTTCTTAACCGTCGCCTTCCACTCGGGATGCTTGTCGTACATGGGCATCGTCGCTGCACGCCACTGGTTCTTGTCGGCCTTGTAGTACTGCATCCCGTTTGCTTTCAGGTACACCGTGTCCTTGATTTCCTCTTCTTCCGCAAACTTCCTCTGCCAAACGGCCGCTTCATGCGCCGCATCCAGCACAGCCTTCTGGTCTTCCTTCGAGAGGGCGTAGAAGGCTTTCGCGTTCATCAGCATCGGTTCCAGGAGGAAGGAGATCTCGTTCTGGCAAGTGTACTTGGCCACTTCATAGTGCTTGCTCTTCCGGACGTTGATGGGGCCAAATATCCCTGCATCGATGGCTCCAAGCTGGAGGGCGGAATAGACTTCACCGAACGCCATCGGGGTGACGACCGCACCCAGCATCTGACCCGTTTCCACGAAGACTGCCGAAGGCTGAACGCGGAGCTTGATGCCCTTCATGTCGGCAGGACTCTTCACGGGAACGCGCGAAACCACGTTGTAAAGCCCGTTGTTGAAAACCGTGACGACCTTGATGTTCTTGGCTTCAAGGGGCTTGAAAATCTCCTGTCCCACCGGGCCGTCGACAACCTTCCAGGTGTGCTTCCAGCTGTCGAAGATGAAAGGCAGGGAAACGACACCGGTGTTCTTGTCGTAGCTTTCCATGATGCCCTGCCAGACAAGGCAGAGATCCAGCTGGCCTGCCGCGACCATTTCCGCCAGCTGCTTCTGGTTGCCCAGCTGGCCGCTGGGATAGACTACGACCTCGATCCTGCCGCCGGTCTTCTGCTTCAGGATCTCCCCAAACTTCACCGACCCGATATGATAAGGATGGTTCTCCGGCATTTCATGGCCGATTCGTAGCTTTGTTGCCGCCTCCCCAGCCAGCGGCACGAACGAAAACGCAGCCATCAACACGGAAAGGAAGAGGAAAATACTGACAACACGTGAAGCCACTCGGTAAAACTTCATCTCCATCACCACCCGAATAATATTTAATATTTCATCAGAATGATTATCTAGATAGAAGCAAAACAGCGCAAGAATATGTAAAATATGTAGATATTTAGAAACTATTGATGTTTTTGCATTGACAGGCTAAAGGAGATAGGAATCATAGCCGCGGAAAACTGGTCAGGAAATTGAGTTGGTTCGTCGAACGCTTCCTGCTTCGCACGGACAGGGGCTTGCGAAAAATCCGCAAAGGCAAAATCGTTCGATAGAGCGCGGAACGCAGTGGAGAGAGGCCGGAATGACCGGCTTCGAAATGACAGATGAAGAGGACCTCCCTTTATGGGGAGGTCCTCTTTTGCTTTGCTCTCACTTGATGCGTGAAGATGGGGGAAGCTCAAGGTTCTCCCCATTCCCTGGATCCAGTTTTTTTCCTATTTCCCGGTCAGTGCTTGCTTTATCTCTTCAAGCTTTTCTTCCGGAACCCCAAAGGCCTTGCCGAATTTCTCGTCGGTAAAAGTTTCAAAAACAATCGCGGTCGGGTTGAGAAGCAGGAGCGCCTTCCTGATCCATTCGACGGAATCCGGGTTGTCGTTTGCTCCCTTGATCAGGGTCACGTAGACGGTGAAGCGCCCCTGGTAGCTATCCCGGAAACGGGTCATGTTCTCCATATATGTCTCGAGGGAGTAGCCGGGTAAAGGCCTCTGGAGCTTCTGGAAGGACGGTTCATTGACGGCCTTGATCTCGCCGGAGACCTCGTCGCAAAGGGAGGCGATCCTGGCAAATTCCGGGTTTCCCAGCGGGAAACCGTTGGTGTAGAGGCTGACCTGGACGTTTTTGCCTTTTGCGAGGGAGATAAGCTCATTTAATTGGTCGTTAGCGAACGATTCCCCCATCGAGTTGACGAAAAGCACGTCGGGTTTTTCCGCGTCGATCCGCTCCGCCAGGGACAAGAGGAACGGGGTGGATTCCTCGAAGTGAAAGGCTTCTTCCGTCTGTTCCCCTGACTGCCCGATGGGGCAAAAGACGCATTTGAAGTTGCAATACTTGGATGGGAGAACGTTGATCTCCATGACCTTCCTGTTCTCGGAGTCCGTGTAGACTTTTTTCACGCGCATCTGGCCCAACGGAATCACTCCTGTCATCTTTTTCGCCTCTCGTCCGGGTGCCGTTTCCCGGGTGCATAACATGCCTGTCATTTGCCTTGATGTTGCCCCCGAACAGTAGCGGCTATAAGGTGGGAACGCACGAACCCGTAATTCCTCAGGTCGTCCAGGAACTCGTGAAGGCTGTCTTTCGTGTAGAAAGCGGCCTCGATGAGAAAATCCAGGTCGCCGTAGATTTCCCAGTAGCGGATCACTTCCGGCGTGGAATCGAGAAAAGGCCTCAGCACATCGTTCGGTTTCTCCGGGTACTTCGTGTCGTTATTGAACTTGAAGTTGATCATCACGTGGATGCTTTTCCCCAGGGAGTCGACGTTGATTTCCGCGTGATACCCCGAAATGATCCCCGCCTCTTCCATCCGGAGAATCCTTTCCCGGACTGCCGGACGGGTCATTCCCACCGCATCGCCGATCTTCTTGAAGGGCAAACGCGCGTCTTTCTGCAGTTCCTCGAGGATTTTCCAGTCCGTCGAATCGAGGGTGCTCTTCTTCTCGTCCATGTCGCTCGATCCTCCAGTAATATAGGGCTCTTCTATTTATACTTCCATGGCTAAAGGGAAGCAAAAGTGCCTGTCTTCAGACGAACGGAAAGACGTTGAGAGGTTTTCTTTCCCTCTCGACATGTCGTTTACAAGGGAAACCTGAGAGAATGGTCTTCAACTGTACGGAACCTTTTGAAACCCCGTTAGCCTATGCCGGGGCTTCTGCGAGTTCGCAGCGCATCTTTCGGTTCTGGAGGAATCGGGGTTGGGGAACTACGGGCGGAGAATCCTGATGGCCTTGGGTACGGCACTCGTCTGGGGCGGGACGGGTCCGGTGGCGAAGCTGATCACCGTGAGCGGGTTGAGCCAGGTTTCCGTTGTTTGCTACAGGGCCTCCCTGGAAGGGGAGGTCTTCTTTTGTCTAGGCAAAATATATCCGTCAGGTTGTGGTTGGGGTTGATCCGCTTGATCGGCACTAAATCCTGCAGGGAGAGATCACGGGGAAATGCTAGGATTTTAGGGGGTGATGTCAACTATGGTAACCATCGGAATCCTTATGTTTCCTGAGGTGGAAGAATTAGATTTTGTAGGACCGTTCGAGGTATTGAGTTATGTCAATAAAATAAGGCCGGAAAGCACGACAGTCCGATTGATAGCGGAAACTCCGGGTCCTATCTGTGCATTCAATGGCATGAGGATCATTCCGGATATGACTTTTAGGGATTGCCCAACCTTGGATATTATCGTTGTTCCCGGGGGGAAAGGTCGTTTAGCGGCAATGAAAAGCACGGCTATTCGAGGATTTATCCGGTCACGGGCAAAAACCGCCAGATTCACCGCTTCCGTTTGTACTGGAGCATTTCTTTTGGCAGAGGCGGGACTGCTAACAGGGAAAAAGGCGACTACCTACCATACCGCATTTTCCGAACTGGAATCCTACTCCGTCCATCTCGTCCGGTCAAAGGTCGTCCGGGATGGCAAGATTGTCACTTCAGGAGGGGTGAGTTCCGGCCTGGAGTTGGGCCTTTATTTGCTCAGAGAGCTGTTTGGAGCGACCCTTGCCCAGGAAGTCGCCAGCAAAATTGAATATGAAACAGATGTTGCGACATTAGGAAATCGTCCATGAACTCGAGGCGTGGCAATTTCTCCATCACCTGTCAGTGCTCCTTTGTATGGCCCTTCCATTCGACTCCCAGGTGCTTTTTAAGAACTTCCATGTGCCGCTCGACGAAATCGCAACTGGGAGTTCGTCCGCAATTCCGGCAGGAGAGATCATAAGCCGAGTTGATCGTCCCACACTGGCTGCAGGCGTATTTTTGCCGGACTTTTGCGACCCATTCGGCTTGCTTCAGGTGTTTGGCCTGCTCGAGGTCATCCCAGAGATCGAGCCGATGGGGAAGGGCTGCCTGGAAATCCTTTAGGTCCTTACAAGGGAAAGACTCGCATTCGCTGCAAAAGGCGAGACCTTTCCCTTTCGCACAAGCTGAAAAGCGGCAATCCGCACAAGGGCCGAACCTCTTGTCCGAACCGCAGCCGAAGCATCGGACTTCATCGTCCGGGAGTCCGAGCTTCAAGGAGATTCGCTTGAGTCGTTCTGGATCCTCTTGTGTTGCGATATAGACCGAGCAGGCGCCGCAAAGAAGGCCACAAGTCGCTGCCAATTCGCTCACGGGAGGCCTCCTAGCTGTTTTGAAGCAGTTCCAGCTGTAATGGCGTTGCAAGCTCGATCGTGTCGCAAACGGGACAAAGGGATGCGACCCTTTTCAGGAATTCCCGCTTGCTTTCTTCAGGAAGGGGAGATTCGAGTTTTACTGAAATCTTCAGGGAGGGAAAGCCCAGGCGGTTCTTCCCTTCCTTTCCCATTCCTTTCGTGAGGTCCACCGTTCCCTCGACATCGGCGGAAATGGAATCGATGGGCAGTTGTTCCCGGATTGCCCATGTCCTGGCCGTAGCGACGAAGCAGGCTCCGAGGGCGAAGGCGAGGGTTTCAAGAGGGCAGGCGTGTGAATCGCTGCCGCCCCAGGAAGAGAGGAGGTCCACGGCGAGGGCGTGCCCCCGGGCTTTCCCCTCGACGACTCTTCCGGGTCCTTCTTTCAAAGAGACATTGACTGGGAAAAGAATCGGCTTTTCTTCCGTTGGCATTGAGATCAATCCCTTCTCATAAAGTGAAAGTAATCACATATAGGGAATTTTAGCATAAACAAGAAACCTCCCTAGCATCGAGCCTGCTTCATGGGGTCCGGGACACATAGGAAAGAAGCCGATTCTACGGTTTGGAAGGGGCGGTCCTTTTGTTTATGAAGGGAACCGGCGCGGTTCCTCCTTTTCGCAAGCCTGCTCGCGCTTGGACTTTGGCTTGAGTGGCGGATTCCAGGGAAACTCTACGGAAGGTGGCATTTTGTTGGTAGGGAATGCCCGCGCTCAAATCTGATGTGCAGCTGCTTTTGATGCGGGGGAAAGCGTTTCCAAGGCCCCTCAAAGGCGATGAACGCTTTAACCTGGTCTGCGACAGCAGCTCCAGGGTCATCCTCCATGACACTAAGACAGCCAATTGCGAACCCCCGCGTGGAGTGTCGCCCATCACCATCCTGGCCAGCACGTGCTCTTGCCCATCGAGTACTGATCTGGGCCAGGTTATCGCGTGCGGCGGAATCTCTCGAAATCCGGATTTATCAGGCCCGGGATCCTCTCTTCCTTCAGGCAGGCCATTACCGAGTCGATGGCTCCCCGAACCTCCCTGTACAGGGCCTCTGGGGTCCAGGATGAAAGATGCGGGGTCAGGATCACGTTTTCCAGTTCCAGCAGCGGATGATCCGGGCCAGGGGGTTCCACCGTGAAGACGTCGAGGGCCGCGAAAGCGATCCTCCCGCTTCGTATCGCCCTTTCCAGGGCCTCCTCGTCGATGATCTGGGCTCGGGCGGTGTTGACGATTCCGGCATTCGGTTTCATGAGGCCAAGTGCCTGTTCGGAGATGAGGCCTCTCGTGGAATCGTTCAGCGTGCAGTGCAGCGTGAGGATGTCGACCTTCGGGAGCAACTCGTCAAGGCTTTCCGTGAATTCCACGCAGGCTGGTTCGCTGCCGTCGGGCTTGTAAAGGGGGTCGAAGACAAGGGCTTGGCAGTCGAACCCGGCAAGCCGCCGGGCGACTTCGTGCCCGATTGCCCCGTATCCGACGATGCCGATGGTCTTCCCCCTCAGCTCCCTGCCGAACATGTCCGTCGTGTTGCGGTTGAGCCCCTTGCCGATGGAGGACGAGATAAAGGGAAAGCGCCTCAGCCCGTCGAGGATGAGCATGACGGCGAATTCCGCCACCGTTGATGAATTGGCACCGGGGACATAGGTGACGGCGATTCCCTTTTTGGTGGCGGCATCGATGTCGACGTTCGAGGGCTTGCCTCCGCACTTGGCAATGGCCTTCAGCCTGGGAAGGTGCTCGATGTCTTCCGCGGAAAAACCACAGCTCGAGGTGATGATGACAGCGTCCGCATCCGCGGCAAGTTTCACGGTCTCGAGGGGGCTTGCCGAATCACCCGGGACGACGAAATCCACCCGTCCGAGTTCTTTCAGCGGGGCATACCAATCGTCGGGGCCTTCCGGTTCGATGACCAGTATCCTGGTATCCATGGGCATACTCCTCCTTCCTTGCGTTCCTGCCAAGTCTACGGGTTTTCATTCTAATTCGAAGCGCCGGAGCAGAGCAATGGCCTGTTCGCGGATAATAAAACCCGATGGATGCGTATTTTTATTTTTCTTGTTTTGCGGTTTAAGGGTAAAATGAATGCTTCTGCGGAGGGGGCTTTTTTCTTGGAGAAGAAACGGCTATACATGCTGCTGGGTGACCTTTCGATACTCTTCGTAGCCTTTCTCTGGGGTGCTACCAACGTGGTCATACGTGACGCGCTGAATGACATCACTCCCCTCTGGTTCTGCGGGATCAGGTTTTTCATCGCCTGGATCACCGTCTCGCTCTTCTTTGGTAAACGTGCACTTGTGATGAAAAGGCGCGACATGGTTGCGGGGAGCCTCGCCGGAATGGTCTTCATACTTGCTTACCTTACCTCGAATGTTGCCCTGCTTTCGACTACGGCTGGCAACGTTTCATTCATCATATCGATGTCGGTCGTGTTCGTCCCGCTCCTGGTCTGGGTATTTACAAGGCAATTCCCGGGCTGGCATGTGCTCGCCTCTGTCATTCTCTGCACCATGGGCATGGCAGGCCTTATGCTGGGCAGCAATTTTTCTGTCAATACAGGTGACGTCTGGGGTTTTGCTTCCATGATGTCCGTAACGGTTTACATCCTCCTGGTGCAGAAGTACGTGGCCGGCGTGGATCCTTACGGGCTCTCCTGCTGGCAGTCGTTCGGAGGGATGCTGCTGGCGGTTGCGGTGTCGGTCATATTCGAGCCTTTCCCTGTCCATATAGGAAAAGCGGGGTGGATTGCACTTGTTTACTCCGGTACGGTCGCGTTTGCACTGACACTCGTTCTACAAACTGTCGCACAGAAATACACGACCGCGACGCATGCAGCGATTCTTCTTTCCACGTCAAGCCTGTTCGGGAGCATACTCGGGATCATCTTCCTGGACGAGCCGATGACACCGAGGATTTTCGTCGCCTCCGCCCTCATCCTGACTGGTGTCATCCTTGTCGAAACCATTCCGGCAATGAGGAAAAGACACGCGCAATTATCAAGCACCAGCGGCATCTCGGGCTGATCGGTCGCGATAAAGATTGCCTAATGAGCAGCAGCCTGTTTGTCCAGATAAAGGGCCTCCCTGGATGGGGAGGCCCTTTTGTGCGATTTTGCTGTGTGCTTCTCAAACGATCCATTTCTTTTTGATGTTCCTGAGGCTTGCCGCAAACAAGCCGATGCCGAACAGGCCGATCATCGAAAGGTCAAGTGCAAGCGGTATCGAGAAGGTCCCCTGGACTGCGCCGTGGAGCATGTCGACCCCGTAGGTCAGGGGCAGGCAATAAGAAATCGGCTTGAGAAACCAGGGTAGCCTTTCTATGGGGAAGAAAAGGCCGCAGAGAAAGACCATGGGAAATCGGAAGAAATTCGAGAAGGTTTGCGCCTCGAAGACTTCGCTGACTGCGACAGCGATGAGCAGGCCCAGGAATGTTGATGTCACAGCGATCATGATGATGCTGAGAAAGAACACAAGCCAGTTGACGCCTGAAAGGTTGCTGATGAATGCTGCCATGATGACGGGGATGAAGGCGTTGAGCACGCCAAACAGGATGGCGCCCCCGGTCTTCGCCAACATCAGGATCTCAAGTGAAATTGGAGCAAGCAGCAATCGTTCGAAAGAACGGTTTTTCTTTTCGAAGGTGATTGTTACGGCCAGCATGGAGGTGGTTCCAAAAAGGATGGAAACGGCCACCAGTCCAGGAAGCAGCGTCGGGATGGATCCCATTTCGCCCCCGGACTTGATGAAAAACATCCCTGTCCAGGCCAGCGGGAAGATAAGTCCCCAACTGATATTCGGAGGCTTCAGGTAATAGGTCCGCATATCCTTGAGGAAAATGTTCCAAAAGGCGATCCAGTTTTTCATCGACCTCTTCCGTTTCCTTTCTCCCGGCTCATGATGTCGGCTTCGATCCCTGTGACCTGTATGAAGATATCCTCGAGCGAGGGACGGACGCGCCTAGCCTCGGTCACTTCTATTCCGTTATCCTCAAAAAGACGAACCAACGGACTCACGGGGATGCGTTCCCGAGCTTCAACCCGGATCAATCCCTGTGAAGGGACGGAAAATGCGAACTCTTGGAAAGAGTTGGCCAGTTGTTCTGGAAACTCTTCGGGTGTGCGACTACAGGAAATGAGGAGGACATGCTTTCCCTGGACAGGCTGAAGCAGGTTTTCCAGGGTATCGATCCTGACAATTTTTCCGGACACGATGAAGGCTATCCGATCGCAGAGGCGTTCCGCTTCCTCGATAAAGTGAGTGGTCAGGAAAATGGTGGTTCCAGATCTATGGAGTTCGTGGATGAGAGCCCTGATTTGCCTTGCGCTTGCTACGTCCAACCCCGATGTGGGTTCGTCCAGGAAAAGAATTTTCGGATCGTGCATGATTCCAGCGGCGATGGTGAGCTTGCGTTTCATGCCTTTCGAGTAGCCGCCGAAAATTCGGTTTGCTGCTGCGGCCAGGTTGAACGAATCCAGCAGTTCCCGAGCCCGGGTTTGACGTTTGGTTTTACTCATTCCGTACAAGGCCCCGCAAAAGCACAAGTTGTCAAAACCGGTCAGTTCGGGATAAAGATTGCTTTCGTCAGGGACGACCCCGAGGAGATGTTGGGCAGATCTCGGGTTTTTCGAGCAATCGATGCCGGCAATGTGAATCGTTCCGGTATCCGGACGGGCCAGGCCGATCAGCATATTGATGGTCGTCGTTTTTCCTGCACCGTTCGGTCCCAGGAAACCGAAAAGTTCGCCGCGATTCACGCTGAACGAGATTCCCGAAACGGCCTCGACCTGCCCGAATCGTTTCCTTAAGTTTTCGACTTGGATTGAAAGGTCCGCTCCTTTGATTTCTTCCAACATTTCCTTTTTCCTTTTTATGTCAGCCATTCATTTAGAAGGCAAACAAATTTGGCAAGGGCTTCTTCATTCAAGCGGTAATGAACGAAATAGCCTCGTTTTTCCGTTTGTACGATCGCAGTGGCCCTCAGGACCTGGAGATGTTGTGAAACGGCAGCGGGGGAGATTCCCAAAGAAGAGGCCATAGCATTGACGCAAAGCGGCCGTTTCTTCAGGAGGTCAACCATCTGAAGCCGGGTGGGTGAGGAAAGCGCCTTTAAAATGGGGGAAAGGTAATCCGGGGCGGTCATGGGGTCCTCCTTTTATTTAAGCATCTTTGCATATACTTTACTTCAGCGTACTATAAAGTTCAACTGCAACATTTTAACGGAGCGGGGAATCGACTTGCCCGCAAAGAACGTTATGCCCCGTAGGGAAATGGGTTCTTGCGTAGCCTTGGGTGGCAAAGTTGTTCGACGGGACCCAACACATGCAGGAGGGAAGCTTGAAGGACCTCAATTGTGGATTGAAGCTATGATGGAGTGCCTGAACTGCAATTGTCTTTCAGAAGGTTCCGATTAAAGGAGGGGCTCGTATGGCTGTTTTTGATGGAGAGGCCCGCCAATACGATGGATGGTATGCGACTGCTTTAGGGAAGCATGTCGATGAGACGGAAACACGGTGTGTCCTGGACTTGTTGAAACCGACAACAGGGATGCATATCCTTGATGTGGGATGCGGGACTGGGCATTTCAGTTTTAAGCTGGCAAGAATGGGTTGCAGGGTCACGGGGATCGATATATCCGGTGAGATGCTTGCCCTCGCAAGAAGGAAGGCCTTCCACGAAAGGTTGCCGGTCGATTTTTTGCCCATGGATGCTAGCCACATTGATTTTGGAGACGAAACTTTCGATGCTGTTGTCGCAATAACGGTTTTTGAATTTCTGGCAAAGCCAGTAGAGTCCTTTAACGAAATGTTCAGGGTTTTAAGAAAAAACGGTTCTTTGTTGATCGGCACCATCAATCGGGATAGTTCTTGGGGAAAAATGTACCTGGAGAAACAATCTTGCAAAGAAAGCGTTTTTCGCTTTGCGCACCTAAGGACCCTGGATGAGTTGAAGCAGGTTTACCCAGGCGGTTTTTCCGGTTCATCCGAGTGTCTATTTGTCCCACCAGATGCGGAGGAAGCGGAAATCAGTGCCGAAAGGGAACGGGAACTCTCCAGGAGTGGGAAGGGAGGATTCATATGTGTCCTGTGGAAGAAATCCTGAGTTGCGAAATCGCCTTTCTCCCGATAGGGACCCCTGAATATCGAGAGGGAATAAAAAGAGTGCTGGATATCATAAAAGAGAGTGCAATCCACTGCGAATTCGGGACCATGTCGACTACCGTAAAAGGAGAAGGGAGCAGGATTTGGGGACTCCTTTCGAGGATATGCAATGAAATGAGTCCTCAATGCAAATTCGTGATGGACCTGAAGGTTTCAAATGTTTGTGGATGTAATGAAGAAAAGCGGGAAATAGGCAACCGCAAAGTCTTTCGATAAAACGCAGAACGTAATCGGAGAGTGGTCGGAAAGACCGGCTTCGAACTGGCAAGGCCCCCTGGAAGGCGAGGTCTTTTTGTGTGTAAGGATGTCGGTGGATCTCGCTGCTTGCTTTTTAAAGAGCTGAAAGACATTTTCAATATAGGAGTTCCGGGGCCCGACAGTTTTTACCGGAACATTCCAGGAGCATGTATGTCGTAAAAATACCCATAATTCCCAGTTTCCTATGGAGTTCTTCCATGTGCTTCATCGGCGGCAGGGATCCAGGATGCTATACTCCGGAAAATCCCTTTAAGTGGGTGGCTGAGCCCTTGTCAACTATCGCGATCCTTTTCAGTTTTGCCGCGGCTTTCTGCTGGGCCATTGTGCCCCTGATCTATCGGCGAAACTTTGGCGGCATATCCCTTTATGAGCTGAACGCGGTCCGGTCCATAGGTTTTACCGGAGGCATGGTTTTCCTGGCTCTTATTTTCAACCCGGATGTCCTCCTGCAAGTCCCTTCCCCAAAGGTAATTTTATCGGCGGCAGGGGTGACCTTACTGGCCAACCTTTTGGGGGATGTTCTCTACATGGCTTCGATTGAAGCGATGGGGGTCAGTTTCGCCGTCGCGGTCACGAGCACCTACCCTTTGGTGACCATTGTTTCTTCCTCCGTCTGGTTGAAAGAAACACTTTCCTGGTCCCTGGTAACTGGTGCGATCGTCATTATCCTTGGGCTGAACTTGATACGAAAGGGTTATTCCGCGACGGAAATAGGTCCTAACCTTCGAAAAGGCTTTTTTCTGGCAATCATCGCAGCTGTCTTGTGGGGAGTATCCGACACGATGATCCGATGGGCGATCCTGGAGACGAGCGTCGATAGCTTGACCTTCAATCTCTGGAGATCCCTGGCCTTCCTTCCTCTTGCCTGGGGTACCTGGTTAATAAAGTCTTTCAGGGGGTCCAGAAACATGCATTTGCTGGAGGTGGTCGGGTTCCGGCGTGGGGTCGAGCTCGCTTTTGTCGGGATGCTGTCGCTTGCAGTCGCAGGGACATTTGTAAACCTGGCCTTGCAGGAAGCACCTGCCTCAATTGTCATTCCCCTGACTGCGACAAGCCCGCTTCTCTCCACTCTGCTTGCCGTTTTCTTCTTCCGCGAGAAGGTGTTTGGAATGCAATGGGCGGGAGTTTTTTTCATCGTTGTCGGCTCCGTGCTGGTGTGTAGGTGAGAGGACAGAGAAACCAAAAGGAAGATTTGTGCGAGTTTCCTTTACTGTCTCTTTCGCACGCGATGCGGATTGCGCGAGATCTGCAACGACAAAATGATCTAAAACAGAACACACGATAGGGAAGCCGGCAAGATCCGCTTCTGCCGGCTTAGCGCGCTATCCGACAGAAGCCATGCAAGGCTTTTTTCATTTATCAGAATTTTTTAATGTATTTCTTAACCGTGTTTATCAGTGTTTCTCTATCTTTAGGCAATGTTCCCTGTATCTTTATTATATTTGTCGGGTGTGTTGTATCGAATAGCATCGGTTTTTTGGGTTCGAGTTTTTCCAATAGTGTTTTTATCTCCAGCAATCGCTCGTTTCCGTCTGGAGGAATAAAATCGCCTTTTTTTACCATGCCGTCCAGCTCTGTTCCATAAAAGACCGTTAAATTCATAGTGATAACTCTGCTCGTTATGAATTGGTTGATCATTTTAGCGGTCGCAAATGCGTTATCCACGGATTCTCCTTTACCCGCTATCCCATACATAACAACAGTATTAAATTGTATTTTCGCTTCGTTGAGTTTTTTTGCTTGCTGGATTGCCTCACTCACTGTATGTCCCTTATTCATCAATTTCAGGATATCGTCCCTGCCTGTTTCAAAACCTATATAAAGGAGCCTAAGTCCAGCATCGTGGAGAATGGATAGCTCATCAACCGAATACCTAAAAATATTCTTTATGGATGCGTAAGAGGCCACACACGCGCAATAGGGTAAATATTGATGAATCATATCCAGCAATCGTTTCATCTTTTCAAATCCTATTGACATAGGATCTGCACCCGTCAAAAACACCTTTTCAGTATAGATATATCCGCTTCGCAATTGCATTTCTATATCCGCAAATGGGACTTGGCAATATGGAACATCTTTATACATGGAACAGAATGCGCATTTATTATATGAACATCCTGACGTTACCGGTATTAGAACAGTATTCATTTCATCCTGTGGGTAATAAATAGTGTCATCTTTATACATGATCACAACCAGTCCTTTCGCTTCGCTAAATACAAAATAAATAATAAAAGAAAATGTTTCCGAGCCATTTTTATATATCTACATGGAAAAAGTAAACTGGAAATCATGAAAACGTAAGTGGGCTACTTCAAATATGGAGCGATCATGTAATTATATGTACGGATGGCCTTCACAATCAACAGCCCGGGTAGTGCAAGAGATTCTTACAAAAACAAGATGCGAGTGCCGTGCCTTAGATAGCCGCCGCATATCGAAAGCCGCAACGGGCCGCAAGGAACCAGGCCGTTCATACGGATTCGAACTGGAAGGGCAAGGGCCTCCCTGCAGGGAGGCCCTTGCCCTTGTTGCGTATGGGTGAGAGCTGGCACCGGCCTTCCGGATCAAATGAACCGTTTGTCAGCCCTTACACATTTTACGTTTTGGGATCTTCCGGAGTACCAGCCAATGCAAATATCCCCGCACGGCTGATCGAAATCGGGAACATACGGTTTGATGTCCAGAAGAGGTGTTCCGTCAACCATATCGACATCTTCCACGTAGAGCGTTCCATCAATCACATCAACCAGGCGAACCAGAGAAAGCCCAATGGGGTTGGGCCTTCGCGGGGCACGTGTTGAGAATATCCCATGGAGGGCATCATCAAGGAAGGGTTTTACGGTCGTGCAATATCCCCTGGAGAGATGGAAGAGGTAGAGCAGGTAAATATGCGAAAACCCCTTCAGGTCAAGGAGTCCTTCCTGGAAAGCCCCATCCATTTCGATGGTTCCACGGACCCCGCGTGCCCCAGGGGGCTGAATCGGTGTCCCTTCAAGGGTTTTATGGGGTGTACGGATGATTCCTATCGGGTTTAGCGTGATCGATTTCATGAGCATTTCCCCTTCTTGAAAGGTGTTGTCGCGATTTAGAGGAAGATTTGACGGTCATTGTATAAGTTGCCTGGTAGTGTCTTTGCGGCTAAGGATCTTCAAACAACTGGCCTTGAAGATGAAGAAGGCTTCGTTGCCGGGCGCCAGTTCCATGGCTTCGAGGGCGCTTTCCGTAAGGACGGCCTTCATGTTGCCCATGCCTGTTTTGGCGTGGATCCAGACCATCGGGCCCCGTCTCTCCGTCTTGACGATTTGCCCCGGAACCTGGTTGCGTGCAGAGATGTTGAGACGGTGAGGGGCCAGGGTGATGGATTCCGGCCGGACGGAGACGATCACCGACTCTCCGGGGCAAGCCTTGTCGGCTGAGAAGAGCGCTGTTTCTCCCTTGCCGATGAGCAGGGGAGTCAGTTCCCCCTCCTGGAAGGCTCCAACTGTTGCAGGGAAGACGTTGCAGGCTCCAAGGAAGTTGGCCACCTGCCCGGGTAGCGGGCGGGAAAAAACCTCTCGCGGGGAACCGGACTGGAGCACCTTGCCGTCGAACATGACGACGACCTTGCTGGCAAGGGCCCAGACGTCGTCCACATCATGGGTGACATGAACAACGGTGGTTCCGAGTTCCTTCACCAGGTCCCGGATAAAACTGCGCATCTTCTCTCTTGTCGTGGCATCGAGGGCGCTGAAAGCCTCGTCCATGAGAAGCACTTGCGGTTGAGTCACAAGTGCCCGGGAAATGGCCGTCCTCTGCTTCTCTCCGCCCGAAAGGGTCTGGACGTCCCGGTCCAGCAGGTGCGAGATGCCCAGCCTTTCCGACATGGCATGAACGCGTTCCTTGATTTTCTCTTTCGAAAGGTTTTTCTTGCGCAAGCCGAAAGCGATGTTGTTATAGACGTCCAGGTGCGGGAAGAGCATGTAGTCCTGGTAGACGATGCCCAATTCCCTCTTTTCGGGAGGGAGATGCGTAATTTCCCTGTCTTTCAGGAAGATCCTTCCTTTCATCCGGGGGTACATGCCGATGAACGATTCGAGGAGAACGCTCTTGCCGGCCCCTGTTTCACCCAGGATGCAGCAGTAGTCCCCCTCTTCGACTTCCAGTGAGACGTGGTCCAGATGGAAGTCGCTCAGCCGGATCGTGATGTCCTCACCGCGGAGCAGGGGCTTCATAGCATGACCTCCCGGTTGAGGAGCTCGAAGACGAGGATGGCTCCCAGGGAGATGGCAATGAGAATGATTCCGGAAGTCATGGCCATGGCCAGGTTGCCATAGGAGATATTCAGGTAGAGGGTGATGGGAAGGGTTTCGGTGAACATGCGGGTTCCCCCTGCAAGGATGAGGACGGTTCCGAAACAGCCCATGCAGCGGGCGAAGGAGATGACCATGGCTGCGAAAAGCCCCCCCTTGGCGAGAGGCAGCGTGACATGCCAGAAAGCGGAAAACTCGCAGTAGCCGAGGCTCCTCGCCACGAGTTCGTACCTGGGGTTGATGCCCCGGAACGTGGCGTATGAAACCCGGATGGCGTAGGGTGCGGCCGTGAACACCTGGGCGATGACGATGGCTGCCTGGCTGAAGACGATGTTGATCCCGAATCCCTTGAGCCATTGTGAAAGGATGCCGTGGCCGAAGAGGAGAAGGAGGCAGAGCCCGAGGACAAGCTCGGGGAAAGCCATGGGGAGGTCCACCAGGGTCCTCAGGACCTGATGTCCCGGGAAGGCGAATCGCGCCAGGACGTAACCGATGCAAACAGCCAGGACCATCACGATGGCCACCGAGATAAGGCTGGTAAGAAGGGAAAGCCGGATGCTGTAGAGCATTTCCTCGGAGAGGGCGCTCTGGACGACTTCTTCCCAGCGGGGCATGAAGACGAGGGATAGGACTGCCCACAGGAGCATGGCGGAAAAAAGCGCTGTAACAACCGCGAAAGAGCCGCGGAATATCCTGGTTTTCATGGAGAACCCCCCTGATTCCGTTACGGGTTCCCCGATAAATGGAACCCTGACTTGAACAGTCTTGATTTTTTCGGGAGCCGAAAAAGACGGGACGGGACCTCCAGCTTATGGAAGTTCCCGTCCCGCGAGTTCCTCCAGGGCCTATTCGGGCCGGGTGATGGGGAAGCCCCACTCGGCCCAGACTTTTTTGCCTTCCTCTGAGGAGAGGTAATCGACCAGTTCCTGCGCCAGCCCTTTCTGGGTTGAGAAGGAGACAACGGCCACGGGGTTGGTCTTGATCGCGTTTTGCTTGTTGGGGATGCGGATCATTTTCACCTTGCCCTTGGCCTGTCCCCAGAGGGCCTGGTCTTCCCAGGCGATGACGGCGTCGACCTGGCCGGTGGCGACATAGATCAGGAGTTGGTTCGTTGTGCTTGGCCTGACAACGCAGTTTGCCAGGACCGGTGCCGTGAGTTGGTTCTTTTCGAGGATTTCCATGGAAACCTTGCCGATGGCCGCGGCCTTCTCATCGGCGAGGGCGATACGCAGGCCCTTGCGGGCTAGGTCTTCGAGCCCCTGCACCTTGCCGGGGTTTTCGGCGGGAACGAGGATCACGGGAACGTGAAAGCAGAGGTTGCGCGCGCTTTCCTTCGTGACAAAACCTTTTTCGGCGGCGTCTTCGATGTACTTTTGGGCCCCGGGCATGAAAACATCGCCCTCTTTCCGGGTGGCGATCATCCCGAAGAGTTCCCCCGATCCGCCGTAAATCATCTGGAGCTTGACGCCTGGATGGGCTTTCTCGAAACGGGCTTTCAGGTCGTCCATGGGGTGCATCAATCCCGCACCGGAATAGACAGTCAGTGTTTCTGCGCCGGCTGATACGGCAAGACAGAGGACGAGGGCCGCGAGGAGGAAAAACTTGCAAAGAGAACGGTACTTCATTTCCAGGAACACCTCCAATAAGGATAGTAGATAGTGGACGGCGGCGTTCCGGCAAGGAGGTGTCCAGGGCACGGTGAAAAAGCCACTCCTTTCCGGCACGGGAGGCTCCCCCGTTTCCGGAGAAACCCTGACGGTCCTTCCCCATGGGCTTTGCCTTTAGGCGGAGAGGACTCGGAGTGATAGAAAAATTTCGTCAAGATTCTAGCACATTTATTGACTTTCTTTCTCAAATAGATTTGCCGGTTCCCAAATTGAAAATGGGCAGACTCACCGCTGGCGTGTATTCCGCAACAAGGAGATCCTGTCGTAAGGGGCAGTTGTGGCTCAAGGCGAGGAGGTCCTTTATTTGCATAACCAGGCCACATGTGGGGATATTGAATGCCAACTGGGCGTGGGAAGGTCAATACCTTAGAGTATAATTAAACAAAAATAGCTATCGAAGAGTGCGCATGCTCGCCGGGACCGGGCGATGCCACAAGTACCCAGGAAATAAAGTCGCGAATCGGCGAATTTGCTTGTGATCGATTGGTTATGCCAAGCAGAATCGGTGCAATCGGAAGGAGGGAAGTTTTATGCCCGGAGGAGACAGGACAGGACCAGCGGGGCAGGGACCGAGAACAGGAAGAGGAATGGCTGGCAGGGGCCAGGGTGGAGCAGGGGCGGGTGCAGGGGCAGGCGGTGATTGTGTCTGTCCGTCATGCGGAGAGAGGGTCGCCCATCGCCCGGGAAGTCCCTGCACAAACGAGCGTTGCCCTAAATGCGGTTCTCCCATGATACGTGCGTAGGGCCGGTGGACGGTAAGGGATCGAAATTAACGGACATTCGGGCCTTCACCGGCTTTCGCCTGGCTGAGTCCCTATCAAGCTTCGTTGGAAGGACCTCCTTGGTTAGGGAGGTCCTTTTTGTTGTTGGAGTAGATGGGTGGCTAGCCTAACTGTTTGGTACAACAAATTAAAACGCCGGTTCCCGTGATTCCTTTGCTCAAGGCAAAATTTGCTTGGAAGATTCTTTAGTCACATCTGCCGATTATGGGGCTTATTCCGATACGATCCTCGATGTTGTACCTGATAAGGCTGGTGGAAAGGATATTGAGGCGGGGTTCGCGCATCGTTTCTATGAATGCCAAAGCAGTGCCCTCAGCCTTGAAGCTAGGGGCGGAAGCTGTTATTATGCAAACATGCGTATATATGCATGTAAAGAGGGATAAGGATGGACCAGCGATGCTGCTCGGAGCTCGATAAACTCTTGTCTCCTTTGTTCTTCAAAGCTTTATGTGAGCCGAATCGATTGAAAATCGTTTCTCTGTTGAGTGATTCTAAAACACCTCTTACCGTCGGACAGATTGCCGAAAACCTGCCGGTTGATTCGTCCGTGGTGTCCAGGCACCTGGCGATTCTTCGTGATGCCGGAATCCTCCTGGCACGCAAGAGGGGAAAGGAAGTCAACTATTTTCTGGATACCGGTAAATTGATCGGCTCACTGCGGGCGATCGCCGATGCGTTTGAGGCGTGCTGCCCGGAAGTGTGCCCGGTTATCGGCGACGAATGGAGGAAGAGAGAACGATGAAGAGAGATTTGAATGTTGATCTTCTGGTCATTGATTTGAATACCTGCAAGAGGTGTGTCCCGACCGGAGAGCAGCTTAAGGAAGCGGTTAATCTTTTAGCTCCAGTCGCAGAGATACTCGAAATCGATTTGCACTATCGGGAATTCGTGGTAAAGAACCCGGAAGAGGCAAAAAAGCTTGGTCTCCTCTCCTCGCCGACGATTCGATTGAATGGCCGGGACATTGCCCAGGATATCCGTGAATCGGAGTGTGAGTCCTGTGGAGACCTTACCGATAACAATACACGCGTAGATTGCCGGGAATGGCATTATCGCGGACAGGTTTATCCTGCAGCTCCAACGGCTATGCTGGTAGAGGCACTTATGGGGGCCATGCTGGACGTAGAAGCCCCATTCGTAGAGATTGAGCCCCTGGAAGCGTTGCCTGAGAATTTGGACCGGTATTTCAAGAATAAGAAGGGTGGCTCCTGTTGTTGCTGTAGTTGAAGGCAATCCCTGCCCCCATCCAGTTCACGACGAACGGAAGCGAAAGCCGGCCCCGGCCAGGAAAACTTTTCGATTCCGCCAAAGCGCATGTTACTATCCAAAAGCGGGGGAAATTTAACATCTTCAGGGGGGTGGCCTGGTTGAAAAAAATTGGCCTTGTCGGTGGGATAGGCCCCGAATCCACGGTGGATTATTACAAGGGGATCATTGATGGTTATCGCGAGAAAACAGGAATCGACCGCTATCCTCTTATGGTTATAGACAGCCTGGATCTTGCGGAAATGTATGCGTACGCCTCGAACAAGCAATGGGAGCCCTTTACGGAAAGATTGGTGGAGTCGATAAAGGTCCTTGCGGCAGGTGGGGCAGAATTTGCCGCCATGGCTGCCAACACAGCCCATATCGTTTTCGATGCGGTTGACGCCCGATCGCCACTGCCCCTTGTCAGTATTATCGACGAGACTTGCAAGGCTGCGCGGTCAAGGGGCTGCCATAGCGTCGTGGTGTTCGGTACGGCTTTTACGATGAGCAGTGGCCTCTACACAAGAGCTTTCGAGAAGCATGGAATCGCGGCCTTCGTTCCGACGGATGAAGAGCAGAAGGCAATCCATAACATTATTTTCCCCAATTTGCAGGCAGGCATCATTTTGAAAGAGGAGAAAGAAAAAATACTGGAGATCGCAAACCGAAACCTTGCCGCGAACAAGGCCGATGCCCTGGTATTGGGTTGCACGGAGTTGCCGCTCATTATCAAGGGGGAGGATCTGGACACTTTGATCTTGGACACGACCCGGATCCACATCGAGGCCATCCTGGATTACCTGTTGGCTTGAAAAGGTCTTCTAATCATTAAGGTTTCGAACTTGATAAGGAAGGACCTCCCCCTGCGGGAGGTCCTTTTGCCGTGAGAGGCGGATGTCATCCTTAAAGCAGACCAAAAGCCGACATTTTGGCTCTTATCTGGGTATGGAAAGCTGGAATAGTTAGAGTATGCTTAAAAAAGGGCAGAAACGAGAAGGGAGCGGTGCTAAATGAGAAAACTCGGAATGGGTAGCAGGGCATTCCTGCTTTTGGGTCTTTGGGTGGTGTTGTTCGCGGGTGTTGCATCGGCGGCAGAGCCGACACTTAACGCTTATACCATATGGTCGGAGAGGTATGCCACAGCGGTTTTCAGTGCTTTCACGAAGGATACGGGAATAAAGGTGAACTGGATGAGGTTCTCTTCGGGTGAACTGCAGGCCAGGTTGGAGGCGGAGAAGGGAAACCCCCAGGTGGACGTGGTTTTTGGCAATATGGCGGAGGCCTTTGTCAGCGGTATCCCAAAGGGCCTATTTGACGCCTACAAGCCCAGGGGAAGCGAGCGTATCCCGGCCAAGTTCAAGGATGCCGAAGGTTTTTGGACAGGAGTTGCCCTTGATCCCATCTGTTTCATGTTTAATGCGCAATTTCTCCAAAAGCGCGGGTTGAAGCCCCCTTCCTCCTGGCAGGACCTGCTGAACCAGGCATACAAGAACCAGTTGCAGATGGCGGATGCACGAACCTCGGGAACGGCGATGTACCGTATTCTCAGTTTGGTGCAGGCCATGGGTGAAGATTCGGCATTTGCATTCCAGAAGAAGATGAATGCCAACGTCCAGGTTTACACGAAGAGCGGGGCAGGCGGGGCCTTGCCTATCGGCCACGGGCAGGCTGCGGGAGGCGTCTTCTTCCTGGTGGACGCCCTGGAGATGCAGCAGAAGGGGTATGGAGTAACGATAAGCTACCCCAAGGAAGGAGTCGTCGCCGGCATCGAGGCGATGGCCCTGGTCAGGGGAGCCAAACAGCCGGAAATCGCGAGGAAATTTTTGGACTGGGCTTCCTCCGAGCGGATGCAGCGGATCTACGAAGAAAGCAAGATCAACCTGATCCCGAGCAACCCGGATGTGAAAGTCTCAAACCCGGGGCTCGACATGTCCAGGGTAAAAATGCTGCCATTGGATCTCAAGTGGGCTGGAGAGAACCGTGACCGGCTGGTCGAACGCTGGGTAGACGAAGTTCTCAGGTAGGGGTGCAGGTCGCCTCGTGCCTTTGACGCTTTCAGGCCAAACCCGGGCGAATGAGAAAAAGCGAGTTGATCGGGCCCTGTACCCCATGATTCTTTTGCTGTGGGGTGCATTGGGTGTTTTTGTGCTGTATCCCCTGGTGCGGCTTTTCCATACGGTGTTCACGGTCGATGGTGCGGTCACAGCGGCAAACCTTGCCAAGGCCTTTTCCCACTGGTACAACCGCATGGCCCTCTTAAACAGCCTCACGCTGGCTACAGCGGTAGCCGCAGCCGGGACTTTCCTGGGGTTCCTCTTTGCATTTTCCGTAACCAGGATTTCCTTGCCGAGGGTTATGAAATGGTTTCTCGGAATCGTCGTTGTGTTCCCTTTCGTTTCTCCTCCCTTTACGAGCAGCATCGCTCTCACCTTGGCGCTGGGCCCTAACGGCATGCTCCTGAATTTACTCAACGTAACGGACTTCAGCATTTACGGATTCTTCGGGACCTGGATTTCGGAGACATTGACGTATTTCCCTGTGGCCTTTCTCACGCTGGCCGCTGTCCTGGGCGCCATCGATCCCGACATGGAAGATGCCGCCATGAGCATGGGCAGTTCCCGGTGGCGAACCTTCCTCACCGTTACCTTGCCGCTCAGTGTCCCGGGCGTGGCGAATGCCTTTCTTCTTCTTTTCGGCAGCTCACTCACCGATTTCGCCACGCCGCTGGTCATGGCCGGGCACAGATTTCCTGTCCTGACCACCCAGGCTTATCTTCAAATTACCGGCATGTATGATCTAAAGGGAGGTTCGGCAATTTCCTTTGTCCTGCTGCTTCCGGCGCTCTTGGTCTATTTGCTGCAGCATTACTGGGTGGAGCGCCGTTCCTTTGTCACCGTAACGGGGCGGGGTGGCCGGCATTCGTCAGCAAGAGGGGCGGGTTTTACTGCGGAAGCGCTGATTTTATCGGTCGTTTCCCTCGTGACCCTGTTCATCATTTTTTTGTATTCCATCATTTTCCTAGGGTCGCTGGTGAAAGTCTGGGGGGTGGACAACAGCTTCACCCTCGAAAATTACGCATACGTCTTCACAGTAGGATTGAAGGCCGTTAAGGACACGGTGTTGATTGCCATTACTTCTACGATTGTTGGCAGCGTTGTTGCGGTAAGCATCGGCTACCTTGTAAGCCGGAAGGAACTTCCCTGGAGAAAGACACTCGAGTTCGTGTCGTTGCTGGACTATATCCTGCCGGGGACTGTCCTGGGCATCGCCTACGTGATCGCCTTCAACACGGGCCCCATCGTCTTGACGGGAACAATGGCCATCATCGTTGCCCTCTGTGTTTTCCGCTACGATGCAACAGGGATCCGGGCGACAGTGGCCTCCCTGCAGCAGCTTGATCCCTCCCTGGAAGAGGCCTCGCTAAGCCTGGGTGCAACCAGGCTGGCCACCTTTTTCAGAGTGACGCTTCCCTTGATCATGCCTGCAGTTTCAGCGGGCATGCGCTACTTGTTTGTGGTTTCCATGACTGCCGTCAGCGCCACCATCTTCCTTGTGTCTGTACGGTGGAGCCTGATGACGGTGCGTATCCTGGAATGTGTGACGGAACTGCTTTTCGCGGAGGCTGCAGCGTTCTCGGTTGTCCTGGTTCTCATTGTCTTTGCAGCCATCGGGGCAATCTCGCTCTTGTTCCGCATCGCCTACCCCGATTATTCTCGCCAGTTGAGGAGGCCGTAGGGCATGGCCCTCAGTATTTCTCTAGTGCACCTGACGAAAACCTTCACAAAGGATCGGCAGACAACGTTCAAGGCTGTCGATGATGTCCATTTGGACGTCATGGCCGGTGAGTTGGTCACTTTACTGGGACCCTCGGGGTGCGGCAAGACCACGATCCTTCGGATGATCGCAGGTTTTGAGAGGCCAACGAAAGGACGTGTCCTGATCGGTGGGCAGGATATTACCGATATGGCAGTCAACGCGCGGGACATTGGATTCATTTTTCAAAACTACGCTCTCTTCCCTCACATGAACGTATTCGATAATGTGGCCTATGGCCTGAAGGTAAGACATACCTCACAAACGGAAACGGAAAAAAAAGTGGCTGAGACTCTCGATTTGGTGGGACTTAAGGGTGTGGAGAAACGTTTTCCAAACCAACTCTCCGGAGGAGAGCAGCAGCGAGTAGCGCTGGCCCGGGTTTTTGCCATTAACCCAAATGTCTTGCTGATGGATGAACCGCTGGCGAACCTTGACGCGAAACTGCGGATCTACATGCTTGCGGAGATTCGCAGTTTGCAAAAACGGCTGGGCGCAACCTGCATTTTCGTTACCCATGACCAAAAGGAAGCGCTCGCGATTGCGGATCGGATCGTTGTGCTGAACAAGGGAAGGATCGAACAGGCGGGCACCCCGTTTGATCTCTATGCCAACCCGGCGAGCTTCTTCGTAGCGGATTTCATTGGCCAGGCCAATATTTTCAGGGGGCGAATAGAGGCAGTTCGCGAGGGGGAATTGGACGTTTCATTTTACGGCCGCAGCCTGGGCGTTCGGTGCAATCCCGGTGCCAGCTTCAGGAAGGGAGATGAAGTGGCGCTCGCGATAAGGCCTGATTCCCTGGCCTTGGGGAAAACTGAGGGATCGATGCTGGCGGGGCAAGTTCTAAGCCGTGTTTTCGTGGGGGACAAAATGGAGTACGTCATAGAGGTGGAGCCCGGTTTCCTGGTCCATCTCTTTGAGCCCTACTCCAGGGACAACCAGGGTTACCCCGTGGGAAGCAGGGTGGGGATTTCGGTCGATCCCAGGGATGTCATTCCCCTGCCTGTTTAGTGTAATTTCTTGCCATGCTGCGCCTTGTCGTCCTCGCGTCAACAGGTCCCGTGTGCAAACAGGGCAACTTTTTCCCCGTCATGATAAAGCTTGTTGTATTCCTTGCAGGCTTCCGGGGTCTTTTTAACGATCACCTTTTCAATCCCGTTTTCAAGAAGGTGATTTACGACATTTCCAGGGACAGATAAGGCTCCATCTACCCCGTTTCCTATCACGACCACTTTGACGCCTTTCCCAATCACGGTGTCGACCATTGACGAGTCAAGCGTATGTCCTTTTCTTTCTTTCCATTTCTTGACCTTTTTGCCGATGACCTTGATGTCCTTCCCTTTTCCTTTTCTTGAATCCCCGCTCCCGGAGTGTTCTTCCCCCAATAGGACAAATTTCCCCCATGAGAAATGTTCCACAGGTCCCTTGGGATCGTCAAACACGATTTTCAACCTCCCCTGCCCGCAGACTTGCAAAGAGAATTACCGCTAGCTATATGTATCACCAATAGGGTAATACAGCAATAAAACTCGCCCCCAGTTTTTTTGCCACACTCGCCAGAGGGGGCGGCGAAGGGCTCGATGTTGGGGACAGAGTTCCTTGTTAAAAAAAACTGGGCGAGTATCATTAACCGAGAATAATCGGGGAGGTGCCGTGATGGCATTACCAGCACCAGCGGCTCGTTCGGGCTGACAGTTGGAAAGATACGGACACTGGGGAACACGATCAAGTATCGGTTTGGATGTCTTGAAATGGTGAGCACACGCTCTGGTCTTGACCAAGAGAAAGGGGTGGAAGTGTTGAGAATGCTAACTTTTTTCTTCGTCCTGGTTTTATGCCTGGTTGGAGTGCAGCCTGCTTTGGCGTGTACGACCCTGATTGTCGGGAAGGATGCTTCCTTTGATGGCTCGGTGATGGTTTCCCATTCCGATGACGGGCTGAATGACGGGAGCCTGGTCTATGTGCCGGCAATGGATCACAAGCCGGGATCACGGCGGGCCGTTTTTTATTCGCATGCAGCCCTTGATTTCAAACCCCAATGGGGAGGAAGCGTCAGCCATCGCATCGTCACCAAGGACCGCGGCCGTGCCTACGACAAAACAGGAGTTAAACCAAGCGTGCCGTTGGGCTTTATTCCCCAAGTCGAACACACCTATGCTTATTTTGACGCCAATTACGGCGTCATGAACGAACACCAGCTCTCGATCGGCGAGTGCACGGACAAGGCGAAAGTCCATCCGGAACCGGAGCCGGGGAAGCGGATCTTCTACTCCTCCGAACTTTCGCGCGTCGCGCTGGAACGGACCAAAACCGCCCGCGAGGCCATAAGGCTCATGGGCGAGTTGATCGAAGAATACGGCTATTACGGCACGGGAGAAACCTTGCTCGTGGCCGATCCGAATGAAGGCTGGGTCATGGAAATGGCCGGTTATGACATGAACGGTACCGGTGGGGTATGGGTGGCGCAGCGTGTGCCGGACGGCATGGTTTTCGTGGCGGCAAACCAGTTTCGAATCCGCGAAGTGCGTAAGGGCAGTGACGACATGATGTTCTCCGGGAACATTTTCGAAATTGCCCGGCAAAAGGGGTGGTGGGATCCCGCGAATGGGCTGTTGGATTTTGCTGCCGTGTATGGCGACGGGGAATTCCACCACCCGTATTATTCGTTGCGGCGGGTCTGGCGGGCCCTGTCCTTGGTTGCCCCTTCTCTGAACCTCTCACCCTGGGTCGAAGGTCCCTTCACCCGCGCCTATCCTTTTGCGGTCAAGCCGGACAGGAAGATGAAGGTGCAGGATCTGTTTGCCATCCATCGCGACAATTACGAAGGAACGGAGTTCGACTTGACCCAGGGGTTGGCCGCCGGACCTTTCGGCAATCCCAACCGGTTTGAAGGCAACGCGGAATCGGTTGCCGACAAGGAGGGAAAGCTCTCTCCCCTGGTCGGTGAATTCGAAAGGCCGCTGAACATTTATCGTTGCGTCTATTCCTATGTGAGCCAATCACGCAAATGGCTGCCGGATGCCATAGGCGGTGTGGTCTGGTTCGGACCCGATCGTCCCGCTACGACAGTCCTGATGCCCTTCTATGCAGGGGCGTTCGATTTGCCGGATTCGGTCCAGCGAGCCGATATCCTCAAGCTTGATCGCAAGAGCATGTGGACGTCTTTCAACTACGTGGCGAACTATTCCATGCTTAAATATTCGTTCATGGTAAAGGATATTCGCAACGAACAGGATCGCCTTGAGGGGCGCGCTTTGGGAAACCAAAAGGATTTGGAAGCGAAGGCTCTCGCCCTTTGGCAAAATGGCAACCAAACCGGAGCCCGGGAATTGTTGACAAGCTACGGCGAGAAAAATGCAGCGGAAATCCTGGATGCGTGGTGGAAACTCTCTGAATTCCTGTACGTGAAGTACAACGATGGCTATATCAACACCGATGAGGAGATTGCACATCCTGTTTTTTATCCTGCCTGGTGGCTCAAGCAGGTGGGTTTTGAAGATGGGCCAACCAGCTACAAGCAGAAAACCAAGCAGCGCTAGGGGGCAGAAAAAGCTGTTCGGTCCGAGGAAGGGCCCCCTGTAAGGGGGCCCTTTTTTGTGTTTCTTTGAGGTAGGATCAAGCGAGAGAGGAGCGTCGACCTTGAAAGGAGAAATGAAGATGCCTCACGAAGATGCCGAGTTCCAAGGGAAGGAGGGAGCGGTCGTGAATGGAAGTCCGTCAGGGGCAGGCAAGTGGCGGGTTCCTTTCAGCATGCTTGTGCCCTTCCTGCTCATTTCCTTCGGCCTTGCTTGGGGTATCCTAGCCCTGTTCGTTTTTTTCCCGGATCAAATGAACAAGGTGTTTGGCGAGCTGACAGGCCAGCACCCGCTCTTTTTCCTGGCGGTGTACGCCCCTGCGATTGCGGGTTTGGTTATCGTCACCTGGTGCAGCGGCTACGCGGGTGTGCGGCGGTACTTCAGCAGGCTCTTGAGATGGCGCTGCTCTCCAGCTTGGTATGCTTTCCTCCTGATCGGCATTCCCATGGTTTATTATGGGAGCTTTGCCCTGAAAGGGGATCCTTTCCCGTCACCGTTTCCGTTTTCTTCGTTCAAAGCTTTTTTGCTGGCGCTATTCTTCACCGCGATCAAGGGCCCGGTCGAGGAACTAGGCTGGAGAGGGCTGGCCCTGCCTTTGATACAGCGAAAGCTGGCGCCATTGTGGGCAGGGCTGGTGCTTGGCGTTATATGGGGTTTTTGGCACTTGCCTGCATTCCTGTTGAGCGGCACGCCGCAAAGCGCCTGGTCCTTCACTCCGTTTTTCGCGGGTTCAGTTGCGGTTAGCGTGATTGCGACTGCGCTGTTCAATAAATCAGGTGGCAGCATCCTGCTTCCCGCATTGCTCCATTTCCAGTTGAACAATCCGCTATGGCCTGATGCTCAGCCTTATGACATGTTTGCATTTGTGGCCGTTGCGATAGGGGTCGCTTGGTTTAAAAGGAAAGAGTTGCTCGATGCAGGAACTGGGGCGAAAGAGGTTATTCCCTAACGGGAAGCGCGTTGCCCTGATTCTTGAAGACATTCGTTTATCGAGTTAAGCTGTCTGGATGAAACACAAATGCCCATTGCCTCGGCACAAAACAAGGGATTGGGCAAATCTTGCGGCCAGTCGGAGGGAACCATGCCAAAATTTGCCGAACGCATGAAGGCCATGGAAAAATCGGCCAAAATTATCCGTAACCTTTTCGGAGCCATGAACGATCCCAGCCTCATTTCATTCGGGGGAGGAGCCCCGGCGAAGGAAGCCCTGCCGATAGATATCGTCCGTGAAATCGCCAACGACGTCTTGACCATCGGCAAGAGAGGCGTGGAAGCGCTCCAATACGGCAGTGTCATGGGCTTGCCCGACTTGCGGGAAGTGGTTGTCAGTGAGTTGCTGGCCCCGAAAGGAATTGACGCAAAAGCGGAGAACATCCTGATCACCAGCGGCGGCCTGGAAGGCATCAACCTGTTGTGCCAGTTGTATATCGATCCCGGCGACGTGATCCTGGTCGAATCACCGACTTTTGTCCATTGCGTGGAGATATTTGAAATGTTCCAGGCCAAGTGCATCAGTGTCGCCATGGATGACAACGGCATGGTCACGGAAGACCTGGAAGAGAAGATCAGGCAATACAACCCCAAGATCGTTTACGTGATCCCGACTTTTCATAATCCCACGGGAAGGACTCTTTCCCTCGAGAGGCGGAAAAGAATTGCGGAATTGGGCAGCCAGTATGACGTGGTCATCCTGGAAGATGATCCTTACCGTGACATTCGTTACAGCGGAAGCGAACTGAAACCGATCAAGGCTTTTGACAAGACAGGCCATACCGTCCTTGCGAACAGTTTCTCCAAGATTTTCTCCCCGGGCTCCAGGCTTGGCTATGTCCTCGCCAGCGATGAAGTGAGCGCCAGGCTGTTCGATGCCAAGACGGCGACAAACTCCCACACCTCCATGCTGCCCCAGGTGATCTGTGCCGAGTTCTTCAAGCGAGGGTACTACCCGGCCCATCACAAAATGATTTGTGACCTTTACCGTGAAAGAAGGGACACGATGATCGAGTGCATCGACCGCTTCTTCCCGGAAGGGACGAAAAGAACCTTTCCCGATGGCGGCCTTTTCACATGGGCGGAGTTGCCTGGAGGGCTCAATACAACTGAGCTGCTGGTCGAAGCCACCTCCAACCCCGCCGTCAAGGTTGCTTTCGTGGCTGGAGAGGGCTTTTTCATCGAGGGCGGCGGCATGGGCAACAACTGCATGAGGATCAGTTTTGGTGCCGTACCGCCTGAAAAGATCAGGGTTGGAGCCGAAAAACTGGGAAGGTTGATCCGCTCAAGGCTGGAGTAACGTGGGCCCGAAACTTAGTAGTCCGTCACGTACTGGAAGCGTTTCCTGAATTCTTCCGGGGATAGTTGGGCCGCCACGGCCAATTTTTCGAACTCGATCCCCGGTTCGAAATCCCGCTTTTCAAGGCGGATCATGTATTCTCTCGCGATCCTGTATTGAATGGACTCCGTGTTCACCATGCGAATCTGTGTCTTCTTCGTCACGGGGTCCATGATGTCCTCGAAAGGGATCGGGACGATTCGGTTGTTCTGGATGGTGATCATCGCGTTGGTTCCGCCGTTTCTCAGGTATTCCATGGCGGCATAGCCGAGGTTCCGGGTATATTCGATGTCGAAGGCGTTGGGCGGAGCGCACCTCACTTCGTACCCAACTTCCTTGTTGTTGATCGTCATTTTGATACCTAAAGAGTTGAGGTTGGCCAGCACTTCCTTCTTCAGGACATCGGAGAAGTTGATCTCGGCGTAGCGCATATGTCCGTGGTCGTCGCACTCAAGGCAGGCCGCGGCTTCAAGATCCTCGATCCGTATTTTCTCGATGAGCCCTTCCGCAGCGACAGCAACGCCGTAATTCCTGCCTGAAGCCAGCCTTTTGATGATGGACCCCGTAATGATATCCACGACGAGGGACAAGGGGATTTTCTTATCGGGGGAGAATTCCTCGGGGATAAGAATCATTGTTGCTCCCGCACTTTTTCCGATACCGAGGGCAAGATGTCCGGCCACCCGTCCCATGGCGACTACGATGAACCATCTTCCCGTTGTTTTTGCGTCAACCATGAGGTTCGAGACGATTTGCGAGCCCAGCGACCGGGCCGACTCAAAACCGAAGGTCGGAATTCCCCCGGGCAAGGGCAGGTCGTTGTCGATGGTTTTTGGCACATGGACAAAACTGATGGTGAGTCCAAGGTTGTTCTTTGCATAGTCGGCCACACGGGACGCAGCATAAGCCGTATCGTCCCCTCCAATGGTGACGAGATGGGTGACTCCAAGTTCGATAAGCGTGTCCACGACATTTCGAAGAGATTCCTCGGTCTTGGTCGGGTTGAATCTCGAAACCCGAAGAATGCTGCCCCCGTCGGAATAAATGCGGCTGACCATGTCAATGGTAAGGGGAGTGACCAACTTCTCCCCTTTTCCCAGGTTGGCGAAGCCATCATAAATGCCGTAAACTTCCCAGCCTGATTTTTTCGCTTCGATGGTCACGGAACTGATCACGCTGTTAATCCCCGGGGCTGGTCCCCCACCGCAGACGATGGCAAGCGTTTTTTGTCCGGGAGAATTCATTGTTTGTCCCCCTTAAGAAGATTGTTTTAAAAATTGTATCACACGCTTCTATCAATCAAGACAATAAATAGAAGAATAAGCGAAGCGTTTTGCTGCTGGCGAGGCCTCGGTGTGCTGGGTATGCCCCGGGATTTTGATCTTGGAGTCGAGGGTTCTCTCTCCGCGGTTGGTGGTATAATCCTTTGAAATAATCAAGTTAAATAGGTAAAGCAAAAGGAGGTGAAAAGGGTGGCAGAAAAGTGGAAGGACAAGCTGACCGATCAGCTCTGCAAGTCGATCCTGGCCCTTGAGACGGTGGACGAAGCTTACCGGTATCTCGAGGATGTGGCCACGATCGGGGAAATCCGTGCCTTTGCCCAGCGCCTGGAGGTATCCAGGCTGCTCAGCGAAGGTTACACCTATCCGCAGATTGCGCAGCAGACTGGAGCAAGCACGGCAACGATCAGCCGTGTCAAGAAGTTCCTGGAGTACGGCGCGGACGGCTACAAGATCGTACTGGAACGCCTGAAGGAAAAGGGCTAACCCCGGCTTCAATCGATTCACCGCGAATCGCAAGGGTCTCGCGAAGGAAAGGTCCTTCTCCCACCTCTTCTTTACTGGGGAGGAGGGCCTTTCCTTTTGCTCCGGATTCGATTCGGGCATTCCCCAGTTTGAATGAATGCCTGTGGCATCCTGGAAATTGCCGGCGTGAAACTGCCAGTCGGCTTGGAAAGTTGGGTCTGGCTGAGCGTGGGAGCAAGTGACGGCCCCTTTGGGAGAAAGAGAGGGAAGGAAAATGAAGCATGTTCGATATGAAAGAGGCGGGCGAATCCGTTTCGGTGTCCTGGAAGGGGAGAGCATCACGCCCCTGGCGGGGGATTCCTGGAGTGCCCGAGGACTTTCCGGAGAGCAGATCCCGCTTGGACAGGTTCGCCTGCTTGCCCCGATCGAACCCGTCAATATTTTTTGCGTTGGGCGCAACTACGCGGAGCATGCGAAAGAACTTGGGAACGCCTTGCCGGAGGAACCCTTGATCTTCCTGAAGGCCAGCAACTCGCTCCTTGAACCGGAAGGCACGATTCGAATCCCTCGCTGGGCAGGAAGGGTCGATTATGAGGGGGAGATGGCGGTGGTCATCGGAAAAAGCTGCCGCAACGTTACCGAGGAGGATGCCATGGATGCTGTTTTTGGCCTGACCTGCCTGAATGACGTCACGGCAAGGGACCTGCAGAAGAAAGACGGGCAGCTGACTCGCTCAAAAAGTTTTGACACGTTCTGCCCGATGGGGCCCTGGATTGTTGAAACCCGCGAGGCGGGCGGCAGGCGAATCGAGACTCGCCTCAACGGACAGGTCGTCCAGTCGGCCAATACCGACATGATGGTCTTCCCCGTGTCCCGCCTGATTGCCCATATCAGCCGTTTCGCGACTCTTCGCCCGGGAGATGTCATCGCGACGGGAACCCCTGCCGGTGTAGGCCCCTTGAAAGCGGGGGACCGGATCGAAGTGGAAATCGAGGGCATCGGGGTGCTAAGGAATTCCTGTGAAGCAGATTAGTTCCAGGCGCTCATCCTGCCGGGTTCGCTTGGTAAACGCGCGGCATGCAGGCACGCAGAGGACCGGTCGGTTCCGGACGGCAGCACCGCCTTATTGCGATTTCCCCCGGCACAGCACGGGCAACACGGTTTCCACGCTTCCGCTCCGGACCCCGTACATGACGTCGTAAAGGTTGGTGGTTGGGCAGGCATGGTTCGGTATGACCTCGAGCTTCTGGCCGATTGGAAAGTCGAGCCCGGATCCCTCGGGAATGTCGAAAGACGAATGTTCATCCGACATTTTGTCCAGGAAAATGCCGGGATGGGCCTTCAGTCGCCCATGCCCGACCGAACGGGTCACTCCCCTGTCCTGGACGTAATAGGTCAAGGCTTTTGTTCCTGCATCCAGGACCACGCGTTCCGGGGTAGGGCGGCTTATGACAGTTGCAAGGACGGTCTGGGCGCAAAAGGCATAGGTCCCCAGCAACTGGGCCTGGTCCGCATCAAGGAAAACATAGGTCCCGGGGCGTATTTCCGTAATCCCGGGTTCGATTCCGTCAAGCAGAAGCGAGGGGGTCGAACCGATCGAGATTTCCTCGATGGCTAAGCCAGAGGAACGCAACAAATCGGCGGTTTCCAGCATAAGCCTCTGGCTTTGTCGGTTGATGGCCCGCACTTCATCCAATGTCTCCGCGTCATAACTTTGCCCATCATGGGTATAGATTCCCCTGAGGCGGAGTCCGGGAGCCTGGTCCACCAGGCGGGCCAGTTCAACGGTGGGTTTCCCCGGGTGGATTCCCGTCCGTGGATCCCCTGTCTCCACGTCGATCATGATATCCAGGGGACAAGGCTCCGCAGCCATCACACCGGAGAGGGCCTGGACATGAAACGGATGGTCGACTCCCACGGCCAATCGCCCTATGCGCCTTGCCAGTGTCCGAAGTCTTTCGAGTTTGAGTGGGCCGACGATTTCGTTTGCGATCAGGATATCGTCCAACCCTTCGGAAGCCATGATCTCTGCTTCTCCGAGCTTGGCCACGGTGATTCCGGAGGCTCCCATTGCCTGCTGTATTTTCGCAATGGCGGGTGTTCGATGGGTTTTCGTGTGAGGGCGGAGCCGGACGCCGGCCAGGCAGGCCTTTTCCTGCATAGACTTGAGGTTCCGTTCCATGCGGTCCAGGTCGACGATCATCGAGGGGGTGTCCAATTCGAAATAGGAAGGTTCCTTCATTGCTCTCGCTCCTCTCTGTTGGCTGCCTGCTTTCCGGTTATTGCCTTGCGCCGAATGTCGTTCACACGCAGGGGAAACTGGGGCCGTGATTGTTTCGAAAACCCTTGATCCAATCGTAGAGGGTTTCGGCGAGGGCAACCCGCTTCTCGGAAAAGTCGTGGGAGCAGGGTAAGGAAACTACGGTTTCCTGGCCTTGGAAGCGTTTCATCATTTCCGCAACGGGGAACTGGTGGGTGGAAGGCGGGGCGACCGTATCGGAAGAGGCGATGACCAGCAACATTTTCTTGGCGGAATAAGCCCTCTCGTTACCGAGCAAGTCCCACTCCTGCCTGTTCTCGATGATTTCGGAGATGAGGGATTCTGCGGTCGCTCCGCTCAGGGGGTTCAGCCCTCCCGAGAACAACCCGAAAGTCTCCGCATATGAGTTTTCTTCTCCAGCCGCGATTCGACTAGCTTGAAGGGAAAGGTTGTAAGGGGCCAGTGCCGCGAAGCCTTGGAAGTCCATCGCGTCCCTTGCCGCGAGCAATGTTAAAAAACCACCGACGCTGTGGCCCGCGAGGAATACTTTATTCCTGTCGATCCTGTGCTCCTGGGCGAAAACGGTATCATTAATTGCCAGGCGCACGGCTTGAAGATCCCTGTAGGCCTGTCCGAATGAATAGGTCCCCCTGCTGCCCCAGGACCCCGAATAATGGAAGATCACCACGTTGACCCCGCCGCGCCTCAGCATGTGGGCAATATCCAGGTTCTTCTCGTTACCCGGGAATCCATGCAATAAAACGACCGTTTCATGGGGCCCCTTGCCGTTGGCCACATAAATCAGGCCCAGAATTCGACCTTCAATGAAAACGGGGTGCATTTCAGGCGGGAAAATTGCGTCGACGCTGGAAGGGTCGCTTGCTATATCGTTCCTCATGTGAATCCGCTCCTCTAGGAACAAAGGATGTTTTAGAGATACCCTTCCAGTTTAGAGGTTCAGGAAAACCAAGTCCATAAAAAAGCGAACCGTAACCCATTTGAATGGGCGGGTTCGCTCTCTGCCCCGATTTTATGAGGCCGACGGCCCCAAGGCTTCAGATCCCTCAACCGGAAGGGGCGCAGGAACCTGGATGCTGGCGGGTTGACTCCCCTTCCAACAGGAAAAGTATCCGGCACCGGCAGAAAGGGCACTTTTCCGGTTTTCCATCATGCTCGAAGGTCTTTTCGCATGATGCACAGCGATACCGTCTAAGCGGTTCCTTTTTCATCGCGGTTTCCCTCCTCTCCCCAAAAATACCGCAACAATTATACCCTAGTAGGATAATCCTTTCTATCTATTGGGATGCGTCATTTTAGCCGATCTCCAGCTGGGCGCGTCTCTTAGTGTACTCCCAGGCATGTGGTATCATTCTTTCGTTGCTTCGGAAGATATTTTATTTGGAAAAAGAATATTAAGTAACGTGGAAAATTCTTCAAACATCAGGGAGCGTGGTGCAAATGAAAAACCTGAAAGGCACAAAAACGGCAGAAAACTTGATGAAGGCTTTCGCGGGTGAATCGCAGGCAAGGAACCGCTACTCTTATTACGCCTCTGTTGCAAAGAAAGAGAATTATGTTCAAATCTCCAATATTTTTTTAGAAACGGCTGAAAACGAGAAGGAACATGCCAAGCGTTTTTTCAAGTTCCTCGTTCGGGATTTGAACGAAGAAAAGGTTTCCATTGACGCAACTTTTCCCGTAGCCCTGGGTGATACCAGGCTGAACCTGCTTGCCGCGGCGGAAGGGGAAATGGAGGAGTGGGGAGAGCTTTATCCTTCGTTTGCTGACGTGGCAGAAGAAGAGGGTTTCCCTGAGGTCGCCACCGTTTTTCGCATGATTTCCGAAGTTGAAAAGCGTCATGAGGCAAGGTACCGGAAGCTTCACGCCAACCTGGTCGCGGGTACGGTTTTCAAGAAAGCGGCAGTTGTCGAGTGGAAGTGCAGCAACTGCGGCTATATCCACAAGGGGGACACGGCCCCGGATATGTGCCCGGCATGTGCCCATCCGCAGGGATACTTCGAGGTTTCTGAAGAAAATTACTAAACAGGCAAAGAAGTGGCCTCCCAGGAGGGAGGCCTTTTTTTATTCATGTTTAAAAAATTAATCAATGATGGGAACGACTTGTATTTGAGTAATGTTATGCATGGGCTTATAATAACAAAGAAGCTTGCCCTTGTTAAGAAAAAATGAAAGGAAGATGGCATGTCTGACCTCGCTGTTTGGGAAATGGTAAAGGAAGCGATCCAGGCCCTTGGCGGAAAGGCAACCTACGCTGAAATCATCGACTATGTCGTCGATAAGTGGCCAAACACCAATCCGAGAAACATCCTGACCGAAATCTTCGCCTGCACGGTGAACCACCATGCCCGGATCCATTACAAGGCGAAGGAAGAGGGACTTGCCGACAAACCGTACGATTTCCTGTATCAACCAAGACATGGAGTCGGCTACGTCGAATGGTACGAAGCCTGCAGGCACGGCACGTGGGGAAACCACCGCAGCCCCAACGGTAAGCTGGTCGTGACCTGTTTTGTCCCGGCGGAAACGAATCCCCAGGTTAAGCGGGGGAAAACTATACGAAAGAAAGCGACCCTGCCCAAGGCACCCAGGCAGGACAAGGCCAAATCCACCCGAAACACAAAAAAATGCTCCGTAGAAGAATAAGAAAGAAAGGGCGGCCTCCCCAGCAAAGGGAGGCCTTCCTTCTTTTGTGGGACTTGACAGTACCTCGCGGTGCCGGAAAGATGGGGTTTTTGTGGGGGTGATTGTTTTGCAGGAGTGTTTTGACATTGTTTTGCGCGGCGCAAGGATTGTTGATGGAACAGGAAACCCGTCGTTTGCTGGCGATGTGGGGATAAGGGATGGGCGGATTGCCCTTGTCGGGCATGTCCCGCAGGGAGAAAGGGACCTGGATGTTTCGGGAATGCTGCTTTGTCCCGGATTCGTGGATATCCACAACCATGCCGACCATGGGATATTGGCCTTCCCGGATGCGGAAAGCCATGTCATGCAAGGAGTCACGACTTCCGTAGTGGGAAACTGCGGCCTTTCCATGGCGCCTCTTAACCCCAGGCGCACGGAGTTGGCTCGCCGCTACCTTGCCCCTTTCCTTCGCAGCGAAGTCGAGTATGGCTGGGATTGGAAAACAAGTGCCGAATTTTTTCAAAAAATAAAGAACAACGGAACCGCCATGAACCTGGCTCCCTTGGTCGGGCACGGGACGATCCGGATTGCCGTCATGGGGTTTGACGATGGAGTGCCTAGCGTTGAAGAGATGGGGCTCATGAAGGAAATGTTGGCCCAAAGCCTGGAAGAAGGAGCTTTCGGGCTTTCCAGCGGCCTGATCTACCCACCGGGGAGCTATGCCCGCGCGGAGGAGTTGGTGGAACTGGCGGGAGTCATGAAAGATCATGGCGGATTTTACGCCAGCCATATGCGCAATGAAGGAGACCGTCTAATCGAATCCCTCAAAGAAACCCTGGCATTGGGAGAGCGTTGCGGGATACCGGTCCAGGTTTCCCACCTCAAGGCCGTAGGCAGGGCGAACTGGGGAAAAGTGAACGAAGCCCTACGCCTTATGGAAAGTGCCCGGCAAAGGGGGATCGATGTGAACTGTGATGTTTATCCTTACCAGGCGGGGATGACCACTTTGACGGCCCTACTCCCTCCAACTGCACTCGAAGGGGGGGTGGAGAGGATGCTCGCCCGCCTGTCCAACCCGGCGGAAAGGGGAAGGATTGGAGCTGAGATGGAAAATGGGATCCCTGGCTGGGAAAACTGGGTTAAAAGCCTCGGTTGGGAAAAGATCGTGATCAGCGAATGCGAAGCACGAAAGGACGTGGAGGGGAGATCCCTGGAAGAAATATCTTGCTTATGGGGACTTTCTCCATGCCAGGCGCTCTTCGACCTGCTCCTTGAGACGAGGGGAAGTGCAACGATGCTCCTTTTTGGCATAGGTGAGGAGGACCTTCGTGCGGCGGTCAAAAACCCGTTGTCCTGCATCGCATCGGATTCCTGGGTCAATGCCCCTCGTGGAGGAGGCAAGCCGCATCCGAGGGGTTACGGCACTTTCCCCCGTTTCCTGAAGCGTTTTGTTCGGGAGAACGGGGATCTATCCTGGGAGGAAGGCATTAGAAAGATCACCGCCATGCCCGCGGCAAAAGCAGGAATAGAAGAACGCGGCTGCGTCAAGGAGGGGTTCTGGGCAGACCTGGTCGTCATTGACCCGGAAAATATCGCTGACCGTGCAACCTTCCAGGACCCTCACCGTTACCCGGAGGGGTTGAGCCATGTCCTCGTGAACGGCGAATTCGTCGTGAAAGAGGGCCGGCCGACTGGCCTTCGCCCCGGGAAAATCTTGAAGCGCCGCTGATCCCAGGTTTGGGGCTTCTCTCTGTGGGGGCGGCGTTTAGCGATTCATTATGATAAACTAATGCCCAGAAGGTTCTGCTTGCCTGGCCAGGGTTGCGGGCTTTGCCGGAATCGATGCAAAAGATCCATAGAGGGTGGTGAGATTTTCATGACCGGTAGGAGAATAATTCAAGCCGGATGCCGGGTGGCATTACTGGCGGGAGCCCTGTTGTTTCCCGCCTGGGCAGGGGATGCTTCGGGCGCTGCGATACAACCGGTTCAACCGGTTCCCTGGCAGCCTCCCGTGAAGGTCCTGCCTATCAGGAAACTTCCCGAATTGAAGCCGGTTTCCCCGGATATCATCATTCCACCCGGCCAGATCAGGCAAATACCCGGCCTGGCTGCGGGGATACAGATCAAAACGGAAAAGGTGGGTGCTCTTTCCGCGAAGCCGGCAGGCATCTGGAATCCGCCCTATACCCGGTCGGGGACCGTTTTTGTCCTCGTCAGCGAGAAAATCACACAACTCGAAGTGGTGATGCCGGATATCCGGAGGTATGCGGAAGATGTCGCCTCCGACGGCTACAAGGTTTTTCTTTACACGATCTCGTACGAAGGGAATACCGATCCTTTTTTCAGCCACGTTCGGGATTTGAAGTCCTTCATCAGGGGCAAGTGGCTTAAAACCCTTGACGAAGTCGGGCAGGGCGCTCTTTCCCAAAATGCTTTCGACATCGGGACCGGCGTGGTCCTGGTCGGCACGTTTCCCGTCCCTCTCGTACACAAGAGAATGGCGACGACCAAGGATGATCCGGATGCCCCTGGCCAGAAAATCCGTGTCGTTTACGAGGGTGTGATGCCTTGCGACCTTTTCCTGACCGACATGGACGGAACCTGGAATATCCTTGACGAAAACGGCATTCCCCTGGTTTCGACCATAGACGCTCCGGCAATCCCGCAGGATGCGGAATGTGTCCAGGGCGACGAGATTGATCCTTACTGGCAGCCCCAGGCGGAATGGGGAAAGGCGGGAGCCAGGCCCGAGATCTGGATCGGGCGGATTGACCCGCGCCCCGTCGTTTTCACCGGGAACGACGTCCGGGACAGCTTAAGGAGATATTTCAGGGGAAACCACAACTATCGAGCCGGCATGAAAGTTGAATCGCAGGAAAAAATTGCGGAACTGACCTTTGAAAACCGCCTCCTCTACTATGACGATGACATGCAGGAAAACGCCTCGGCTGCGGCTTCCATGCTATCGATGCCATGGCCTTCCCGCGGGACTACGCAGGTTGTCAGCAGCCCGGCAACCACGAGGAAGGCCGATTACATGGCCCGTTTGAAGGACAGCAACTTCCTCTGGGTCGAGGCTTTCATGCACTCGGCTCCGACTCTCCACGAATTTGCCTACCCGGAAGGAGCCGAAACGAAGACGGAAGTTTTGCAAGGCAACGAACTGTTTAAAGACGCGCAGGGGCAAAAGCTAAGGGCTCTTTTCTATTACCACCACGGCTGTTCGGTCTGTCGCTACACGGAACAAAGCAACCTGGGGGAGGAGTACCTTTTCAACCGGGCGGCCCTTCCCACGGAACTCCATCCTTTGGCGGTCCTGGGAAACGCTTCCGTCGGGCCGCATGATACGGCGCAATTTTATGCAGGCCTCATGTACGGCCTGAATATCGGGCAGGCCCAGATGGCCTCGCAGCGGGGCTTTGCACGGAGTTCAAACTGGCCTACCACCTTCCCGGTATTTCCGGGAAGGGTGGATCCGAAACGCTATTACAACCAGACGCTGCTGGGGGATCCCACCTTGCGGCCAAGGGTGTTTTCCCCGTTGCTGGCACCGACTCCCCCAAACCTCCCGCAGGTTTACGGCACGTTGGAAAACCAGATGGCAAATGTCTTTTCGGCAAACTTGGCAGTGCTTAAGAACAGGGCCCTTTCCGCGGCTTCCGCCCCGTTGAAGACGGCGGGCAAACTCAAGGCAGGCAAGCCTTTCCCGGTGGGGCGCGGAGGCATCGTGCTCGACCCGGATTGGAACCTCCTGGGTACCCCCGGCTTGAAGAAGCGTTTGTCGACCGATTGAGACGACAAGGACAGGAGGCTCACGCCAGTGAGCCTCCTGTCCTTGTTTCGAGTTCAACGAGAAAATGACTGGAGCATAGAAATCGTGAAGCGATTTCCAGGGGAGGCTAGTTTCTTTTACTCTCCCATTCGTTCCTCAGCACGGAAAAAACCCACTGGTCCTGGAACTGGCCACGAGCCCACTCGTAATGCCGGAGAGTTCCCTCCAGGGAGAACCCGGCTTTCTCCAGAAATGCCAGGGATCTTTGGTTGCCTACTGTCACGAAGGCCTCGACCCGGTCCAATCCCATCTCGCGAAAACCATAATCGAGTGCCGAAGAAACGGCCTCAGTCATCAAGCCTTTCCGCCAGTAGCGTGAATCCAGTTCATACCCCAGTTCTGCGCGGGCGTGTTCCTTTTTCCAATTGTGAAACCCGCAGGTTCCAAGGATCTTCTCTTCCGGGTGGAGAACAATCGCCCATCGTATCCCCTCTCCTGAAGGAAAGAGATCCTGCAGGAGGCACATCATCTCCCGCGTCTGGGCAATTTCGGTGAAAGGTTCCAGGACTAGGTGCTCGAGCACTTGGGGATCCGTCCAGATTTCGTGCAATTGGGCGGCATGGCCCGCGCTGATGGCCGTTAAGCTAAGCCTGGGCGTGGTGATCTCAGGGAAAGGTTTGTTTTCGGTTTTGCCCTGTGCCAAGATTGTCGCCTCCGGGATGTTCCTAAGGTCTGGTTACGATAGCATGACTTCGGGTAGATCTACCCCCGAAATATACCTTTTTCCCAGGTGATCCTGTATTATAATGATAACAATCATCAAGTGGAAGCTTAGAATAGGGAAGGAGTGATCGCATGCCAGAGCAACCGGTAAAATGCACCGTTCCGGCGGCAACGGTAAGTCCTGCGGATGAATCATCCGCTTTGCCTGCAACAGAGGAAAAGAAGGAGGTTAAGAGGATGGGCGTCACCGTTGCGATGAAGGCCCCGGATTTTACCGCTCCCGCCTACTTCAAGGGGAAATTCACCACGGTCAAGCTGTCTGATCATCTCGGCAAGTGGGTTGTCCTCTGCTTCTACCCGGGAGATTTCACTTTCGTCTGAGCGACTGAAGTGTCGGCGGTCGCCGACCGATTCCCGGAATTCCAGGAACTGGGCGTAGAGGTCATTTCCATGAGCGTGGACAGCCAGTTTGTCCATAAGGTTTGGAACGATGTCGAGCTTTCCAAGATGGTCGAGGGCGGTGTCCCGTTCCCGATGGGTTCGGATGGCGGTGGAGCGATTGGCAAGGTTTACGGTGTCTACAACGAGACAGCAGGGGTGGATGTCCGGGGACGCTTCATCATCGACCCCGACGGCGTGATCCAGGGGATGGAAGTCCTAACCCCGCCGGTCGGGCGGAACGTCGACGAGACGATTCGCCAGATCAAGGCCTTCCAGCACGTCCGAAAGACGCAAGGCAAGGAAGTGACGCCTTCCGGGTGGACCCCGGGCGGGAAAGTGCTGCATCCTGGCGAGGAACTTGTGGGAAACGTCTGGAAGGAATGGAACCCGAAGGACGTTTACGGAAAGAAACCCTAGGCGGTTAACACCGCATCCATTGGTGCCCATGCTAAAGGCCTCTCCTTGCGGGAGGCCTTTTTCTTAGTAAAAAAGATTCACTTCACTGCTATAATAAAGCATATTCTTGCCTCGGCAAAATTCCAGCCCGTCGTACGGGAAGGGGTGAAAGACAGGATGCCTTTTCTGAAAGCCTATCTACTGACCCTGTTGCCTTTCGTGGTGCTCGATGCCTTTTGGCTTGGGCTGGTGGCCCCAAAGTTCTACAAGTCCCAGATCGGGTTCATCATGGCAGGGAACCCCAATTGGGCAGCAGCCGTCATTTTTTACCTTCTGTACATCGCCGGGGTGGTGGTTTTCGTTACCGGCCGGGGAGGAACACCAGCCGAGGCCGCGCTTCGCGGAGCCTTGTTCGGCCTGGTTTGCTACGCCACGTACGACCTGACGAACCTTGCCACCCTTGAGGGGTGGCCGATCCTGGTCACGGTCGTCGACCTTTGTTGGGGGACATTCCTTACGGCAACAACAGGTTTTTCAGCGGTTTGGCTGGGGCGGGTTTTCTGATGTTTCGCCTGGTTCCCTGTTTATCTAGATATTCCGGTGTTTTGCCGCCTGATCGGTCCTCATGAAGGACTGGAGGTCGTTGGAGGTGTAAACCAGGTGGTTGAAAAGGGCATCGATCGCCTTTTCCAGGTCCTTTGACTCTACGGCGGCGAGGATTTCCCGGTGTTGTTCCTGTGAATCGATCCTCATCGAAGCCAGGTGGGTCCGAATGGTGCGGTCGGTCTTCTGGCGCAGCCGGGCCAGCATGTCGAGTGTAAGGGGCCTGTCTGCCGGTTCGTAGAAAAGGTTATGGAAGATCTGGTTGAGATCCCTCCAACGGATGCAATCCTTTTCTGTTTCCATCTCGTCCAGGATCGATATCGCGTCTTCGAGGATTCGCCTCGTGATCTTTGGGAAAGCGATCCTCATGAGGCTGGTTTCGAGGGCGGCAATCATTTCGTAGAGTTCACGGGCTTCCTCAAGTGAAAGCGTCGTGACCACGGCTCCCCGATAACCCTGGAAACTGACAAGACCCTCCGTTTCCAGCAAGCGCAATGCTTCTCGGAGAGGAATCGGGCTGACGTTCAAGCGTTGGGCGAGGGTGGCCTGGGGGAGGGGTTTTCCCTCTTCTATGATCCCCCGGTAGATCGCTTCCCTGAGGACGTTCGCAATGAAATAAGGGGCGCTTGATGCTCCAGCCTGGCGTGCAGCCAGTTCCTCGAGATCCATCTGGGTTTCCATCGTCGTTGCCCCCTTCGATTTTTCCTTCTCTTCCCGCGAAATATATTCCCATGTTCCCGAAATATAGGAAAGTGATCCAAAATATATCTCTTTGACAGGAGCATTCTGCCAACTCCATACTACGAGACAAGGTGCATCGCGATTTTAATGGAGTGCTTTCGGCCAACAGGGAGAATCCTTTCATGGGAAAAGTTTGACCGGCATGGAAAGGAGATGGCGAGACAGGATGAAGCGCATTCTCATTACAGGGGCGAATGGCCAAATAGGGGTTGAGCTGACGCCCTATCTGCGAAGATTATACGGAACCGAAAACGTCCTTGCCACGGATTGTCGGCCAGGCACGGGCATCGTGCCCGAAGGAGGTCCCTTCGAGCTTCTCGATGTGCGGGACGGGAAGGCTTTTTCCGGCCTGATGGCCTCTTTCCGGGCAGACACGCTGGTTCACCTCGCGGGAATCCTTTCGGCAACCGGCGAGGCAAACCCCCAGTTGGCCTGGGACGTAAACGGCAACGGGACCTTTGTTGCACTCGAATGCGCCCGGGCAAACGGGGCAGCCGTTTTCTTCCCGAGTTCCATCGCCGCTTTCGGACCGAACACTCCGCGCCGGGAAACGCCCCAGGATACCCTGCAGCGCCCGACGACCATATACGGAGTCGCGAAGGTCACAGGGGAGCTCCTTTGCGACTATTATCACTTGAAATATGGGCTCGACACGCGAGGATTGCGCTTCCCAGGACTGATTTCCTACAAAGCCCTTCCCGGAGGGGGAACCACGGATTACGCCGTGCACATCTATTACGATGCCGTCTCCAAGGGAGCTTACACGAGTTATATCGCCGAAGGCACCTTCATGGACATGATGTACATGCCGGATGCACTCGAGGCCGTTGTCCGGCTGATGGAGGCGGATCCTCTAAAGCTGCTTCACCGCAACGCCTTCAACATCTCCGCCATGAGTTTTGAACCCGGCCAGATCGCCGCCGAGATCAGGAAACACCTCCCGGACTTCGCACTGTCGTACGAAGTGGATCCTGTCAGGCAGGGGATTGCCGAGTCATGGCCGGATTCACTGGATTGCTCCGCGGCCAGAAGGGAATGGGGGTTCTCGCCGAAGTACGACCTAGCCCTCATGACGGCCGATATGCTGCAAAGGGTGAAGGGAAAAAATCAATCCGAATAGTCCGTACGAAAGGCCCCCGAAAAGGGGGCCTTTTTGCTTCCGGGAACGTCGTTATGAGAGAATGGCCAGGAGGGGGGATTGTCCAATGAGTTTCCTTGGCTTCATCTTTGTCGGTCTTGTCGCCGGATGGTTAGCAGGGCATTTGGTCAAGGGTGGCGGGTTCGGCCTTGTCGGAAATGTCGCCGTAGGTGTGGTCGGTGCCTTGATCGGAGGATTCCTGGCCAGCAACCTGGGTTTTTCCGTGGGAAGCGGTTTCTGGGGGAGTCTCCTTACGGCCACACTTGGGGCTGTTGTTTTGCTCGTACTGATTCGACTGGTCAACAATTGAGGAGGCCCCCTTTAGAGGAGGCCTCCTGTTCAAGGGCCTATTGCTTTTCTTCTTCGCTGGAAAGATCCCGGTAGTTCCAGAGGACGAGGACGTCACCGTCGGCAAGGCGGAAAACGTTGCCTTCGATGGACACGGGGAGGAGGGAACCGTTCTTGTGTGTCCGGAGGACAGCGTCCGTGTAAACCTTTTCCCATGTCTTGATCCGGTCGACCTGGGAGTCGGAGCTTGCCATCATTTCCGGGGTGGTGGCGACGAGGTGATCAAGGCGCTTCCCGATCGCCTCCTCCGGCGTATGCCCGAAGAGTTCAGTGAAGGCTGCGTTGATCTTCAGGATGACCTGGTCCGTGTCGCAAAGTGCGATAGCGTCCTGGGAATCCTGCAAAAGGGTTTCGAATATCTTCGAGTAATCGTGTCCGGGATCCGGCATCTGAACCTGTCCTCCCAGTTCGAGAGATCGGCTTTGTTTCACTCGGTATTTTACTCTCCGGATAATTAAATTTCTCCCCTCGTCTATACTAAAATATAAAAGAGCCTGTCTCTTTTTCCGAGAATACTGGAGGTGTGATTTCAATGGAAAAAGTTCTTTTCCTTGGGATGGGGGCGGTGGGAATCACCTTTGCTTCACAGTTCGTCGATGCGGGACATCCGGTTCAATTCCTCTGCGACGAAACCCGGAGGAAAAAATACCGTAACCAGGACCTGTCGGTGAACGGAAGGTCTTATGCTTTCTCATTCGTGGTGCCTTCCGAGATTTCCGAGGCACCCGATTTTGTGTTTGTCGCCGTCAAGGAATACCAGCTGGAATCGGCACTGGGACTCCTCGAGGGAGTTGCCGGGCCCCAAACGGTTGTTCTATCCCTCCTGAACGGAATCGACAGCGAGGAGACCATTGCGGGAAGACTGGGCAGCGAAAAAGTCCTTCCGGCTTTTGTCTCCCGAATGGATTCGACAAAAGAAGGAGATAAGGTGGTTTATTCTAGCCCCGGCCAGATTGTTTTCGGCGAGAAGGACGGGAAAAGATCCGCACGCGTGGAGAGGGTCGAGCGACTTTTGGCCGAGGCCAAAGTTCTTCACGAGGCAAGTGCTGAGATCATGCGGATGATGTGGTGGAAATTCATGGTCAATGTGGGAATGAACCAGGCCGGGGCGATATTGAAGGCCCCGTATGGGCATTTCCAGGAGTTTCCCCCGTGTCTTGAGGTCGCTTTTTCCGCCATGCGGGAAGTCATCTCCCTGGCGCCTTTCTCCGGTGTCGACCTGTCTGAAAGGGACATCGACCGGAGTGTCCAAATGCTGATGCGTTTCAACCCGGAAGGGAAGAACTCCATGTTGCAGGACCTGGATGCAGGCAGAAAAACCGAGGTCGAGATGTTTGCGGGGAAAGTCTGTCGCCTCGGTGAGGAAGCAGGGATACCGACTCCCGTGAACCGGTTGTTCTACAATATGATTAAAACACTGGAATGGCAGACAGAATAGCAGGCATAGAGAAGGATGAACGGTGATCGTTATTGCGTCTACCTCCTCAGGTGTTGCGACGGTTCTCTCTATTGCGGCATCGCAGCGGACCTGGAACGGCGGGTGAAACAGCACAATGAAGGCAAAGGGGCCCGTTACACGGCAGCCCATCGCCCTGTCGTCCTGGAATATTCCACGGGTAACCGGTTCGCCAGGGCAGAAGCCCAGGCCATTGAACTGAGGGTCAAAAAAAAGCGCAGGGTTGAAAAAAAGCCGTTCCTGGAAAAGCTTGAATCAGGCGGGGACACCCATGCCCGGAGTACGATGCAAGTGGAAGGAGCCCCTTCCGTTCCCGTTTCAGGGTTCAATCAACCAGTTCCTTGACCCTCCCGACGAGGCCGCTTTCCAGCCTGACCTTGATGCCGTGGGGGTGTGTCGGGCTTTTAGTGAGAAGGTCCCGGACGATACCTTCCGTCAGGCGTCCGGTCGCTTGGTCCTGCTTCTGGACAACCCGCACTTTCATGCCTTGCCGGATCTTGCTCCTGTCTGTTCCTTGCATAAGCTTCGCCTCCGATTGCGGCAACTTTGTTCCAGTATAAGCGAAGCTGGATTACTCAACGGCTGTTGTGGTTCGGAAGGGGGGAGTTGGCATGTCGAAAGACCAGGTAAAAACGGGCATCCCGAATTTCGTGATCCGGCCTGCCGGGCCGGACGAAGTTCCCCTGATCCTGCGTTTTATCACCGAACTGGCTGAATACGAAGGGGTTGCCCATGAGGTTGAAGCTACGGAAGAACTCCTTCGTGAAAATCTTTTCGGACAGAGACCTTCCGCCGAAGTGGCCTTCGGGTGTTTTAATGGTTCCCCTGTAGGGTTTGCCCTATTTTTCCACAATTTTTCCACATTCCAGGGAAAACCGGGGATTTACCTCGAGGACCTTTACGTTCGCCCCGAGATGAGGGGGAAAGGCTTCGGCACGGCAATGCTGGCCTATCTGGCACGCCTCACCCTGGAGCGCAGCGGGGGACGGTTCGAATGGGGGGTTTTCACCTGGAACACCCCTGCCCGCGAGTACTATGAGTCCATCGGCGCCAAGCCACAGGAACGCTACCTGCTTAATCGCATGGAGGGTCCGGCATTGCGGAGACTTGCGGCCAGGTTCGAGGAATAAGGGGTAGATGACGTTTAGCTGGGTGACGTGGTAGAATACGCTAGTGAAGCAATTCCATGCTCCGGCTTATTCTGGGAAAGGGGAGGGATCCAGATGCTTCAATGCAAGAGGATGTTCCTGGTGGTTATTCTTCTTCTCTCTGTCCTGGTCATGGCCAATGCAGCGGCAGCACATCCCCCGTCTTCGATCGATCTCCGCTACGAACCTGCAGGGCGCTTGATTGTCGTTGGATTCAAGCACATGGTGCAGGACGGGCAGTCCCACTACATCAAGGAAGTGCAGGTACAGATCAACGGGAAAGCGTTCGCCAGGATTGAACTATATGCCCAGGCGGGGAAAGACGCCGGACAGGTGTCAATGGCTCTCCCCGATGTGAAGCAGGGAGACCTTGTGAGCGTGAAAGCGACATGCAACAAGTTCGGGGAGATGAAGAAAGATTTGCGGATTCCGTAACGAGGGGCTGTTTCCCCGGTCCTGGCGTGTGAATGACGGGATACCTGTGCAAGGTTGTTCCAGAAGCCGGGAACAACCTTTTTTCGTGTCACGGGGTCCTTTGACTTGCCAGGAGTGCGTCCTTTCATTTCGCGGGCTGGATCGCTTAGAATAGTTTCATGAACAACCTCTTTTCGTCCTATCACTGGCACCCTTATAGTTTTATCCTCCTGGCGTCCGGGTTCCTGGCATCCGCTCTTCTAGGGGCCATTCGCAGAAGGCGGATGGGTGGCGGAAGTTTCTATCTGCTCCTGTTCCTCTGGGCGGTTGCCCACTGGTCATTCGCGGCAGCTTTTGAAAGCGCTTCGATGACGATTTCCCTGAAGCTTTTCTGGTCGCAGGTCGCCGCTCCTGCGGTCGTCAGTTGCCCGGTTTTCTTTTTCCTTTTTGCAACGCGATATGCCTCCTTGACAGATTCACATCCCCGCAATTGGGTCCCGCTGCTTTTCGCCCTGCCCGCGATCACGGTTTTCTTTGCCGTCACGCATGTCCGTTTTCACGGGCTTTGGTCGGAGATTTCCCTTCCAAGCGGAACGGGTCTGGCGCTTTATGCCCATGGCCCCTGGTTTCTGGTTCACATAACCTACTCCTACGTCCTTCTCCTTGCCGGGATGGTTCTCTTTGCCAGAAGCGCTCGCAGGGTTTCCTCCCGTTTCATTCCCCAGGTATCCATTCTGGTCGCGGCTTCCCTAATTCCCATGGCGGTGAACGCGGCCTATGTCTTCCGTAAGGGGGAAACACCAGGATTCGACGGAACGCCTGTGGCCTTTCTTTTTTCCGGCCTGATGCTGTTGATCGGGATTTATCGATTCGGGATCCTGGACCTCGTCCCGATTGCCCGCAGCCTTCTCGTGGAGACGATGCCCGACGGGGTGCTTGTCCTCGATCCGAGAGGCGTGATCGTTGACCTGAACCCGGCCATGGCTGCGCTTCTGGGTCAAAAACGAGAAGAGGTGCTTGGCTCAGTGGCGGAAGAAACCTTTAGGGATTGGACCGGAGTGTTCCAATTTTTTGAAGAGGAAGAGGACCGCCTGACGGAGGTCGAGCAGATATTGCCTCATGGCGGCAAGGCGACCTTCGATGTCCAGGTATCGACACTGAAGGACAGGAGATCCGGGCGCAGGAGTACCTTGATGGGGAAACTTCTTGTTTTTCGCGATGTGAGTCCGCGTAGGCGCGTGGAGGAGCAGCTGAGTGAGGCCGCCTTCGTGGACTCCTTGACCGGCCTGGCCAACATGCGGGCGGCCTACAGGATCCTGGACGAGATGGTGAAGCGCAGGAGGAGCGACGGGATGGTTTTCTCTCTTGCCTTGCTCGATCTCGACCATTTCAAGCAAATCAACGACACGCTCGGCCACCAGGCAGGGGACGAAGTCCTTGAAAAGTTTGCGCAGGTCGTTCGCAGGAACGCCATACCCGGGCAGCTTGCGGCCCGCTACGGGGGAGACGAGTTCCTCCTGCTTTTTTCGGATTATTGCAAAAGGGAAGCGGAGATACTCCTGGAAGGCCTTTTGGAGGAAGTGCATCTTTCGATTTGGGCGGATCCTGAAAGGGAGCTCTCGCTCGGTTTCAGTGCCGGCCTGGTTGACTCCGAGGACTTTGCCTTTCCTTCAAGCCTGACGGTGAGGGACCTGCTTGAATTGGCGGACGAGCGCCTTTACCAGGCCAAGTCTGCCGGACGCAACCGGCTTTGTGCCGATACGCGAATTGGGCTCTAAGGCGAGTTGTGATAAAACTTTTAAAAGAGGCCACGGGGACGGGTCGCAGTATCGAAGGCGCCCCCATTCCGATAGCGAGGGTGGTTGAGCAAAATGGAAGAAATGACCCCAAGAAGTGGGAACTTCGTCGAACAAATCATCAGGGAAGACCTTGAATCGGGAAAAACCGAGAAGGTCATCACCCGTTTCCCTCCCGAACCGAACGGTTACCTCCATATCGGCCATGCCAAGTCGATCTGCCTGAATTTCGGGCTTGCAGAGAAATTCGGTGGAGATTGCAACCTTCGTTTCGATGACACGAACCCGACAAAAGAGGAGATCGAGTACGTGGAGTCCATCAAGGCAGACGTGAAGTGGCTTGGCTTCAAGTGGGCCAACCTACGGTACGCCTCGGACTACTTTGACCAGTTTTACCTCTGGGCCCTGGAGCTGATCGAGGCGGGAAAGGCCTATGTTGACCACCAGTCTCCCGAGGAGATCCGAAGGACTCGCGGCACGCTGACCGAGCCCGGCGTCGAATCTCCCTGGAGGGACCGGCCGGTTTCCGAGAATCTCGACCTTTTCGTCAGGATGAAGAACGGGGAGTTTGCGGAAGAGGAATGTGTCCTTCGGGCCAAAATCAACATGTCGCACCCCAACGTCAACATGCGGGACCCCGTCATGTACCGGATCCTGAAGGAATCGCATCACAACACCGGCGACAAGTGGTGTATTTACCCGATGTACGATTTTGCCCACGGTTACGAGGATGCCATCGAAGGAGTTACGCACTCCATTTGCACACTCGAATTCCAGGACCACCGGCCCCTCTACGATTGGTTCATCGAAAACGTGTCGGTTCCCCACAAGCCGCACCAGTACGAGTTTGCCCGCCTCAACCTGACCTACACCGTCATGAGCAAGCGGAAACTCCTGGAGTTGGTTACGACGAAATGCGTCAACGGCTGGGACGACCCGCGGATGCCGACGATCTCCGGGCTCCGCCGCCGCGGCTACACGTCGTCCGCAATCCGCAGGTTTTGCGAGGAGATCGGAGTGGCGAAGACAAACAGCATGGTCGACATCGAATTCCTGCAGTTCTGCATCCGGGAAGAGCTGAACAAGACCGCCGATCGCGTAATGGCAGTCTTGAGGCCCCTCAAGGTCGTGATCGAGAACTACCCGGAAAACCAGGTAGAAGAGCTAGAAGCCCTGGACAACCCCGAGGCGGAAACGGCAGTCATGAGGAAAATCCCGTTCTCAAGGGAGATCTTCATCGAACGGGACGACTTCATGGAGGAGCCCCCGAAGGGATACTTCCGCCTCTCCCCGGGAAAGGAAGTCCGTCTCAAGCACGCCTACTTCGTTACCTGCAGGTCCGTTGTCCGGGACGAAAACGGAGAGATCGCGGAACTTCGGTGCGAATATGATCCCGCAACGCGAGGCGGGGATGCTCCCGATGGGCGGAAGGTAAAAGGGACCCTTCACTGGGTTTCCGCTGCCCATGCTGTAAGGGCTGAGGTCCGGCTCTACGAACACCTGTTCACCCTCAAGAACCTGGACGATATGGAAGAAGGGAAGGACTACCGGGACTACCTGAACCCGAACGCGCTGGAAATCCTGCCCGGATGCCTGGTCGAACCCGGGCTGGCACAGCCGAGGACGGGGGATCGTTTCCAGTTTCTCCGGCACGGGTACTTTTGCGTTGACCCGGACACTCGCCAGGGAATGCCGGTTTTCAACCGGATCGTTTCGTTGAAGGATACGTGGGCCAAGGTGCAGCAGAAAGCCTGAAACTTTGCGAGCCAGGTTAGGAATCAAGGGGCGCGAGGGTGACCTCGCGCCCCTTTCCCATTGACAGGGAACCCCGGTAGTGTTACTAAATGAATAAAACGTAACACGAAAGGGCGGGTTCCCGATGCACATGGCAGATGCGCTTCTTTCCCCTGCAGTTGGCGGGACGATGTGGGCCGTTACGGCTGGTTTGACGGCATATTCGGCCAGGAAACTGCAGAATTCACCCGACGAATCCAGGGTTCCGCTGATGGGAGTCCTGGGAGCTTTCATCTTTGCCGCCCAGATGATCAATTTCAGCATCCCGGCCACGGGGTCGAGCGGACACCTGGGAGGGGGAATGATACTGGCGATTCTCTTGGGTCCCTACGCCGCCTTCCTGGTGCTGGCCTCGGTCCTCATCGTCCAGGCACTCTTCTTTGCCGACGGGGGACTCCTGGCGCTGGGGTGCAACATTTTCAACATGGCTTTTTTCCCCTGTTTCTTCGCTTATCCCTTCATCTACAGGAAAATGGCGGGGAACCGTCCCTCGCAGAAAAAAATCCTCGTCGCAGCAACGCTGTCCGCGGTGATCGCGCTTCAACTGGGAGCTTTCTCCGTTGTACTGGAAACCGTGGCCTCAGGAATATCCGAGTTGCCCTTCGCAACCTTCCTGTTGCTGATGCAGCCGATTCACCTTGCGATCGGCCTGGTTGAAGGGCTTGTCACCGCCGCCGTCGTGAGTTTTGTCTGGAAGGCCCGCCCCGAGGTTCTCCAGTCCGCGGCCCAAAACGCTCCGCTGGGGGGGATTTCCCTCCGAAAAGTCCTGGTTGGCCTTGGCGCCGCAGCGGTCATCACAGGAGGGGCGTTATCCTGGTTTGCTTCCTCCTACCCGGATGGTCTCGAATGGTCCATGGCAAGGACTGCAGGAACCGAAGAACTGGAGACTCCACAGGAGGGGATTCACGGGGCTCTTGCCGCGCTGCAGGAAAAGCTGGCATTCCTCCCTGATTATGGTTTCAGGACGGCGCCCGAGGCGGAGGCTCAGCAGGTCGAGGCGGAAGAAAGTGCAAATCAATGGCCCGCGGTGGATCCCGGAACGACGGTTTCGGGGCTTGTAGGAGGGGGCCTCACTCTTATCCTCGCAGGCATGATCGGGATTGTGCTCAGGCGGGTGTCCTCCAGCCGGAGTTGAAAGACTAGAGACAGCGATGCCCCAAATCCCTTCTTTTTCGGCTATGACTCCGGGATCCAGCCGGGCGGACCGGCTGGATCCCAGGGCAAAATGGATTGTCACGTTCGCCTTTGTCGTCGCGGTTTCTTCCTTCGGTAAATACGAGGTCTCCCGGATCACGCCGCTTTTCCTTTACCCGGTTGCCATCATGGCCGTAAGTGGTGTTCCCGTCCGGTCGCTTCTTGGGAAAACACTCCTTGCCCTTCCTTTTATCCTGTTTGTAGGTCTTTTCAACCCCTTTTTCGATCGGGAGGTCCTCCTGAACCTTTGGGGATACTCGATCACCGGGGGCTGGGTTTCATTTTTCTCCATCACCCTGAGATCCCTGCTTGCCGTGAGTTCGGCGGTCCTTCTCGTCATGACGACGCCTTTCGACCGACTCTGCCTTGGGCTCGAGAAATTGCGGGTTCCCCGGATCCTGGTGACCCAGCTCAACTTTCTCCACCGCTACATGTTCCTCCTGCGGGACGAAACCCAGCGCATGGTCCGGGCACACCACCTGAGGTCCAGGGGGAACAAGCCGAAAATTGCGCTTTCAACAGCCGGTTCCATGATCGGGCTCCTTCTCTTGAGGGCTTTGGACAGGGCGACCCGGATTCACGGGGCCATGTTGGTCAGAGGGTTTGACGGGGAAGTCCGGTTGCTTCGGCCCCTGTGTTTCTCATGCTCCCGCGACGGGGCTTTCATCCTATGCTGGATGTTTTTTTTCCTCCTGGCCCGGTTCGTCAACCTGCCGGTATGGCTTTATGGATGGATGGTGGGAAAATGAGTCACCATTTTCTGGAAATAAAGGATCTTTGCTACACGTACCCCGATGGGACGGAAGCCCTGAAGGGGCTCTCGTTCCGCCTTGAGCACGGCGAGGCAGTCGGCGTCGTGGGTGCGAACGGAGCCGGGAAATCCACGATGCTTCTTGCCCTGGCCGGCCTGGTTATTCCATCAGGAGGTTCCGTCAACGTAGGGGGGACTCTCCTGTCCAAAAGCACGCTGGGGGAAATTCGACGGCGGTTGGGGTTCCTTTTCCAGGACCCGGAAGACCAGCTTTTCATGCCTACGGTTTTTGATGACGTGGCGTTCGGGCCCCTAAACCAGGGACTTTCCGCGAGGGAAGTGTCAGAGCGTGTCATGGATGCGCTTAACGGGGTAGGAGCGGGTCGGCTTGCGGATCGCCCGACCCACAGGCTGTCCGGGGGGGAGAAGCGTGCGGTTGCGATCGCCACGGTCCTTTCCATGTTGCCCGATATCCTTGTCATGGACGAACCGAGTTCCGGGCTTGATCCGCGGGGGAGGCGCCTGCTGATCGGCCTGTTGAAAAACTTCACGCACACCCGGATGGTCGCGACGCATGACCTGGACATGGTCCTGGAGCTCTGCCCCAGGACCATCGTCCTTCACGAGGGGACCCTGGTTGCGGACGGACCCACGGCGAATATTTTCGAGGACATGGATCTTCTCGAGAGGTGTCATCTGGAACCTCCCCTTTGCATGCAAGGAAAATGCCCGTGAAAATGGCTCCTTTAGCCTCTTGCCAGCCCGTGGCGGTTATGCTATATTTCCAACCGCTGTGGGTGTTACAGCATCCGCAGGTGCACGTCGAAGATTCCCCGATAGCTCAATCGGCAGAGCGGGTGGCTGTTAACCACTAGGTTCGAGGTTCAAGTCCTCGTCGGGGAGCCAGAAGAGTCAAGCCCCATCGGCTGATGGGGCTTTTTCCATTTGCGTGATCGGGGGGCTGCCGGTGCGAAATCAGCATGAGAGAATACTGTTGGCCCTGTTCCTGGCTGGATTCCTGGTCTTGCGGGCGGCAGCCGCAAGCGCACAAGCGATCGTGTATGTCCCGCTGGACGACCGTCCCTATTCCCTTGACCGGGTATTGGAGACCGCAGCAGCCCTCGGGGTTAGGCTCCATTTGCCTCCTGAATCCTTTTTCCGGGGGCAGGAAGGGATTCCTGATTTTGACCGGCTTTACGAATGGCTGGCATCCCACAGGAAGGAGGGTCCCTCAATCGTTGCGGCGGACGCCTTCCTGTTCGGTGGCCTCGTATCGGCCCGAACCCATGAACTGGACCAACAGGAAATTTCCCGGCGCTTCGAAGGGCTTAGAGAACTGAGCTCGGTTTTCTCAAAACCGCCCTTTCTCATTTTCGGGACACTTCTTCGGCTGCCGAGGCAGAGCCAGGGAATCCTGGATGCCGAATTCAATGCAAAGTGGGCTCCCCATTTATTTCGCCTGGCCCGTTTGCAATCCGCTGCTTCCCGGGGACTCTTGTCCGGTGAGGATTTGGCTTCTGCCGAACGCCTGCTTAAGACAATCCCGGTGGCGGTCCTGAAAGAGTGGGCGAACCGGAGAAACCAGAGCCTTCGTGCTGCCAACAGGCTCCTTGCCCTGCATAGTTCAAGGGGAATCGATTTCGTGGGCATTGGACTTGACGACAATGTTTCGCCCCTGTGGCTGGAGCAGGAATTCAGTTCGATGGCCTCGACGATCGGAAACGCGCCCCGCTGCCGCGCAACTGTCGTGCCGGGCGTGGACCAGATGGGCCTTCTCCTCTTCGGCAGGGCCTTCCTCGTGGGCAATCCGAAGCAAAAGGTTTTCCCTTATTTTCCCGGCTTGACCGAAGGAAATCCCATGCCGAACTATTCGGGCTTCTCTCCTAAAGAATCGCTGGAGATCCAGGCGGATGTCCTGGGTGTCCAATTGGTTTCGGACCCGGCGGAGGCAGACCTGTTCCTGGTGGTTAATCCTCCAGCCGATGGCCGGACGAGGGAAGCTTCTTCCCCGGCGAACCGGCGTGTTGCCGAACCTCGTGACCGCTCCCTTGCGGAGGAAATAGAGGGGTTCCTTTCGTCCGGCAAGCCGGTGGCCCTGGCGGATATCGCTTTCGATAACGGAGCCGATAATGGACTGATGGAAGCCCTGCGTGAAAGGAAACTGCTGGGCCGGCTTGCGGCGTATTCCGGGGGAAACACGTCCGATAACGCCATCGGCCTTGCCCTTACCGGGGGAGTCCTTTCCCGATGGATGCCGGAACCCCAAAGGAAGTGGATCCTGTTTACCCGTCTGCTGGACGAGTGGGGATACCAGGCCAACGTTCGCCCTGCCGTTGCCTCGAAGGGGCCATTCGGGGGACAGGCTTCCCCCGCTCAACTTGAAAAGCGTATCCATGAGCAGCTCTTCGTTTTTTCCCAAACGGTTCTTGAAGATTTCGGGGCCGCGGATTTCAACGTTAGTTACCCTTGGGGCCGTCTTTTCGAAATCAGGATCACGAGTAAGCAAGAGGGAGAGGATTGATTCTCCCTACGGAGGGCGCAGGGACCCAAGAGGCTGAAATTATTTGGGTCTTGCTACAAAATGTATGCCATGCTATCAATAAGAAGAATTCGAAAGGCTAGGATCGAAGTCAAATTCGGGAGGCGGAATAGCGGATGAGAAAGAACTGGGCAATCGCGGTTGTCATGACGTTCCTCCTTGTGGGTACAGCAGCTTGGGCAATTGCCCCTGTCCCCGCGAAGGAGATCAAGGCCGGTTTCGTTTATGTCGGACCGGTTGGAGACGGTGGCTGGACCTACATGCATGACAAGGGCCGCCTTGACATGGAGAAGGCATTCCCCGGGTTGACCTCGAGCATCGTCGAGTCCGTGCCTGAAGGCCCTGATGCCGTTCGCGTCATGGAGACCTTCGTCCGGAACGGGTCCAAGCTTGTCTTCGCGACCTCCTTCGGATACATGGACTTCGTCCAGGAAGTGGCGAAGAAACATCCCGATGTTGTTTTCATGCACTGCTCGGGCTACAAGTCGGCGCCGAACGTGGGTACCTATTTCGGCCGGATTTACCAGCCGCGCTACCTCTCCGGTCTTGTTGCCGGCAAGATGACGAAGAGCAACGTCATCGGCTACGTGGCCGCGAACCCGATCCCCGAAGTTATCCGCGGGATCAATGCCTTCACTCTCGGAGTGCGCAAGGTTAACCCGAAGGCGAAAGTCAAGGTCATCTGGCTGTTCTCCTGGTTTGACCCGGGCAAGGAAAAGGAAGCGACCAAGGCCTTGATCGACTCGGGCGCAGACGTCATCGCCATGCACGCCGATTCCGGGGCCGCCCCGCAGGCCGCCGAGGAAGCGAAGGTCTGGGTTGTCGGGTACAACAACGACATGAGCAAATACGCTCCGACTCGTCACCTGACTGCACCCATCTGGGACTGGGGGATGCTGTACAAGTACACGGTTGACAAGGTTGTGAAGGGAACCTGGAAGTCCGAATCGATCTGGTGGGGACTGAAGGAGAAAATGGTCGGCCTGGCGCCCTTTGGCAAGGCCGTACCGGCTAGCGTGAAAAAAATCGTTGCCGACGAGCAGGCGAAAATCGTGTCGGGCAAATGGGATGTCTTTACCGGCCCCATCAAGGACCAGGGGGGCAAGGTCAAGGTCGAAGCCGGGAAACGGATGTCCGATGGGGATATGCTTTCCATGAGCTGGTTCGTCCAGGGCGTCGAGGGGACGATCCCGAAGTAGGCTTGCAAAACAAAGCGTCGAAGCGAGGGGGCCCCGATCAAGGGGCTCCCTCGCTTCTTGTCGAGCGTTGACAATTCGGGCCTTTGAGGCAAACTTGGATGGTTGCAAAGAATTTTCTTCCCGGGAGCGTGGACCCCGATGAATTCCTCAATGCAGGTGCCGCTCGTGGAAATGCGGGGCATCAGTAAGGCCTTCGCCACTGTAAGGGCGAACGTGGGAATCGATTTTGACGTCAGGCCGGGCGAGGTTCATACCCTGCTTGGCGAAAATGGTGCCGGCAAGAGTACACTGATGAACATCCTGAACGGCCTCTACATTCCCGATTCGGGAACGATTCGGGTCAAGGGGGAGAACCGCCGCTTTTCCTCCCCGAGAGATGCCATTGCCGCCGGGATCGGCATGGTTCACCAACACTTCATGCTCGTCCAGGTTCTTACGGTCTGGGAGAACATGATTATGGGGTTGCCAGGCTTGGAGGCTATCCTTCCGAAAAAGGCTGTCGTAGAAAGGATTCGAGACCTCTCTTCCCGTTACGGCTTAGGGGTCGAACCGGAGGCTCGTGTCTGGCAGCTTTCAGTGGGCGAGCAGCAGCGCGTTGAAATCCTGAAAATGCTCTACCGTAGAGCCAAAATCCTTGTTCTCGACGAACCGACCTCCGTGTTGACACCGCAAGAAGTCCACCACCTGTTCAACACGATTCGGCAGATGACCGCGGAAGGGCACGGCGTTGTTTTTATTTCCCACAAGCTCGATGAGGTCATGGAAATTTCCGACCGTATAACGATCCTTCGGAAGGGCGAAGTGGTGGAAACCCTTCCGGGGCGAAACGTTTCCAAGGAAGAGCTGGCGGAGAAAATGGTGGGGCGGAAGGTCGTTTTCGCAGTGGACAAGACGGTCTTGAACCTGGGGGACACGGTTCTTGAAGCCGATGGGGTCTGTGCCCTGAATGACCGCGGACTGCCGGCGGTACGCAATCTCAGCCTGTCCATCCGGGAAGGCGAGATCCTGGGGATGGCCGGCATCGCTGGGAACGGCCAGCGCGAGTTGTGCGAGGCCCTGTCAGGACTGAGGCCTATCCAGTTCGGCCGGGTCACCCTGCGGGGAGTCGATATGACCGGAGCCCATCCCATGGACTTCATCAAGGCGGGTGTAGGCTATATCCCCGCCGACCGCAAGGGAACGGGCCTTGTCGGTGCCATGAACCTGCGTGAGAATTTCAACCTCAAGAACTTCTGGAGGAAGCCATACTCCAGGGGTATCTTCCTGAGCTGGGAAAACGTGGCCGGGGAGACCGGCCGGATCGTGGAAAGGTTCGGGGTATCAACCCCGGGCCTAGGGGTTCCCGTGAGGAACCTGTCGGGCGGAAACCAGCAGCGCCTCATGCTGGGCAGGGAACTGTCAGGGACGCCGCGCCTCATCGTGGCCATGCAGCCCACCTGGGGACTCGACGTGGGCGCGACGGAATTTGTCAGGGATCAACTTCTCCGGCAGCGGGAAAGGGGAGCTGCGATCCTTCTCGTTTCCGAAGACCTGGAAGAAGTCATGGCCCTGAGCGACCGGCTGGCCGTTATTCACAAGGGGGAAATCATGGGGGTTGTCGACGATCCTCGCGGGGTTACGGAGGAAGAATTGGGGCTGATGATGGCTGGGATTCCCATGCCTGCCGCGATAAGAGGGGAGAGAAGCCTATGAGCGCTCCTTTCCGGGTGGAACGCCGCCTTGACTGCCCTGCCTGGCTTAACTGGGCAATCCCTGCCGGCGCGGTGGGAGTGGCGCTCCTGGTGGGCGCGGTCCTGCTGTTTTTTCTTGGTGTTTCCCCACTTGCGGCCTATGCCGCCATGTTCAGGGGGGCATTGGGAGATGCCTGGGGCCTGAGTGAAACGATCGTCAAGGCGATTCCCCTGACGCTTGCCGGGCTTGCTGTCGGGCTTTCTTTCACCATGGTCGTCTGGAACATTGGGGCTGAAGGGCAGCTCGTCATGGGGGCGCTCGCTGCGGTTGCGGTGGTTCGCTACGCTTTCGTGGACAGTGCTCCCGTCATGTTTGTCCTCATGTTTGTGGCGGCGGCCCTGGCGGGGGGGCTTTGGGCGGGCTTCGCAGGGTTCCTGAAGGCCAAGTGGAGCGTTAACGAGATCATCACGACATTGATGATGAATTATATCGCCATCCTCCTGACCGAATATTTTATCTATGGGCCTTGGAGGGACCCTTCCAGCCTTGGTTTTCCGATGACTGCCCCTTTCCCGGCTGCGGCACGGCTTGCCGTTTTCGGAGGGACCCGCGTTCACGTCGGGCTTATCCTGGCGATTTTCCTTGCCCTCCTTTTCAGGGTTCTCTACCGTTGGACGCGCTGGGGTTTCGAGCTTCGCGTCATCGGGAACAACGCCAATGCAGCCCGTTACGCGGGGATGGACTACATGAAAAACGTTCTCCTGGCCATGTTCGTATCGGGTGCCGTGGCGGGAATAGCAGGGATGATTGAAGTTGCCGGGCTCCAGGGGCGAATCCAGCCTGGTTTCTCTGCGGGGTACGGCTATACGGCCATCATCGTGGCCTGGCTCGCGCGGCTAAACCCGGTAGGGACGGTCTTTGTCTCCTTTCTCCTGGGGGCGCTCCTTGTCGGGGGGGACACCCTGCAGGTTGTCATGCGGCTTCCCCTGGCGAGCGTCCAGGTCCTGCAGGGATTGATCCTGTTCTGCGTCCTTGGGGGAGAGTTTTTCAGGAATTACCGGATTGTACCGGCAGGCAAGGGGGAATAAGATAAATGGAAATCCTGGTCCCGATTCTTTCTGCCGCAATCCGGAGCGGAACCCCTATCCTCTACGCGACACTGGGAGAGATCCTGACCGAGAAGGCCGGTGTCCTCAACCTCGGGCTCGAAGGGCTGATGCTCCTGGGGGCCTTTTCCGGGTTTTCCGCAACGATGGTGACGGGGAACCCGTGGCTGGGGCTAGCGGCGGCGGTGCTCGCGGGGATGGCCGTTTCGCTCATCCATGCCTTCCTCTGCGTGAGCATGGGGGCAAACCAGGTCGTCAGCGGCCTGGCTATCACCATGTTCGGCACAGGCCTGAGCGCCCTCCTGGGAAAAACCTACGTCGGAGAGACGATCCGGGGCATCGGCGTCGTGCCTGTCCCGTTGTTGGAGAAGATACCTCTTCTGGGACCTGTCTTTTTCAACCATGATCCCCTGGTTTACGCTTCCTACCTCCTCGTCGGCTTTCTCTGCTGGTTCATCGCTTCCACACGTTGGGGGCTCACCCTGAGGGCAGTCGGGGAAAACCCGAGGGCCGTCGATGCGGCGGGATTGAACGTGACTCTCCTGAGATATGCCTACACGATGGTGGGGGGTGGGCTAGCGGCCCTGGGAGGGGCGTACCTTTCGGTGGTCTATACCCAGATGTGGGTGGAGATGATGACTGCCGGGAGGGGATGGATTGCCGTGGCCCTCGTCATCTTCGGCATATGGAATCCTCTAAGGGCTGCTTTCGGCTCCTACCTGTTCGGAGGGGTGGGTGCCCTTCAGCTTCGTATACAGGCCGCCGGAACAACGATACCGGCCCCGCTTCTCCTGATGCTTCCCTATGTCCTGACCATCGCGGTGCTTGTGGCGATCTCCATAAAGAAGGGGAAAGGGATCCTGCTGGGAGCCCCGGCTGCTCTGGGGCAGCCCTTTCACCGGGAGGAAAGAGACTAGATCCTCCCGATGATTGGCTGGGAGAAGGAAAACTCGGAATCCCAGGGAAAGAGGATCCATGTATCCTGACTGACCTCGGTGATGAAGGCGTCGACTAGGGGGCGACCGTCGGGCTTCGCGTAAACCGTGGCGAAATAGGCTTCCGGAAACATTTGCCGGACAAGTCGGGCAGTTCGGCCGGTGTCTACCAGGTCATCGATGATGAGGCAGCCTTGCGGGTCGCCTTCGAAAGAGATTGCCTGCTTTAGGATAGCGGGTTCTCCCTGGGTTCGGAGGGTATAGCTGGAAACGCAGATGGTATCGACGAAATGGATGTCCAGTTCGCGGGCGATGATGGCCGCTGGGAAAAGCCCGCCGCGGGCAATTGCGAGGATGCGGTTCCATTTGCCCTTTTCGTGAAGTCTCCAGGCCAGGGTCTTGCAGTCCCTGTGGAGCAGGTCCCAGGATATGGGAAAAGTCTTTTTATAGCGCTCTGAAGTATCCACCGAATATCGCTCCTTCCCTGACGGCAGGTGCGATTACTATAACAGCCCGAAGTGGTGGCCGCAACGATTTTTGGCCCGATGGAATAGGAAAGGAATGTCTTGCCATGATGTCAATGAACGACGCCCTTGAATGGTTCCGGGCATTTACGCGTGGATTCGAGGCTGAAAGCGGGGGCCTTGAACCGCTCCTGGCCCTGAAATGGAGACATAGCTTCAACGTTTCCCTTGAAGCCGGGCGCATCGCCCGGGGGATGAAATTCGAGACGGACGGCATCCTTCACGCAGAGATACTTGGGTTGCTTCACGATGTCGGGCGGTTTCCGCAGTACCGGGATTTCGGGACGTTTTACGACGCTGCCTCCGTGGACCACGGGGAATTGGGGTGGGAAACGGTCTCGGAAGCCCTGGTCCTGTCTTCCCTTGAGGATGCAGCCCGGCTCGCGATCCTGGACGGAATCAGATACCACAACAAGAAGGAAATCCCCCTCGATATCCGCCCGTCGAGCCTGGGAATGGTAAGGCTCATACGGGACGCGGACAAGCTGGACGTTTTCGAATTGGTGCAACGGTACCTAGACGAGGGGCGCATCCGGGAACTTCTTCCCCGAATCCCCGAAACCTGGGAGGTAAACGGGGCAGTCGTGGATTCCCTGATGGAAACGGGAAGGGCTTCATACAGCCAGGTCAGGTCGGTGGCGGATTTCCTCCTGGTCCAGCTTTCATGGGTTTTCGACATGAACTATCCCCCCTCCTTCAGGAAAGTCCTGGATCGGGGCGTGATCGAAAGAATCGAGACGCGACTTCCGCTCGAACCCCGTGTGAGGATGATCATCGAAAAGGCCAGGGCCTTTGCCAGGTCCTCGGCCGCGGAAGGGGAAGTGGCCTGATGGGAGAACCCTTAAAGGCAAGGTGCAGCTGGAAGAATGACTCGCTCGGGAGGAAATGCCTGAACTCTTTCAACGGACTGAAGACGGCCTTCTTCATGGAAACCGCCATAGCCCGGGAAACCGCGTGCGCGTTTTTGTTGACTGCCCTGGCGATCTATGCCGGAAAGGGGAATGCCTGGCTTGCTTTCCGGGTTTTCCTGCTCAGCCTGGTCCCAATGGTCATCGAGCTGATCAACACTTCCCTCGAACTTTTGATCGATAGCCACGTGGGAACCGATTTCAACGAGGATGTCAAGCGGACGAAGGATATGCTCTCGGCATCCGTGCTCTTGGCCCTTGTGATCAGCTACGGAGCGGTTCTTGCGTTGATTGTGCCGAATTGGAAGTGACCGGGTTTAAAAGAAAGCGGGAGGGAAAAACAATGCGGGTTGTTCGATTTGACAACAAGGGACAAATCCATTTCGGCATCCTGGAAGGGGAGACAGTCACACCTTTGGCAGGGGATTGTTTGAATGGAGAGCCCCTTTCGGGGAAAAACCTTCCGCTTGGCCAGGTTCGCCTTATGGCTCCCCTTGAACCGGGCAATATTTTCTGCGTCGGCCGGAACTACTCGGAACACGCTAAGGAGCTCGGAAACGACCTGCCCGAGGAACCGCTGATCTTCATGAAGCCCACGGCCTGCCTCCTGGAGCCCGAGGGGACGATACGCATTCCCCTGTGGGCCGGGCGAATCGATTACGAGGGAGAACTCGCCGTGGTCATCGGCAGGACTTGCAGCAAAGTCTCTGAAGCGGAAGCAGAGGATGCGATTTTTGGCCTGACCTGCCTGAACGACGTCACCGCAAGGGATCTCCAGACGAAGGACGGGCAGTGGACCCGCGCCAAGGGTTTCGACACGTTTTGCCCATTGGGACCTTGGATCGTCAAGTCTGCCGAGACAAAGGGCAGAAGAATCGAGACACGCCTCAACGGCCGTGTAGTCCAATCGGCCAATACGGACATGATGATCTTTCCCGTTTCACGCTTGATCTCCCATATCAGCCGTTTTACGACCCTTCGTCCGGGAGACGTGATCGCAACGGGAACTCCCGCGGGTGTCGGGCCCATGAATGCGGGTGACGAGGTGGAAGTGGAAATCGAGGGAATCGGGCTCCTGAGAAATCGCGTGGTGGCGGAAGCTTCCTAGGGAGGCGGTCCAAGTGCCGAGAGACAGGAAAACCAGGCTCCGTTCGGGACCTGGAAGAAGGAAAACAGCTCCCGTTCCCGGGAAACCCCCCAGGCTGAGCTTGATCTCCTACGATGCCGACCGGTTCTGCGAACAGGTCTCCTGCAGCCTGGAAGAGTGCCTGGCGTCCTGCGACGAGGACGGGATCCGGTGGATAAACGTTGACGGTCTTTCGGATCCCGCGCTGCTGGAGACGCTCATGGGCAGGTTCGGTATTCACCCCCTCGTCATGGAGGACGTCACGGCCCTGGAAAAACGGCCCAAGCTGGAGGACTACGGGAAATACCTTTTCGCGGTCCTGAACATGCTGAGTATCGAGGAGAAAACCGGACGCCTCCTTTCGGAACAGGTTAGCATCGTCCTCGGGGATCGTTTCGTCCTGTCTATCCAGGAAGAGGTCGGCGACTTGTTCGGGCCGGTGAGGGAGCGACTGAGGACGGGGAAGGGAAAACTGCGGAAAATGGGTGCGGATGCACTGGCCTACAGTCTCCTGGATGCCGTGGTGGACGGGTATTTCACGATCTTGGAAACACTCGGGGACCAAGTGGAAGCCCTGGAAGAGGAACTTGTGACCAACCCGACTCGGGAGACTCTTCATGCCCTCCATGGGCAAAAACGGGAATTGATCTTCCTCCGGCATTCCATCTGGCCCCTGAGGGAATTGATCGGGAGCCTCGAGCGGGGGGAATCTCCCCTGCTCAGCGAGCAGTTGGCTCCTTACCTGCGGGATCTATACGACCACACGATCCAGGTGCTCGAAACCGTGGAAAGCCTCCGAGACACGCTTTCGGGCCTTCTCGATATCTATCTCTCCAGCATCAGCAACCGCATGAACGAGATCATGAAGGTCCTGACGGTGATCTCCACGCTCTTCATCCCCCTGACCTTCATCGTAGGGGTTTACGGGATGAATTTCCGATTCATGCCCGAGCTGGATTGGCACTGGGGTTACCCGGCGGTCTGGGGCGTGATGATCACTGTTGCAGGCTTCATGCTTCGCTACTTCCACCGCAAGGGCTGGATCTAGGATTCAGGGCTCGCAGCCCACAACCGGCGGACGGCCGATGGAGTAGTAGGTGAAACCGTGGCGCTTCATTTCCTGCGGGTTGTACTGGTTCCTGCCGTCGAAAACCACGGGTGAGTTCATGAGCTGGGCCAGCTTGTCGAGGTCGGGTTGCTTGTAAAGGTCCCACTCCGTGACGAGGACGAGAGCATCCGCCCCCTTGGCGGCTTCCAGGTGATTTTTCGTGAATACGAGGTTCGGATGGGGCAATAGGGCTTTTTGGGCCTCGGGGATGGCTACTGGGTCGTGCGCCCGAACCAGGGCTCCAGCGCGAAGCAGGTCCTCTACCAGGACCAGCGCGGAGGCCTCCCGGGTGTCCGAGGTGTTCGGCTTGAAGGAAAGCCCCCAGATTGCCACGGTCTTTCCCGCCGTGTTCTCGAAATGCCGGGCGATTTTCTTGAACAGGATATGTTTCTGGACGTTGTTGACCTTTTCTCCGGCTTCCAGGATACGAGGGTTGCAGCCCAGGCTGGCAGCGGTCTGGATGAGGGCGCGAACGTCTTTCGGGAAGCAGGATCCGCCGTAGCCGCAACCGGGCGAGATGAAAGCGTAGCCGATCCGGGAGTCGGACCCGATACCGAGCCGGACTTTTTCCACGTCCGCACCGACGCTTTCGCAGATACCGGCGATCTCGTTCATGAAGGATATCTTTGTCGCCAGCAGGGCGTTCGCCGTGTACTTGGTCATCTCGGATGAAGGGATATCCATGAAAAGGAGCTTTTCCTCGTCCAGGAACGAGTAAAGCCCGGAAAGGGCTTCCCTGGCTTTGTCGCTTTCAGTTCCGACGACCACCCGATCAGGGTTCATGAAGTCGAGGACGGCGGAGCCCTCCCTCAGGAATTCCGGGTTGTTCGCGACCTCGAATGGGATTTCCAGGCCCCGTGCGGAAAGTTCTCCCCGGATAAGCGCCTTGACCTTGAGGGTGGTCCCCACGGGGACGGTCGACTTGGTCACGACAATCTTGCCCTCTTCCATGCATTGGCCGACAGCCCGGGCAACCTCCCATACAGTGGAGAGATCGGCGGATCCGGTGGCGTCCGGCGGGGTCCCCACGGTGATGAAAACCATCTCCGAGCCGTTGACGGCAGAGGCGAGGTCGGTCGTGAAATCCAGGCGCCCCGAGGCCAGGTTCGACCCCATCACGTCGGATAGGCCGGGTTCAAAAAACGGAACTTGTCCGCCTTTCAGCGTTTCGACTTTTTCAGCGTCAACGTCGACGCAAACGACATCGTTCCCGAAATTCGCGAGGCAACTTCCCGTCACAAGACCGACATAACCTGTTCCCACCACTGCCAGCTTCATGCTTTCATCTCCTTCCCCTGCAAGGCGACCGTTCCTGCCCTCCCCGGTATTTCGCCCGGTTCGAGGGTACAGGCCGGAATTCTTTTCTCCCGCAGGGATTGTACGATTTCCCCGAGGGTCGAGAAACAGGTTCCCCGGGCCAGGCATTCCTTGAGAAAACTTTCAAAAAGGCCGATTTGGCCAATGCCCTCCATTTCGGCGTGGAAAGTATGGACGTTGATTCCGTCACCCAGTCCGCTGAGAAGCGTTGCCTTGGCCTGTTCCGGTCCTTGTCCGTCGAGGCCGAGGATCTCGTCCAGGGTCGGCAGGGTTGAAGGGACCTGGAGAGTCGCATACCGTCTTCCCTCCCAGGCCGGGAAGAAGGGGTTTCTGCCGCGGCTGTCGCTGCAGTAATCGAGGCCAAGTTCGTCCTGGATCGAGAGGCTGTCCCCGGAAACCTTCCAGGCCGGGGCAGCACAGGATCGTGCCGAAAACCCGGCGACGCTTTCAAAAAGTTCGAAGGCCTGCCCCATGGAAAGACGAATGGCTTCGGGGCTCATCCCGTCGAGTTCGTCCTGCCACTCGACGTGATCCCAGGCATGGACGGCGCACTCGTGCCCTCGCTCAACAGCCTGGCGGAGGATCGACGGATCGGAATCGACGATTCGGGGAGCGGGAAGCAGCGTGCCGTAAAGCATCGTTTTCAGGCCGTACGTGGTCACGGCCCGAGTTCGTTTCATCTTCGACAGGAAACCCTTGCGGAAGATGCGACGAATGGCCTTGCCACTGTTGTCCGGCCCCATGGAAAAAAAGATGGTGGCGCGGATATTCAGCCGATCCAGCAGGTCCAGGAGAGAGGGGACTCCCTCTCTGTAACCCCGCAGGGTATCGACATCCAGCTTGAGGCCCAGGATCACGCTCATGACGGAGTGCCGTCGGGAACCATCGAGGAGATTGTCTTGCGTAGGGTGTCCTCGAGGGAGGTTCGGGGTTCCCATCCAAGCAGGCGCCTGGCCTTCTCGATGGAGGGGACGCGGTACTCCACGTCCTCGTAGCCTTCCCCGTAATAGGTTGCGCTTGGTGTGTCGAGGATCGTCGCCTGAAGGGCCTTTTCCCGGAAGGAGGGGAAGGTCGCGAGAACCTGCTTCAGGGTCTCGGCGAGCTCTCGTATGGAGAAGTTGTTCTCCGGGTTCCCGATGTTGAAGATCTGCCCGTCGGCAACGCCGCCTTCGTTTCGGAGGATGGCCATCAGGGCCCCTATGCCGTCGTCGATGTCGGTGAAGCACCGCTTCTGTTCGCCCCCTCCAACAAGCTGGATGGGCAATCCCTGGAGCATGTTGTAGATGAACTGGGTCAGGACGCGGGATTTTCCTTCTGAAGCCAGGGCGTTGTCGTCAAGCCTCGGGCCGAGCCAGTTGAAGGGCCGGAAAAGGGTGTACCGCAGTCCCCGCTGCATGCCGTAGGCGGCGATGACCCTGTCAAGCATCTGCTTGCTGCAGCTATAGATCCACCGGGTTTTGCAGATGGGGCCCAGGACCAGGTTGCTCTCGTCTTCCTTGAACTCGGGATCCTGGGACATCCCGTAGACTTCCGAGGTTGAAGGGAAAACGAGGCGTTTCCCGAATCGGTCGCAAAGCCTGACGATCTTGAGGTTTTCCTCGAAATCGAGTTCGAAGATGAACAGCGGGTCTTCGACGTATTTTTTCGGTTGCGCCACGGCCACGAGGGGAAGGATGACGTCGCATTCGGAAACCTGTTGTTCGATCCATTCCCTGTCCTGCCTCATGTCGTTTTGCCTGAAGGTGAAGCGGGGGTGGGGCAGGCAGGCTTCTAGGTTCGTTGCCCGCAGGTCATGTCCCCGGACTTCCCAATCTGTCGTGGAAAGGATTCGTTCGGCCAGGTGCGAGCCGATAAAACCGTTGACTCCCAGGATCAGTACTTTCACAGGTGGTTGCCTCCCAACTTTTTCCCCGGCTGGAGTGATCTTGCGGCGAATGCCGTGCCGTTCATTTCAGTTTCTCCCTCCAGCTGGCACCGATCAATCCTTAGCGCGCCCTTGCCGGTTCCAACGACGAAGGGTTCCATATCCAGGACCTCTCCGGGCTTTCCGTTCCCGTAGCCTTCGAGGGGAGTGGTTTTCCAGATGATAAGCTTCTTCCCGCCAAGATGGGTGAAAGCCCCGGGGAAGGGGTGGGTGACCGCACGAACCAGGTTGTAAATGTCCGTTGCGGCAGCGTTCCAGTCAATTAACCCGTCCTGCGGGCCCCTACGGCCAAACTTTGTTGCCATCGTTTCGTCCTGGGGCTTCCGCTGGGCGCGACCATCCCGAAGCAGGGGCCAGGTCCTTGACATGACTTTCCCGGCGGCGTCCCTGACCTTCCAGAAAACGTCCTGGGCGGTATCCGTGAATTCGATGGGGACGGCTTCCTGGTCGACGATGTCCCCGGCATCGGCCCGGGAGGTCATGACGTGAAGGGTGACCCCAGTCTCGTTTTCGCCTTTCAGGACAGCCCAGTTGACGCAGGCGCGTCCCCTGTAGCGGGGCAGGAGGGAACCGTGCATGTTGTAGGCCCCCATGGGCGGGATCGAGAGGATCTCGGGGGCAATCATCTTTCGGTAGTAGAAAGAAAAAAGAAAATCGGGCCTTAGGGCCCTGATTCGTTCGATTTCGGCCGGGGCGTTGATATCTTCGGGGGTATAAACGGGGATCCCTGCCTCAGCGGCAACCTGGGCAACCGACCGGAACCAGATTTCCTCGAACTGGTCGTCCGCATGGGTGAAAACCCCTACAACATGGGCTCCCTGGGCCAGCAACTCTTCCAGGCAGACGACGCCCACCTCGCTGTAGGCTGCGAGGATGATGCGCGGCTCACTCGTCACGGCCCCATACCTCCCGTATCACGAAGCGTGGCCTCTCCCGGACTTCCTGGTAGATCCGCCCGATGTATTCCCCCACGAGACCGACGGAGAAAAGCGTGATGCCCATGAACAGAAAGTTCAGGGCCATCAGGGTAAAGACTCCCTCCACCTCCGGTCCGACGACCAGGCGGCGGAGGAGAAGGAAAACGCTAAAGAAGAAGCTCAGGGCCGATACGATCATCCCGAGCATTGTCACGGCCTGGAGCGGGATCAACGAAAAGCCGGTCATGAGGTCGAAGTTGAGGCGGATCAGGCGGTAAAGGCCATACTTAGACTCCCCCTGCTCCCGCTCGGAATGGGCGATCGGTATCTCCACGGGGTTCATGGCGAATTTCTGGGCCAGGGCCGGGATGAAGGTCGTCGTCTCCTTGCATTGGTTGATAAAGGTGATGATCCGGCGGTTGTACCCGCGCATCATGCACCCGTAGTCGTTGAGCTTCAACCCGGTGATCCTGTTGGAGACCCGGTTCACGATCCGGGAGGCGAATTTCCTGAAAAACGGATCCTGGCGGCCGGAGCGAACCGTTCCAACGACGTCGTGCCCTTCTTCCATGGCTGCGACGATCCGGGGGATTTCTTCGGGCGGATTCTGGAGATCCGCATCCATCGTAAGGATCATCTCTCCCCTGGCCTCGGCGAAGCCTGCCATAATCGCCATGTGCTGTCCGAAATTCCCGTTGAAGTCAATCACGACGACCCGGCCGGGGAACCGGTCCCTGCAATCCAGAAGGAGGGCGAGGGAACGATCGCGGCTGCCGTCATTGATGAAGACGACTTCATACGGCCGCCCCAGGTTTTCCATGACCGGCATCAGCCTGTCAAAAAGCAGGGGCAGGCTTTCCTGTTCGTTGTAGACGGGGATGACGACGGAGACGAGAGGATCGCTCACGCTTTCACCCCTTTCTTAAGGTGCTTTCCCAGTATGTCCTTTACCGCTTCGATAACGTCCTCCACGTCCGAATCGGTCATCGAGGGGAAGAGGGGAAGACTGAGGATGCGTTCGGACACTTTCTCCGCGTTGGGGAAATCTCCAGGCCGGAACCCGAAGGTTTTCCTGTAGAACTCGAAGAGGTGTACCGCCTGGTAGTGGTAGGCCGTACCGATGTTTTCCGCCTTCATGAGGGCCATGAAGTCGTCGCGGGAGATATCAAGCCGGTCAAGCTGCAGCATCGGGGTGAAGATATGCCAGGCGTGGGTGTGCTCAAAGGTCGGCGTGGCGGGGAGAGCGATTCCTTCGACACCTGAAAAGGCTTTCCTATAGCGCCCGACAATGGTGGCTCTACGGGCGTTGAAGGCTTCGAGTTGCCCAATCTGTCCAAGGCCGATTGCCGCCTGGATGTCCAGCATGTTGTACTTCAGGCCGGGCAGGGCGACATCGTAGTGGGGAGTTCCAGTCACGGCATAGCGGCTCCAGGCCCCCTTGGACATCCCGTGTTGACGAAGGATCGCGATTCGTTCGGCGACTTCCTCGAGTCCCGTGCAAACCATGCCGCCTTCCCCCGTCGTGATGTTCTTGGTGGGGTGGAAACTGAAAACGCTGACATGCCTTGGGTTGGAGCCGATCGCTCGTCCTTTGTAGGAGGCTCCGAGCGCATGGGCACAGTCTTCGATAACCGCGAGCCCGTGTCTTTCAGCCACCGCTTCAACCACGTCCATGTCCACGGGAAGGCCCGCAAAGTGGACCGGTATGATCGCCTTTGTGCGGGGTGTCACCGCGGTTTCAAGGTTTCTGGGGTCCATGTTGAAGGTCCCTGGATCGATATCGACCAGCACGGGGCGGGCACCTGCTAGCACGATGGTGTTCAGGGTCGCGACGAAAGTCATTGGGGTCGTGATGACTTCGTCGCCCGGACCGATCCCCAGCGCAAGTTGGGCTAGGTGAAGGCCTGCAGTGGCTGAATTGACCGCCAGTGCGTAAGGGATCCCGATACGGTCCCGGAAAGCGTTCTCAAACCGGATCGACTTTGGGCCGGTGGTGATCCATCCCGAACGCAGCGATTCGCAGACGTCTTCGATCGTTGTTTCGTCTATGCTGGGGCGGGCAAAGGGAAGGAACGTGTCCCTTCTCATCTTTTCCCGTCCCCGTTTCGGTTGGTCACGACAACCGCATCGTTGGATCTTCCCAGGACGTGCATGTTGCCCACTCCCTTCTCGAGCATTTCCCTATATCGTTTTTCCCTGAAGATGACAATCATGTGGCGGCCTGATTCCCAATGTTTCGCGAAGGTTTCCCGGTCGATGAACCACTCTGACTGGTCGCCGATTTTGCTGCCGAATTCGAGTTCTCCCCGCCAGTTTACCAACACGACGCGCGTCTTGAGGTAGAAGGGGATGCCCTGGTCGTAGTCTTCGTAACTGACAATCATGTCGCCCGGTTGCCGGGCCTTTTCGATGATCTCGGCTGTCTGCCTGGCGGAAAGGAAGGTTCCATAGAAGGCGAACCCTCCCTTCAATGCCAGGCAAGTGAAAAAAGCACCGATGAAAAGGGAGGCGACGACCGCGTTGGTTCGATGTTTCTTCCATGAGGCCCATGCCGCGAAAAGGGTCAGGAGCAGCGCTCCGGCCAGGGGGACCGTGACCCTTAGAAGAACTCCGGCGGAAAACCGGTCCTGGAAAAACGGATAGGCGAGAAGGGCTCCGGAAAAGAGTCCCATCAGGAGGGTCGACAAGACCAGTTCGGTGCCGATGCCGTCAAGATGCGGGTGGGTGAGGTACCGGTCCAGCTTGTGACCCGCGAGGATCGACAGCGCGGGGAACACCGGGAGAATGTAGGGGATAAGCTTGGAACTTGATAAGGAAAAGAAAAGAAAGATGACCGCAAACCAGAGGGACAGGTAAAGCCTTTCCCTTGATTCGCGAAAACCCAGGAGCGGGCGAACCCAGAAAGCCGTCCAGGGTATGCCGCCTGCCAGGAGAATAGGAATGAAGAACCAGGCTGGCTCGTAGCGGCCGTGGATCCTGGTGGTGTATCTCAGGAAGTGCTCCCTGATGAAGAAGAAATCGAAAAATTCGGGGTTTTTCAGGCAAACGGCAACGAACCACGGCAGAGTCAGGGCGAAAAAGAGAAGGATCCCCCAGCCGTAAAGAGTTCGCCGGATCAACCGCCAGTCTCGCGTTAGAAGGATCCAGCTTCCGGCAACGGCACAGGGAAGGACGATTCCGATGAGTCCCTTCGAAAGCGTGGCCAGTGCCATCCCCCCGTAAAAGAGGAGCAGGTGTCGCCGGTCGTGGGCCGATCCCATCAGGAACCCCGCCAGGGCGACCGTGACGAAGACGGACAGCCCCATATCGATGATGTTGATCTGGGCGAGGGCAAAATAGACCCAGGATGTGGCAAGGACCAGTCCCGAGAAGAAACCCGCCCGGGTTCCGTAAAGGGATGCCCCGAGCCGGAATGTGACCGCCACACCGAGAACCCCGAGGAGGGCCGGCCAGAAGCGTGAAGCGAACTCCGTGTAACCAAAAATTTTGAATGAAAGGGCGGTGAGCCAGTAGTGGAGCACGGGTTTCTCGAAATACTTCACGTAGTTGAGCGTGGGCGTGACGTAGTCTCCCCGTTCGATCATCTCCCGGGGAATCTCCGAGTATCGTCCTTCGTCCGGTTCGAGAAGCGGGTGGGTTCCAAGGAAAAGGAAAAACAGGAACATTGTCGCCAGCATCAATATGGTAAAAGCCCTGGACCGGTTCCTGAGCATGGCTGCCTCCAACGTGACCGTCTAGGTTCGGGCCACCCGATGAATGATACCAACTGGCAGGAGCGCGGTAAACCGGGAAGAGTGCGGGTTTCATGGTATCCTTACGCAAAACGGGTCGGAGGGGGCGTTTGAAATTGAAGATAGAACCTTTTGGCGTGGAAGAATGGATGAACGCGTACGAAGAAACGGCACGAATCAACGTCGCTGAAACGTGTGTGGAATCACTGACCGTCGGGGAATTGCTCGATCTTTCCGGCGGAAGGGAAGCGTTTCTCGACGATTTTTTCTCACGAAAGCTCACTTACGGGGAGATACCCGGCAGCTTCGACCTGCGGGCCCATATTTCCCGTCTTTACGATACCCAGGACGAGGGCAATCTCCTCCTGGCTCACGGAGGGATCGGCGCAAACTTCCTGGCGTTATACACACTGGTGGAACCAGGCGACAGGGTCGTCGTCGTCAAGCCAACCTACCAGCAGCTCTACTCCGTTCCACGAGGATTCGGCGCCGATGTCCGCATCCTCTCCCTTCGTTCCGAGAATGACTTCCTGCCGGACCTTGACGAATTGGAAAGGCTTGCGGGGGACAGGTGCCGGCTCATCGTGCTCAACAACCCCAACAATCCGACCGGCGCCCTTATGGATGGGGCATTCCTTAAAGAAGTTGCAAGGATTGCTGAACGGTCCGGTGCATGGCTCCTTTGCGACGAAGTCTATCGTGGCCTCGAGCACGATCCGCGGGAAAAGACGCCTTCGGTCGTCGATCTCTACGAAAAGGCGGTTGCGACCGGGAGCCTTTCAAAAGTCTTTTCCCTGGCGGGTTTGCGGCTTGGCTGGGTAGCCGGTCCAAGGGACTTCATCCGGGAGTGTTTCAGCCGCCGGGATTACACGACGATCAGCTGCGGGATGATCGATGAAATGCTGGCGATGCGGGCCTTTTCCCACAGGGAAAAGATAAGGGAACGCAACCTTTCCCTGGTGCGAAGGAATGCGTCCATCCTCGACGAGTGGGTGAAGGGTGAGCATGGGCTTTCCTATGTCCGGCCCAGGGCCGGGACGACAGCGTTCATTCACTACGAGTTCCCGGTTCTTTCGGAGGATTTCTGCAAGGGACTTTTCGATTTCAACGGGGCCTTCATCGTCCCGGGCAAGGCCTTTGATTTCGAGGGATGGTTCAGGGTGGGCTATTCCTGTGCGACGGAGACCCTGGAAGAAGGGCTGGCGGCCATCTCGGATTACATAAGGACACTTTAAAGGCAGGAAAAAGGGCCCGGCGGCAGGTTTTCAGTCGCCGGGCCCTTTTTCCTGCCATCAGGGCAGGTCGGTCCTTTCGTAGAGGCGGCTTCCCAGGCCTATGTCTTCGGCGTGAGCGAGGCACCGCTCCCAGTCTCCGTCCGGGTGAAGGGCCTGGAACTTGTCCCCGTGCAGGATCCCTTTCTCGTGAAGGGCACTCCCCGGAAGCAGGGGAGCGCCGTTCACGAGGTCGACCGAGGCCTGGTCCAGGGCAACGGGGTCTCGGGATGCGGCGATGCCGATGTCCGGGACGATGGGGGTATCGTTGTGGTTCCAGCAGTCGCAGTTTGGCGAGACGTCCATGATGAAGTTGGCGTGCAGATGCGGCTTTCCCTTGAGGACCGCGAAAGCATACTCGGCGATCCTCTCGCCCAGGGTTCCCCCGCTGCCCCAGGTGATCTGTGCGGCCCCTGCAGGGCAGACGACGACGCACTGCCCGCACCCGACGCAGAGATTCTCGTCGATGAAGGCCTTCCCGTCCGGCCCGATCCGGGCCGCATCGTGGGCGCAATTCCGGACGCATTCGCCGCATCCGATACACTTGGCTGCGGATATGCGGGGCGGGGAATCGCAATGCATGGCCATCTTCCCTTCCCTGGATCCCGAGCCCATGCCGATGTTCTTCAGTGCCCCGCCGAAACCCGCCTGCTCGTGTCCCTTGAAATGGCTCATCGAGATGATCACGTCCGCTTCGGCAACGGCCGACGCGATTTTGGCCGAGGAGAAGTGCTTGAGGTTGATCTCGACCTCGCGGTAGTCGAAGCCCCACAGGCCGTCGGCGATAAGGACGGAACAGCCTGCGGAAAGGGGATTGTACCCGTTTTCCATGGCGGCCTGCATGTGGTCGATCGCGTTTGCCCGATTTCCCTTGTAGAGGGTGTTCGCATCCGTGAGGAAGGGCTTGCCGCCCCTTTCGCGGATAAGACGGACCAACCGTGCCACGTAATTCGGCCTGATCGTGGCCAGGTTGCCCGGCTCCCCGAAATGAATCTTCACCGCAACCATCCGGCCTTTCAAGGGCAGGTCGTCCAGGCCCGCAGCGAGGAGAAGCCCTTCAAGGCGGTCCAGCATGTTTTTCCTTGCACTGGTCCGCATTCCCGTAAAGAAGACTTTTGAAGGCATCGTTTTCGTCCCCTTTCTTTGGCGCTTTCCATTATATTAGCCGGAATGGCCTCATTCGGGAGGATATAATGTCCCCTGGAAGGGAGGCGAAAATCCTTGAACCCCGGATATGAAACGATCATTGCGAAGGTGTTGTCCAGGAAGGGAAAAGAGGTCCGCCTCGGACTGGAAGAAACCCGTTTCCATGCTTCGGGAGGGGGCCAGCCCGGAGATACGGGCCGCCTGGTCGCTCCCGGCTTTTCCGCGGATGTCACGGATTGCTTCCGTGACGGAGATAGCGTCGTCCTGTCCGCCAAAGTCCGGGAGGGTGAACCTTCCGTGGGGCTGAAGGTCAGGGCGGAGGTGAACCTGTCGAGGCAAGCCCTCCTTTCAAGGATGCATTCCGGGGAGCATGTCCTTTCCCGCATCCTTGAAAGCAGCCACGAAGGGCTGGAGGTCTACAAGGTGGCTGTAGCCGAAGAGGAGACGACGGTTTTCCTGCGCTGGAACGGTGAGTTGGGGTGGGATCTGCTGTTCGAGGCGGAAAACGGGGCAAACAACGTGATTTCCCGAGACCTGGCCGTTTCGATCCGTTTTTGCGAGCCCCGGGAAGCTCGGGAGATACAGGGCTTGAAGGCGAACTGGGAACGTCTCGGCGACGAGTCCATCAGGGTCGTTACGATTCCCGGGTTTGACTGCATCGCCTGCTCCGGAACCCACGTTTCCTCCACCGGGCAGATCGGCGGGATTCTTGTCACCGGCTACCGGGGAACCGCCCCTGAATGGGAGGTCAAGTTCACTGTCCATCGTGAGCGTGTCCTCGAAGAGCATTCACGGGTCATGCGGGCGTTGCTCCGGAAGGTCAGTTGCCCGCTTGAAAAGCTCGAAAAGGTCTATGACCGGCTTCAGGAGGAAAAGCAGGTCCTTGGCCGTGCGCTTGACAAGGCCAAGGGAATGCTTGCCCTGCCCTGGGAGAAACAGCTGATCGGGTCCAGTAGCCTCTCCTTTGTTTTGCTGCCCGGGTTCCTTCCCGAGATGGCCGTTCCTGCCCTAAAGTCTCTCATCGAAGGGGATCCTTGCGCGGTAGGGCTGGTACTCGTTCCCTCCGGGGAGGGGCATGAAGGGAACTTTGTCATGGCCTGCGGCAACGAAGCGGGAGTCGACCTGAGGGATGTTCTCAAGAGGCACCCTGAGCTCAAGGCAAGGGGCGGCGGTGCTCCCGCCTGGGTCAATGGGGTAACGGGCCTGGCGATTGCTTCCCGTTGGGTGGATGTCCTTAAAACCGAGCTGGAATAAGCGAAGGGGGAAGGCCTGGCCTTCCCCCTTTAAATTTACGCGCGCCTTGATCCCCCGGGGTAATCGCCGGGATTCCGGAGAGGAGGCCCTCCCCATGATTCCTCTCCGGGTTCGGTTTCCATTCTTTCCGCTGCGAAATCCAGGTCCAGCCGAAGGAGGGCGTCCGCCTTGGGAACGCCCGTTTTCGGGTCGCACCCCCGCAATGCGTAATAGGCATCAAGCATGGCCTCATGCCTGTCGAGCTCTTCTTCGGCCCATTTGGACCCAACGCGGTCCCACTTCACGGGGAAACGGTCATCTTTCCGGCGGATTCCCTGCCTGGCATTGAAAGCCATTTCCAACAGGTAAACCCGGTCGGATGCGGCCTCCAGTTCGGCCTCGGTGTAGGGGACTCCCGTGGCGGCTTCGAGAAGGAGAGCTTCTCCCTTGAGCAGGGGATGGCTGGAAACGAGGGGTACCGCGCTCGCCCAGTTGTTTACTGCGCCTTTGCAGCGGCCGATCATGTCCGTCAGCGTGACGGCCCTCTCGGATATGAAAAGGGTCTCCACCGGGTCCGACACGGGGATGAATCCTTCCCTGATCAACATGGGCCATATTTCCGGGTCGTTTTCCCCGAAGGCCCAGCTGCGTCCTCGAAGGTGGTCGGCCCCCCGGGTGGAAGTCGCATGGGCCAGGGCGAAGATCCCAGCGGGGTGATGGCCTCGGCTCAGGCCCTTGACGTGGTAGCAAAAGTCCATCGCTTTGCCGCCGATGATCCGGGCCAGGTTCAACAGTCCCTCGGCGACAAGGTTCCCGAAACCCTGCCTTAGGGCGACCCGGTGAACCAGTTCGACCTGGTCGTCCACGTTTTCCCAGGAAAGGTCGAGCCCTTCGGTTTCCGCAGGGCCGATAAGGCCGTGGGCAAAAAGATCCTTGGCCAAGGCGATGGTGTTTCCCAGGCCGATCACGCACATGCCGTACTTGTCCGCAAGGTTTTCCATCGTCATGATCGCCACGGGATCCGTCACGCCGCAGTTTGTCCCGAGGCAGTGCAGGCATTCGTGTTCCATGGCCTTGCCGATTTCACCGGCATAGGGCCCTGAGGGGATGCGGAAGACATCCTTGCATGGGACGACACAGCCCGCACAGGCCGTTCGCCCCTCTTCGTAAGCTTTCAGGGCTTCGGGAAGAAGCGCGCCTGGTGATTCATCCGGTCCGAGGTATCGTTCATTGTTCCGAAAACCCGGAAACCACCGGACCATCCCGATATGGCTCCCGATGCGGGCGATCGTTTCGCGCTGGAAAGGGTCGTTCCTGAGGAAATCTCGATCGATCCCTGCCAGGACCCGGAAAGCTTCCGGGTCCGCCAGGGAAGTGTCGAGGCTGCCCTTCACGGCCACGGCCAGGATGTTTTTCGATCCCATCACTGCCCCGCTTCCCCGGGCCGCCGAGTTGTGCCGGTCAAAGATGACCGAAGCGAAGCGGACGAGGTTTTCCCCTGCCTGCCCGATGCCTGCGATGGAGTATCCCTTACCATATCTCTGCTGCAGCAGGTCGGTTTTTTCCCAGGTGGATGTCTGGACAAGGTCTGAAGCTTCCTCGAGTCGGGCGCCCATATCGTCAACGATGAGGAGGACGGGTTTGGGTGAAGCTCCCGTGAAGACGAACTGGTCGTAGCCCGTCCGCTTCATGGAAAGGCCAAAAGCCCCTCCCGCGTTGCCGTCCCCCAGGATCCCGGAAAGGGGAGAAAGGGTGCTCACCTGGACGCGGCTGGTGGAGGAAAGGGGGGTTCCCGTAAGCGGCCCCACAGCGAACGCAAGGACGTTCTCAGGCCCGAGGGGATCGATGCCGGGCTTGATCCGGTCGAAAAGCACCCAGTCGTTCAGGCCCCTGCCGCCAACAAATGACCGGAGGACTTTGGGATCGGTAGCGCGCGTTTCCAGCCGACCCGTCGCCAAGTCCACCCAGAGGGTCTTTCCGTTCCATCCGTCCATGGGGATTCCTCGCTTTCTTCCCGCTAATTTAGGCAACGAGAGCGGACTCTCATTATAAGACCTCAACATGAAGTTGAACGTGGCGAAGCCCTGTTTTTTGATGATGCTTTATAATGTTAATCAGGATTGGTTGCTGCGAGGGGTGAAAGGAATGGACGGACGTGTTCGTGTCGTCATTGAAAAAGTCGAGCCGTGCGTCGAGGAGGGTGGGCCTGTAAGGCGCTGCCCGGGAGAGATGGTTTGCGTCTCTGCGGATGTCTTTTCCGACGGGCACGACGCGGTTCGCGCAGAACTGCTCTATCGTCCGGTAAACCAGGAGGAATGGACAGCCATACCGATGGACTCAATCGGGAATGATCGGTGGGAAGGCACATTCCGGGTTGAAGGCCGGGGCGAGGTCGTCTTTACCGTACGGGCCTGGGTGGATCGCCTGGAGACGCTTCTTAGCGATCTCGGGAAAAAGGGTCCCGGCCAGGTGGGGGAGGTCGAGTGCAGGATCCTGGCAGAAGAACTTAGACTGCTTTCCCTCCGGGCATCGGGAGGGGACTCGCGGCTTCTTGACAAGGCAGCCGCGGAGCTGGAGGCATCCGGAAACCTCCAGGGGGCGGATGGCATCCTGGGTCGCCCGGAAATCCTTCGGTGTGCCTGGCGCTATCCCGACCCCCAGCTCGTGAGGCAGTTCTCGGAAACCCGCAGCGTCACCGTCGAAAGGCGAAAAATGCGCTTCAGTTCCTGGTACGAGTTTTTCCCACGTTCCGCGTGCCTGCCTTTCAGCCGTGAAGGAACGCTTCGGGCGGCTCGGCTGCGACTGGGGGAGATTGCCCGAATGGGTTTCGACGTCGTGTACCTGCCTCCCATCCATCCAATCGGGACAACAAACCGCAAGGGGCGGAACAACACCCTGGAGACAAATCCAGGTGATCCGGGAAGTCCCTGGGCGATTGGTTCGGCCCTGGGGGGGCACGACGCGGTCGACCCGGGACTCGGAACCCTGGAGGACCTCCGGGAGTTCCGGGCCGAGGCGGAATCTCTCGGCATGGAGGTGGCGCTGGACCTGGCTTTCCAGTGTTCCCCGGATCATCCCTACATCCGTGAGCACCCGGAGTGGTTCCGCTGGCGGCCCGACGGGTCGATCCAGTTTGCGGAAAATCCCCCGAAGAAATACGAGGATATCGTTCCCTTCAATTTCGAGACTCCAGGGTGGAAGGCCCTCTGGGAAGAACTCCTGCGGATCGTTTTGTTCTGGGTGGGGGAGGGATTCAGGGTATTTCGCGTGGACAATCCCCATACCAAGCCATTTGCCTTCTGGAAGTGGCTGATCGCAGAGGTGAAACGCCATGATCCCGATGTCCTTTTCCTCGCCGAAGCTTTCACGAGGCCAAAGGTCATGAAAAAACTGGCCCGGATCGGCTTCTGCCAGTCGTATACCTACTTCACGTGGAGGAATACGCGGGACGAGCTTGAAAAATACATGCGCGAGTTGACCGAAACCGACATGGCGGAATATTTCCAGCCGAATTTCTGGCCCAACACACCGGATATCCTTCCGGAATTCCTGCAGTTCGGAGGACGCCCGGCCTTCCTGATCCGGCTGGTGCTGGCGGCGACGCTTTCGTCCTGCTGGGGCCTTTACGGACCGCCATTCGAACTTCTTGTTGGAGAAGCCTTGAACGGACGGGAAGAGTACCTGGATTCGGAGAAATTCGAGATAAAAAAGTGGGATTGGGATCAGCGGGGCAACCTCCGGGAAATGGTCGCGCGCGTGAACCGGATCCGCAGCCAGAACCCCGCCCTGCAGGAAACGAGGAATATCCGGTTTCTGGAATGCGACAACGACAACCTCATCGCTTTCCTGAAATCCACGGGCGACAATACGCTTCTTGTGGTGGTTTCCCTGGATCCCTTCCGCTCCCAATCGGGCAACGTCAGGCTGCCCCTGCCGGATCTGGGAATGACGACGGCCCAGCCCTTCATGCTTCATGACCTGCTGGGCGACGAGAAGGTGATCTGGCACGGGGAATGGAATAGCCTGGGGCTGGACCCACAGGAGCTCCCGGCCCGGATCTTCTCTCTCCGCAAGCACCTGAGGAGGGAACACGACTTTGATTACTTTCTTTAGGGAGGTGTCGGAATGAGAGGTTCTGACTCCCTCTGGTACAAGGACGCGATCATCTACCAGCTTCATGTGAAGGCCTTTTGCGACAGCAATGATGACGGGATCGGGGATTTCATCGGGCTCACCCGAAAACTGGATTACCTTCATGACCTGGGGGTAACCGCGCTTTGGCTCCTCCCTTTCTACCCTTCCCCCATGAGGGATGACGGTTACGATATTTCAGACTATTACGGAATCCACCCGGATTACGGAAGCCTGAGGGATTTCAGGCATTTCCTCAAGGAAGCCCATTCTCGAGGGTTCAAGGTGATCACCGAACTGGTCATTAACCACACGTCCGACCAGCATGCCTGGTTCCAGCGGGCCAGGCGGGCGATGCCGGGTTCGGCTGCCCGGGATTTCTACGTCTGGAGCGACGACCCGGGAAAATATGCCGAGGCGCGGGTCATTTTCCAGGATTTCGAGACTTCAAACTGGACATGGGACCCGGTCGCGAAAGCCTACTACTGGCATAGGTTCTACTCGCACCAGCCGGACCTGAACTTCGACAACGTGCGGGTCAGGGAGGCCGTACTGAAAGCGATGGACTTCTGGCTCGGGATGGGAGTCGATGGGTTGCGCCTGGATGCGGTTCCCTACCTTTTCGAGCGGGAAGGCACGAATTGCGAGAACCTCCCGGAAACCCACGAATTCCTGAAACAGCTCCGGAGCCACGTGGACGAAAAATTCCAGGGACGGATGCTCCTGGCTGAGGCCAACCAGTGGCCTGAGGATGCGGTGGCCTATTTCGGCTACGGGGATGAATGCCACATGGCCTTCCACTTTCCCATCATGCCGCGAATCTTCATGGCCTTGTGGATGGAGAACAGCCACCCCGTCATCGACATCATGGACCAGACCCCGCCGATTCCCGATGTCAACCAGTGGGTCATGTTCCTCAGGAACCACGACGAGCTGACCCTGGAAATGGTGACTGACGAGGAACGGGACTACATGTACCGGACCTACGCGAAGGACCCGAGGGCCCGGATCAACCTCGGAATCCGGCGCAGGCTTTTCCCGCTCATGCAGCAGAACCGCAGGAAGGTTGAGCTTCTCAAGTTCATCCTGTTCTCGCTTCCGGGAACCCCTTGTCTTTACTACGGGGACGAGATAGGGATGGGTGACAACTATTTCCTCGGCGACCGGAACGGGGTCAGGACCCCGATGCAGTGGAGTCCCGACCGGAATGCCGGTTTTTCCAGGGCTAATCCACAGAAGCTCTACCTTCCGGTGGTCACTGACCCGGAATATGCCTACGAGGCAGTCAATGTCGAGAACCAGGAACGCAACCCTTCATCGCTTCTATGGTGGATGCGCAGGGTTATCGGCATGAGAAAGAGACAAGCTTCCTTCAGCCGGGGCGAAACAAGGTTCCTGCACCCGAAAAACCCGAAGGTCCTCGCTTTTCTCCGGTCCTTCGAGGATGAAACGATCCTCGTGGTTGTAAACCTCTCCCGTTTTGCCCAGGCAGTCGAGCTGGATCTCTCGGACTACGAGGGTGCCGTGCCCGTAGAGGTCTTCAGCGGCAATAGATTCCCGCCGGTCAGCGCAAGGCCTTACTTTTTCACGCTTGGGTTCCACGATTATTTCTGGATGCAGCTGGTCAGGGAAAAGGGCCTTTCGGACAATCTTTCCCAACCGGAGGAGCTTCCGGTATTCCAAAGTCCGCTGAACTGGAAAGAACTCTTGTCGTCACAGGAAAACCGAAGGCTGCTTGAAGCCGCCCTTCAGCCTTTCCTGGTCAGGTGCCGCTGGTTTGGCTCGAAAGCCAGGCGGGTTCGTGCCCTTTCAATAGACGATGGCATCTATCTCGAGGATTCCGCCCAGGGGGCGCACCTTCTCCTTGTTTCAGTTGGTTATGTAGAAGGACTGACCGAATCCTATTTCGTTCCGCTCGGTTTTGCTCCCGACCTGGAGGAAAAACCGGCCGGGGAGAAACTCCGAAATGCGCTTGTTGCCAGGGCTTCCATCGGCGGAAAGACGGGTTTCCTTTTCGATGCGGCAGCGGATGCGTGCTTCCATTCCGCGATCCTGGAATTCATCTTGGGCCGGAGGCATCGAAAGGGCAAAAGCGGAGAAATCACCGGACAGGCAAGCAAAACCTTCCGGGCTTGGCATACGAAAGCGAAGGTGGGCCCGGCAAGCCGGCTACTGTCCGAGGAGCAAAGCAACACTTCGGTGATCTACAATGACGACTGTATCCTTAAACTCATCAGGAAACCGGGAGAGGGTGTCAACCCGGATCGTGAGGTCAGCCAGTTCCTGACGGAAAAAACACATTTCGCCCATACGCCGCCCTTTCTCGGGGCCCTGGAATATTCAGGCCCGACTGGAAACCTGCTCCTGGGAACCTTTCACGGCTTTGTCCGGAACCAGGGCACGGCCTGGCACTTTTTCCTGTCTGCATTGGACCAGTTTTGCGAAAACGCCCTGGCCCGAAAGCCGGGCACGGAGAAGGACTACACAGCGGTTCGCGATGTAGGGGGAGAGTTTTTCTTCGAAATGGCCAATCTCCTTGGGAAGCGCACTGGTGAATTGCATCTGGCCCTGGCTTCGGATCTGCAGGATCCTGCCTTTCTTCCGGAGCCCTTTTCAAAGCTTTACCAGAGATCGGTCTACCAATCCATCAGGGGCCTGGTCCGGGAATCCCTGCAGGGATTGAAGGAAATCCTGCCCTCTCTTGATGAAAGGCTTAGAGGCATGGCACAGGAACTGATTGCCTCCGAAAGAGATGTTTTTTCCCTTTTGGCCCCGTTGACAAGGGAAAGGTTGGGTGGCTTGAAGATCCGGATCCATGGGGATTACCACCTGGGGCAGGTCCTGTTCACGGGGAAGGATTTCTTCATCATCGATTTCGAAGGCGAACCGATGCGACCCCTGAGTGAAAGGCGCCTGAAAAGGTCACCCTTCCGGGACCTGGCCGGCATGTTGCGGTCGTTCGATTACGCGGGCTGGAAGGTTTCCCTTGCGAGGATCCAGAGACGACCGGAGGAGGAGACGCCTCTCGATTGGTGGCTATCGGCATGGAGAAAGGAAACCGCTTCTTCTTTCCTCGAAGGTTATTTCCAAACGGTTGAGGGGGAAGGGTTCGTTCCCGCGGGAACGAAGGAGAGGCAGAGCCTGCTGAAAGTCTTCTCCGTGGAGAAATCCTTTTACGAACTGAAATACGAAATGAACAGCCGGCCCGACTGGCTTGGCCTGCCTGTACGGGGGATACTGGAGCTTCTTCGCGAACATGCCGAATCGAGAGGAGGCAAGGCATGATAAAAGACATGCGGAAAGGACCCATGCCCCGCTCACTTTTTTCGGAACAGGACCTTTACCTTTTCCGGGAAGGAACGCATCGACGCCTTTACGAGAAACTGGGAGCCCACCTCCTCGAGGTGGATGGGGAAGCGGGGGTCCATTTCGGGGTCTGGGCACCCAACGCCGAGGGGGTTTCAGTCATCGGAGATTTCAATGGCTGGGATCCCGGGAAGAACCCGCTGGGTATGCCCTGCGTGGATTCGGGAATCTGGGAAGGATTTATTCCCGGTGTACGCCAGGGAGACCTTTACAAGTTCCACCTTCGTGGAAAGCGAGGGGCACGGATTCCGGATAAACTGGATCCTTTTGCCTTTTATTCCGAGATTTCCCCTGGAACGGCCTCGGTCGTTTGGGAGCTCTCCAAGGAATGGAAAGACAGGGAATGGATGGAGGCACGTCCGGCCAAGGCGAGAGGGGCTTCTGCGATGTCGGTGTACGAGGTGCACCTCGGGTCGTGGCGGCGTTCCACCGTGCATGGGGGTTTCCTGACGTACCGTGAGATGGCCCCGCTCTTGGCTGGCCACGTCCGGGAGATGGGTTTCACCCACGTTGAATTCCTCCCGGTGATGGAACATCCCTTTTACGGTTCCTGGGGCTACCAGACCCTCGGGTATTTTGCCCCGACGAGTCGCTACGGAACACCTCAGGATTTCATGTTCCTGGTTGAAACACTGCACCAGGCCGGAATCGGCGTCATCCTGGACTGGGTCCCTTCCCATTTCCCGAATGACCCCCATGGACTTGGCCAATTCGACGGGAGCCACCTTTTCGAACACAGGGATCCTCGCCAGGGGTTTCATCCCGACTGGAAAAGCGCCATCTTCAACTACGGCCGGAATGAAATTCGGTCCTTCCTATTAAGCAGCGCATGTTTCTGGCTCGACCGCTACCATGCAGACGGGCTCCGGGTCGATGCCGTGGCATCCATGCTTTATCTCGACTATTCCCGCAAGGCGGGGGAGTGGATACCAAACCGCTTTGGAGGAAGGGAGAACCTGGAAGCGATCGAATTCCTTCGGCAACTCAACATTGCCTGTTACGGGGACTTCCAGGGGGTCCAGACCATTGCCGAGGAATCGACAGCCTGGCCGATGGTCACCCGCCCTGCCCATGTGGGGGGGCTTGGTTTTGGCCTGAAGTGGAACATGGGGTGGATGCACGACATCCTGGACTACTTCGAAAAAGACCCGATTTTCAGGAAGTACAGCCAGGAACGACTCACTTTCAGCATTTGGTATGCCTTCTCGGAAAACTTCCTCCTCCCCCTCTCCCACGATGAGGTGGTCTACGGGAAGGGTTCACTCTACGGCAAGATGCCGGGTGACGCCTGGAGGAAGTTCGCCAACCTGCGCCTTCTTTTGGGGTTCCAGGTGGGGCATCCGGGCAAGAAACTGCTCTTCATGGGTGGAGAATTCGGGCAGGAGCGGGAGTGGAACCACGAGGCGGAACTGGATTGGAACCTCCTGGAAAAACCCGCGAATGCAGGTCTTTCCCGCTGGGTGGGGGACCTGAACCGCTTCCTGGGGGAAACGCCTGCCCTTTACGAGGGGGATTTCGATCCTTCCGGCTTCGAATGGATCGATTTCAAGGATGCGGAAAAAAGCGTGGTTGCTTTCCTGCGAAAACGGGCAGGGGAAAGGCCGGATCCGGTCCTGGTGGTCTGCAACTTTACACCGGTGCCGCGTTTCAATTACCGGATCGGTGTTCCCGTTCCGGGGACCTGGCGGGAAAGACTGAACAGCGATGCGAAGGATTACGGCGGAAGCGGACACGGCAATCTGGGGGAGGTGGCATCCGTACCGATTCCTTTCCAGGGGTTTGAGCAATCACTAAACCTGGTTCTCCCCCCCCTGGCAATCGTCTTCATGGTGCCGGAAAAGGGAGGAGAGGCTCAAAAAGCCTAGGCGCCAGGTTCATTGGAGGGGGGCAGGCTAAAGCAGCCTGTCCCCCTCTTTTCCTTTAGGGTTCGATGACGGTGGCCTTCAGGATGATGACGGGTTCGACGGGAACATCCTGGTGAAAGCCGCGATTGCCGGTTTTGACCGACTTGATCGCATCCACGACGTCCTGTCCCCCGGTGACCTTGCCGAACACGGCATATCCCCATCCCTGGGGGCTGCGGGAGGAGAAATTGAGGAAATCATTGTCTTTGACATTGATGAAGAACTGTGCCGTGGCGGAGTTCGGGTCGGAAGTCCGGGCCATGGCAATCGTGTAGGCGGCATTTTTCAGGCCGTTATCCGCCTCGTTCTTGACAGGCTCCCGGGTTTCCTTCTGGTTCATGTCCTTGTCGAAGCCGCCTCCCTGGATCATGAAACCGTTGATGACACGGTGGAAGATCGTCCCGTCGTAGTGCCCGTCACGGACATACTGCACAAAGTTGGCCGCCGTTTCCGGGGCTTTCTCGGCGTCCAGCGAGAGCAGGATATCGCCCTTGTTCGTCTCCAGCTTAACCATGATGATTCCTCCCTGGGGTTCTATTTTTGCCTTCGACGGGGCTTGGGACAAGCTGAACCAAGCCCACGCAGCGGCGACCATTATACCAGCCGCGGCCAGCGCGAGAAGGGGCCTTTTCCCGGGCCTGTCAGGCATGGTGGGCGCTTCTCCCTGCCTTTGCGAATGCGAATCGCCCGCAATCGGCATCGAATTCGAAGCCTTCGTTATAGAGGGTTCTGCAGGTATCGACGACCTCGGCGTCAAACGCCGTGCCCCTTCCCTCTTCAAGGGCCTCCATGGCCGCCTCGAGGCCGAGCCCCGGCCGGTAGGGACGATCCGAAGCAACGGCTTCGAACACGTCGGCCACGGCGATGATCCGGGCCTCCATGAGGATTTCTTCCCCGAGCAGGCCCATGGGATACCCGGTTCCATCCATCCTCTCGTGATGCTGCCGGACGACCTCGGCAAGGTTCCAGGGCGATTCCACGTTCTTCAGGATCTCGTAGGCGGCTTCAGGGTGCGTCTGGATCAGCGCCATCTCCACCTCGTTCAGCTTGGAGGGTTTGCTCAAAAGCTCGGCAGGGATGGAGATTTTCCCCACGTCATGAACCATCGCCGCCAGGTAGATCCCCTCGCAGGTTTTTTCGGGCAGGCCCATCCGCCTCGCGATGGCTTCGGAAAGAGTGGCAACCTTTCTCTGGTGGCCTGCGGTATAGGGGTCACGGGCTTCCGTCGTCGACGAAAGGACCTCGATTGTCTTCCTGAAGGAGAGTTCCAATTGCTGAAGGCTTTTCTGCAGAGCCTCGTGGTTCACCCTTGCCTCGATCTCGGCCTTCCTTCGCTCCGTATCGTCCATGACGACACCAAAATGGCGAACCAGGCGGCCCATGATGTCGCGTTCGGGACGGTTGCGCTCAACGACCCAGCGGGTTTCTCCATCTTTCAGGATGATCCGGTATTGGTAACTGAACACGTCCCGTTTCTCAAGATCGAAGGAGGTTGACTCGGTTTTGACTCGCCTGAGATCGTCGGGGTGGATGATCGAGCTGTAGAGGAAGCCGGGGGCGGTCAGTTCCTCGGGTGTGTAGCCGAACTGGCGGATATTTTCCGAGACGTACTCGATTGGCCAGCCGTTTTCGGCTTTCCATCGGAAAACGATAGCGGGGCTTCCTTCTATGATCGTGTTGCTGATCTTCAAGGCTTCCTCCTTTTGCCGCCTTTCGGTCAGGTCCCGGTAAATGGCATAGGTCCCGGACAGGCACCCATCCAATTCCGTGCGGGGGATCACCGTCACGGAGACAAAAACGGGGACGCCGTTTTTGCCGATGCGCGTTCCCTCGGCTGATCGCACCTGTCCGTCACGTCCCGTGAGATTCAGCTCGATGGCGGTTGCGCGCTCTTCAGGAGGCTCAATGAGGAGCTCGTCGATGTGTTTCCCTGAAATCTCGGGTGCAGCATAGCCAAAAAGCCTTAGAAAAGCCATGTTGGCGGTCTCGACGACCTGGTCCGCCGTGCAGAAAACGATTCCGTCCGGTGAATTTTCGAAAAGGGTTTCCAGCCGGGTTTTCTCCCGGAGCAGTCCTTCCTGGGCGGTCTTCAGGTCGGTGATGTCCCTGCCCACTCCCTGGACTTCGACCAGGCGGCCCGCGGTATCGAAAATGCCCCGGTCGACCCACTGCTGCCATCGGGCTCCCCCCCCCGGCAAGACAACCTGTTCCTCGATCCGGCGTACCGGGTTTTCCGGAGTCAGCTTCCGAAGGTGCTCACGGATGAGGCCTTCCTGCTCGGGGGTATAGCGGCAGCGGAATGACTGGCCGATAAACTCTTCAGGGGCGTCCACCCCGTAATAGCGTGCGTAGGGAAGGTTGGCGTAGGTGATTTCAAGGGTGTCGGGCAAAAAGCGCAGGATCATGTCCGTCTGGTCCTCGATGATTGCCTCGTAGAGGGCTCGCGATTGATCGAGATCCCGCTCGGTCTTCTTTTTCTCGCTCAGGTCGATGAAGGATACCAGGACGGAAAGGACCTCATGTCCCTTGTTCCGGATCGCGCTCACGCTGCTGAAAACCTCGCGAAGGCTTCCATCCTTGCGGATGAGGTCGAACTCTCCCGTCCAGTTGCCGCCACCGAAGACCGTTCTGAGGACTTCGGGAGTCTTTTCGTTCACCTGGACAAAATCGCGGTACGGGAACCCCAAAACCTCTTCCCGGCTGGAGTAGCCGGCCAGTTCGAGGGCTGCGTCGTTTACGTACTGGATGCCCTCCCTCAGGCTGAAAATGACGAAACCGCTGACAGAGGTCTTCACGGCCAGGCTCATCAGGTCCAAAGTGGCCTGGTTCGCTTGTTGGCGAAGTTTTTCACTGAGGATGCGGAGGCCGCCGGAAAGCATCTTCGTCATGTCGACCAGCATGGCGAGCCTGTCCGCGGAAAAGTTCCCTTCCTTTCCGGCAAAAACGCAGAGGACGAGCATGGGAACGCTTTCGGTCCCGCTGAAAGGAAGGGCGGCTACGGAGCGGTAATTCCTCCTGAGAGCTTCCTGGCTCCAGTCGAGATTCCCGGCTTCTTCCCCGATGTCCTGTATGACCCAGGGGTGACCTTCGAGAATCGCCCGGAAATCTCCTTTGCCCGGGAAGGGATTTGCCAGGAAGCCCCGCTCATCCCCGGCATGCGAGATCGGAAGAAGTTGCAGCCCATCGGCCGTCTTCTCGAGAGACCCGACCCAGGCCATGCGGTAGCCGTGTCCCTTCACAAGGGCCCGGCAGAAGTTCCGGATGGTTGATTTTTCGTCTTCGGCGTGGGAAAAAAGGCGGTTGAATTCTCCCATGCTGTAAAGGGCCTTGGCGGCCCATCGAAGGTCGTCGGAGATGCGGCGATAGGCTTTACGGTGGGATTCCACGTCAAGGCGGGCTTCGACGAGCTCCTTTTCGAGGAGGGGGATTTTTCCCAAGGCCTGTTTCCTGTCGGCCGTGTGGCGGATGGTCTCTTGTAGATCTTGCCAGGCCAGTCCTTTCGTGCATAAACAGGAGTCGATTCCCTCCCGGAGCATTTTGTCGACAAGAGGGCCTTGCGTTTCATCAAAGAGGAACACGAGCGGGATATCGGGAGTCATTGCCTTAAGCCTGCTTGCGAGGTTAGGAAGATCGGCGGACGAACAGCGAAAGAGGAGGGCTCCAAAGTCCTCTGCCCGAATGGCGGTTTCGGCTTCTTCAAGGGTGCGGACCGTTTTTTTGCACAACCCGGCATTTCCGTCCCCGCTTGTGGCGTGGGAAGGGATTAGATGGGGTTCGTTTGTGGGGTCAAGAAAAAGGAAATCGGCCAATACGTTCCAGCCTCCGGTTCTCCCCGATTGTGCGGTTCTTCCTAGTTTAATGCATGGGGTTCAAACTGTGAACCGTGGTCTTCAATCCGCCCAAGTTGAATCGACTATAATGAACCGGGCGACCATCAGCCGGCATCGGTTTTTTAGGAAGTGGCAAAAAGGCCGGAAGTGTTGTCGCAGGGCTTGCATCAACGGTTCTTTGCAAAAATATAAAAGCGGGGGGATTAAAAGATGCACGAAATTAGGTGGCATGGTCGAGGAGGACAGGGGGGATTCACCGTTGCCCGGCTTCTCGGAATGGCAGCTTCTGTCTTCGAGGGGAAACATTCCTTGGCTTTTCCCTCCTTTGGCCCGGAGAGAAGAGGAGCTCCTGTCCTTGGTTTTACAAGGATAAGCGAGACGCGGATAACCGACAGGAGCATGATGGACCAGTGTGATTACGTGGTTGTCCTGGACGAAACCCTTATGGGTCCAGCCGTATTGAAAGGCATCCGGGAGAACGGAATTGTCCTTATCAACACGAAGGATCCGGAAAAATACCGGGCGATGACCGACCGGAGAATCGTGGATATTGACGCAACGACTCTCGCGATAGAAATCCTGGGAAGACCCATAACCAATACGGCCATGCTGGGAGCGCTTCTCGCGGTTTCCGGCGTGGTTTCGCTCTCCTCGGTGAAGGATGCGATAAAACAGGGCATGCAGGCTTCCATCGCCGAAAGGAACTGCGCCGTAGCTGAAATGGCCTACAAAATGGTGAAGGGAGAATAGGCGGATGGACAGGCCAAAGGTTGTCAAATATTCAAAGCCGCTTTGCGTGGAAGATTACCCGTGCGGGGCTTTCAAGGCCGGCCATCTTGTGCAGGACAACGCGGGATGGAGAGTTTTCAGGCCTGTCATTGACCAGCAGAAGTGCGTCCGCTGCCTCCGCTGTTTCCTCGTCTGCCCCGACGGGGCCATTGACAAGTCGGGGGACAGGCTCGAGATCGACTACGGTTTCTGCAAAGGTTGCGGCGTTTGCGCGTACGAGTGCAAGTTGGGAGCCATAACAATGGTGAGGGAAGGGGATGAGACCGATGCCGGGCTGTAGGATCTTTGTTTCCGGTGACGAGGCAGTGGCCGAGGCTGTTCGCCTGGCGAGACCCCACGTCATATCCGCCTACCCGATCACTCCCCAGACAGTGGTCGTGGAAAGAATTTCCGACTTTGTGGAGGACGGCTCCCTGAAGTCAGAGTATCTCCACGTCGAATCCGAACATAGCGCCATGTCTGCAGCCCTTGGCGCAGCGGCTGTCGGCGCAAGGACCTTTACCGCCACTTCATCACAGGGACTGCTTTACATGGCTGAGCTGCTTCCCTATGTCAGCGGCGCCAGGTTCCCCATCGTCATGATGAACGCCAACAGGACGCTGGCGACCCCCTGGGCCTTGCTGTCGGATCATCGCGATTCCCTTTCCCAGATCGACAGCGGATGGATACAGGTCTACTGCGAGGATGCGCAGGAAGCGCTTGACATGGTCATCCAGGCTTACCGCATTGCGGAAGATCCCAGAGTCATGGCCCCGATAATGGTCAACCTCGACGGGTTTCTCCTGACCCATACCTATGAGATGGTGGAGCTGCCCGGCCAGGAGGAGGTTGACGCTTTTCTCCCCCCCTACCGGACCGGGAACAAGATGGACCTGGATGATCCCAAGACGGTCTGCTACGCAGCGATGGACGAATACATGGAGTTCCACATGAAGCAGGAACTGGACATGAGAAAAGCCCCCGCTGTCATTGACGAAGTCGACAGGGCGTTCGGAGACAGGTTTGGCAGGAGCTACGGCGGCATGGTCGAAGCCTACAGGTGCGAAGATGCCGAGGTCGTTCTGGTGACATTGGGGACCGTTACCGGCACGGCAAGGGTGGTTGTGGATGCCATGAGGGAAGAGGGGCACAGGGTTGGCCTTGCGAAGCTTCGTTTCATGCGTCCATTCCCGCGGAGGGAAATCCTTGAGATAGCGGGCAGGGTTAAGGCTATCGGAGTGATCGACAAGGACATCTCCGTCGGTTACGAAGGGATTGTCTTCACCAACGTCAATTCAACCGTTTGCGACCTCGCTTCACCCCCCCCAAGGGTCAATTTCATCGGAGGGCTTGGAGGGAGAAACATCTCCAAGGATCACGTAAGGGAGATGTTCAGCCAATTGATTAAATTGGCCAGGGGTGAAAGCATGGAGAGGATCCAGTTCATAAACGTGGGGTGTGAGTATGATGGATGAAAAGATGGCAACGAATGCCAGGGAACTGACGAACACCGAATACCTCTACGGCCACAGGGCCTGTGCCGGATGCGGAGGAAGCCTCGCCCTTCGGCTTGCCATGAAGGTCCTTGGGCCGCGGACTTTTGTCGCGATTCCTGCCAACTGCATGTCGGCGGTCAGTTTCCTTTATCCCCAGATTTCCTTCACGACCAATGCCATGATAAGCCCGTTTCCCGCTACCGGGGCCGTGCTTTCGGGGATAGAGGCCGGTGCCAGGGCCCTTGGATTCAAGGACTACAACGTTGTCGGTTTTGCCGGGGACGGAGGGACCGCGGACATAGGCATCCAGGCCCTTTCGGGAGCGATCGACCGGGGCGACCGGGTCATCTACGTCTGCTATGACAATGAAGCCTACATGAACACGGGGATACAGAAAAGCGGCCTGACTCCTTTTGGTTCCCGGACCACAACCTCACCCGCGGGAAAGAACATCCCCGGAGCTGCCGGAAGGAAAAAGGACATGTTCGAGATAGTGGCTGCCCACGGCATCGAATACGCCGCTACCGCAAGCATCGGCTACATTGAAGATTTCTTGAAAAAGATCGGCAAGGCTGCCCGTTGCAGGACGACTTCCTACATTCACGTCCTTTCGCCCTGTGCGACAGGCTGGGGTTTTCCGGTTGAGCAGACCGTTGAAATGGGAAAGGATGCGGTGGATTGCGGCCTCTGGGTCCTGGCCGAGTACGAAAATGAGGAGTTCGTGCTCAACAGGAAACCAAAAGAATTTTCGCCCGTTGGGGATTACCTCAAAAAGCAGGCGAGGTTCAAGCACCTCAAGGAAAAAGAGATCGAGTTCATCACCGCCAACCGGGATAAGAAGTGGGCGAAGATACTGAAAAACTGGATTGTTTGAAGCGGAAAAAAAGGGCCCTGCAGAATGCAGGGCCCTTCATCGTAAAATTTGGCGGAGGGCAGAGGATTCGAACCCCTGGTGGGTCACCCCACAACTGATTTCAAGTCAGCCGCCATCGACCACTCGGCCAGCCCTCCGC
>ENA-ORXD01000164-ORXD01000164.1-sediment-metagenome-genome-assembly--contig:-NODE-164-length-112056-cov-9.755936_pt1 | contig 112056 bp, 81 predicted proteins | sample MGYA00237862_ERZ511471 | MGnify/ENA metagenome assembly ERZ511471
AATTACTCATGTTGTTAATAATCAACATATTGCGCCTTTGCGCCTTTGCGTTTTCTTTTAATTTAACGAACTATTGTCAAGTTTAATGTAATTTTTATTATCAAATATATCACTTCAATTAAGCTTGAAATATTAGTACCTTTCTTTGTGTCCTTCGTGCACCCCTCGTGTACTTTGTGGTAAAAATAGTTGAACCACAATGTACACGAGGGTACAAAAAAAAAGATCACAAAGGGCTTTTACAGGCCTCATCCTTCCCAATCCCATCCATCATCCGGATGATCATAAAAGAGCCTCCAGCTTACTTACTATTGTACTCTTGGGGACAGCCCCAACCTGCTTATCTGCCACTTCCCCGTTCTTAAAAAACAATATCGTGGGAATATTTCTTATTCCAAACCGCATAGTAATTTCCGGATTGCTGTCAACATCAAGTTTCCCGACAACTGCCTTATCTTTAAAATCCTCACCAACCTCGTTAACTATAGGTCCTACCATCCTGCAAGGACCGCACCATTCTGCCCAAAAATCAACAATTACCGGTTTATCCGATTTTAATACAACTTCTTCGAAATTGCTGTCTGTTAGTTCTAATGCCATAGGTATATGTATTTAATATTAATATGTTAATTTAAAGAATAAACGATCTCATTGGTATTTTCAAGATACTCTATCAAATTATCAGAGAGCTCAATATAGTTATTTCTTGAAAATAAATCAATTTTCATGTTGGTTTCATTATCAACAATCTGAAACCGTAAATGTTTTAACTTACGTCCTTTTTCAGGTTTAGCGATAAACTCTGATATCTGGCTTATCAGCTCATCATTCACCAGCTCAGCAGGTAATGTAATCCTCACAACCTTCACCAGTTCATCTCTTACTTCTGACAGCATATGAATGCCTTTTACCTTAAGATCAAGTCCTTTTCTTTTATCCTTCTGAGAAATCCATTCTTCAACAACTGCTTTTATTAACAGGCTCATGCCTGGATTAAAATAATTCTTAAAATTAACAAAATCATTCCCCCAAAGCCTTAGCTGGTAACTATCGTAGTAATCTTCCAGGACAGCAATTCCATAGGGCCGGTCATTTTTTTGGGAAGTTCCCTGTCTGAAGGTTTTAACAATTACAGGAAAAGCTATTTCCTTTCCCTTGAGTCTTTCAAGTTCATTATTAATAGTATGAAGGTCACAATTACAGAAATTCTGTATCTCAGCCTTAAATCTGTCAAGAGGATGGGCCGTCAGATACATTCCAATAAGTTCCTTCTCCATATTAATTTTTTCAAGCAGTGGCCAGTCTTCCGCAACAGGTGGTGTGGGTTTAACTATAGTATTGGATTGTGAATCTCCAAACAATGTCTGCTGAACCGTCAGCCGGTCACTCTGTATCCTTGTTCCATATTTAATAAGGTTTTCTATAAAATTTGTGCTCCCTTCAATGCCTGCAAAATACTGTCCCCTGTTAACCTCCGGGAAACAATCAAAAGCACCTGCAGCCGCAAGCCCCTCAAGAGTTTTTTTATTGGCAGAATGTAAATCAGTCCTTTCAATAAAATCATATATATTTTTGTAATACCCGTTTCTTTTTCTCTCTTCAATGATCTGAAAAACAGCATTTTCACCCACTCCCTTTATAGCTCCCAACCCGAATCTTATATTACCGGCGCGGTTAACGGTGAACCTAACACTACTTTCATTAATATCTGGTCCCAGAACCTGTATATTCATTCGCCTGCATTCATCCATAAACATTCCGATCTTTTTTATATCGGTAATATTCCGGCTTAAAACTGCTGCCATAAATTCAGCAGGGAAATGAGCCTTGAGGTAAGCAGTCTGATAAGACACCAGTGCATAACAGGTTGAATGTGATTTATTGAAAGCATATTGCGCAAAGGCTTCCCAGTCAATCCATATTTTTTCAACAACCTGAGGATCGAAACCGTTCGCTTTACACCCGTTGATAAATTTCTCTTTCATCTCATCCATCATCCTGCGGATCTTCTTTCCCATTGCTTTTCTCAGTGAATCTGCTTCGCCCCTGGAAAAACCGGCAAGCTTTTGTGACAGCCTCATAACCTGCTCCTGATATACCGTTATTCCATATGTCTCTTTAAGATCTTCCTCCATTTCCTTCAGCTCATAAACAATCTGCTCTTTACCGTGCTTTCTGTTAATATAATTTGGAATATATTCCATGGGGCCTGGTCTGTAAAGGGCATTCATTGCAATAAGATCCTCAAATCTGTTTGGCTTCAGATCCCTGAGATGCTTTTTCATTCCGGCAGACTCAAACTGAAAAATACCGGTTGTATCTCCCCTGCTGTAGAGTTCGAATGTTTCCTTGTCATCGGGGGGAATTTTATTGATGTCTATCTCTATTCCCTTTGATTCCGCGATAGTCCTTACCGTATCTTTTATAATGGAAAGAGTTTTCAGACCAAGAAAATCCATCTTCAGCATACCCACATCTTCCACATGCTTTCCATCAAACTGGGTAATCAGCAGTTCAGAATCCTTAGAGGTGCAAACAGGTATATGTTCAATTAAATTATCCCTGCCAATGATAATTCCACATGCATGAATTCCGGTATGCCTCACCGAACCTTCAAGTATTCCTGCATACTCAAGGGTGGAAGCAATGAGCTCATTTTTGGAATCCCTCTCTTTTCTAAGCTCCGGCACTTCACTGTAAGCCGATTTCAGTGTTGTACCGGGTCTTTCCGGCACAAGTTTGGCAAGACGATCTGCATCAGAAAGAGGAAGTCTCTGTATGCGTGCAACATCCCTTATGGCCATTTTCGCTGCCATAGTGCCAAAAGTAATTATTTGAGCAACCCTCTCCCTGCCATATTTTTTAACCACCCATTTTAACACTTCCTCTCTTCCATCTTCATCGAAATCTATATCAATATCGGGCATGGATACCCTGTCGGGATTTAAGAACCGTTCAAACAACAGGTTATATTTCATCGGATCAATGTCAGTGATCCCTGTACAATAGGCCACCACTGATCCTGCTGCAGATCCCCTTCCCGGACCAACGGCAACACCCATCTCACGGGCTGCATTGATCAGGTCCTGAACAATGAGAAAATATCCGGGAAATCCCATCCTTTCAATAACGCTAAGCTCAAAATCGATATTCTCCTTAACTTCAGGTGTTAATTCCTTATATCTCTTCTCTGCTCCTTTATAGGTAATATGTTTCAGGTAATCATTCGCATCAGAAAAACCATCAGGCAAGGGATAATCAGGCATAACAGCCTCTCTGTTAAGCTTATACTCCCTTACTTTATCAGCAACTTCCATCGTATTCAATAACAAATCCGGATGGTCAGAAAATAAATCATACATTTCTTCCCTGGTTTTAAACCATTCCTGTTTTGTATATTTTAACCGCCCGGGGTCATCCATATCCTTGCCTGTATTTAAACAGATAAGCCGGTCATGCGCACCCGCATCTTCTGCATTCACAAAATGCACATCATTGGTGGCAACACATTTTACTCCAAGCTTTTCTCCCATGTTCAGCAATTCTTTGTTTACAAAAACCTGATCTTTATAAACACTTTCATACATTTCAGCATCCACGGAAGGATGACGCATAATTTCCAAATAATAATCATCTCCGAAAATTTCTTTATACTCCAGTATTGCCTTTTCAGCTTCCGATATACCTTCTTCCATTATCAGCCGCGGTATTTCTCCCCCCAGACAGGCGCTCATAGCTATCAGCCCTTTACGGTATTCCCTCAAAAGCTCCTTATCAACCCTCGGTTTATAATAAAAGCCCTCAGTATAACCGTATGAAACTAACTTAATAAGATTATGATAACCCTCGGGGTCTTTTGCCAGAAGTACCAGATGATCACCGTTTGCATCAATTTTATCCTCCTTTAAAAATCTTGTCCTCCTCGCAACATACACTTCACAGCCAATAATCGGCTTTATGCCGTTTCGCATGGCATCGGCATGAAAAACCTTTACCCCGAATAAATTTCCATGATCAGTTATTGCAATTGCGGGCATACCATCGAGTTTTGCCTTGGCAACCAATTCCCTGATGGAAGCAGCTCCGTCAAGGATAGAATATTGTGTATGAACATGCAGATGAACAAATGGATTATTTTCTGGCACCTTTTCCTGTTTCGTGCCAGCAATATCAGACTTTATCATTACATCTTTCTCATCGGCATTTTCTTCTGTCTTCTTAACTTTATTAATGATCCCGGCAGGTAAAAGAAAAGATCCCTTATTCAGATCAAGAAATTCAGCGTATGCCTCCCTGCTTATATGAAGCTTGTCTTCTCTGAGAACACCCATCCTTGCCAGCTCCAGGAAACATCTTGCAGTAGCATTTACATCTGCAGCAGCATTATGGGCTTCCGGAAAATCTTCGTTAAAAAGTTTACCATACAGCTCTTTCAGATTCGGCCATTTATACTTCCCCCCTCTTCCGCCAGGCAGAGCACAAAAATCAGTCGACTCAACTTTTGTGCAAAGACGCGGCTTATCAAGAAATGTGTTTTCTATTCCCGTTCGTAGAAATTCGGCAGCAACTATATTTATATCAAATTCAATATTATGCCCTATCAATACTAAAGCCTTCTCCACATCCTTAGCAAATTCAGTCATAACATCCTTTAAATCAAACCCCTCAGCTTCTGCCATTGCTGTGGATATACCATGAACCTTCTCGGCAGAATATGGTATGATAAATCCTTCCGGCTTAATAATATAACTTTTTGCTTCGACCAACATCCCTTTCAAATCATGAAACTGCCAGGCAAGCTGTACAATTCTCGGCCAGTTATCCAGATCCTGAAGCGGAGCATTATCCCTTACAGGCAACCCTGTTGTCTCAGTATCAAATATTAAAAACATTATTTGTTCTTTTCAATAATTCGTCTTAGTAGAAATAAAAAATCTCCAGTTTCAAATTTACGACAATTGTCCTTGAGAAAACCGCTTTGTTAATAACGTATGAAAACTTTCATTACCAAAAAATATCTTATCACAATTTTGAATAATTCCATTATTATTATACCTTTGCACCTCTTAAAAAATGAGTATTTATTTAAATTATTATTGAGTATGCCTGTTAAAATCAGACTTGCGAGACACGGACGAAAAAAAGGACCGTTTTATCACATTGTTGCAGCTGATAGCAGGGCGCCACGGGATGGCAGATACATTGAAAGACTCGGTATTTATAATCCGAAGACCAATCCTGCAACCATTGAACTCGATTTCGACAAATCGCTGGAATGGATTATTAAAGGCGCTCAACCTACAGATACCTGCAGAGCTATCTTATCTTATAAAGGGGTTTTATATAAAAAACACCTTCTCGATGGCGTAAAGAAAAATGCATTTTCTATTGAAGAAGCTGAAAAAAGATTCAATGAGTGGCTTATAGTAAAAGAATCAAAAATCCAGGACAAAATTGAAGCTGTTAAGAATTCCAGACAAAAAGAAGCAGATAATATGCTGGAAGCTGAATCGAAAAAACGTGAAGCCAGAGAAAAAGCTTTAGCCAGGAAACGTTTAGCACTGGCTGAGAAAGAAACAGCGGAAGCCCCTGAAGAAGGAACTACTGAACAGGAAGTCCCGGTTTCAGAAACTGCGGTTGAAGAAACAGCTGTGGCTCCTGAAGAAGAAGCTGCGGTTTCAGAAACTGCGGTTGAAGAAACAGCGGAAGCTCCTGAAGAAGCTGCAGTCTCAGAAACTGTTGTTGAAGAAGCAACGGAAGCTCCTGAAGAAACTGCAGTTCCTGAAACAGTTGTTGAAGAAACAGCTGTAACTCCTGAAGAAGCACCGGTAGAAGAATCTTCCGTTACACCTGATGAAGGTGAACCCCAAACTGAAGAACCATCAGTGAAAAAAAAGGATACTGAAGAATAATATTATTGTCTGAAAGAACTGGGGAACCAGAATTATGCCAATTCCACCAGGTCTTTCCTGTTTTATTTTTCTTCCCTGTTTTGTATGATCCATAATAACTGCTCCCTTACGGGTATTATTCTCAAGCCTCATGGCAGAGAGGGAAATCTGATCATCAGGTTATTTACTGTTGATGCCGATAATATCGAACCGGGTAGTTTTTTATTTATTGATACAGATGGTACATTAATTCCTTATTGCCTTAGTGAAATTACTCCAAAGAAGGATAGTGCTGTAATTAAACTCGAATTTATTAACTCCCTGGATGAAGCACAAAAATTTACCGGCAGGGATTTTTACCTTCATAATGATCTTTTAAAAAGAATATCAACATTTCAACCAGATATCAGGGAAGACTATATCGGATTTTCATTTTTTGACCAGGCATCAGGAATTACAGGAATAGTGGAAAAATTTACCGAAGATGAATTTAATCCATTATTTTTAATAAAAACCGGGGGAAATCGATTCCTGGTCCCTGCACAACCGGGACTAATTATTTCAATCGATAATAACCGTAAAGAAATTATTGCAGATCTGCCTGAAGGACTCACAGAACTTTAATTAGCAGTCATGGGATATTTTAAAGCAATCTCCTTTTCATAACTGATAATGCTGTTTTTCCATTCTTCAGGCACAGGTATGGTGTGATTTAAATTAACATCATAAGCAACAAGGACAGACCAGCTGGATGATTTTACCTCACCGGTTATTTTACTTAAAATTTTTTGCTTCATTGTAATGCTTTTATTTCCTATCATTTCAATGCGTGATTCAACCTCAATTTTATCATCTATAGGAATAGGGCTGAAATAATCAACTTTAACAGATGCAATAATAAGTGAGTTCATCTTCAAATTCAGTTCTTTACCAAGAACCTGGTCAAAATATTGCATTCTGGCATAATCAAAATAATATTGATGAACAGCATTGTTTACATGCCCAAGTATATCCACATCATTAAACCTGATCTGAACAGGAATGATGTGTCTGAAAAGCACTGTCTCTTTGCTCATTTTTTAAGATTTTAGTTAATACTAATTCATGAAAAGGCTAAATTGGAAAATTATTTCCATATAAACAACTGTTCATTTTCTCAATATTCTGAATACATTTCCTCCCTCAAGTTTGATAATGGGAGAAGGTTTGCGTTTTACATAATCATCCTGCCTCCAATGAACAATATAATCTGCATTTTCCTTTATCTCATCACTCACCTCACTGAAGAGTGACGGAGATAACTGTCCGCTGATGTTCGCTGAACTTGAAACCAGTGGAAAACCTGTTCTTTTTATAACTTCCTTACAGAAGAGATCAGAAGTAATACGTATGCCTATGCTTCCGTCTTCTGCAGGCAATGAGGTCGCTAATCTCTGTGCCCCCGGGTAAATTATTGTAAGGGGAGAGTCTGTTACAGCAATTAACTGGTATGCAATATCAGGAACCACCTTTACATAAAATGGTATTTTAGCTGCAGTATCCAGTAAGATTAACATGCTCTTGCTATCATCCCTCTTTTTAATCTGGTAAATTCTTTTTACTGCCATTTCGTTGGTTGCATCACATCCTATACCCCAAACCGTATCAGTAGGATATAATATAATACCTCCGGATTTCAGAACTTCTGCAGCTTTTACAACATCTTCATGCATCTTCATATAAGTGATTTATAAAGGTCTATCAATTGCTTCGTGGTTCTCTCAGGTCTGAATATCGTGGCATGCTTTTTCCCTTCCTCAATCATTTCACCCCTTAACTCTTTATCATTCAGAACCCTGAGCATGGAATCCCCCAGTTCTTCAATATTATACGGATCAATATAAATCGCTGCTTTACCACCAGTTTCTTCAAGACAACTTCCCCGGGAAGTGATAACAGGAGTACCTGCATTTAATGCTTCCAGAACAGGAATCCCAAATCCTTCAAAAAATGACGGATATACGAATAAGGATGAATTTGCATAAATAGCAGGCAGATCCTCTTCCGGTAAATTTTTTAAAAAATATATATTTAAAATGCCTGCTTCTGATATATATTTCACTATTTCCTTCATATACCTGGTTTCCTTTCCGACCACAACCAGTGGCATCTCTATACGAAAAGCCGAAATAGCTTTTAAGATATTCAGCAGGTTTTTTCTTTCCTCAATAGTTCCCACAAAAAGTATATATTCCGGGGGAAGAAAATATTTCCTCTTAATTTCATCAAGCTCCTCCTGCAAAATAGTCCTGTGAAACACGGGAGAACAATCCTGGTAAATAACTTCAATACGGGAGTAATCTATATTAAGAAAATGATGAATATCTCTTTTTGTCTGTTCACTGATAGCAATTATCCTGTCAGCTACTTTTGCACTGTACCTGAATTTTCTTTTATATATTTCCCTGTCGGCACGCTTATATATTCTCGGGTACCTCAGAAATATCAGGTCATGTATTGTAACTACCTTTTTTGCAGGTACATCATTTATACCAAAAGGAAGTTCATTACTCAGTCCATGAAAAATATCAATCCTTTCCCTTGACAGTATCCCGGGCAAACCAAAGGAACGCCATAAAGAAGGGAAGCTCTGGTAAAAGAAGGTTTCCGGCTGTACCACAATACAATTTGGAGGCGGAAAATTATCCAGCTTTGATATTTTACCGGGATTATACAGAATATAATTATTACCAGGATAAAATGTGGTGAGCTGTCTTATCACTGTTCTACTGTAATTTCCCAAACCGGTAAAGTTGAAAAACGCCCGTTTAGCATCGAATCCTATCCTCATAATCAGTATTTTAACCAAATATATTAAAATCCCTCAACGCATCATTTAATGATACCTTAAGATCAGTGAATCGCTATGTCTGAACCGATCTGCCCGACCGGATCAAAATATATTTTATTCCCCTCAACATCAAATATATCATAATCAGGGAAAAAATGATGGTTGCACCGCTGGGAATATTAAGAAAATACGAAATCATTAAACCCGAAAATGATCCCATAAATCCTATAAGGACAGAATAATAAATTATTTTATCAAACTTATGGGTAAACAGGTTCGCTGAATTCTGAGGTATGGTTAACAGGGAAATGATAAGTATTATCCCGGCGATTTTTATATTCAGGACAACGGTTAATGCTATAATCCCTATCATAACATAGTTTACCAGTGCAACCGGAGCCCTCCTTGTTATCGAGAACTGTTCGTCAAATGAAACAAACAAAATCAATCTGTAAAACAGGATAAAAACCCCAATAATTATAATTGTCAGGAAAATTAATGCAGTCAGATCGGCTGAGTCAATCGTTAAAATACTTCCAAACAGATAGGTCATAAGATTGGGAGAATATCCGGGTGTAAGAAAAATAAAAATTATTCCCACAGCCATACCAAATGACCATAGCATAGCTATGACCGAATCATTTCTCATATCAGCTTTCTTGGTGAAATATTCTACACTAAAAGCAGATAAAACAGCAAAAACGAGAGCCCCCAATACCGGATTAATCCCTAAAAAATAGGCAATCCCTACTCCGCCGAAGGAAGCATGAGTTATTCCTCCGCTAACAAAAACCATCCTCCTGGAAACTATATATGTCCCTGTAATTCCACAGCTTATTGAAGCTAATAAAGAAGCAAGCACAGCATTCAGGAAAAAAGTGTATCCAAATATATCTATCAACGCAGTCATTTTACTTATGTTTATGTTCATGGAGAACACGGTGAGGAATTTTACCGTGAGTAATAATATCAACAGGACAGTTGTATATATTGAGCTGTTCTGCGGTTATTACATTTGAATCGTGATAAGTTAAATGAGTATTAACGCAGGCAATAGTTTTAACATATGCGGATATTATTCCCAGGTCATGGGAAACAAGTAAAATAGCCATCTCATTATTTAATTCCAGGAGTAATTCATATAGTTCATTTTCAAAACGATTGTCCACATAGGTTCCCGGCTCATCAAGAACAAGTAAAATTGGGGAAGAAATAATAGCCCTGGCAAGAAACACACGCTGTAATTCACCTCCGGATAGTTCACCTATTGAAGCATTTCGTTTCTCTGTCATCCCCAGTTTGTCAATTAATGCATCGGCCTTCCATTTATCATTGCCCGAATACCTGTAAAAAATCTTATTTGCAGGTATTAACCCGGATAAAACAACATCTCTGACTGAGACAGGAAATTTTTTATCTGTTTCATTAAACTGGGGCAAATATCCTATGTTCGCATTTCTTCCGGACGACCTGCCCTTGAAATGATATACCAGGCTTCCTTTAAATGGCTTAATTAATCCCAGTATTAATTTTAACAGGGTGGTTTTACCTCCTCCGTTCGGCCCAATAATTCCAATAAAATCCTTGTCGCAAATAGTTAAATTAATGTTACGCAAAACACAAATATCCCCGTATCCTGTATCTACATCCCTTATTTCAATAAGTTTTTCCATAAGCTAATCTCCTAATAACCTGTGTAATGTATAGCCAACCGAGAGTATCTCCTCATACCAGTTCTCTGCCAGAGGATCAACCTGAATGATTTCACCATTTATTTCTCCGGCAATTGATTTTGCATTATCAATGTTAAATTCCTTTTGTATCAGTATAGCTTTGATATTTTTTTTTCTGGCTTTATCTATGACCATTTTAATATACGCAGGTGGAGGTGATTTACCTTCATATTCAATTGATATCTGTTCAAGATTATAATCTCTGGCCAGATACCCAAATGCAGGGTGAAAAATCAGGAAAGACCTGTTCTCTGTTTCAGCAAACAGTGCAGTAAGGATACTGTCAGCACTAAATATCTCTGCTTTCAGCATATTGTACCCCTCAAGATACTTATCATAATGATCTGGGTCAGCTTCAGACAGAGTTTTAAAAATATTTGAGGCCATTATACTGACAGTTTTAGGGGAAACCCAGATATGCGGGTCTGTCCCGTGATGAACATGATCATCATGTCGGTGCTCTGTATCAATAAGGTCAATTCCCCGGGAGAGATCACTGATAATGAGTTCTCTGTTGAGTTTTTGTATTCTTTCCCTCCATGAATTCTCAAAGCTGAGGTGCCCTGTAATAAAGTAAAAACGTGAATCTGCAAGCATCCTCATCTGACGTGGAGACAATTCATAGGTTTCAGGAGATGCCCCCGGGGGAACCAGAATATTTACTGTAAATCTGTTTCCTGCAATCTTTTCCACAAAATATTTCTGAGGCGGAATACTTACTGAAATGATATTCTCCTGCTTTTTTCCCTGATTACAGGAAACCATCAAATATATAATAATTAACCCGTTTATTTTCAATAGATTACTCATCTTCAGAATTTTTTGATATAATGTCTCCCCTTTGTGTTACTTTGTGCAATCCTTGGTGCCCTTTGTGGTAAATATTTTATCATCTTAAGACCACGAAGTACACATGAAAGTAGTACTAAGGAGATAATTTCCTGATAACTTTCATTTTAAAATTTCTCCTGACCCACTTAAAAAACTGTACCCGTCTGGTTTTAAAATCCATATTCCCAGGTAGCGGTACAGGATCATATCCGTGTCCGCCGAAGGGATGACAGCGCAGAATTCGTCTTACTGATAAATACAGTCCCATGAAAACTCCCCTTGTTCTTAATGCCTGAATTGCATATTCGGAGCATGTAGGTTCAAACCTGCATGAACCGGGCAGAAACGGTGAAATGAGATATTGATATAACCTTACCGGAACAATCAATAAATAAACAAAAAAACCGCGTAGCTTTCTATAAACGGATGTTAAAAACTGAGTTACCATTCAATAGTTATAATCATCTGCAAATATAGTTATAATACCTGCCTAATTTAGAATTTTTCTAAATCGTTTTTTAAAAACTTATCTCCATATTTGCAGGTTCAAAATAAAAAAGTTAGTATGAAAGATTCAGTTGCGATTTTATGTGCTGGCGGGCCCGCGCCGGGAATTAATACAGTTATAAGTTCTGTAACAAAAATTTTCCTCCAGAACGGTTACCAGGTTTTAGGATTAAACGGAGGGTACAAGTCTCTTTTTTCTGATGAACCCTCATTTGATTACCTGGATTTTGAGTATGCCGATCAGATATATAGCAGAGGAGGCTCATCTCTAAAGATGAGCAGATATAAACCCAAAGATGAAGAATTTAAGGTTGATTTTTTTAGAAAAAACAATGTAAAGCTTCTGGTTACAGTCGGTGGAGATGATACTGCCTCAACAGCTAACAGATTAACCAAGTTCCTGGTGGAAAGACAAGTACCTGTTACAAGTATCCATGTTCCAAAAACTATCGATAACGACCTGCCTCTCCCTGAGGGTACACCAACATTTGGGTATCACTCTGCAAAAGAAGAAGGCGTAAGAATTGCGCGAACCTTATATGAAGATGCAAGGACTTCGGGAACATGGTTTGTATTATCTGCGATGGGCAGAGAAGCCGGACACCTTGCTTTTGGTATTGGAACAGCATGTCATTTTCCCATGATCATTATCCCTGAAATTTTTAATAAGACAAAGGTTACTTTCGAAAAAATCACCAACCTTGTTATTTCTTCAATGGTAAAAAGAAGGCTGCTTGGTATAGATTACGGAGTTGCCATTATTTCAGAGGGTGTTTTCCATTTTATGTCGGACGAAGAGATCATTGCCACCGGTATAAACTTTACCTATGATGAACACGGTCATCCTGAACTTGGCAATGTAAGCAAATCGCATATCTTTAACATGCTCACTCAGCATAAACTGAAAACCCTGCGGATAAATATAAAAAGCCGTCCGAACGAAATGGGATATGAACTGCGTTGCTGCAGACCTATTGCTTACGATTTAAATTATGCTACCCGACTGGGACTTGGTGTTTATAAGATGTATAAGGAAGGAAAAACCGGCTGTATGGTCACCGTTAGTCGTACCGGAGATATTATACCCTTGTTCCTCAAGGATGTGGAAGATGAAAACGGGAAAATAAAACCCAGACTTGTAAACCCGGAAACTGAAAAGGTACAGCTCATCTACCGGAATAACCTCCATTTCCTTACAAAAGCAGACTACCGCGGTGCTAAAAAATATGTAAAAGACCCTGAAGAATTTGACTTTTACAAAATCCTTAACTGGGAAGAATAATCAGGGTATTATCAGATAACAAATAATTCCGGTCATGTAGGAGGAAAGTTACAGTTTAAATTAATATTTCCTGTCTATTGAATTTCTGCAATAATTACATTAATTTTATCTGAAATTACTTAATGTAAATTATTCTCCTATGGCAGAAATAAAAAGGAAAAGAAACACTATCGCCATTCTTACCGGTGGCGGGGATGTTCCAGGTCTTAATCCGGCAATACGTGCAATTACAATCCGCGCCCTGAGGGAAGGATATCAGGTTATCGGATTGAGAAGAGGCTGGGCCGGGATAACTGAGATCCGGAGAGATAAAAACGCTGACAATAGCGATAAATTTATGGTTCTTACCGAAGAGATTGTGAATAAAGCAGGCCGTACCGGCGGAACTTTTTTACACACCTCGAGAACACGCCCCAGCCACATCCCTAAGGATTATGTTCCGGAACACCTGAAAGATAAATATACTAAGGAGGTTAATGATCTGACACCCGAAATCCTTAAAAATCTGGATTTCCTGGGGATAGATTTTCTTATTCCCATTGGAGGAGATGATACGCTGTCCTATGGCGTCAGGCTATACCAGGAAGGGGTTAAAGTTATTGCAATTCCAAAGACCATGGATAACGACGTGCCGGGGACTGATTACTGTATAGGATTCAGCACATGCGTAACCAGAACTATAAGCATGACCAACACCCTCAGAACTTCTGCAGGTTCTCATGAGAGAATTCTCGTTCTTGAAGTTTTTGGAAGATATGCGGGATTTACAGCCATGCTCCCCACAATGGCAGGGGCAGCAAACCGCTGCGTGATCCCTGAATATAAATTTGATATAGAAAAACTAACTCAACTGCTCGTCGAAGACAGGGAAAGAAATCCAAGTAAATATAGCGTGGTTATTGTTTCTGAAGGAGCAACCTTTGAGGGTATGGAGGAAATGATCTTCAGAAACAGAGAGAAAGACATGTACGGTCATGCAAAGCTGGGAGGTATCGGTGAAGCTGTGAGTGAAAATATTAAAAACCACTCAGCAAACTATAATAAAGGGATAAAGATTAATGTCATTAATCAGCAACTCGGCTATCTTGTAAGGGGAGGTGACCCGGATGCCATCGACTCAATTGTGCCTATGGCTTACGGAAACCTTGCTCTGGATCTTATTCTTAAGGGAATACACGGCAGACTGGTCGTTCTTAGAAATGGCAGGTATGATAATGCACCTCTCGATGTAGTCACTACCTCTAAAAAACTGGTTGACGTCAGGAAACATTATAATACAGACCGGTTAAGGCCTTATTATAAAAGTTTCGAGTTTCAACCGCTGTTTATTATGACAGGCAGTTCCTGATACCTACTTTTTTACATATACCCATGCTGTAGGAATAATGCTATTCCTGGCTTGAGTATACCCCTCAATGGCATCTTTCAAATTGGTATAGGTCCCGGAAGTAACGAGAGTAAACCGGTTAGGCCCGTCAACAATAGCCCCCTCATATCCCTTTGATTTAATATCACGGGCATGTCTCTCAGCATTGGCAGGATTCTTAAAACTCCCGACGACAACAAAATAACCCTTTACATGTTTTTGAAGTTCAGTACTTTTCTTTAAAGCTTCTATCTCTTTCTCATATTGCTCCCTCAACATATTCAACTCCTGAAGATGCATAACAGAGTCTTCCTTTATCCTTTTCTTTAGAGCTTCATTATTTACTGTCAGCTCCTCTACTTTTTTATTACTTCCAAACCAATCGCTGCAGGAGGTTAACCCGGTGAAAATAAAAATTGCCAGAAGAATTGCTAATTGTTTCATGCGTACAAATATTAATTATGTTATTAAATCAATTAGTATAAAACAAATATATAAATGAATTACCAATATTTCAGCAATTTACGTATTATTTATTTCCATATACAAATCTTTATATGAAAAAAATTAACAAAATTTACTTTTTTGAATAATTTTACCCATACCAACTAATTTTTATGTTCAGACCTGAACTTATAGAAGCCATTAAAGATTATCGCTATCTGCTCGATAAAAACTATCCACCCGCTTCCACAATTAAACTCGTGGGAGATAAATATGCACTTGGCGGAAGTGAAAGAAGCATTCTATACAGGGGAGTTTCCTCATCCAAATCTGCATATGAAAGATCTGAAAAGAAAATCCACTCTCTATGCTCAGGTCATGTTTATATTGATGCCTACAATATTCTCTTTACACTGGCAAATTATCTCCTCGGCAGACCTGTTTTTATCTCGGATGACGGATTCCTCAGAGATACCGGGGAATTTCACGGAAGATTCTCAAATACAAGAATACTGGATCATACTTTTTCTCTCCTTACATCATTTATGCTTGAAAACAATACTAATGAATTTATTTTATACCTGGACAGACCTGTATCAAACAGCGGTAAACTTTCTCTGAGATTTAATAATTTTTTCCTGGAAAATAAAATAAAGGGAAATAGCTCTACTGTTTTTTCCCCAGATCATCAGTTAATTGAAAAAGATTGCGGTATTATTTGCACCTCCGATTCTGTTATTATATTGGATTGTAAAGTAAAAGTATATGATCTGTCCGAAAAAATACTAATACAAAATTTTCATCCCTTATTTGATTCAGTGCATTCAGTGTTTTATCCGGCTTAAACCAGGTCGCAGGCATCAGCCGGCATCCAGTGCTTATCCTTCCCTTCCCACTTGATGTTACATCCGATCGGATTTGTTTTTTCAATACTTATTTTCCTTCCTGATGTAAGTTCGTCAAGAACCCTTTCAAGATCATTTACGGATATCCCCGATGCATTTCTCGGACTGTCAACTCCCCTTCCGGTATAAACCAGTTCACGTTTATCATTAAAAACATAAAAGTGAGGAGTTCTTAAGGCACCATATTCTTTAGCAACTTCCTGCGACTCATCATACAAATAAATCCATGGAAATTTATGCTCTTTCATCCTTTTCACCATATGCTCAAAACTATCCTCCTCATATGTGTTCCTGCTGTTTGAATTAATTGCTACAAACTTTACCCCTTTGGGAGAATATTTCAAAACCGTCTGCCTGGTTACTTCATCAGAACCAATAACATAGGGACAATGATTACAGGTAAAAAAAATTACAAGAAATTTATCCTTAAAATCATTAAGGCTATAAACATTCCCGTCAGTCGCCGGAAGTGAAAAAAACGGAGCTTGTGAACCTGTTTCTAATGTAAAAGCCATCTTAATTGATTTTTTGTTAATATTTATATAACGAACTATTGTAAATATAACAACCTGTGATAAATTAAGTTCATCGCATCCCCTTACCATATTGCAAATCGCAAATGATGGGATAATGGTCTGATAACACGGCCTCTATACGCTCAAAATAAAAAGTTCTAAATTGCGGACTGTGAAAAATGTAATCAATCCTGAAGGCAGGGAAAACTCCCAGATAAGTATTGCCTGTACCTCCCCCGAAACTTACAAATGAATCCTTCAACCCTGCTCTCATCTTTCTGTATGTATATGAAACAGGAGTGTCATTGAAGTCCCCGCATACTATAACCGGATATCTGCTTTTTTTAATATGAGAGGAAAGGGAATCAACCTGCACAGATCTTTTAATAAATGCGTGCTTTAACCGACGGGTGATGTCTTTTAACTCCTCGAGTTGCTTTTCATCATAACGCAACCGAAGGCTGTCAACAAAATCGTAATTTCTTTGGATAAGATTTATTGACTGAAGGTGATTATTATATATCCGGAAAGTATCACTGTTCATGGCAATATCAGTAAATATTGCCATATTGGCCGAATTTAAAAAATGAAAAGACCCTTTCCCTACTACCGGATAACGGCTGAAAATAGCCATTCCATACCCTGTCCTTGTCTCTGAAATAATAGAATAATTAATATGGTGATAAGGTGTTTCCTTTAACACACTTTTTAGACGATCAGAAAACTGTTTATCTATATTTTCCGCATAGTATTCCTGAAGACAAATAATATCAGGTTTTTCGCTCAGGATAAGATTCAATATGTTGTTTTTCACTTCCAGATCATCAATCCATTCCTGCATATTAAACGCTCTTATATTATAAGAAATGATACGAAGCTTCGTTTTGTCTTCAATAGCCTGTTCCATCCTGTTGCCGGAAAACAGATTATGAAACGGAAAATAATCTGTAAGATGATTCCATCCTGCCAGTATTACAATTACGGATATAAATATTGCCCTCCTTAGACTTAACAGCCATATAATGAAAAAGATAATATTAACTGCAAGAAAATATGGATAAAATAAGCCGAAAAAGGCAAACTGCCATATTTTTGCCGGGGGAATAAAGGTAGAAAGATACGACAGTAACAATAATGCCGCAAACAGGATATTTACAGATAGTAGTGTTATGTAAATTGTCTTTCTCATAGCTCTCTCTTATTCTTCACCGAATGTCATTTCTCTCGTCCCTCGTAACTTGGCATCCGTCACTCGTCCCTTTTATTTTTCTTCGCTTGCTGAGCCTGCCGAAGCACCCGACTTGAACAATGTCGCTTTCTCTTCAGCCGTCAGGCTGTTGTAACCTTTACCGGAAATCTTATCCAGGATACGGTCTATCTCCTTCTGCTTTTCCACAACTTTTGTATTATACTCCAGATCCGTTACAGGTCTCCTGTGGGTAACTTTCATCTTCTTTTTCCGGGGGCGAAACCAGTACAAGACAGTGTTCATAAGTTTCTCAAACCAAAGGGTAATATTCTCCCCTTTTCTGTAATTAACAGCAAAATAATATCCAAGTAAGGCTCCTCCGATATGGGCTATTTTTCCGCCAGTGTTTACAGAAAAATCAACAATGGAAGAAAGTATAAATCCTGCGAGGGCTACCCAGATTATTTTTACCGGACCGATAAAAACAATATAAATAGTATGATGTGGGGCATAGGCAGCTATTGCAACAACCACTGCCATTACCGCTGCTGATGCCCCCAGTGCCATGGATGCTGAAATGTCTTCACTCAGCACCGGGAAAATGTTATATGCTGCAATGAAAAAGGCTGCACCGCACAACCCTCCAAGGAGATAAACGCTCAACAGACTCTTCTCTCCTATATATTGAAGAAATATTTTCCCAAACCAGTATAACCATAAAATATTAAAGAGTAAATGAAAAAAATCCTTGTGCAAAAACATGTAACTGAGGACTGTCCATGGTTTCACTGCCAAAGATGATAAGGCTGCCGGTACTGCAATTAATTGCAGCACATTGTATGTTAAACCCGATTTATTTAATAAGAAGAGAATTAAAATAACAATATGAAGTGCAAGAAAAACCCCAACATTAATGTATATCAACCGTGTAAGATTAGTCCCTTCCTTAAAGGAATCCTTTATTTCTTCAATAATATTCATTGATCCTGTATTCTAAAAGAATGTATTCCTTTTCTTCTGCCAATATTTTATGAGGATAAATCCAAACAGCATTCCGCCGATATGGGCAAAATGAGCAATATTACTACCTTGCTGGGTAAACCCCAGGTACAGTTCCAAAATTCCGTACCCAATAACAAAATACTTTGCCTTAATGGGAATGGGAGGAAAAAGTAAGATCAGCTGGGTATTGGGAAATAACATACCAAAGGCAAGCAGCACGCCAAAAACAGCACCAGAAGCACCAACAGTCGGAATACTCATTCCAATGGCCAGCTTCCTGGCGGCAGGATCGCCTGTATTGTACAATCTGTCAACAACCTCTTTTGTAAAATGATCTATCTGGTATGCTTCACTTACCTGCCTGAGGAGTGATGCATATTCAATGTGATAAACCAGCATGTGAAGAAAAGCGGCACCGAGACCGGTTATGAAATAATATATTAAAAACCTGCGGCCCCCCCATACCTGTTCGAGAACCTTTCCAAACATCCATAATGCAAACATATTAAAGAAAATATGCCCGGGAGATCCATGCATAAACATATGTGTGATTATCTGAAAAGGTTGAAATAACGGAGATGGGAAATAATACAAACCCAGAGCATGGTTAAGATTCACCTGAAAAACTGAATTAACAGCTAACATCCCCAGGAACATCAAAACATTGATGATGATCAGATTCTTCACAACCGCAGGTGTTCCCCCTGTTCTACCGAAATAAACTCTGCTCATGATATATTTAATAGTTTTTCAATTTCTTCAATATTTAATATCCTTAAAACCGGTTTCCCCGATGGAGAATAATTTGGATTGCTGCAACCAAATAATTGATCTACAAGTTCACGCATTTCTTCCTGCTCAAGAACCTTGCCATAACTCCTTGAAGAAGCTTTCGATATTGATAATGCCAGTTTCTCAAATAGTGTTAATGACACATCGGCACTGTAGTTCTTATAACTTTCCAGTATCTCCTCTATCAATGCCTTTAATCCTGAATTTTTGACAGTGGAAGGAATCCCGTAAATAATTATGCAATTGTTCCCTGCATCTCTGATATCAAAACCAGCATGCTGCAGAGAATCCGATATTTCATTATATGTAACATAATCTTCGGCATTAAGTTCAACGGTCTCCGGAAACAGTGTTTGCTGGGCTACTCCCTGGAAAGGCCCATCCCGGTTTATTAATCTCTCAAATACAACCCTCTCGTATGCACGTTTCTGATCAATTAACATTAATCCGGATTTGACCGGGGCAATAATAAACATACTCTTTAACTGTAAAAGCCTTATGGTTTCAACAGCAATATTAGAAGCCTGTCCCTCATTCCCTGAGGATAACCCGTCACCGGCAAATAATACCTCCCAGTTTTTCAAGCTCTCCTGTCGCCCTGATCTGAAGACACCATCTCCTTTCCTTCTATCATCATCTTCTTTAAAGGGATTATAATCCGGGTTAATATGTGTAGTTAATGACGGAACCTCAGTATTGCCTGATAACACAGGTATCCTGATACGATTATCCATCTCAAAATCAAGCGAAGGGGTAAGATTAAATTTACCTATCGACTCTTTAACCACAGCATGAAGTATCTGCCAGATAGCCTTCTCATCTTCAAATTTTATCTCTGTTTTGGTAGGATGAATATTAATGTCAATGTTCCGTGGATCAGATTCAAGATAGATAAAATAGGAAGGTAAATATTCAGGGGGTAAAATCATTTCATACGCTTTAATAACTGCTTTATGATAGTAATTGTGCCTGATAAACCTTTTATTCACAAAGAAAAACTGTTCCCCGAAAGTCTTCCTGGCAAATTCCGGCTTGCCGATAAATCCGGTAATTTTTATAATACTCGTATCGGCATTAACCGGAACAAGACTTTGAACAAGATGTTTCCCGAAAACCTGTACAATACGCTGCTTAAGGTTGTTTACAGTAAGGTTATATATCTGGGAATTATTATGCAATAAAGAAAATTCTATTTCAGGGTGTGCAAGTGCGATGTGATTGAATTCACTTATAATATTTTTTAGTTCAACTGAATCACTTTTAAGAAACTTTCTTCTCGCCGGAATGTTGTAAAAAAGATTCTTAACCTGGAAATTACTTCCTGCCTCGCAGGATACGGGTTCATTATATTCTGTCTTTGATGCATTTATTCTTATATGCGTGCCAAGCTCATCTTCCAGACGTCTTGTTCTCAGGCTTACTTCAGCAATTGCCGCAATAGAAGCAAGAGCTTCTCCCCGAAAGCCTTTTGTTTTAATGGCAAAAAGATCATTCGCATCCCTGATCTTGGAAGTGGAATGCCTCTCCCAGCATAACCGGGCATCTGTTTCCGACATACCACAACCATTATCCATTACCTGTATCAGTGTTCTTCCTGCATCTTTAACATTCACTGTAATTCTTCCGGCACCGGCATCCACAGCATTCTCCATCAGTTCCTTTATCACCGAAGCCGGTCGCTGAATGACCTCACCGGCAGCTATCTGGTTCGCTACTGAATCTGGCAATAATCTGATAATGTCAGCCATCTATCTGAATAAAATCAAGTAAGCAATAAAAAACAAAACCATCATTATAATGATAAGCCGTAAATTTGATCGTTTCCGGACTGCCTGTTCCTTCCTGAAATATTCACGCATTGCCCCTTTGGAAATTATGGGTGAATATCCTTCAGCTCCTGTAATACCTGCCTCCTTCCCCATCCTCTTCCTCCTCTGCTCTCTTGCTTCCTTTAACGGATCATAGTAACGCGGCTGATAATTAAACTGTTTATTCTTCGGAAGTTTAAAAAATCTTGGAATACCCATTTAGTTTACTTTTTGAACTCACAAAGTTAGGATATTTTTATAAATTCGTCACAGGATAAAATCCCGGTCGCATAATAACTATGAATCAGGTAAAACAGCAATATAAAGATATTCTTGAAAACAATCTTTCCCGCATGGCAACTGATATGATCATTGATGATGCAGGAGATGATCCGGAGAAATTCGGTATCCTTGCTGATTTTATATTAACCGGAGAAGAACCATTGCCCTCACGTGCTGCATGGGTAATTGAAGGAATCGACACCAAATACCCAAATCTGATAACACCCTATCTAGCTCCACTTATTAAAAAATTACCCCACTTTATCCATCCCGGAACAATCAGGAATATCCTGAAAATCTTTTCACGAAGAAATATCCCTGAAAAATTTCATGGAAGACTCCTTAATCAGTGTTTTGAATGGCTCCAGGATCGTAAAATGCCAGTAGCTATACAGGTACATTCCATGCAAATTATTGACAACCTTGCCGGCAGTTATCCTGAAATCATGCAGGAACTACGAGAGGTGTTGGAAAGCCTGATGAATTCATCACCTCCCGGATTCATATCAAGGGCAAAAAAAATTATTAAAAATAATCGCCCCCCTAATTAAAATTTTTAGGATAATATGCATTTCTCATCTTATTTCCATGTAATTTTGATAAAAATTAATTCAATGCTTTCCCGACAAATCAAATTATTCATCGTATGAAACCCCCATGCACTATCGTACACAAAAAGGACATGAACAAAATATGAGGGTTCTCCCGAAGTTTCGGGACAGGCTATGCCCATTTGCACATTCGGAAATAGAACTTATTGATTTTTAATAACATAATTAATATTTGTACGCATGAAACCCCCATGAGGATTGATTAATGGATTTAAAGGTTTTCCACACAAAAGGACATGAAAAAAGCAAAAGGGTTCCATGCCCATTTGCACATTCGGAAATAGAACTTATTGATTTTTAATAACATAATTAATATTTGTACGCATGAAACCCTTTTTATATTTTGTTTCAGTTTTTGCCCTCCTTACAATTCAAGTTAAAAGTAATGCCCAGGGTATTGAAAAATATGTTAAATCAAAAGCACAGGTGGTGACCAAAAGAGCTTTTGACAGAGCTGATAAGAAAATAGACACCATGCTTATAGAGTCTGTTGACAAACAGATGGATAAGCAGCTAAATAAGCCGGCAGACGAGGAGGAGCAGGAAAACACGGGTACTCCTTCTTCAACACAATCAGGACAGGGAACTCATTCAAATAGTTCTTCATCCGTTGAATCAGCAGCCGGTAATGCTTTTCTTAAAAAGCTGGGGATGAGTAATGCGCCTGTTAATATTCAGGAAGCCTACAACTTCAATGGCTATCTGCTTATGGAAATAGAAGGATGGAATACTGAAGGCGAAAAAGATAACCAAACTTTATATAAAACCTATTATTCGGAAGATGCCAAAAGTTTCGCAATGGAATTCACTGAACCAGGCAAAGGGCTATCCCTGATTATTTTCGATAATATTAATCACTTTATGATTATCCTTTCAGATGACGGAAAAGAAAAATCCGGTATGGTTATGCCGGTAAATACCAGTGAAAATGAACCCGAAATAAACGAAGAAGATCACACCATGACCACAGATGTAAATACATCCGACACAGATGAAACAGATATTGACTGGCTTAATACATATTATAAGAAAACCGGTAACAAAAAAAATATTTCCGGTTATCAGTGCGAAGAATATACATTTGAAAATGAAGAAGAATCAGTGAGTTTTTGGATTACACAGGATATGCCTTCTGATCTTTATTCGAAGATTTTCGGTTTGAACACCTTTGCAAACCTTGCCTACACAGGTGTTCACAAGGGTTTCACCATGGAATGGGACTACAGGAAAAAAGAAACAGCCGAACGTTCAAAAATGGTAGTCAAAGAAGTTGATAAAAACAAATCTTCAACAATTTCTACAAAGGGATATAATCTTATTAGCCTGGGGAATTATCAGCCTTAAAAACAGGTAGTTTGGTGCGATTTTTGATGTATTTATGAATAGAGGATCCCTCCCGGATTTTCAACTATTTCATGTGCCACTTAAATCAAACTGCCATGGTACCAAAAAAATCAAAAACCGCCAATAATTTTATTAATTTTGAAATTCTTTAATAATTTCATTACTTTTGAATCGCTAAACAGTGTTATAAAATGGAACTTAAAAAATCAACAAAAGCGGATCTGGAGAGGAATAAAGGCATATTCCTCCAGATAGGTCTCGTCCTGGTGCTGTCTTTGATCCTAATAGCTTTTGAATGGACATCAAGGCCCGCTAAAGACGACTCAGATAAGCTTATATCCGAAACGTCATATGAAGTGGAAGAAATGCAAATCACCAGGAGGGAAGAGCAACCACCCGAACCTCCTCCACAGCAACGTGTTGCAGAAATTCTTAATATCGTTGAGGATGACGTGGAACTTACAGATGATTTTGATTTTGATGTGGAAGCCGACTCCCGGACTGAATTTCGTTTCCATGGCTTTGTGGATGACGAAGAAGAATTCGGGGAGGAAGAAGTTTTCTATATAGTTGAAAATATGCCTACTTTCAATGGCGGCGATCCTGCTACTGAGTTCAGAAAATATATCCAGCAGAATTTACGGTACCCCGAAATTGCTGCTGAAAACGGAATTAGCGGCAGGGTAATAGTGCAATTTGCTGTTAACAGCGTTGGCAAAGTTGTTGATGCCGTTGTCGTTATGGGTGTTGACCCATCCCTCGACCGTGAAGCCCTCAGGGTTGTAATGTCATCCCCTCCATGGACCCCCGGAAAACAAAGAGGAAAAGCTGTTAAGGTGCTCTTTACCTTCCCTATTAATTTCGTATTACAATAAAATTCCTGCAATTACCAAGCATAGGCTGTCTCATAAGTGTTTTCACTTTTGAGACAGCTTCTTTTTTAATATTATACCTGTATAAAGATAATAAAGGCTCGTTTCGTTTTTATAACATGCTGACAATAAGCAATTCCGATAATGTTCTTTATCTTTAAAATTAACAAATCTCGCCTTTGCACATTTGGGTTTTTTTTAATTTGTCGAACTTTTACGATAAAATAAATTAATTTTATATCCTTCTAATTAACATCTTCTAATGACAAAATCCCGGGATCATATTTCCCTCTTCACTGATTTTACGACTGTTTCAACTGCCGAATGGATCAAAAAAGCAGAAGAAGACCTTAAAGGTGTCCCGATTGAGAAATTAACCTGGCACGTTGCTGACGGAATTAAGCTGAAACCTTTCTACCGGGAGGAAGACCTTAAAGACCTGGACTACCTTGATTCGGAGCCTGGTTGTTTCCCGTTCGTGCGTACAGGCAAAAAAGGACTGAATGAATGGAACATACAACAGGATATTACTGTTACAGACATAAAAACAGCAAATGCTTCTGCCCTGCATGCATTAAAAAATGGAGCTGATTCCCTTCTTTTTGAATTTAAAAGTACTGCACATATCTCAGAATATGATTTAAAGAACCTGCTCCATAAAATTGATATTGCACACGTTAAGCTTAACTTCTATGCACCCGGCAACGAAGAACTAATTATCAGCCTGCTTTCTGAAGAACAGAGTTACCTCCCTGACGGAAATAATAAAATTCAGGGCTCACTGTACTTTGACCCTCTGGGGCAACTTGCAGCTACCGGTAGTTTCTTTATGAATGAAGAAGATGATTTTACAAAATGTTCACGTTTAATCGGACTGTATTCGTCTCAGCTTCCGGATTTCAGATTAGTTGCCATAAACGGTACTGTTTTTCACAACTCAGGCGGAACAGCCATACAGGAACTTGCATTCAGCCTGGCCTCCGCATCTGAATACCTGGAGCGCCTTAGCAATAAAGGAATTTTGGTTGATATGATCGCTAAGAGCTTCCTGCTCAACCTGGCGGCTGGTCCTCAGTATTTTATCGAAATAGCGAAATTCCGGGCTGCACGTCTCTTATTTTCCTGCCTGCTGGAAACATGGGGATTAAAAACCCCCGGTTACGCTGATATTTACATTCATGCCACTACTTCCGAATGGAATCAGACGATCTTCGATCCGTACATGAATATGCTCAGAGGCACAACTGAAGGAATGGCTGCCATAGCAGGAGGAGCAAATTCCCTTACCGTTCTTCCTTTCGGCAGATCATTCAGAAAATCTACTGATTTCGGAGAAAGAATTGCCAGAAATACGCAGATCATTCTGAAAGAAGAAGCATACTTTGATAAAGTCATCGATCCGTCTGCAGGAGCTTACTATATCGAAAAAATAACTGACTCTCTCGCTGAATCATCATGGAATCTTTTCCTGGAAACCGAAAAGAGAGGCGGATTCTCAGCCTCCCTGAAATCAGGGTTTATTCAACATATGTTGAAAGAAACAGCCTCCAGACGTGATATGGATCTGGCTACCAGGAAAGAGATCCTCGTCGGCACAAATCAATATCCTGATCCTGAAGAAAAACCAAATTTCGACTGTGAAGTTATGGTTGCCTTTCCCGAAATAAATGTACCTGAGAATTGTGTTGCAGAGCCTCTTGCACCTTACAGGGGAGCCAGAGCGTTTGAAAACCTGAGAATACGAACCGGAAATCACCGGCCGGAAAAACCAAAAGTGTTTTTGCTTAGCTATGGAAATCCAAAATGGTCTACTGCAAGAGCTGCCTTCTCTTCAAATTTTTTTGGCTGTGCAGGATATGAAATTATCCGGTCTCATTCATATAATTCCATCACTGAAGGCACTCAGGCAGCATTAAAAGCCGGAGCATCCATTATTGTGCTCTGCAGTTCCGACGATCAGTACCCCGATGTCGCACCTGAAATAAAAAATATAGCCGGCGATAAAGCATTGATTGTCATTGCAGGATTTCCAAAAGATAGTATAGAATTTTTAAAGTCTTCCGGTGTGGAGCACTTTATTCATATGAACTCAGATGCCATACAGGAATTGGAGAAATTTCATAAGCTATTGGGTGTTAAGTAAAACAAATGTATATAATGAAACCGGATTATTCAAAAACGGATATCAGAAAAAAGAGGAGCCTTTCACCGGAAAAATTCACTGCCGGAAATGCTGAGATATGGAACACCCCGGAACAAATACCTGTGAAGTCTTTTTACACCGGCGATGATATTAAACATGCCGGACACCTGAATTTTGCTGCAGGCATTCCTCCTTTCCTGCGCGGACCTTACTCAACGATGTACCTTACCAGGCCATGGACCATTCGTCAATATGCCGGCTTCTCAACAGCGGAGGAATCAAATGCTTTTTACAGGAGAAACCTTGCTGCAGGTCAGAAAGGACTGTCAGTGGCATTCGATCTTGCCACCCACAGAGGATACGACTCCGATCATGAGAGAGTAATAGGAGATGTAGGGAAAGCTGGTGTGGCAATAGATTCTGTACTTGATATGAAGATCCTTTTCGACAGGATACCATTAGATCAGATGTCTGTTTCCATGACCATGAATGGAGCGGTACTTCCCATAATGGCTTTTTATATTGTTACTGCACTTGAACAGGGCGTTAAACCTGAACAACTCACGGGAACTATCCAGAACGACATCCTTAAGGAATTTATGGTAAGAAATACCTATATCTATCCCCCGGATATATCCATGAGAATTATTGCCGATATCTTTAAATATACCTCGAAGCTCATGCCCAGATTCAACAGCATCAGTATTTCCGGTTATCACATCCAGGAAGCAGGGGCAACCGCAGATATTGAGCTGGCTTATACTCTGGCGGACGGACTCGAATATATACGTACCGGAATAAACGCCGGGATAGATATTGACACATTCGCTCCCCGCCTGTCCTTTTTCTGGGCTATTGGAATGAATCATTTCATGGAGATAGCCAAGATGAGAGCAGCCAGACTGCTCTGGGCAAAGATCGTAAAACAGTTTAATCCCAAAGATCCTAAATCAATGGCATTACGTACACATTGCCAAACCTCAGGCTGGAGCCTTACAGAACAGGACCCTTTCAACAATGTTGCACGTACTTGCATTGAAGCCATGGCAGCTGCCCTCGGACACACCCAGTCGCTTCATACCAATGCTCTCGATGAAGCCATTGCTTTGCCTACCGATTTCTCCGCACGGATTGCACGGAATACCCAGATATACCTGCAGGAAGAAACTATGATCACCAAAGCGGTAGACCCCTGGGCAGGTTCGTACTATGTGGAATACCTTACACAGGAAATTGCCCGTAAAGCGTGGGGACATATTACTGAAATTGAAGAACTGGGAGGTATGGCCAAAGCTATAGGTACAGGCATCCCTAAAATGCGTATTGAAGAGGCTGCTGCAAAAAAACAGGCCAGGATCGATGCAAGAAAAGACACTATCGTGGGTATAAATAAATTCAGGCTGGAGAAAGAAGATCCCCTGGAAATTCTTGAGGTGGATAACTCCATCGTAAGGGAAACCCAGATCAGCCGGTTAAAAAAACTTCGCAAGGAACGAAATAATGACGAAGTGCAGCAGGCACTTAATAATATTTCAGATGCCGTTCTCAATGGAGGTGGCAACCTGCTTGAACTCTCTGTAATAGCCGCTCAGAAGCGGGCTACATTAGGTGAAATATCATTCGCAATAGAAAAAATAACAGGAAGGTATAAAGCTGTGATCAGATCAGTATCAGGTGTATACTCATCAGAATCTTCTGATGATGCCAATTTTATAAGGGCAAGGGAACTTGCAGAAAAATTTGCCGGCATGGAAGGCCGCCAGCCAAGAATTATGATCGCCAAAATGGGGCAGGACGGGCACGACAGAGGTGCAAAGGTAGTGGCAACAGGCTATGCCGATATCGGTTTTGATGTGGATATAGGACCTCTCTTTCAGACTCCCGCTGAAGCTGCACGCCAGGCCGTTGAAAATGATGTGCATGTGCTCGGTGTATCAAGCCTGGCAGGAGGACATAAAACACTTATCCCACAGGTAATATCCGAACTAAAAAAACTTGGCAGGGAAGATATCCTCGTAATAGCCGGAGGAGTAATACCGGCACAGGATTACGACTACCTTTATAAAGCAGGGGTGGTGGCAATATTCGGACCCGGAACATCCGTTTCCGTCGCTGCAAAGAAAATCCTTGAAGTGCTTATCAACAGCATTCAGGAATAATTCGTATATTAGGACACCTCTAAAAACTTCAACTTCAGCGAAAATGAAACATGACACTTCATCACAAGGATTCGGTCTGGCAGTTTTTAGTCTCCTTCTGCTGGCCGGTGCATACATTCTCATGTTCTATAAAGCCAATACCATATTTGCTGCCCTTATCAGCCTCCTGGCTGCTATCATAGGAACTTCAGCATACCTGGAAGCAAAAAGGACAAACGGACCTAAAATGTTTACTATCGTCGTCCTTATTCTCGCTATCCTGGGTACCCTCTTCGTTCTTATACGCACCGGGTCATCTGTAGCTAAAAAAGCATCACCGGAATATATACAGGAGGAACCTTCCAGGGACACAAAAGATAAGGATGAAAAAATACTGGAACTGGAGAAAGAACTGGAAAAACTTGAACAGGAACCTGAGAAATAATATCCATTTTATTGCAATAGGGGGTAGTGTAATGCACAACCTCGCCATTGCACTTCACAAAAAAGGTTATCACGTTACCGGCTCTGACGACGAGATCTTCGAGCCTGCTAAAGGCCGCCTGAATCATTACGGTCTATTACCTCCATCTCCCGGTTGGTATCCTGAAAAAATAAAGCCTTCCCTCGACGCTGTCATCCTGGGAATGCATGCCCGTAAAGATAACCCGGAACTAATAAAGGCCGGAGAATTGGGCATAAGGATCTATTCATTCCCAGAATACCTTTATGAACAGACCAAAAATAAAAAGCGCATTGTGATCGCCGGAAGCCATGGTAAAACCACCATTACATCAATGATCATGCATACGTTAAAAAATAATGGTTTCTCATTCGACTATATGGTGGGATCAATAATTGAAGACTTCGATACCATGGTAGAATTACGTGACGAAAATACTCTTGCCGTGTTTGAAGGCGATGAATATCTTACATCACCAATAGATCCAAGACCCAAATTTCACCTGTACAAACCTCATATCGGATTAATTACCGGTATCGCATGGGATCATATGAATGTTTTTCCTTCTTTTGAAAACTATGTGGAACAATTCAGGATCTTTACCGGAATGATCTCTGAAGCAGTAGTCTTTTTTGAAGGAGATACAACTCTTGCTGAGATAGTTGAAAGTCATAAAAAAGATGTGGATGTGTATCCCTATACTGCTATCCCTGCCTCGGCTGAAGGAAATCAATCTGTGGTGACACATCTAAAAACAAGGATTCCACTTCAGGTCTTTGGCCATCACAATATGCAGAATCTTGCCGGGGCGATGAAAACCTGTAAACTTTTGGGGTTAAGTGAAGAGAACTTCCTGCAGGCTATGACCACATTCAGGGGGGCTGCAAAAAGACAGGAACACCTTGCCGGTAATGACCGGCATGATGTGTATCTTGACTTTGCTCATGCACCCTCAAAAGTAAAGGCTACGACAGAAGCGTTCCGCCATCAGTTCCCGGGTAAAAAACTTATTACCTGCCTTGAACTTCATACCTTCAGCAGCCTGAATGCTGCCTTCCTTCCACAATATAAGAACAGCCTTGAACTTGCTGATGCTGCGATGGTTTTTTATGATCCCGCGGTCATTGAACATAAAAAACTGAAAATGATCAGTCCTGAACAGGTAAAGGCCGCCTTTAACCGGAAAGACCTTATCGTACTCCGGGATCGGGAAATGGTGGAACCGGAGATCATGAAACTTAAGGAACCGGATTCTATACTCCTCATCATGACTTCAGGAAATTTCTCGGGACTCAGCCTTCCCGACCTGGCAAAACATTACATCACCTGACCCTTTGGGTGTAGTTCCCTTCGTCACCTTCGTCCCCTTTGTCCCCTTTGTCCCCTTCGTCCCCTTTGTCCCCTTTGTCCCCTTTGTCCCTTTTAAGACGCACGGCCGTGCGTCTCTACGTAACCACTTAATCACTTAATCACTTCCTCCATTTTCTCAATTTTTTTTTGCAGAAACAAAAACTAAAATTATCTTTGCAATCCCAAAGTAAAAAGCATTTTTGTACGGCCCGTTCGTCTAGGGGTTAGGACGTCAGGTTTTCATCCTGGTAACAGGGGTTCGATTCCCCTACGGGCTACAAAGAAAGTGAAAGATCCTGTAAATCATCTGATTTACAGGTTTTTTTATGACTGTACAATGATCATGGTGTAATTACAATCATTTTACCAATCTCACTAATAACCCATCTATCCATTATTGTTTCGCTTAACCAGGTAAGGTATTCTTTTCAAAGATTCAACGCAACCTTTTTCCTGTAATTTTCGTCTTGACTTTAGTATTAAATTATTGTACCTTTGATTTTTAACCACTTAAATCCACGCATATGAAACCCTCTGTCAGTATCCTGTCTCTGTTTATACTACTCTTGATTGCAGGGACTTTTCATGCATGCGAAAGTTTATTCCCGGACAATGCAGGGAAAGGATCTCTGGAAATTTCTATCAGCACACTTTCCTATGATGATTTCTTCAAATCAGCCCTAAATGATACGCTACCCGGCGATACTTCCGTGACTGACCCACCGGTTGTAACCTCCCATCATATCCTTATCACGGTGGTAAATGAAAACGGGACTGTAGTTCTTGAGGATGAACTGATCCCTATTTTTAATTTCGGAAGTGGATTTGTCAGTAACAAAATTGAGCTGAATACCGGAAGTTACAACCTGACGAAATTTATGGTTATTAACCCTGAAGGCAGGGTAGTCTTTGCTGCCCCAATGGAAGGTTCTCCAAAATCATATCTCGTTAACACATGCCTTCCCATTGGTTTTGTTATTTCTCCTGAAACAGTTACACGAGTTGTCCCGGAAGTACTGGCTGTGGTAAATGAATCCCCTGTAGACTTCGGTTATGCCGCATTCGGGTTCCAGGTGGTAAAACCTCTGCCTTTCTATATAATGGCAGTAATCAGCGATGACAGTACCAGAATGATGCCTCCCGGAATTCCTGCAGAAGCCTTACTTACAGTATATGCTCTTAATGGCTGGCAACATAGCTTTAAGCTGGAAGCTGCAGTAAATAAACTTGAGATCAGGGGTGGTTCTGAATATTATATTCTTGTCGGGGAAAAGGAAGGCTTTCCTCCGGTGAAATTACGGTTCACCGCACGTGAATTATTCGCCAGCTCCAAAGATAACCCGATAATTATACCTTTCAACAAAAACCAGGTTACTGTTCTTACCCTTAAACCCGGCCCTCGGGAAGGCAAAGATGCAATGATATCAAACCTCGATCCGGATAAAAATTTTGGCGATCATCCCTTTTTTGAAGCTACTTTCATGTCAGAACCCATCCTCACTGTGATGAGGTCAAACAGAAGCCTTATATGGTTTAACCTTAATGCTCTCCCTAAAAGTGCCCAAATACGCAGAGTAGCACTTACCCTGTTTTATGACAAACCCATTCCCTGGGATTATGACGGGGCAGAAAGTCCCATCAGCAGTATTAAACCCTGGTACGGAGCCGTACTTCAACAGATTGTGGAACCATGGGAAGAATATAAGGTCACCTGGAATAACCAGCCTAAAACAATTGAGGCTAACCAGGTATATATCACTCCTTTTAGCAGTAATCTGAATTATATTACTATCGATGTAACCCGCTTGTATGCACCAGTGGATATGATGAACATGACTGATATTCCGAATTACGGTATGCTTCTGAAACTATACCCGACAGAACAGTTCCCCGGCTTCAGGTTTGCTTCCAGCGATTTCCCTGAACCACGCCTTCATCCGGAATTAAAAATTTACTATACTCTGCCTTAGCTGCCTCAATAACCCAATCGATATTATTTCGTTGTTAAGGGGTTGTCTCATAAATGTTTTTAACCACGAAGGACTCTAAGTACGCACCAAGGACACAAAGTATATATCTTTGATATGCAATACTTTGTGTCCTTTGTGTTATCCTTAGTACCCTTTGTGGTTGAGCATATTTTAACTTATGAGACTGCCCCTGTACAACAGATTCTCATTCCATCATTTTTCCAGGCGTTGTCACCCCTGGCTATTTTATTGAAACCAAAAGGTTTTTCTTGCAAAGACGCACAGCCGTGCGTCTCTACAGTGCATTCCCCCTTCGATTAATCAATTACTCGATTCATCCCCCTTGTCCCCTTCGTCCCCTTCGTCCCTTCTTCGTCCCCTTTGTCCCTTCTCACATCTTATCTCCCATAATTATGATATACCCCGGATTAACCCCTACCCTTATTGTATCCGTCACTTCACCCGAAGGATGAAACCTGTAAACGATTCCCTGCTGGACAAAATCAACCGCATCACCCACATAAATTTCAGATGTTACCGGATCAACACCCAGACTGTAAAAAAATCTGCCGCCGGCAGGAATAAAGGATGTTTCCGGCAGGATTTCTGCATCTATACTCATCTTCCAGATGTCACCGTTAATATAATAAAGCATATCACGGCTTCCGTTTATACGTAGTTGTCGTGGCCAGATGGTAAAAGGGAAAATAAATGTTTCTTCTATTTCACGTGTTGCCATATCTATACGAACCAGCCCGGCCAGCCCATCCCAGAATGAACTTCCATAATAGCCCCCGTCACAAAGCACCCATAGTTTCCCGTTCCTGTCGGAAACCATATCTGAAGGCTGCTTCAAAACCTGAATGGAGTCAATAATTTTATCGGTATTGGTATTTATTACCAGTATCTGATCATCAAAATTATAGCAGTTGGTAAAAACAAGGCTGTCGTAAATGATCATCTGCTCGGTTGAATGGCGGTTATATTCCGTGGAATTACCGATGGTTGAGATTTCACCTGTAATTTTGAGTGTTTGCGGATTGAAAACAGTGATCTTTCTGGAATAGATATCGCTTATGTATGCTTTGTTCTCACTCACTATTTCGACAAATCTCGGGGAAATCAACCCGGTAATTTTGCCAACATATTCAAAGGCTTTTAATGAAGAATATTTCCCCATATTCATAACCATTATTTTTCCCGAGTTATTTACTACAGTATAAAGGAGTCCGTTGAACAACCTGGCCGATTGTGCCACATCTCCCAACGGCACACTGTTCTGACGATAGAAGACATCATTTTCCACCTTCCCGGAAGTAATATTGTAAAATGATAAGGATGTATTCCCATAATTAAAGTTTCCTTCATTTAAAATGATTACTCCTCTCTGCTCTTCTATTTCGCGGGCTTTCAGATTAGGTTTATTCCGTTCAATCCATAGTTCATCATTCATGCATGACGTCTGCATTACAACAAAAACTAAAAGCAATCCTGCGAGGTGCAGATATGAGCTTTTCATATCCCTGTTGTGTGCTATAGTGTATGGGATTCTCATTATAAACTTATTTTTAACATTAACGTATAGTTTCTGCCCGGCATTGGCCGCTGCAGCACACTCCTGTACTCTTCATTAAACAGGTTATTGATGTTCAGACTTATATCCGCCCTGCACCGGGAAATTATAAAGTTCTTACCCGCAGAAAGCTGATTCATGAAGTAAGGATATAAGTAATCCCTGGATGAATAATAGTCGTTGGAAGAATTAACAAACCTCTCACTGAAATAATTCCACAGCCAGGTCAGCGACCATCCCTTTCCTGAAACATCTGCCAGAATATTTGCCGAATGAAGAGGGATGAAAGGCAACTGTTTCCCCACAGACATATCTGCAGAACCTGTTGCACCTGACTGGTTCTTTGAACTGGAAAAAGCATAATCGGTCCTCACCCTGTAGGAAACGGAACCGGCAGTACCGCTTAACGCAACAGAACATTCCACGCCTGATATTTCTACTCTTTCAATATTCCGCGGCTCCCAGTACCCTTTAAAAGTGGGAAGCCATAAAATCCAGTCATTAACTCCGGTGTGATAAAAAATCATGCTGAAATTATACTGTACCTGAGGCAGGATGATTTTCCTTTTCAGTCCTATTTCCTTATTAATACCTGTTTCATTTTTTAACAGAGGATTTCCCCCGGGCTGGAAAAACAGATCATTTAATCCGGGGAATTTTACATTTCGTGCAATACCTCCCTGCAGATAAAACCTGTCATTATCCAGCAGATGATACTCTGCGCTGAGGTTATAAAGTACCGGTGACCATTCATTTCCCGACATTTCTTCTCCTATGCTGACTGCAGAACGTACCTTTTCGCCCCATTGCCGGTTCCAGCTTATCAGAAACGAAGTCCTGTGGCGATGTTCATCATATCCCGTCATTGAAACTGCCTCATTAGATTTCACCCGGTCAGCTGTCCATGAAATGCGGCTATGAAAAACATTGCTTTGATCTCTATTATAACTTACTTCAGCCCTGTTACTAAAAGAAATCGACGAGGCATCAGAATTAACCAGCTCTAATAACCCAAGTCCTGAAACATCACTGGAAAAGAGATAGCTTAAATCCTGTACATTCACCCCGCTGAGATATTCAACCTGCATTTTCTCTCCGTAGTGCTTCCATGCCGCAATAAGCCGGAGAATATCATCTGCCTGCTGACCTTTCCCTCCATCACTACCAGATTCATCCGCAGTCAACCCCGGAATAAACCTATCTGACTTTTGCTTCCAGATACTTAATTTCAGCATATCCCTGCTCCCAGGACGGTAATATAATTCCTGCAAAATACCGTATTGTGAATACCCGGCATTTTTATTTTTTTGTACCGGATGAAATTTTTCTCCTGTTTCCATATCGACAGAATCAATAATATCCCTGTTAATAAATGTAAAATCATTATCAGAGTGGCTGTAAAATATCCTTGTTCCTGAGTGGAATTGTTTTTCCCCGATATTAATTTTTAACAGATTATCCAGAGAGCCGAATGAACCGATACCCTGAACAAAACTTCCTGAATATTTTTTTCCCGGGTCAGGTTTTGTATTCAGACTTATCAATCCTCCCAACGCTCCACCTGTTTCCCTCATTGAACCGGTGCCATGGAAAAGAGTGATGTCATCGGCAAAATATACCGGTATAAGAGAGAAATCTGTCATTCCCAGCATGGGGGAGTTAATCTCCATTCCGTTCCAGTTAACCTTGGTATGTGATGGTGCAGTACCCCTGAAAGATGCCGTTGCCAGGGTACCTCTTCCATACGACTTAATGAATACAGGTGAATGTTCTGCCAACACTTCGGAGAGCGATCGTAACGCTTTTTTCTCCAATACCAGAGAATCGATTTCACTTTTTGAGATGCCTGTTTCTGCAATATTTCTCTGATGCAAAATGGTAACCTCTCCAATTATTAAGGTATCCCCCTGCCAGAAATCAGGATTATCCTGTGCGGCAAGGAATGCCGGTATCAAACCTGTACATACCAGAAAATTCAAATACAACCTGTTAATTCGCTTCATATTGATTATATTCTAAAGTATAACGAAGAAGGGATCACGGGATCAAACAAGTATTTTGAAATAAGGCACTTGTGTCCCATAACAACCCTCGCAAAGCTGACTTTCGAATAAGTAAAAAATGATTTCAAATAATTTCGGAATCATCTTTTGCTTTTTCACCGAAAGCAAAACACATTTAAACGATTCTGGCAGTTCTTCTGGCTTGTCCTACTTTTTGAGCCTTCCCATTTTATCCTTCGAAGCCTCAGCGAGGAAGGATTTTATCCATTGGTAATACGGACACCCGCCTTTGTAATAGTTGTGGCGGGTAACAGTGGCATTGAGTTCAAAAAGCGTTGTTAAGGACTTACAGCTGCGGGAACAGCTCCGGACTCATCATTAACTATACCCCGATAATGATTACACCGGATTCTCTTTTCATTCTCAGGCATACTATACGCGCCTTTGAAACCAGATCCCGCACAAATGTAATTAAAAAATACAAAATCAAAGTTCTGAAACCGGAATTTTATATTGCCTTTTTTTACCTTTGTAACAACTACTTTACCTAATTGAAAGAAAATGATCAGGTTATTCCGTGTCATTATCTTTATTTTATTTTTTCTGTTCCCTGAAACTGCTTTAACACAAATTTCAGGTACTATATATTATACAGACGGAAGCACCGTTGAACTGACCGGTGTTGATGTATTATATCTTGAACTGCACTATTATTCAACAGGGTACTACAGGAAAAAAATAAATGACCCCGGAGTATACGAAAAAACCTTCCCGCTGGAAAGATTGAACCAGATAACCTTTATTTATGAAAAGGGCAATTCTGTTCATGATTTTTTTTATCTGCTGACCGTAAAAGGAATGAAAGGAAATAACATTCCATTTAAAATTAAAATCAGAACATGGGACTGGATGGAAATTTCATCACCTGAAACCGGTGCAAAATCTGATATGCGTGTAGTTTTCTTTTATAAAGAGAAAAAAATGAAAATTGACAGGATTATTTTCAGAAATACCTGAATAACACGAATTTTCTTATTTCTTTTTCAGTATCCTCACCTCAATATCTTTTTCTTCTTTGAGCAATTCAACCAGCTTCCTTGTATCAGTGTTTCCGTAGTGATAGGGGTAGAGCACACCCGGCCGGAAAGCTCTTGCAGCATCAGCAACCATTTCAGGAGTCATGGTATAGGGAAGATTCATCGGGAGAAATGCAATATCAATATCTTTCAGATTTTTGATTTCAGGAATGTTTTCCGTATCACCGGCAACCAATACGCGTGTATCTCCGAATTGTAATACATATCCGTTCCCTTCCCCTTTAATGTGAAAAACGTCTCCGCTTGGCCTTTTGTGTACAATGTTATACGCAGGAATTGCTTCAATCAGAATATCTCCGAAGTTTATTTTATCCCCGTTCCTCACTATTTCAATTTTTCCTTGATTCTCAAGCATTTCACAACATTTTGGGGTCATTATTATACGGGTTTCAGCCTTCCTTATATTATTTATTGCCATCATATCCAGATGATCCCCATGATGGTGCGTTACCAGTATCAAATCAGCTTTGGGCATTTTACTGTAATCAGTTTCCCTCATAACCGGATCAACATGGATAACCAGTTTATCAAGTTCAAACATCAGTGTTCCATGCCCAATAAATGAAATTTTCAATGTGCCGGCTGAAGTTTTGTAAGTATCTCCGTCAAATTTTTCCTGTGCAAAAAGCAGTAATGGCATAAATGCAGTGGTAATCAATAATATTTTCATAGTTATGTGAATTAAACAGGTTATTGTTATACTGATCTTTTTATCAATAGTTCATTAATATTTTATACCACACAAATAAATGAGCGTTTTGCTAATTCATTACAGTACGATGTTTTATATTTATAATCAATAATTTGTGCTTTTGTGCCTTTGTGTTTTTTGTATTTAACAAACTATTACTACATTCAAATCTATAAAAATTTTTATAATTAAAAATAATATTTAATTTTGCAGTCCCTAAAATTAAAACTATAGTAAAAATAATAACCCATTATATGGCACACCACAAGTCATCAAAGAAAAGGATCCGGCAGACCGAAACAAAACGTGTTGAGAATCGCTATTATGCCAAAAGTATGCGGAACTCTTTAAAGCAGTTACGCAGCACTTCAGAAAAGGAAGCTGCTGTTGAACTTGCACCAAAAGTATTTTCAATGCTGGATAAACTGGCTAAGAAAAATATTATACATAAAAACAAAGCCGGGAATCTGAAATCGAGCATTGCAACCCATATTGCAAGCCTCTCTTAAATATTTCGATTTACATAAATCAGGGGGCGGGCACCGTATAAGATTTAAATTCTGAGCCCACTCTGGAAGTAAATTCCCCCAAATATTCTCCCGCTCAGGCGGAACCGACTTTAACGAAGACTTTTTTACAAATTACTCATTTTCAAAAATTTCCCTTTTTTATTACATCGCCGAAACTCCTTTTTTCGAAGCATCCTGCCTTCGCCTGTTAACAAATAAAAATGTCAGCTTATTATTTCCGGTTTTATAATAATTCGAAAAATTCATTTATCTGAATAAGAATAGCTAACAGCAAGCCGAAAAGAAACAGTATACGGTTGCCGGCAGATTGTTTGCTTTCGATGAAATAATTCGTTAACAGAAAGGATGCCGGGATCATAATAAGATAAAATATAGTGTTTACAGAGCCGCTTACATAAAACAATAGTATGAATCCTGAAATAAACAACCAGAAAAAAACCTGGAAATATATCCTTAAATATACCTTCCGGAACTGGAAGACTTTTATCATATAAAAACTCGAAATAAATATAACTAATAACAGATAGGAATAAGTGACCAGGCTGAGCCAGCTTAAATCAACGGATACAAATTCAGGAATAATATTTCCTGCCAGTAAGGTGATTAGTTTTATCCCCTCATCCAGAAAAACATAATAATATCCCCATGTAAGTATATATGGAACAAGTATACCCAATAAAGGATACAGCCATTCTCTCCAAAAGAAGGGCCGCATAATATATGTTGTTATCCAAATAAAAACGATGAACCACAGAAGAGGAGCAAAGAACAAACTTCCTGTCCCCAGCAGCATTCCGGCCTCAAAAAACCTGAGTGAATCTTCTTCCGCCTTATAAGCCAAAAATAATACATGAACTGTCAGGATCAGGAATATCATTGATAGCAGTACCGGATCCAATTGCTGTAAATCCGGGAAAAATGAAAGGCTCACAATCAAAAAATACGAGGGAAGGAAACTTCTCCGGCTAACCAGTATATAACGTGTATTGAGATAATTGAGTAATAAAGCACCGGAGAGAAGAAGGATAAAAGCAAATACCTTAGACAGGTATTCATTCTTTTCAGGAAGATCAGATAACCATCCATATAAGGGCATAGGTTCAACAGAGAAATGTAAAGGAACAAATTGCCGGCTAAAAAATGAAGGTGCCCACAATAACACAGCAAGAAACATGATCGCTACTGCATTATATGAATTACCTTCTGCAAATAACCTGTAAATTGTTTTCATTTTGTTATTATTTAACTACAAATCAAACCCGATATCCCTCCTGTAATATTTCCCTTCAAAAACAACTTTTTCAGCATTACGGTAGGATATTGCCAGAGCTTCCTTCATTGTATCTGCCAATGAGGTTACGGCGATGACCCTGCCACCGGAAGTTACTATATTCCCGTTCTTTTTCGCTGTACCTGCATGAAATAATATACTGTCCTCCACTTTGTCCAATCCGGTTATCATTTTATTTTTCTCATAATTCCCCGGATAACCTCCGGAAACCAGCATAACAGTACAGGCAGTTCGCGGATCAATTGATATCCTGAAATTTTTCAGTTCTTTCTTCGCAGTTGCAACAAGCATCTGCAACAGATCGGATTTGATACGAGGCAGAATCACTTCCGATTCCGGATCACCAAGCCGGACATTGTACTCAATGACATAAGGGTCGCCCCCACAATTCATCAGTCCAATAAAAATGAATCCAATGTAAGGAATTCCTTCTTTCTTTAACCCTTCAACAGTAGGTTTAATAATTCTTTCCCCGACTTTTGCCAGAAAATCTCCTTGCGCAAATGGCACAGGTGATACGGCTCCCATTCCTCCGGTATTGAGGCCTGTATCTCCCTCACCGATGCGTTTGTAATCCTTGGCTTCAGGCAGCAGTACAAAGGATTCCCCGTCAGTTAAAATAAAAACCGAAAGCTCAATGCCACTCAGATACTCCTCAATAACCACACGATTACCGGCCCGGCCGAATTTTCCCTTTAGCATATCTTCCAGCTCCCTTTCAGCTTCAGCAAGGCAGCCTATTATCAACACACCCTTTCCGGCGGCCAGACCATCTGCTTTTAACACATAGGGAGGTTGCATATTTCTCAGAAAAGCTTTACCCTCCTGCAAAGTTTCTACAGTAAAGGAGCCATATCGCGCAGTGGGAATATTATTCCTGAACATGAACTTCTTGGCAAAATCCTTACTCCCCTCCAGCATCGCTCCTTTTCTGTCGGGACCAATAACAGGAATGTATTTCAGATCCGGGTCACTCTTAATAAAATCACTCACCCCCGCGACAAGTGGGGCCTCCGGGCCAACAACCACAAGATGAATATCCTTATCAATAATTATTGTCTTAACAGCTTGAAAATCTTCAATATTCACCGGTATATTTATACCGCATTCTTCAGTGCCTGCATTTCCCGGAGCAATATACAGATTCGACAGAAGCGGGCTTTTAAATATTTTCCGTGCAAGAGCATGTTCGCGGCCGCCGGAACCGAGGATGAGAATATTCATGATGGGTTGTTTTTTGTGCGAAGATATAAAAAAACGGGCAGATCATTACAGTGGACACAGGGAAACACAGAGGGACACAGGGAAACACAGAATGACACAGAGAGACACAGAATGACACAGAGAGACACAAAGGGACACAGAGAGTCACAGAGAAATACAGGGAAACACAGAGGGACACAGAGAAAACGGGTGAGGGTTATACTGTTTTTCAGGTAACCACTGTTTTCAATCATAAAAAACAAATTCTCTGTGTCCCTCTGTGTAACCTAAATAGGATTCCCATAACTCCCCCGTCCCTCAAATCCACTCATTCGTCAAACTCCCCTTCGAAAATTTATACCTGAAAATTGCATTTCCCATTTTTTTGGAATATTTTTATTCTTTATTTATTGTTGAAAATTAGAGGATTAAAAGTTGCAAACCGTTATCTGCAAAGGGTCATAAGATTTTATAATTCAGATGTTGCTATTTTTGATTAGAATTATTGTTGTTAAATACCTGAATTATTAAAACGTTCTTTGTAGTTTAACCATGCAACCTTTTGTTCTTTACATACGTTTAATATATGTTGGCAACTAAGGATTTATGCAGGAATCTGCATTTTATCCTTTTATCTTAACCAAACCATCTTTACAGATGTTTTTAGGTTCATTGGTTATCATCTAAACCGCTGAAATTATGAAGAAAACAATTATACTTTTTATTCTGGCCGGCATTGTAAGCCTGCAAACAATGGTTGGTCAGCCTGAAGGATGGAATTATGTAAAAAAGCTTGTAATAGATACAACTGTTGTACAGGGAACCCTCTCCGATTTTCCTGTAGCTGTGATCCTTACAACTGACAATTTTGATTTTTCACAGGCCGAATCCGATGGTTCTGATATCCGCTTTACTGATCTGAGTAACAATCCTCTAACCTTCGAACGTGAGATACATGATGCTGTAAATGAAAGTGCTGTTTACTGGGTGAAAACCTCGGGGGATATGTACATGTATTACGGGAATCCTGATGCAACCGATGCCGCCAATACATCCGGAGGGTCGTGGGACAGTAATTACAGGACTGTATGGCATATGAAGGATACCGAAGTTTTTGGGAGCTGGTATATTCCAAACAGCAAATCCACCTTTTATTACGGCGCAAAAGTCGGAGAAAATAACCCGGATGAAGTTGACGGAAATATAGGGAAAGCGCAGAGTTTTAATGGGATTAACGATAATATTACTGTTTCATCTGTCTTTTCTAATCCCAGCGCTATTACACTAAGCGCATGGATTAACCCTCAAAGCCCAACCCCTGTCCTGGATGAAGTTACAGGTGCAGTTGCCGCATACAGTCTCCGAAAATTAACTGCTGATTACTCAGGTTCTGCAGTCAGGGTCAGAAGATCTTCCGATGACAATGAAGCTGATATAGGTTTTGACAGCAATGGAATGCTTGATATTGACGCCCTGCTCACTCATGTAGGGACAGGAAGTACAGATAGCGGATTCGTAAAAATATGGTATGATCAAAGCGGGAATGGGCAGGATGTGGAACAAACTGATCAGGAATTACAACCCATTATTGTTGTAGATGGAGAAATTCTTATGTCCGGCAATAAACCAATGGTGAGATTTAATGAACATTATCTCGATGGAACTGTAGATATGGGTGAACAATATCCTGATGTATCAATGAATATTGTATGGGAGCAGACAACTGACGGGACTATATCTGAGGTGCCTGTTATTATTGGCACAAACAGCGCCCAGGGAGGCCTGAGCGTGGGATTCTATTACTTGGCAATGTTTGATTTACCTTACACAAACATAAGATTATGGGAAAATGATATAAGTTCAATTGGTAGTTTTATATCAGATTTAAAAGTACAAACCGGAACGTATTATAATAACGGGACTAGTTCTCAAATGCGTATTTATGCCAATGGCACACAAACCGGTAATGAAAAAAACAATGCAAAAGCACTCAATCTCGGGACAGGCTATGACTCAACAAAAATAAGAGTCGGAGCTAATGAAAATGATACTGATCCTCTTTCAAATGCTTATGTTGCGGAAATCATAATGTATGATACGGTACTTAGTTCCACTGATCGCCAGTTACTTGAGGCCAACCAGTTGAATTGTTACGGATTTACCAGTCCCGTTATTGTCGGTAAAGGGCGAAGTGCTTACCAGCTGGAAGTATGTAGTAATAAATTTATTGCCTATATAAACAACGACTCCATTCAAGCCCTTGCAAATACAGGAGAATATCAGCATGTTGTCATGACTTATAATCAGGACTCACTGTGCCTTTTTGTTAATGGAGAATTAAAAAGGTCAAAAACCAAATCAGGAAGTATCAGCAGTAATTCTAATAATATTGTAATAGGATCTAAATTGAACGGTATTATTGATGAAGTGCGGATTTCAGCTTCTGCCCGTTCGGCAGAATGGATTGAAAATGATTATAACAGCGGAAATAACAGTTTGCTTGTTTTTGACCAGTCAGGTTTTGATATAACAGATCCCGGAGAACTCACGGCAGGTGTGGAATTTGATCTTGGGATTACCAATGCTACAGATTTCTCCGGAGATGATCTTGATGGCAATCTGGATGTAACTGTAAACAGCAATATTGACACAGAAGGAGAAAATGAAGACGGGATTCTTTTTGACGGCACACTGAGTTTTACTTCCGGTGCAACCACTATTACAGATCTTTTACTCAAAACTGCAGATACCCATACATTAACCATCACTATTGAAAGTATAACCGGTGCCAGGACAATAGATGTTACCGTAGTGGCTGCCTCCCCTGATACCATTGTTTTTATAACACCCGAACGGACTATAAATGCAGGTGATGTGTCAGATACTATCACTGTTAAACTATATGATATCTTTGGCAATGTTGCTGTAAGTAGTGGTGTTACAACACTTGACCTTGCAACCGATGATGCCTCAGGCGTTTTCCGTAATCAGGCCAATACCGGAAATATTACCCAGGTGACAATTGCCGATGGCGATTCCATCGCCGTATTCAGATACACTTCAACTTCAACCGGCATTCATGAGATAACCGTTTCTGACAACGCTGAGGTAATAAAAGAAGCAAGCCAAAATATTACAGTGAACGCAATGGCTGCTTCAAAGATCGTTATCACTACCCCGGAACACGAAATCTCAGCAGGAGATACATCCGATATCATTACTCTGCAACTCCAGGATGATTATGATAATCCTGCAACAAGAGGTGTAAACACAGTGATCAGCCTTGAATCAGACACTACCGGCGTATTCCGCAATGCCTTAAATGATTCTGACATTGAAGAAGTAATAATTACTTCCGGCGAATCACAAATTAGTTTCAGGTATACTTCAACTATTGCGGGAACTCATACTCTTTCGGTAAATGATACTGTTACGGTTGATCCTTTACCTGGTGACAGCCAGGAAATTACAGTGAATCCACTGGCTCCGGATACTGTTGTTTTCACCACTGAACCTCACACAATATCAGCCGGTGATACATCTGATATTATTACTATTCAATTAAGGGATATTTACAATAATGTGGCACTCAGTAGCGGCGGCACAACTTTCAGCCTCGAAACTGATCTTTCCGGAGTATTCCGTGATTCAATAAATACAAGCAATATCACAGAAGTAATTATTCCGGATGTGAAATCTGAGATCAGTTTCAGGTATACCACAACCACAGCAGGAATTCATGAACTCACTGTATCGGATAATGCAGAAACTGATCCACTTTCCAGTATTAACCAAAACCTTACCGTTAATCCCTTGGTTGCCAGCAAAATCGCTTTTATAACGCCTCAGGATACCATATCAGCAGGTAGCTCTTCAGATATTATTACCATTCAGCTACAGGACGAATATGGAAATGAAGTGGCCGGTGACGGAGAAACAACTGTTAATCTCAGCTCCGACCTTACAGGCCAATTCAGGGATGTGGCAGATGAAAACACTATTACCTCAATTGTTATCGGAGATGAAATGTCGGAAGCAAGCTTCAGATATACTTCAAATGTACCTGGAATACACGAACTCTCCGCCGAAGATGATGCAGAAGTTCTTGATGGAGATACCCAGAACCTGGTCGTTACCCCTGCTGCCCCTATTAAGATCATTATTACAACCGATCCTCAGGAAATTTCAGCAGGAGACACTTCTGATATTATATCTCTTAAATTATATGACTTATTTGATAATACCGCAGTGAGTTCCGGGACAACCACCATAAACCTCAGCTCTGATCTAACAGGTATTTTCCGTGATTCATTGAATGCAACAAATATCACCCAGGTGAATATTGTTGATGGTGACTCTGTTGCAAGTTTCAGATATACAACCACACTTGCCGACACACACACAATATCTGTGGACGATAATGCCGGATCACTTACCGGAGATGATCAGGAGTTAATTGTTACCGCATTAGCTGCAAGCAAAATTACTTTTATCACACCCGAACGTAGCATATTCTCAGGGGACACATCTGAAATTATTACAGTCCAGCTCCAGGATACTTACGATAACATAGCCGTTAGTTCAGAAGAAGTTATTGTAACCCTTAAAAGCGACTCCGCAGGAGTCTTCAGGGATGCTGACAATATTGCAGACACTACTTATCTGATTATTCCCGTTGATGATTCTGAGGCCAGTTTCAGATACACTTCAACAATCGAGGGAACTCATGTGCTGACAGTAGCAGATTCGGCCGATACAGATCCTCTGACCTCCGCAAATCAAAATCTGCGGGTATATCCTCCATTATCGGTATGGGTTGGAGGGGACTCAGGCAATGAAAACGACTGGCATACGGCCGCAAACTGGAATCCTCAAGCTGTTCCCGGATCAGGTTCTTATATCAGGATCCCTGCTGTCTCTGATGATCCCGTTATTTCCTCTGATGTTACAGTACGGTACCTTGATATTGAGTCGGATGCATTGTTAACCGTCGGATCAGGTCAAACACTAACAATTGATAGTACCGGAGTACTGACAATCAATAACGGTGGAGAAATCAATGCCGAGGGCAATCTGACCACTGATGAAGATGCATTACTTATTATGCAACCAGGAGGAAAACTTACCGTTGATGGAACCATGACCAATAACGCCGGAACAGAAGGATTTATTATCGAATCCGATGCTACCGCCACAGGATCAGCCATTCTCAGCAACTCCGTCTCAGCTACAGTTCAACGTTACATCACCGGAAATAAATGGCATATTGTTGCAACCCCCGTAACCGGTCAGGGAATTCAAAGTTTCCTTTCAGGTAACAACATATCATACAACCCAAACACAGGAGCATATGGTATGACTCATTACAGCGAGAATCCTGATGGATGGTTAAATTTTTATACTTCCTCAACTTCGGGCAATCTTACTGTTAGCAGAGGATATCTCTTAAGGAGAGACAATGATAGTGTAGTTGCTTTTGCCGGTAGTACAATAACAGGCAACCCTAATGTAACCCTTTATAGAACATCTAAAGGATGGAATGCTATCGGGAATCCCTTTGTTTCTTCTGTTGGAGTTACGGACATTGCAACTTCTTCTGAAAACTTCCTTGAGGAAAATGCATCTTTATTGGATTCAAGCTATGCCGGATTGTATGTATGGGATGAACCTGATGTCAGAGTCTCAGGTGTCAGTTATTACAAAATAATTAACAATGCCGAACCTTCCGGTCGCTTCATAAAACCTGGCTATTTACAACCTGGTCAGGGTTTCCTTGTTAAAGCTCTGGAAGATAATGTTGAGGTTACTTTCTCTTCTTTAATGCAAGCCCACGAAGGTGCCGCTACTTTTTATAAAAAATCAACCCGCACCCCATGGCCAACTATTTACCTTAAAGCAAAAACAACGACAAAAGAAGCCTCAACACTAATTGCATTTAATGAAAGAATGTCACGCGGGCTTGATATAACCTATGATGCCGGACTCCTTGGAGGTGATCCTGCATTGAAATTATATACCAGGCTGGCGTATGATAACGGAGTAAATTTTGCCATCCAGTGCCTTCCGGATATGGAAACGGCAGAATTAATAGTGCCTGTGGGAATAAGCATCCCCGACGGAGGCACTGTCATCTTCTCCGCAGAAATACCATCCTTACCGGCAGGTTATAAAGCTATACTGGAAGATCGCCAGCTTGGGATCTTTACTGACCTGCAAGCACACGAATCAACTTATTCCACTGGCATTCCTTCAGGCACCTCCGGCACAGGCAGATTCTTCCTCCACCTGGTAACCGCTACTACAGATATTAATCCCGTTGATAACCAAAAAATTAATATCTTTGCATACGGAAAGGAAATATATATCCAGGGACTGGTTCAGGAAGCTTCCAATGCCCTGATATTTGACCTTACCGGAAGACTTATGAAAACAACACGTCTCGAACCCGATCCCGCAAACCTGAATGTCATCAGGGTGGACGAACTGAAAAGCGGAATTTATATTGTCAGGATTGAAGGAAAAGGACGATTGGAAACTGGTAAAGTATTTGTTGAATAGATTAATTACACAGTGTGACATAGAGAAACATTCAATAAATCTACTCTGTGTCACTCTGTGTAATTAAATAAAAATATCCCGGAAATGAAAAAGATCAATAAGAAAAATAAAAAAGAAACCCCGCTGAGTCGCCGGGAGGCTATGACCCGCCTGGGTCTTTCAGCATTTTCAGCCGCTACTATGATGATGTTGCTCAATAGACCGGCTAAAGGACAGGATTGGGAAGATTCACCTGACTTACCACCTGATTGGGACTGGTAATGATTCTCCCTTCCCGATCTTGTTCGTTACTTTTATAAATCACCCTTTGTTTCATCCTTCGTGTACCTTTGTGCAACCCTTCGTGTCCTTTGTGGTAAAATACGCTATGAGGTTAACCACGAAGGGCACAAAGGGTTGCACAAAGGTACACGAAGGATAAGAATTATAGTTAAAATTTATTGCGGCAGCCTCCTTCTTTTTCTTTATCTTAGCAATAAAAACATACTGTGCCCTCCCCCATACTCACCAGAAAAATAAATTCTTCACGTATTGTATGGTTCGCATCATCCAACCGGTGGATATACCTTGAAGAACCGGCATGGTATGTTCTTACCCTGATTAGGAAATCCTTACCCGCAGAAACCATAGCTAAAAGATGTTCATTCCGGTATCCCCTTCCATTTAAAGACAGCCTTAAATTTGTAAGCGATATCGCATCTGCCATCAGCAAAATGAAAAAACCATTGAAAATGGATGCTGATCAAATCCTTTCACCTGAGACAATTAATAGCCTGCATTTCATCCCTTATTCCACCCGCTGCTATAAAATAAAAAACAAATACATCTCCTTTTCTTTCGGTTCACGAACTGCCGAATATTATATCCACCCACCCCTCGCCCACCTGGAGATAAACAGCTCTGAACTACCTGAATCCAATGCACATTTTGATATTTTTGAACACGAAGGGATTCCCATGATCCGCCGTGAGGATTTTCCGGAGGTTTCTGATTCAGCTGAAAATTTCATAAAGCTTAAAAAAAAGTTGTTCATTGAGCTTGTTAATATCATGTACAAGAAAAATACCGGGCACTGGATATCTTTCTTACACGCATCGGGCGTAAGCAACGGGAAAAAATCCATACTTCTGTCTTCAGCAAGCGGTTCCGGAAAAAGTACCATGGCAGCCCTTCTGCAGGCAAAAGGCCACAGTCTTGTCTCTGATGATTTTATACCTCTCGATGCATCAACAAAACGTGCATGGCCATTTCCGGCAGCCATTTCCGTAAAGCAAGGATCCTTCCATGTCCTCACTCCTTACTACGGTAATCTGAATGACAAAAATTATAATCTCTATCCTTTTACCCACTCATCCGTACGCTATCTCCACACACCTGTCGCTACGCCGCAACAACTGAAGCCCCTGCCGGTGAATACAATAATATTTATCCAATATAATCCGAAAGTCGGATGCTCCCTGACTCCCTTATCAATCCCGGATGCACTAAAACTCTTTCACGACCAGGCATGGGTGTCCCATAACCCGGATTATGCAAGATCATTCATCAACTGGTTCATGAAACTGAAATGCTGGAAGCTGGAGTATTCGGATAATGAGAAGGGGATTGAGGTAATAAAGGAAATATTTTTAAAAGAAGGATAAAGTTTTTATTGAGTAATTGAGTAATTGAGTAATTGATTAATTAACAGGCGCAGAGCTTGCAGTGCGCCTTGCCCCGGGGCAACAATACAATAGCCAGGAAAACGATATTGTATTAACCAAAAAATTGTAAACTTTTTTCAGGACGATACAATTTAATATAAGAATTGGATGTTAAGTAAAAAATAAACGCACATGTCCTCCTCACCGACATACCATCTTGCAGGACATATACTGTCGCTTGCCCTTTATCCGGATAAAAAAGGATTTGTCCTGGAAAAACTATGCAACCCACGTCTTAACTGGTTAAAGTTTATTTCCACAGGCAGTAATCATCTTGTTTTGCCCGCTATTTATCGTAATCTTGAAAAAGCAGGATTATTACCCGAACTTCCCGGAATAATTACCGAACATCTGGAAAAAATATTTACGCTTAACCTGGAAAGAAACAATTCCATTATTGCACAATCGGAAGATATCACAGGTATTCTGAACAGGGAAAATATAAAAATTATGTTTCTGAAAGGTCTGGGAAATATTTTTGACGGGCTATATTCCTCACCCGGGGAAAGGATGATACAGGATATAGATATACTTGTCCCCTTAGAAAGCTGGGAACCTGCTGTTGAATTGCTGAAGAAGAAAGGTTACCGGAGCCGGAAACCATATGATCCCGGAATTACCCCATACCGGAAACATTATCCGAGACTCTTTCGGGATGACAGTAATGCTAGTGTAGAACTACATCGTTACCCTGTTGGTAAAAGATATGAAATTCATTTTTCCCCGGAAGATGTATGGAAAGCAAAAATCCCTGCAAAAAATTACCCATCTGCTTTTGTAATGTCCGATCAACATAAGATCATTCACAACTTCATACATTCCCAGCTTGAACACCAGGGGCATTTCTATGCAAGGATATTTCTCCGTAATCTTTATGACCAGTTACTTTTATCCTCACGTATACATCCCCGGGATGTTTTCAATTCCTGGAATGCTTATCCCCGGAAAACATCCGGATACCTTGAAGTAATGCGCAGGACATTTTACCCGGAAAACAGGAAAGAGAATATGCCAATACGAAAAACAGGATTCTTTCCTTATCGTCATGAATTGTTTCTTCGCTCAAAACTTCTGAGTACCGGAATGCAGGTTGTTGTAAAAATGTACAGGAGTTATTTGCGAAAACCTTTTTTAGCTATCACCGACCGAAATCTTCGCAAGATACTTGTCAGGAACATATTTGACAAGTCATGGTACCGCAAGCATCTAAAGTCGTACCGCAGGTATTTCAGGGCATAAACTCTCCCTTTGTGTTCCTTTGTGACCACCTTTGTGTCCTTCGTGGTTAAATACGTATTGAGGTTAACCACGAAGGACACGAAGGATTTCACGAAGGAACACTAAGGAAAAGCATTATTCTATCTTATCCATTTCAAACCCCTCTTCTGCCAGTTTTTCAAGCACAACGGGCAGTGCATGGTAGAGGTTTTTCCTTGCTTTGGCAGAATCATGAAAAACGATAATTGATCCGGGTCTTACATTTTCCATTACATTTTTCACACAGCGATCCCCGGAAATACGGCGGTTATAATCAATGCTGAGCACACTCCACATGATTATCCGGTAGTGTTTCTGCAGTTCGGTAACCTGTGAAGGTTTGATCCGCCCGTAAGGAGGACGGAAGAGTTTACTTTTCAAAAGCCGGTTTGCCAGTTCAATATCTTCAAAATAGGTTTTATTTGAACAGCCCCATCCTTTCAGGTGACTGTAGGTGTGATTACCGGCTGCATGACCTTCATCCAGTATCTGCTGAAAAATTCCCGGGTTATGATCCACATTTCTCCCCAGGGCAAAAAACGTGGCTTTAGCGTTATATAAGCGCAGTTTATCCAGCACCCAGGGTGTAATATCAGGTGTTGGTCCGTCATCAAAAGTAAGATACACTGTTCGCTGACCTGTATCCAGATTCCATGTAATCCTGGGCATCAGCCTGGTGAGTAAGCGGGGAGATTTTGCGATTATCATGCCAATGAATTCTTACTGGAACATTGAACTCATGCTCCTGTCATACTTCTGAACCATCATGACCAAATCATTTGCCATCTCTTCCTGCTCATAACTTCTGGCCAGAGAAAACAAGTTATATAACGTTCTAATGGAAAAATTGAAATCACCTGCTATCAGACTGTATTTTACCGGGCTGAAAAGCTGGATGTCAGTAAAATAGGCCAGCTCCTGGTCAAGGACAAAAGAAAGTTCTTCAACGAGGGAGTTAGCTTCTTCATAGTCGCCTAACTCATAATACACCTGGATCAAAGGCAAAATAGAGGCATTGAACGGTACCACGGAATTGGGCATTAACCGGAGACATTTATCCAGAACAGTGCGGACACTGTCATTCTTTCCATCTTCAAGGAGTGCATTTGCAAGTGTGGCAAATGTATACCTGAAATTACTCAGCATCCTCTGCACATTTTCATCAATAAATAGAGTAGTATCTTCAATACCTCCCCATCTGAACTTGTTCATGACATTATCATACATTACCTCAGTATTAACATTCCCGGTAAAAATATCATTTTCTTTTCCTGTAGCCGGAAGGAGGCGGTATGCCAGCCCTTCACGGTGGAGAAATTTTTCAAGATTCATATAATTCTCCCTTGAAGCAGTGATCGCATAATAAATCGGCCTTTCCCAGTTGCTGTTCCCTTCGATCATATCCATAATGATAAGGTTATTTTTAGAAACTCCTCTTCTGCTCTGGTATTCCCACTTCATCTCCGGAACAATATAGTTAGTCAGATTACCCTTTACAATTTGATCAGCTATAAGTTTTGAAGTATCAATCTTCATAACAAATTTACGTCCCGGAAAGAAAGGTGTTCCCCTCTGAAAGCGGGGATCATCGCTCCTAATAAAATTCATTGCCGCACTAAATGGCATATGTGCTTCATCTAACCTTTTAATAAAAGATTCAACAGCAGGTTTTAGGGCAGCCATGGCAGACTCATTTACATTAAAATTCTTGTTTCTGTCAATGGCTCCAAAAGCCCTGTAAAATTTATCAACCTGAAAATCACCATACCCTTTTTGGAGTTCAGCAAAATCAGAAGGTGCCAGCTCAGGTACTTTTGATTCCCTGACAATCTTCAGGAAACGGTTAAAAAGATCTTCATATTCTCTCTCAAATAAATTCCTGTTTGCATGGTATTTATCATTGAGCAATATCTTTGTGTTATCGGCAAAAAAGGCATAATCACGGGTTCCCTGCCTGTATTGGTCCTCAGTCATAACAACAGGAAGAGGGGCAGACTCATAGAACCGGTTTTGCATCTGTTCGATATACCAGTCGGCAGTCAGATAGCTCAGATTTGAAACTCTCACATCCGTACGTACCCCTTCTACTTCCTGAAGATACCATAATGGAAAAGTGTCATTATCTCCGTTGGTAAACAAAATTGCATTTTCTTCGCAGCTCTGCAGGTAATTCCATGCGAAGTCGCGTGCAAAATATCTTCCCGAACGATTATGATCATCCCAGTTTTCTCTGGCCATAATACCCGGAACAAGGATACCCGTGAGCAGTATTACAGCAACGGCCTTGATTACCGAATTATAGTTTTTGGAGAAATAATGAATAATTCCCGCTGTCCCAAGTCCGATCCATATCGCAAAAGCATAAAAGGAACCCGCATAGGCATAGTCCCTCTCTCTGGGTTGTACCGGACTTTGATTCAGGTAAACAACAATAGCCAGACCGGTAAGAATAAACAACATCATAACAATCCAGAAATCTTTATTGTCTTTATTGTAATGATAGATCATCCCTATTAAACCCAGCAAGAGGGGCAACATGAAATAGGTATTTCTCGCCTTATTATTTTTAAGGTAGTCGGGTACATTATCCTGCGGGCCCAGCCGGGCTTCATCGAGAAACTTAATCCCTGACATCCAGTTGCCTTTTGTCGGTTCCCCATGGCCCTGCAGGTCATTCTGTCTCCCCGCAAAATTCCACATAAAATACCTGAAATACATATATCCTATCTGATACCGGAAGAAAAACTGCAGATTCTTTCCGAATGCAGGAGGGCTAACCGGTTTTTGCCTGTCGAACTGAAAGGCTCCTGACTGGCTCCTGACGGGATTTCCGCTTTCATCTCTTACCACCTCATACAGATCAGCTTCATTCAGATTCGCCCAGAACATATAATGCTGTATATGATCTTCCCTGTCGCTACACATCCTTGGAAAAAATCCCTTAAACTTATCATCATATTCATATTTCCTCTGAGGGATCCTGAGATATCTGCCATCTTTCTTATAGTAAGAAGGATTCCCTTCAATAACCCGGATCGCAGGGGCATTAAAATACTCTCCATAAATCAAGGGTGTTTGCCCGTATTGTTCCCGGTTCAGGTACCGTAACAGTGAAAATGCAGTTTCAGGATCACTCTGATCAAGAGGGGTGTCGGCATCAGACCTTATTATGATAATGGCATAGGAAGAATATCCGATACTGATCATTACCAGGGAAACAGCCAGGGTGTTCAGGATCACTTTCCCCCTTTTGTGAGTTGAATACACAAACCATCCCAATGCACCCATTAATAAAATAAAAGAAAAAATAAGTCCGGAATGATAGGGCAGCCCAAAACTATTAACAAACATCAGTTCGAATACTGATCCGAAATAGACAATTCCTGGAATAATTACATAAACCATAGCACCCAGTATTGTAACGGAAACAAGGGTACAGGCCAGTATTCCCTTAATATTAACTTCATATTTGCGGAAATAATAAACAAAAGCAATGGCAGGGATAGTAAGGAGATTAAGAAGGTGAACCCCTATGGACAATCCCATAAGGAACGCAATCAATATCAGCCACCGGTTGGAATGGGGTTCGTCAGCTATATTCTCCCATTTAAGAATGGCCCAGAATACAACTGCGGTAAACAGGGAAGAGAGTGCATACACTTCAGCCTCAACAGCAGAAAACCAGAAAGTATCAGAGAAAGTGTACGCAAGTGCACCCACAATGCCAGCTCCCATAACTGTAACAATCCTGCCTGCTGAATAATTATCATCAGTAATAATAATTTTTTTTGCAAGGTGTGTAATTGACCAGAAAAGAAAGAGAATGGTGAAGGATGAAGCCAGGGCAGACATGATATTCATGGCCATGGCGGCATACGCAGGATTACCTGCAAAAAGAGTAAAGAATCTCCCGAAAATCATAAAAACCGGAGCACCGGGGGGATGTCCTACTTCCATTTTATATGCAGTGGTAATAAACTCCCCGCAATCCCAAAAACTTGCTGTAGGTTCAATTGTCAGCAGATACACTATCGAGGAAATGACAAATACTGACCATCCCGTAACAAGATTATAAAAATTGTAATTCTTCATCACACTAACCATTAATTGAAAAAATACCGGGGTTATGAACAATAACCCATTTTAAGGAATTTTATTTTAATAAAAACGTGAAAGATAATACTTTTTTTTTTACCGTCCGTTCTTACCGGCAGATTCTTCCTGTTCCTCTTTACAGCAACAATTAAATAATATTTCAAATAATGAGACAGCCCCTCACGTTATTTATTAAATTTGTACGGGGGATTCTTTATTCTATATTCCAATCAAAACCTGTATGGAAAAAGTATATGACTTTCTTGTAATTGGATCAGGCCTTGCCGGTTTAAGTTTTGCCCTTAAAGTCGCTGATAAAGGGAAGGTTTGTATTATCACCAAAACGCAGCTTGAGCAAACCAATACCAGTTATGCACAGGGAGGGATTGCTGCTGTAACTGCCGAACCCGATAATAATGAAAAGCATGTAAATGATACGCTGATTGCCGGAGATGGTTTATGTAATGAAGAAGTAGTAAGAATGGTTGTGAATGAAGGCCCTGGTCAGATAAAAGAGTTAATAAACTGGGGTACTAACTTCGACAAAAATCCAGTTGGGAAATATGATCTTGCAAGGGAGGGAGGTCACTCAGAACACAGGATACTGCACTATAAAGATCATACCGGCAAGGAAATACAGAGAGCTTTGTCAGAATCGGTAAGAGCACATAAAAATATTGATATCCTGGAGTATCACTTCGCCATAGATCTGATTACACAGCATCACCTGGGTGTACTTGTTAAAAGATACAACACTGATATTATTTGTTTTGGAGCTTATGTAATGAATCTAACGAATCATCAGATTTTTAAGATTCTTTCCAGAGTAACTATGCTGGCTACCGGTGGAGCCGGCAACCTTTATCATACTACAACCAATCCTGCCATCGCAACGGGTGACGGGATTGCAATGGTTTACAGGGCAAAAGGAATTATTGACCATATGGAGTTTGTTCAATTCCACCCTACCTCCCTCTTTAATCCTGAAGAAAAACCTTCTTTTCTGATCACTGAAGCTATGAGGGGATTTGGTGCAATTCTAAAAACCCAGGACGGTAAGGAATTTATGCATAAATATGACAAAAGGGGAAGTCTTGCTCCCAGGGATATTGTTGCCAGGGCGATTGACAATGAGATGAAAGTCAGGGGAGATGATTTTGTATACCTTGATTGCCGGCACTTAGGAACAGATGAATTAAAAACCCACTTTCCTCATATCTTCGATAAATGTAATTCATTGGGTATAGATTTAAGCAGGGATATGATCCCCGTAATTCCTGCTGCTCATTACATTTGTGGCGGGGTTCAGGTAAATACAAACGGGCAAAGCTGGATCAACAGGCTTTATATAGCAGGAGAGACATCTTCAACCGGTTTGCACGGAGCAAATCGCCTTGCATCAAACTCCCTGCTGGAAGCAATTGTTTATGCAGACAGGGCTGCAAGGCATACATTGAGCGTTTTTAAGGATTACCATATCGAAAAAAATATCCCGGTTTGGAATGATGAAGGAACAACATTCACGGAAGAAATGGTTCTTATAACCCAAAGCTTGCGCGAACTTCAGCTGATTATGAGTAATTATGTAGGGATCGTAAGGTCCGAACTCAGGTTAAAACGTGCTATGGACAGACTTGAGATTATTTTCCAGGAAACAGAGACCTTGTACAAAAAGTCGAAATTATCACAGGAACTTTGTGAACTAAGAAATCTTATCAATGTAGGATACCTTGTGATAAAAAGCGCACAGGCCAGAAAAGAAAGCAGGGGATTGCATTTTATGCAGGACCATCCTGAAAGTATTCCCCGCTCGATTCATACCTGAAACCTTTATACCTTTCCCTGATAACTTCAAGAATTTCAATTATCTCATTAATATCCAAAGATGTCAGCAATTTTAATCGTAGTTCCTTAAAATGCGGTAAGCCTTTAAAATAGTTTGAGAAGTGTCTTCGCATTTCAAAAATCCCAACAGGCTCTCCTTTCCATTTAAGTGATAAGTGAAAGTGTCTTAATGCTATTCCGACTTTTTCTTCCGTTAAGGGCTCTTCCGGAATGATTCCGGTTTCAAGAAAAGCCTTAACCTGATGAAATATCCAAGGTCTGCCTACTGCTGCTCTTCCAATCATTATTCCGTCCACATTATACCTGTCAAACATTTCCTTCGCCACTTCAGGTCGGTTAATATCTCCATTACCTATAACAGGAATCTGAATCCGGGGATCATTTTTAACCTCACCAATTAATGTCCAGTCAGCATTACCTTTGTAAAACTGGTTCCGTGTTCGCCCGTGAATAGTAATAGCTTCAATACCGGTATCCTGCAGCATGACTGCCACTTCACCAATATTTTTATTCTCCTCATCCCAGCCCAACCTGGTTTTAACAGTAACAGGCAGACTTGCAGCATTCACTATTGCTTTTGTCATTTCAACCATCAGCGGAACATTTCTGAGCATACCGGCGCCTGCACCCCGGTTCGCAATTTTTTTCACCGGGCATCCGAAATTTATGTCCAGAAGATCGGGCTGAGCCTCTTCAGCATATTTGACAGCCTCAACCATGGAAGCCGTTATATGCCCGTAAAGCTGTATCCCCACAGGCCTCTCATTTTCATCAATTTCCAGCTTTTTAATACTCGATCTGCCATCACGTATTAACCCGTCCGATGAAATAAATTCGGAGTAAACCATATCCGCACCAAACTCCTTGCATATCAAACGAAAGGAAATATCAGTAACATCTTCCATGGGGGCCAGGAAAAGAGGATATCTTCCAAAATCAATGTTTCTTATCTTCACACGGATAGATTTAGAAATTTTATAGTAGTTTCGTCAGAATAAATGCAATTACAAAGCTATCAAAAAAACCGTTCAGAATGAGAGCCATCCTCACTAATGCCCGGACACCGGTAAAACTTGTTTTCAGCCTGCTGGTAATAATCACATCCTGGCTTATCTTTCAGCTATTAGCTATATTCTCCGGAATGATGATCTTTTCCATGGATTTTGAGAGTGCCATGAGAGTCCTTTCTGACATCCATGATCCTTCCGGGATTAATTTCATAAAATATGTTCAGGCAATTACCTCCATTGGTTTATTTATTATTTCTTCCCTCTTCATTGCCTGGATCTCCGATCCTGATCCTGCTGATTTTCTCAGGTTAAAAAAAATGCCAGACATGCCTGTCATTTCTTTAGTGATGTTGCTGGTTATTATTATCCTTCCCTTTTCAAATCTTATGACGGAGTTAAACGGAAAGCTGGAATTAAGCGGATTTCTGGAAAAACTACAGACCTTCCTTGAAAACAAGGAAATGGAAGTAGAAGAACTAATGAAAGGGTTCCTGCATGTGAAAGGTATCCCTGCCTTTTTTATTAATGTAATTGTCGTTGCCCTTCTTCCTGCAATAGGCGAGGAACTTATCTTCAGAGGAGTTTTTCAGAAGTTGTTTATCTCTCTTTTTAAAAATATGCATTGGGGGATCATTATCACGGCATTCATCTTCAGCGCTCTTCATCTGCAGTTCCTGTCCTTTCTTCCCAGGTTTATTCTGGGAATTATTTTTGGTTACCTGGTAGTGTGGAGTCACTCATTATGGCCGGCCATAATAGCACATTTTCTAAATAATCTGCTGGCAGTAATTTATTATCAATTACATTATAATGGTAAAATAGGGAATGAGCCGGAGATGATCGGATCACCCGGTTACGGATTATATCTGGGATTTTTAAGTTTAATGATCTCGATGGGTATAATTTATCTGATATTCAGAAAAACCACTGATAAAAAAGACCTTAGATCAAACTATACTGACACGAACTGAATTTAGAAGCTGAGGATCATTCAATTCATTTTTTCTATAAACATATACTATACCATACTCAGATGCTTTTTCCCTCCTAAGATTATCAGGAAGCCCTTTATATGTATTTTCAATTTCATTCCATAATAGCTGAATTAACTGATCAGCCCTGGTTCTTTTTTCGTTTAACTCCGTCTGCGCCCGTAAAGCTCTCCTTTTAAGGCTGTTCTGATATCCATATATCTCGTAGAATTTATCGTAATGCACTTTAACAAGCGCAATGGTAGGATTACTGATATATGCCTTCCCCTCCATTTTTCTTTGCTGTTCTCCGTCAATGATCTTTTTACCCCAATCAATAATCTCTTCATCCGCATTTAAAGATGGTATTTTCTTCTCGTCTTCCGGAAGATTAAAATATGTTCTGGTATCAGGGGGAAGATCTCCGCGAATAATTGCCATATCAACAACCTGAATAAAGTGAGAAATATATAGTTTTGCCTTCCGGGCAAACCGTACATAATCTTTATTCTTCTCCAGTTGATTGTTGTAAGCCATTTTATATTCTGACAAGGCATGTTCATATGAAGGTAATATAATCTGTATCTTCTGAAATGTGCTCTGAGAATATGCCAGCTTAAACGGCGGAAGGGCCTGACCTTTTTTTTGTGCACTATATAATGCTTTCAGCCTTGCACTGTCAGTATTGGGAAGACGACGATATGGCATGTTGATAATTTTGTTAGCTGATTGTTAATAAAATGAGGACATGATGCGAATATAATTAATATAATATATAATCCAAAGGTATTCGCAATACGTTCGTCAAAAATTTTTAATTATTTTTTAACGGACAATAATGATTATTTTTACCTTTCTAAAATTTTTATTCATAAAACATCCGTATTCAATTTATTTTTCTTAAAATTAGCATGAGTTCAATGTAAATTATTAACCCAATAACCCATTAACCTAATAACCAATTAACCCATTAACCTAATAACCAATTAACCCATTAAACCCCTAACCTAATCCACCCACCATGTTCGATCCATCTGTTTATACCAGGCGCCGTGAAGAATTACGAAAAAAAATGGATTCCGGAATTCTTCTGTTCCCGGGGAATAACGAAAGTCCTATGAACTATAGAGCCAATACCTATCATTTCCGGCAGGACAGTACTTTCCTTTATTATTTTGGGCTTGACTTTCCGGGATTTAATGCGATATGCGATATTGATGAGGGTAAAGACATTGTTTTTGCCGACGATCTCACTATTGACGATATTATCTGGATGGGCGGTCAGCCTTCAGTAGCAGAAAGAGCTTCAAGAGCAGGCATTACCATTACACAACCTGAGAAAGCATTAAAAGAATATCTCAAAGTATGTTTAAATAAAGGCAGGAAAATACATATCCTCCCCCCTTACAGGGATGAACAGCTTTTGTATCTCTCTGATCTGTTGAATATTGATATACAAAAGATAAATGATCTGGTCTCTGTGCCCTTTGCGAAGGCCGTGGTTTCCATGCGGGAAATCAAAGATGAGCATGAAATTTATCAGATAGAACATGCTGTTGACACTGCATATAAAATGCATACAAGGGTTATGAAAATGGCGCAACCGGGAATATGGGAACGGGAAATTGCCGGAATAATAGAAGGTATAGCCCTGGCCGACGGAGGGCCGGTAGGTTTTCCGGTTATACTGAGTATGGACGGACAGATCCTTCATAATCATTTCCATGGCAACCTTCTTAAAGAAGGACGGCTCCTGTTAACTGATGCCGGATGTGAAAGTGCATTGCACTACACAAGTGATATCACACGTACAGTACCTGTTGGAGGCAGATTTGCCCAAAAGCAAAAAGAAATTTATGAGATCGTTCTGAATGCTAACATAAAAACCATTGCGGCAATAAAACCTGGCGTTACAAACAGGGAATTACATCTTTATGCAACTGAAATTATCACGGATGGATTAAAGCAACTGAGGCTTATGACCGGAGATACCAAAGAAGCTATTAATGCCGGTGCACACGCATTGTTTTTTCCTCATGGTATTGGTCATATGCTGGGACTTGATGCGCATGACATGGAAAACCTGGGAGAAAAATATGTGGGATATGATGATAACGTACAACGAAGCGACCAATTCGGGCTGGCTTATCTGAGGTTTGCCAAAATGCTCAAGCCAGGCTTTGTTCTGACTGTTGAACCTGGAATATATTTTATTCCTTCCCTGATAGAACTATGGAAAAAAGAGAAGAAACACAGCGAATTTATTAATTATACAAATCTGGAATCGTATCTTGATTTTGGGGGTATACGCATTGAAGATGATATCCTTGTTACTGATACCGGTCACCGGGTTCTGGGAAAGCCTATTCCTAAAACCGTAAGCGAGATTGAGAATATCATGACATTGTAACAACTAATTCCTTCTGATACTTATCTGACTATTGCTTTATAGTACTCCCTGTTCATTCTGGCAATATCTGAAAGTTTTATTCCTTTAGGACATTCTGCCTCGCATGCGCCTGTATTACTGCAACTGCCGAATCCCAGCTCATCCATTTTTGCAACCATATTAAGCACTCTGTTCTTAGCTTCCGGTTGTCCCTGTGGTAAAAGTGATAATTGAGATATTTTTGCAGATATAAAAAGCATAGCCGATGCATTTTTGCATGCTGCCACACAGGCACCGCACCCAATACATTCTGCAGAATCCATCGCCATATCAGCCACAATCCCCGGAATGGGGATTGTATTGGCATCAACTGCATTCCCTGTATTAAGAGAAATATACCCTCCTTCCATCATGATTTTGTCAAATGCACTTCTGTCTACGATAAGATCCTTTATTACAGAGAAAGTTCGTGCACGCCAGGGTTCAATTATAATAGTATCTTTATTCCTGAATTTCCGCATATGCAACTGGCAAACTGTTACAAGTTCATCCGGCCCGTGAGGTCTTCCATTTATATACAGGCTGCAACATCCGCAAATGCCTTCCCTGCAGTCATGATCAAAAGCTACAGGATCCTCATCAGATAGAATGAGCTGCTCATTTAAAATATCCAGCATCTCAAGAAATGAACAGTCGGGCGAAATATCCCCAACCCGGTAACTTACAAATTTCCCCTTTGACACAGCATCTTTTTGCCGCCATATTTTTAATGTGAAATCCATATTATTTGTAACTTCTTTGTTCTACCTGTATAAATTCAAAATTCAGAGGTTCCTTATGCAGGAAAGGTTCATTCCCTTTACCTTTATATTCCCAGGCTGCAACATAACTAAAATTCTTATCATCTCTCAGGTTTTCACCATCCAACGTATGAAACTCTTCCCTGAAATGTCCGCCGCATGACTCTGACCGGTGCAGGGCATCTCTGGCGATGAGTTCGCCCAGCTCAAGAAAATCAGCTACCCTGGCCGCTTTTTCAAGTTCAGTATTCATCATTAAAAGGTCTCCGGGAACTTTAACTTCTTTCCAGAATTCTTCCTTTAACTCACTGATAAGAATAATTGCCTTTTTTAATCCGGTTTCATTTCTTGCCATACCTGCATAATCCCACATTATCTTACCAAGCTTTTTGTGAAACGAATCAACAGTAGCATGGCCCTTTATATTTATTAATCTGTTTAGCCGCTTTTTTACATCCTCTTCCGCTTTTAAAAATTCAGGCGTGTCAGTAGGGGAAAGCCTTGTTGTTATATCGGTATAAAGATAATTCTGAATAGTATAGGGTAGTATGAAGTATCCATCTGCCAATCCCTGCATAAGTGCTGAAGCTCCAAGCCGGTTAGCTCCGTGATCTGAAAAATTGGATTCTCCTATTGAATATAATCCCGGTATGGTTGTCATTAATTCATAGTCAACCCATAACCCTCCCATGGTGTAATGGATAGCAGGGTAAATCATCATTGGTGTTTTGCAAGGATCCTCATCAACAATTTTTTCGTACATCTGGAAAAGGTTTCCATATTTACCCATTATCTTTTTTAACCCCTGTTGTTCCATGGCATCCCTTAGATCAAGATATACAGCCAGTCCGGTGGCCCCAACGCCATAACCCTCATCACACCTTTCCCTGGCAGCACGGGATGCAACATCACGTGGCACCAGGTTGCCAAATGCCGGATACTTTCTCTCAAGATAGTAGTCCCTGTCTTCCTCCCTGATGTCTTCAGCCTTTAATTGCCCATTCCTGATTTTCTGAACATCATCCATCTTCCCGGGCACCCATAACCTTCCGTCATTACGCAGGCTTTCGCTCATTAGTGTCAGTTTCGACTGGTAATCGCCATGCACGGGTATACATGTCGGGTGTATCTGAACAAAACAGGGATTACCAAAAAAAGCGCCACGTTTATAACTCTGCCAGACAGCGGAAACATTGGCTCCCATTGCCATAGTAGAGAGAAAATAGGTGTTCCCGTATCCTCCTGTCCCTAAAATAACAGCATGGGCAGCATGTCTTTCAATCTCACCACTTATAAGGTTCCTGGTAATAATACCTCTTGCCTTGCCATCAATTATTACCAGATCCAGCATTTCAGTTCTTGGATACATTTTTACCCTGCCCAGTTTAACCTGTCTCATCAGGGCCCCGTACGCTCCCAATAACAATTGCTGACCGGTTTGTCCTCTTGCATAAAATGTTCTTGAAACCTGTGCTCCACCAAAAGAACGGTTTGCCAGATATCCGCCGTAATCGCGGGCAAAAGGCACACCCTGTGCCACACAATGATCGATTATTTTATTGCTTACTTCTGCAAGCCTGTAGACGTTGGCTTCCCTCGAACGATAATCCCCTCCCTTGATAGTATCAAGAAACAAACGGGAAATACTGTCACCGTCATTCTGATAATTTTTCGCCGCATTAATACCCCCCTGAGCAGCTATACTGTGTGCTCTTCGCGGACTATCCTGGTAACAAAATACTTTTACTTTAAATCCCAGTTCCCCCAGTGTGGCTGCAGCTGATGTTCCTGCCAATCCTGTCCCGATAACTATTATTTCCAGCTTGCGTTTATTACCCGGACTTATCAGGTGCTGGGATGCCTTATAATTCTCCCATTTATTCTCTAATAAACCGGCAGGTATTTTTGAATTTATATATTCCATCCTGGTAAAAATTCTTAACTGTACTACTGTTTAAAATAAATAACTATCGGAATAAGCGAAAAACCAATAACAATAACAAATGTGTAAATAATTCCAACTACCTTAATGAAGGGGGTATATTTTTCATGATTCAGGCCTAAAGTCTGAAAGGCAGATTGAAATCCATGTATCAAATGAAACCCCAGGAAAAGAAATGCCGCAATATAAAATAATACTACCCACCCTATTCTGAATTTGCCTGTTACCAGTGCCCCCAAATCATGGAACACCTTTCCGTCATAGATTACTTCCTGTACTTCCCCGAATATTTTTGCCCGAAAATAAAAATCAAATAAATGAATAACCAGAAAAACAAAAATTATTGCGGCAGTATGAATCATATATTTAGAAAAGAAGGAGGTTTGCTCATTATTTTCAACCTTATACCCCACAGGCCTGGCAATCCAATTAAGAATCTGAAGGTAACCACTATAAATGATATGCAATAATAATCCTCCAAAAAGGACAATTTCAAAGACTTTAATAATAACGTTACTCCCCATAAAATGAGCGGCAATATTATAATACTGCCTGTCCTCAAAAAGGATCAGCAGGAGATTTATACTCATATGTACCAGCAAAAATGTAATAAGGAATAACCCGGCCAGTGCAACAAATAGTTTTTTACCGATTGATGATGATAATACTGAAGCCATAATATGTATTACTATTTACATCTCCAGGTGGATCAGATATAAAGATACCCTTATATAATCCCTTCCTTTAAATGAGTGGAAAAATAATAATTATTTCATTACCTGCAGCAGATAACGTGATAATATTAGTTTCCGGCAAGGTATAAATTCTTACCAAAATTGAAATAATATTGATTAACGAAAACTTAATTCCATGTTGATTTTAAATTATTTAACCATATAAATATCTGTTAGTATAACAACAAAATAATCAAATCTTTCAGGTGGCAGATTGATTTGATTACTATTTTTGCAATACGGTAATTCTTTATATATATTTTATTATGCAAACATTACAGTACAATAATACCGTTGTCTTCTATTCCACATACGGCAACCCTGAAAACCCTGCAGTTATGTTACTTCATGGTTATCTTGAATCCATGATGATATGGACAGATACAGCGAGGGACCTTCAGGATGAATTTTTTGTCATAACTCCCGATATTCCGGGTCATGGACTGTCAGAAGTATTAAGTGAAGTCCATACGATGGAGGAAATGGCTCAGGTTATTAATACTATTATGGAAGAGCTTGCTATTCAAAAGGTCCATCTGGTCGGACATTCCATGGGTGGATATATTACACTCGCTTTCCGGGAATTGTTCCCTCAAAAGTTGCTTTCTTTTACACTATTTCACTCTCATTGTTTTGCCGATCCGGAAGAGAAAAAAATAAACCGTGAAAGGGAAATTGAACTTATAAAATCAGGCAAAAAAGAACTGATCATTAACAACCACGTCCCTAATCTGTTTGCAGATGGTAATTTAACCAGATGTACAGCCGGGATGGAATTAGTAAAGAAATCGGCCATGGAAACCCCTGACAAAGGTATAATTGCTCTTCTTAAAGGGATGAAGAACAGATCTGACAAATCTCATCTTCTGAAACAAGGTGGGATACCCGGTTTATTACTTACCGGGAGTTTTGATAAACTTATATCTGTAAATGTGAACGACAGGATAATGACCTTTGCAAAAGACATGGTAAGAGTTGACCTGAATAAAAGCGGCCATATGGGAATGATGGAAGAAAAGGGTAAAGCGGTGCAGGAGCTCAGGAATTTCTTCGTGAATATTAAAACATCTCTATAGCTTTGAGCAAGGTATTATCTATCTGCTGAATAATCGGATAAAAACCTTCATTATCAATGATGTTTCTGGCAATATATGCTTTAAGCTGGGTTTTAATAATGTTTTCAGAAATACGCAGATCTTTATAATCCGGTTTTACCTCATTCTTACTGGCATATTGAATAAATTCCCGGTAATAATCTGTTTTATCGAGGTAATCTGATATCTCTTTTGCTGTTTTCAGTTCTTTTAATTTGCTCCGGTTACTGTCGGTATAATCAAATGCAAACCGGTAGATCAATCCCAGGCTTCTGACTTTAATAAAATAGTCCGTTATCCCTGTAGTGTCGTATGGAATAAAAACATCAGGCATAATTCCGCCACCTCCATATACAATTTTACCACCGGGAGTAACATATTTTAAAGAGTCAAATAATTTTATACTATCTTCATTTTCAAACTCACCATGAAGAAACCTTGCGTCGATATCCTCATAATATTTATTCCTTTCCCCGTTTGCATATGGTTTTTGAATACTCCTGCCTGTGGGAGTATAATACCTGGCGATGGTTAAGCGTAAGGCAGAACCATCGTTGAACTGAACCTGTTCCTGAACAAGCCCTTTCCCGAATGAACGTCTTCCTGCAATGGTACCCCTGTCATTATCCTGAATAGCTCCTGCAAGAATTTCACTGGCTGATGCTGAAAATTCATCAATAAGAATTATGAGTTCATCATTCTTACATATACCTTTTGACGTGGAAATCACTTCATATCTTGAGCGGGCTTTCCCCTGGGTATATACAATGAGTTTGTCAGCTTCCAGAAACTGATCGGCTATCTTTGTGGCTGCATCCATTAACCCGCCGCCATTTGATCTCAGATCGAGTATTAATTTATTCATCCCTTTATTGTGAAGCTTTTCGATGCTTTTCATAAACTCATTATAGGTTGTCTGGGAGAAACTGTTAATTTTAATATACCCTGTATTTTCATTGATCATATATGCAACATCAACACTGTAAAGAGGAATATCATCTCTTTTTATTTCAAATTCAATCAGTTGCTTCTCTCCCTTTCTTAACACACTTACGCGTACCAGTGTCCCTTTTGGACCCCGCAATTTACCAACAACTGAATCGGTCGGCATCTGCACTCCCGAAACAGTAATATCATTGACCTTAATTATACGGTCACCGGGCAAAATTCCAACAATCTCTGAAGGTCCGTTAGGTATTGTATTAATGACAGCCACCGTATCATCAGTCATATTGAACTGAATGCCAATACCACTGAAATTACCTACAATAGGTTCATTATATTTTACTATGTCTTTAGCCGGAATATAAACGGAATGAGGATCAAGGTTCTCAAGGATGTAAGGTATTGTATTTTCAGTGACAACTTCAATATTCACTGTATCAACATATTCTTTTTCGATGTAATTTAAGAGTGAAGTGATTTTATATGTACGTGGAACAAGTGAAAAGCTGCTCTTTTCTCCCAATATACCGATGGATTTTCTGGCTTTCCTGCCTTCCGGCAAAATAGAATTCCCGGAATGAAGAGCAGACCCCATCCAGTATCCTGCAAGAATTCCAATTATCAGGATGGCTGAAACAATAAGGGGGATGTAAATGTCTTTCAGCTTTCTCATACTTTTAACTTACAGAAATAAAAGTTATTTCAATGCCGGCTTTCTGCAATAGTTCAACACCGTCATTCTGTCTGTAAAGGTCAGAATATACCACACGTTTAATACCCGACTGAATGATCAGCTTCGCACATTCCATACATGGAGAAGATGTGACATACAGGGTGGCTCCTTCACTTGAATTGTTTGATTTGGCAACTTTTGTAATCGCATTGGCTTCAGCATGAAGAACATATGGCTTTGTCATATTGTTTTCATCCTCGCAGATATTCTCAAACCCTTCCGGAGTCCCGTTATAACCATCGGAAATGATCATCTTCTCCTTTACAATAATTGCCCCTACCTGTCTGCGTTTACAATACGAATTTTTAGACCATATTTCAGCCATCTGGAGATATCGTTTGTCTAATTCCAATTGTTTGGCATGGGAATACATAGCGGGATAAAAATCAAATATTACAAATCACGGCATTTACAGAATTGCAAATATAGCGTTTTTGTTACAGAGATGCGAACTGTTAACAGGTGATTTTAATTGTTAAATCCTTACCCTGTTGTGATTCCGCTTTGATCCTTTATTTGCTGACCGGAAATTCTTTTCATACGGTCTATCAGACCTTATCATGTCTGAACGGTTCAAAACAACCGGCACATTATCGTAACTCAGATTTTTAAAGGATGATTCAATTTCTTTTGTATACCGGCTGTCCGTTTCAAAAAAAGAAAAATTACGCTCAATATCTATTTTCCCGATTTCTATATTACGAATGCGGGTTTGTGAATTTATCAGTGCGATCAGCTTCAATGCATTGATATTACGTTTTGAACCCAGATTTATATGAAACCTGGAAAATGTAACATCTTTTCTTCCTCTTTCAGGTCTGTTGTTCTTTCCTGAACGCGAGTATGATTTATCGTTATATCCGTTATCTTTTCTGTCTTTCCTGTCTCTTCCCCTGTTATTTCCTGATTCCTTTTCCACACTATTTACAACATTAAGATCCGGAGCGTTTTTATAAAATGTCAGAAACCTGTTAAACTCATTTGAGACAAACAACTTGATAAGTTCTTCCTTACTTAAATGATCAAACTTCTGATAAATCGCTGGCATATATTTTTCAATTTGTGATTCATTCACTTTAACATTTTCAATCTTGTCGATCATGCTAAGGAGTTGTGCTTCACATATTTCCTTACCGTCAGGAACTCTTTTTCGTTCCATGGATTTACCCAGCAGTTTTTCCAGTTCTCTTATTTTACTATTTTCCCGGGTATGAATTATTACTGCAGAAATACCTTCTTTATTTGCCCTGCCGGTTCTTCCGCTACGGTGAATATATACTTCAGGTTCATCAGGAAGGTTGTAATTAATAATATGACTAAGATCATTTACGTCAAGACCCCTGGCAGCCACATCAGTGGCAACAAGCAACTGAAGATATCCCGAACGGAAACGTTTCATAACGTGGTCTCTTTGTGATTGTGACAGATCTCCGTGTAGAGAATCAGCATTATAGCCATCCGCCATAAGTTTCTCCGCAACATCTTTTGTCTCCTGCCTTGTCCTGCAGAATACTATTCCATAAATATCAGGATTCATATCAACAATACGCTTCAGGGCATTATACCTGTCCCTGCTTTGCACCATGTAAACCTGATGGTGTACCTTATCTGCTCCTGTATTTCTTTTACTGGTTGAAATCTCCAGGGTATTTTTCAAAAACTTACCGGTAAGTGCAGTTATATCGGGAGACATGGTTGCAGAAAAGAGAAGTGTTTGTTTTTCATATGGAGTTTCCGCCATAATAGTATCCAGGTCATCTCTGAAACCCATACTCATCATCTCATCCGCTTCATCCAGCACTAACCATCTGATATTATTTATTTTAAGCACTTTTCTCCGGATCAGGTCCAGTGTTCTCCCTGGTGTTCCCACAACTACGTGAGCTCCGGATTTTAATCCTTTTATCTGCATTTCAATACTTGCGCCCCCGTAAACAGCCAGGGTGCGAAATTCCGGAATGTACCTTGAATAACTTTCCATGTCTTTGCAGATCTGAATACAGAGTTCACGAGTAGGACAAAGAATAAGTGATTGAATATGCTTTGATGAAATATCCGTCATTTCAATGAGCGGGAGCCCAAACGCAGCAGTCTTTCCTGTTCCGGTCTGTGCCAGCGCAATTATATCCCTGTCTGAAGAAAGAAATGCAGGTATTGTTTTAACCTGAACGGGCGTCGGTGTGCTAAACCCCATTTCTTCAACAGCCTTTATCAATTCATTTCTCAAACCCGATTCATTAAAATTTTGCATTTTGTTTTATCTTAATTTTAAAAGGGCTCTCCACAAAGTAAAAATATATTTAACCATTTTCCAGACAACCTTATTCAGTATTATTTATTATGATTGGAAGTAAACCTAGAGATAGACCAAGAGTATATTGTATTAATCGCCTTTAGATAAACAGCGCGCAAAGATAATCTTATTTTACTAATAAACAACAATATTTTTTCGTGGAATGCGAAACACGAAAGAGGACCAGAAATCAAACCTGATACCCTGTTATCTTAATTAACCTGATATCACTAAACCTGACCAAAGCCCAACCATAAAAAACTTCTTTAATTAACCACAGAAAAATATTATCTTTGCGAACCCAATAATCGCCCGGATGGCGGAATTGGTAGACGCGCTGGTCTCAAACACCAGTGGCAGCAATGCTGTGCCGGTTCGACCCCGGCTCCGGGTACAGAAATATAATATATTTCAAGAATTTTTACGAAGTTTTATCAACCTTAGAAAACCAAACACCTTTCACTTAATTTTTAAGTACTTGCAATTTCATGGATTTTATTGTAATTCTTCTCATTGCTATCGGCTTAAGTTTCGACACATTTGCCGCTTCAATTTGCATTGGACTGACTGTAAAACAGATCAGATTCCTGCAAGCCCTTAAAATTGCAACAATATTGTCTGCTTTCCAGGCAGTAATGCCTGTTATCGGATGGTTCCTGGGATCCCAGATAAAAGACCAGATCAGCCATATTGACCATTGGATTGCATTCGGACTGCTTTCATTGGTTGGATTAAAAATGATCAGGGAAAGCATACAGAGAAAAAGTGAAGGCAATCATTCAGACCCGTCCAAACTTTTTGTTATCATTGGAATAGCCGTTGCAACCAGCATCGACGCTCTTATAGCCGGGGTGAGTTTTGCATTTATTGAAATGAATATTCTGATCTCTGCCGCAACCATCGGCCTGATAACCGGTATTGCCGCCATGCTGGGAATGTTGTTCGGGAAAAAAGCCGGCCAGAAACTGGGGAAGAAAATGGAATTCCTGGGAGGAATAATTCTAATCGGGATCGGGATCAAAATACTTCTTGAGCATCTTCACTAAAACGTTTATTTATGAGCACCTCTAAAATTAATTATTCTCAAGTATCTTAAATAACTCATCCAGTTTAGGAGTGAGAATTATTTCCGTGCGTCTGTTTTTTCTTCTTGCCTCAGGAGTATTCGCCGGATCAACCGGAAGAAATTCCCCATGACCGGCAGCAGTTAACCGCCTCGGATCAATTCCGGATCCATCCAGCAAAATTCTTACTATTGATGTCGCTCTCATAACGCTCAGGTCCCAGTTATCCTTTATTGCCGCCCCTTTCATGATTGGAACATTGTCTGTATGGCCTTCGATCATAATGTTAATATCAGGATTCTGCTCGAGCACTTTTACCAGTCGTTTAAGGGCAACAACTCCCCTTGGATCAACCTCTGTACTGCCTGATTTAAACAGCAATTGTTCTTCAAGTGAAACATATACCTTCCCGTTTTTAAGCTCAACTGTCAGCCCCTGACCTTCAAATCCGTATAGTGCGTTGGCAACTATTTCACGTAATGCATTCACTGCCGAATCTTTTCGGTATAGTATTTTTTCCAGTTCTGCCAACCGTACATTACGTGCTTCCAATTCTGCACTTAACCGGTTAAGATCATTCCTTTCCGAACTCACAGCAAGCTCCAGTTCCCTTAATCTTGCCTCCTTCTTTTGCAGATCTTCCTGCGTCGACTGCAACTCATTTAACAAGCGCCTGGTTTCACGTGCACTTCCCTGCAATAAAGCATCATTGGCCGACTGCAGATCTTCATATCTTTTATTTAATTGCACCAGATCATTCTTAAGCTTATTTATTTCTTCATAACGCCTGACACTATCAGCGACAAACCTGATCTTCTCTTTTTCAACCACCTCACGATGTGCCTTCATCTCAGTATTTTCCACTGTAAGACGTTCATTTTCTGCCATAAGCTGATTTCTCTCCTTATCGAGTGATATGCTTTTGTCGTTTACCTCCCTGAATTGCTGTGTAGGGACACAAGATGTCAATCCGAGAATAAATACCGCCAGATATGTTATACAATTCCTCATATCGAATAATTTTTAAGTATTAACACGAAAATTAATGATATATTGTGAAATTCACACATCAAAATATTAACATTGAATAAAGGCTCCCCATTATAACACAGGTCAATTATAGAATTGCGCCCTTATGCATTTCGTACAGGGGCTGTCTCATAAATGTTTTTAACCACTAAGGACTCAGCGCCTCCGCAGAGCAGCTTCAGCGCTCGCGGAAAGTAAACACAAAGGACACAAGTGTATATCTCTGATATGCAACACTTTGCGTTCTTTGTGTTATCCTTTGTGCCATTTGTGGTTGAACATATTTTGACTTATGAGACAGCCCCTCTACATAAAAAATCTCCACTCCACATTCCTCCAATAGTCCCCCGCATAATCAATTCCGATTCGTGTGGCGCAATGAATTTCAGGAGCACGTATTCCTTTCTCCAACCATATCCTTTCTGAATTCACAACTGATTCCCCATTAAAACTACTATCAATTTTCAATGCCCGGCTTACTTTTCCCGGCCCGCTTATATGCTGAACACCTCTTATCAATACCGCCTGGGGATCATTAATATCTCCGGTAACAATATTCATCATCCAGTACATTCCATAAATTAAATATATATACAATTCCCCCCCGGCATGATACATAACTTCAGTACGCTTTGTTCTTCCTTTGCTGGCATGACAGGCTAAATCTTCCTCTCCACGATAAGCTTCCACTTCTGTAATAATCCAGTCCGAGCGTATTCCGTTTATTATCCTCACCAGTTTTTTCCCTATCAGCCCGGGAGCAACTTCTAAAACGTCGCGCTGAAAAAAAGTGCTATTAAGCTTATTATTAATCATCTATAACAGTTAACTATCTTTCCGCTCTTCAATTCCAAAAATTAATAATGAATAAAAAAATGCAAATAATGATACGCCGGTCTGTGTCTCTAAAGTATCATCAGAAAGCATGGAAAGGAACATAATGAATAAAAAGATACGAATCATAAAATTCTTCCATCTTTTCCTGATAAAAACCGGCAACAGAATAGCTGACAAAAAAAACATCAATCCTGCAATTCCAAACGTCACTAAAATTGTAAGATACTGATTATGGGGATATTTTCTCAGTTTCTCCGGCATTAAAGGGTAATTTTTCCTGTAATAATTGTTTAGTTCAATTTTAATATCACCCGTACCTGTTCCAAATACAGGATTCGCGAGGAAAATTGAAAAGGCAGCTTTTCCGTACAATAACCGCTGTGATACGGAATGATCCCCCGGTTCTTTTCCCTTTTTAAACCGGTCAATCTCCCATATTATTTCATAAATTCTAGGGTATAAACTAAAGCGGCTCTTAAATAGATAATTCGTTAATCCGTTTTCAATAGCAGCAATATCTTCTGAGGTTAACTGATTCAGCCCTGCCTTATCTTTTCTCAATCCTTTTGAGCTTAAATAACGTATCAAAGTGTATTTTATATCCTGTCCGCGTTTATCTCTCCCATCATAATCCAATGCGCTCATTTTATTCCAGTTTTCCCGAAGTTCTTCTTCCGATAAATATATCCATACAAAATTCCCGTTTTCTGCCTCAACAGAAATGGTATCATGATAATAAATACTTCCTGAAACAGAATATTTTTCCAGAGATGAAAAATCAATTGTTTCCCTGTAATAAAAGCGTCCGACTGATCTCGAAATGTACGACATTAAAATCAGGGGGCCGGTGATCAGTAAGACACGAATTATGAATCTGGGAGCAACATTCTCAATTTTACCGGCATAATACCAGATTACAACAAGGAAGCAGATTCCAAAGATAACCAGTCCGGTAAATGATTTGAGAATAAAAAGAAAAGCTATTAAACATAAACACATAACTGAATAACTAAACTTCCACGGAGTAGATGAAAATTCCCTTTTTTCTTCGTTTACAATAAAATGCATTAAAATAAAAACGGAAAATACCACCATTAAAGAAAGCCTGATATGTGATATGAATATGGATATTTGTCTTATATCGGAAAATTCGTATCGGACAATATTAAAAAATATGGCGGAAGAAAAAAGTGCACTGATAAAGGCTCCGCCGACAAAGGCAAGAACAATGATTTTCAACTCTTTATATGTAAAAGGGTTGGAAGTGCCGATAATTACAGGAAGTAATAAAAGCGGTAATTTAATCTTCAGGCAATGTAAAGCATATTCAAAATCAGAAGTTATGATTAGTCCGGCAATGTAAAGCAAGTACAAGGATGAAAAGATAAGGACAGATCTGTTGTGCTTTAAAATCTTCAATTTCCTTTTGAAATTTCCTTCCGTTATCCAGTTGAGAGTAAGCAGTATCTCGATAAAACTTACTGAAAATATGGAGAGGGGAAGACTGGCTGCCAGCAATAAAATAAGGATAAAGTAAATCTGCCGGTTTATCTTTTTAAAATCAAATTTCTCCACCATTACCCTGAATTTGCAAATTACCGGTTAAATTAATGATTTTTTCAAATAAGTTGGATCAAAAATGTATATTGTACGCCTTACTACTTTTTCATACCCTGAATTACATTTATTTTTTGCCATAAATTGTTGGATATAAAAAATAATTGTACTTTTGCAATCCACAATTTTCAGGAGATAATTTAGACAAATAATTGATTTAATTAAAAATATAATAAATTGGACACACTGAGTTATAAGACGGTTTCGGCAAATAAATCCACTGTCAGAAAGAATTGGTTGCTGGTTGATGCTAATGATGAGATCCTGGGACGGCTTGCTTCAAAAGTGGCATTTATGCTCAGGGGAAAGCACAAACCCGATTTCACTCCCCATGTTGACTGTGGTGATAATGTAATTGTAATTAATGCTGAGAAAGTCAGGCTTACCGGAAATAAAATGACTGACAAGCAGTATGTGCGTCACACAGGTTATCCCGGCGGGCAAAGGTTTACAAATCCCAAAGCCTTACTTGAAAAGAACCCTTCAGCAATCATTGAGAAAGCAGTGAAAGGCATGCTTCCTAAAAGCCGTTTGGGCAGTGCCATATTTAAGAACCTTTATGTGTATGCAGGGAGTGTACATCCTCATGAAGCACAGAATCCTTCAACAGTAAACTTAAACGATATTATTAAATAATATATGGAAATAACAAATACGATAGGACGCAGAAAATCAGCTGTTGCGCGTGTTTATATAAGCGAAGGCAAGGGGCAGATCATTGTAAATGACAAGGATTACAAGTCATATTTTCCAGGAGAACATTTACACTATGTAATAGAGCAGCCTCTGCATACCTTGCAGATAAGAGATAAATATGACATTAAGGTAAACCTTACCGGAGGTGGAATAAAAGGACAGGCTGAAGCACTAAGGCTTGCTATCGCAAGAGCACTTGTTAAAATTGACCCTGAAAATAAAGTCACCTTAAAATCTCAGGGATTTCTCACAAGGGATCCCCGTGAGGTGGAACGTAAAAAACCCGGGCAGCCAAAAGCAAGGAAAAGATTCCAGTTCAGTAAACGCTAATACGAAATTTTGTTTAGTATCTAAATTGAAGGGACTTCCCACGAAATTTCAACTCCGGAACTACCCTTCAATTGCAATAACGAATGTAAACAAATCTTTAAATATATGCCTAAACCAACATTTGACGAATTACTTGATGCAGGTGTACACTTTGGTCACCTTAAACGCAAGTGGAACCCTAACATGGCTCCTTACATCTTTATGGAAAAAAATGGTATTCACATCATTGATCTTCATAAAACCATTGAAAAGCTTGAAGAAGCGGCAGCAGCAATGAAACAGATTGCAAAATCAGGAAGGAAAATACTCTTTGTTGCCACAAAAAAACAGGCAAAAGACCTCGTCTCAGAAACGGTAAGCCGGATAAATATGCCCTATGTCACAGAAAGATGGCCGGGAGGTATGCTTACCAATTTCCCGACAATAAGAAAAGCCGTGAAGAAAATGTCTTCTATTGATAAAATGGCGACGGATGGTACCTTCGACACTTTATCAAAGAGAGAGAAACTCCAGGTAACACGTCAGCGTGCAAAACTTGAGAAAAACCTCGGAAGCATCGCTGACCTCACCAGATTGCCGGCTGCTATGTTTATAGTGGATATTCTCAAGGAAAATATAGCCGTAAGGGAAGCCAACAGGCTTAATATTCCTGTTTTTGCTATTGTTGATACAAACTCAGATCCAAATCAGGTTGATTTCCCCATTCCTGCCAATGATGACGCTTCCAAATCTGTTTCATTGATACTGGAATACCTCTGTGAAGCTATCTATGAAGGATTAAATGAAAGAAAACTTGAAAAAGATAAAGAGAGTCCGGGAAAAGAAAAGAAAGACCAGGATGAAAAACCGGTTGTTAAAAAAGTTAAAGCGAAATCTGTTATCCTTGTGAAGGAAGAGGAAGAAGATGTCGCTACAGCAGAAGCAATCCCTGACGATATTCAGGAAGATGCAGACGAAGAATCTTTGGAAGAAGCAACATTGAAGCTTCCTGTTAATAAGGAAATTGATGATGAGGAAATTGATGGAGAGCCGGTTTTAAAGAAAGTCCTCACCAAAAAAGCTCCACCGAAAAAAGTTGCTCCTAAAGGTAAACTGGAAGAATAATTTAAAAAATATAATATTATGTCAACAATAAATGCAGCTGATGTCAGCAAATTAAGAAAAGCCACAGGTGCCGGAATGATGGATTGTAAAAAAGCTCTCTCCGAATCAGATGGTGATTTTGACAAGGCTATAGATATTATCCGTAAGAGAGGTCAGCTGGTGGCAAATAAACGTGCCGACAGAGAAGCAACAGAAGGCGTAGTGCTTGCAAAAGTTGCTGATAACAAGGGAGTTATGGTCAGCCTGAATTGTGAAACGGATTTTGTGGCAAAGAATGTTGATTTTGTTAAACTCGCAGAATCGATCCTGAACCTTGCCTTTTCCAAATATCCTGCCAATATTGAAGAATTGAAATCTCTCACCCTGGATTCCAAAACCGTTGCTGATATACTTATGGAACAAATCGGAATTATCGGAGAAAAAATAGATATCGGTTATTATGATAAAATAGAAGCTCCTGCGGTTGTTCCCTATATTCACATGGATAAGAAACTGGCCACTCTTGTTGGTTTTAACAAAAAAGTTAATGAACAGGTGGGGAAGGATGTGGCTATGCAGGTAGCAGCAATGGCTCCGGTTGCAGTCGATAGAACTGACGTTCCAAAAGATATTATTGAAAAAGAAAGGGAAATCGGAAGAGAACAGGCACGCATGGAAGGAAAACCGGAAGAAATTCTTGATAAAATAGCTGAAGGGAAACTTAATAAGTTCTTTAAGGAGTTTACTCTTCTTAACCAGGAATTTACAAAAGACAGTAAAAAAACTATCGCTCAATACCTCAAGGAATCTGATACAGAACTAAAGGTTACCGGTTTCCTCAGGTTCTCTCTTAAACAATAATAAAAATTTTCTTCCCTTTGTGACACCCTTGGTGTTCCTTTGTGGTTAAATACGTTATTAACTTAACCACAAAGGACCACAAAGGATTAATTGCTTTCACCTCCTTAATATTCCCCATTTTTTCCTATCTTCGGGTTTTAAGATAACTAACTTATGACCGCATATAACCGTATACTCCTTAAATTAAGCGGGGAAGCCCTGATGGGAGAACAGAAATATGGAATTGAGCCCCAAAGATTGGCAGATTATGCCGATGATATTAAAGTGGCAATATCAACAGGTGTGCAGATTGCCATAGTGATAGGAGGAGGAAATATTTTCAGGGGGTTAAAAGGAACAGGACAAGGTTTCGACAGGGTCAGAGGGGACTATATGGGAATGCTCGCAACTGTTATCAATGGCCTTGCATTACAATCTGCCCTGGAATCAGCTGGTATTACTTCCAGAGTTTTTACCTCTGTACGAATGGAACCATTTGCTGATTATTATAACAGAGACAAGGTAGTTAAGGCATTAATTAATAATGAAGTAGCAATTCTTACAGGAGGAACGGGCAATCCTTATTTTACAACCGACACCGCCTCTGCTTTGAGAGCAGTAGAAATAAAAGCTGATGTGATGATCAAAGGAACAAGGGTCAACGGGGTTTTTGATGCTGATCCTGAAAAAAACCCGGCTGCCGGATTTTTTCATGAACTTACATTTGATGAGGCTATCTCCAGACAGCTAAATGTTATGGATATCACAGCATTCACAATGTGCAGGGAAAACAACATGCCGGTTATTGTTTTCAACATGAACATAAAAGATAATCTCCAAAAGCTTATTTCAGGAGAAAAAATTGGAACTTTAATTAAAAATTAAATATATTTAGCCCCTTATTACCAGATAAAAATATTAAACCTATCCTTATGAACGAAGATGTGCAACTGGTTCTGGAAATAGCAGAGGATAAGATGAATAAAGCCGTCGCTCATCTCGAGCTGGAATTTAGCCGTATTCGTGCCGGAAAAGCAAATCCTCACCTGCTCGATGGAATTCTGGTTGAATATTATGGTGCTATGACACCGCTAAGCCAGGTTTCAAATATCTCTACACCTGATCCTAAAACTATTGCTATTCAACCCTGGGAGAAAAACATGATTGCACCTATCGAGAAAGCAATTATGGCCTCCAACATTGGGATCACTCCTGTTAATAATGGCGAAATAATCCGCATCATCATCCCTGCACTTACAGAGGAAAGAAGAAGAGATCTTGTAAAACAGGTAAAACAGGAAGGTGAAATCGCAAAAGTAAGTATCAGAAATGCAAGGCGTGATGCAAATGATGAACTAAAACAACTTCAAAAAGATGGACTTCCTGAAGATGAAACGAAGAAAGCTGAGTTGGAAGTGCAGAAAATAACAGACGATTATTCAGGTAAGGTGGATGAGGTTATTTCTTTAAAGGAAAAAGAAGTAATGACAGTCTGAGTGTTTTATTTTCTGCCTACCGGAATATTCAATTTTTGTAAAATTTTGCTACCTACCATTTCTTTTACAACATTAACAATGCTATTCGTATCGAACCCACAGAACCGAAACAGTTCTTCACGGGTTCCATGTTCAATAAATTCATCAGGAATACCCAGACGTCTGACCGTCGCATTATAATTATTATCATGTAAAAATTCCAGTACTGCACTGCCAAACCCTCCCATAAGTACTCCATCTTCCACTGTGATTATCAGATCAAAATGTTTCACTACCTGGTGTAAAACATCTTCATCCAATGGTTTTACAAACCTCATATCATAATGAGCAACAGATATTCCTGTATTTTCCAGTTTCCTGATAGCTTCAGAAACCAATATTCCGGCATAGCCGACGGTAAGAATGGCTATATCCTTCCCATGGCAAAGTTGCCTGGCTTTACCAACAGGTATTTCACTGAATTTTTGTTTCCAGTTTAGTGTTATACCACGACCTCTTGGATAACGGATACTAATGGGTCCATAGTCTTTTAACTGGGCAGTGAACATCATATTACGAAGTTCAAGTTCATCCATAGGTGCTGCCACAATCATATGAGGTATTAATCTCATATAGGCAAGGTCGAACACTCCATGATGGGTAGGCCCATCATCTCCAACAAGCCCGCCCCGATCAAGACAAAATATAACATTCAGATTCTGAATGGCCACATCGTGTATTATCTGATCATAAGACCTTTGCAGAAAACTTGAATATATATTACAATAAGGCTTCAATCCCTGAGATGCCAGACCGGCAGCAAAAGTAACAGCATGTTGCTCAGCTATACCCACATCATAAGTTCTTTCAGGAAGTTTATCCATCATTATTTTAAGGGAACAGCCCGTTGGCATGGCTGGTGTTATTCCAATGATCCTTTCATTTTTACAGGCAAGTTCAAGAAGTGTTTCCCCAAAAACATCCTGAAAACGCATTGGCAAGGCTGTATCTGTTTTTTCTGAAAAAATTTCTCCCGTGTATTTGTTGAATTTACCGGGTGAATGATATGCTGTCTGATTTAGTTCTGCCTGTTTGAATCCCTTACCTTTAACCGTTATACAGTGTAATAATTTGGGTCCGGGAATATCACTCAGATCTTTCAATAATTTCACCAGGTGTGTTATATCATGCCCGTCAACCGGCCCGAAATATCTGAAATTCAAAGCCTCAAACAGATTGCTGTGTTTTAACAGGAGGGATTTGAATGCATTTTCAATGGTTTGCACTGACGCCCTGGCATCGGGTGCTAACCTGTTGAAATGCCCCAGTAAGTTCCAGATTTCATTTTTAACTTTATTATAGGTTTTTGAAGTGGTAATATCCAGCAGATAATCCTTCATTGCCCCGACATTAGGATCAATGGCCATATTATTATCATTGAGGATGACCAGGAGATTGGTCTTTTCAATCCCTGCATTGTTTAATCCTTCATACGCCAATCCTCCGGTTAGGGATCCGTCACCTATTACTGCTACAACCTGTCGTTTTTCACCAAGATGCTGAAGCGCAAGGTCAATACCCAAAGCAGCAGAAATAGATGTGGAAGCATGACCTGTACCAAAAGCATCATATTCACTCTCACTGATTTTTGGGAAACCACTTATCCCTCCCCATTTTCTGTTTGTAGGAAAAACATCCCTCCTGCCAGTGAGTATTTTATGTGCATATGCCTGATGCCCGACATCCCATACTATTTTGTCATGCGGTGTATTAAAAACATAATGCAATGCTACAGTCAGTTCAACTACACCAAGGCTTGCACCAAAATGGCCCGGATTTGAAGAAACCTCATCGATAATAAACTTTCTTAATTCCCCGCTTAATAATAATAAATCCTCAACCTTAAGCTTTTTGAGGTCAGCAGGACTATTTATGTTTGTAAGAAGTGGAAAGTTTGATTCCTGATTCATACTTTTACCCGCAATAAAAATACTGCACAAAGATAATTAATTCTTTATCACCCTTAAAGTTATTTGCAACTATCGTATTGAAAAAAACTTACAGATTTTTTGTTAATACTATAATTAATTACTTTTTCCTGAATCAATTTTATTTATTCCGCCTCAATAAAATAATTTCCTAAGAATTGTTTCTATTGTTAGGCGGATTAACGTTGCGTCATTTTTCCAGGGGTAATTACCCCTGGCTATTTTATTGAAACCCCGGGATTATTCATTTGCACTCATTTACTCAATTTCTCAACCAGGACGCACAGCCGTGCGTCCCTACAACACCACCCAACCACTCAATTATATCCGATCCCGTAATCCCATGATCCCTTACTAACCTGATCCCCCACTTGATCCCGTGATCCCTTCATCTCCTTTATCCCGTAATCCCATCCGCATAGCATGCATGCTATAAGGCTACGTAACCACGTATCCACGTAACCACTCAACCACTTATCCACTTATCCACGTATCCACTTATCCACTCAACCACACCAAAACCTTTTCCCCTCCGCTATATGAAAACCAAAGTTTTTAATTTATTTTTGTGCCTTCTGAATTTTCATAAACTGATAATATTTATCCATGAACCAGGAAGAAATTTTTAAAAAACTCATCGCACATTGTAAAGAATATGGTTTTGTTTTTCAATCCAGTGAAATCTATGACGGACTGTCGGCTGTGTATGACTATGGTCAATACGGGGTTGAATTAAAAAATAATATTAAAAAATACTGGTGGGATTCCATGACATTGTTGCATGAAAATATCGTTGGGATCGACTCTGCAATATTTATGCACCCCACTGTCTGGAAAGCATCAGGACATGTTGATGCTTTTAATGACCCTCTTATTGACAATAAGGATTCAAAAAAAAGATACAGGGCTGATGTGTTGATTGAAGAAGAACTTGAAAAACTTAACACTAAAGCAGAGAGAGAAGTTGAAAAAGCTTTCAAACGCTTCGGGGATAAATTCAATGAAGAATTATTCCGTCAGACAAATCCCAGGATCATTGAAATTACTGAAAAAATTAATCTTCTTCATTCCCGCTATATTAATGCGTTAAATGACAATAATCTGAAAGAATTAAAGCAGATCATTCTGGATTTTGAAATTGTTTGTCCGGTGTCAGGGACCAGAAACTGGACTGATGTAAGACAATTTAACCTGATGTTTTCCACTGAGATGGGATCCACCTCAGATGGGGCATTTAAAGTATATCTGCGTCCTGAAACAGCACAGGGTATTTTTGTAAACTATTTAAATGTTCAGAAATCCGGAAGGATGAAGATCCCATTTGGGATTGCTCAGATCGGGAAGGCATTCCGCAATGAAATTGTTGCCCGTCAGTTTATTTTCAGAATGCGGGAATTCGAACAGATGGAAATGCAATACTTCGTGAAACCGGGGGAGGAACTGGAATGGTTCCGCATATGGAAGGAAACCAGAATGAAATGGCACAAAGCGCTGGGTTTTGGTGAAGACTGTTATCGTTTTCATGATCACGATAAGCCTGCCCACTATGCAAATGCAGCAACCGATATAGAATACCGTTTCCCGTTTGGATTTAAGGAAGTAGAGGGTATCCATTCACGAACAGATTACGATCTTGGAAGCCATGAAAAATACTCCGGGAAGAAACTTCGTTACTATGACCCTGAAACCGGGGAATCATATATTCCTTATGTCATTGAAACTTCAATTGGTCTTGACAGAATGTTCCTCCAGATCATTTCTGCTTCCTATTGTGAGGAAGACCTTTCTAAGGAGGAAGGAATAAAAGACATGAGAGTGGTAATGAAAATTCCTCCCGCATTGGCTCCTGTGCAAATTGCAGTACTCCCGCTGGTTAAAAAAGACGGCCTGCCTGAAATTGCCAGAGAAATAATCGATAAACTCAAATTTGAGTTTTATTGTCAGTATGATGAAAAAGATTCTATCGGGAGAAGATACAGAAGACAGGATGCCATAGGCACCCCTTTTTGTATTACTATTGATCACCAGACATTAAAAGACAAAACGGTTACCATAAGATACAGGGACAGCATGCTACAGGAACGCATTCTTATTGATAATCTGAATAACATTGTTGCGGATAAGTTGAGTTTTAGAAAACTGTATGAAAAATTAATCTAAGGGCATTTCTAAAAACATAAAATATATGAAAAAAATCCTGCAATTAATAATTCCTGATCTGCTGGCTATTATTGCTTTTGTGATAATATCCTGCGTTTATTTCAGTCCTGTCATCGAAGGTAAAGTATTGCCGCAGAGCGACATGATCCAGGTGCGCGGTATGATAAAAGAGATCAACGATTACCACGAAGCAACAGGTAAGCATTCCTTATGGACTAATTCAATGTTTGGAGGTATGCCTACATACCAGATAAAGGGTCTTGACGTGTTTAATTTATTTGCTAAACTTCAGTGGGTTGGACGTTTATTCCTGCCATATTTTACTATAGGTGTGCTGTTTGTTTATCTTGCCGGCTTTTATTTTCTTCTCCGTATATTACATATCAGGCATCTGTTATCATTTGCAGGAGCAATTGCCTTTGCATTCATATCATATAACCTGATCATTATTTATGCAGGTCATATTTCCAAAGCTTATGCTATAGGATATATAGCTCCTGCAATAGCAGGAATTATCCTTCTTTACAGAGGAAAATTCATATCGGGGGGAATAATATCACTGGTAAGTATCGGAATTCAGATTTCCTGTAATCATTATCAGATAACCTACTACATGTTTCTCACCATTGGATTATTTATCCTTTTTAAAGCCATAGAATCATTTAAACAAAAACAACTCAGAAATTTTTTTATTGCCTCATTCATTTTTGCATGCTCCGTTATTATATCTCTTTTTCCTAACATTGCTATATTCTGGATGACTTATGAATACGGAAAATTTACTACAAGAAGTCCATCAGAATTAACTGATAATAAAACGGACAAAACAACAGGACTGGATAAAAGTTATATTTTAAATGACTACAGTTATGGCATAGCTGAAACCATGAATCTTCTGATACCCAATTTCATGGGCGGGCCATCCGCTTCTCCTCTTCCTTCCGGGGGAGAAGTATCCAGCCTATTAAAAAGAAGCGGATATCCGGAACATGAAATACAAAATATTATCTCACGAATGCCCACATATCACGGCCCCCAACGATTTACAGTAGGCCCTGTTTACATTGGTGCAGTTAGCATATTTTTATTCGTCATGGCCCTTTTTCTGCTGAAAGGGACTATAAAGTACTGGCTCGTAACTGCCTTTACTTTTTCAATAATGCTGGCATGGGGTAAACATTTTCTTTTATTATCAGAATTTTTCATAAATTATGTTCCGGCATACGACAAATTCAGAACAGTATCAATGATCCTGGTCATTACCAGTTTTGTCATTCCTTTTGGCGCCATTCTGGGCCTGAAAAAAATCCTTAATCCCGAATATCCTTTAAGGAATGCTTTTAAATCCCTGAAATATGGATATTTTATTACAGGAGGGATCTGCCTTTTCTTCGGGTTAATAGGATATAATATGTTGAATTATTCATCTTCCGGAGATATTAATATGCCGGCTCAGATATTGGATGCACTGAAAGCCGACAGGGCTTCCTTACTCCGTGCAGATGCTTTCAGATCACTGGGTCTGATTACAGCAGGTGCTGTACTTATTTATTCTGTCCTGAAAAAGAAGCTGTCTGAAAAATATTTTCTCATTGCCATATCAGTACTGTTTTTTATCGATCTCTGGCCTGTCGGAAAAAGATATCTTAATAACTCCCATTTTGTAAGTAAAAAAGCTGACAGGGAAATAATATCTCCCTCAGCTGCCGACCTTCAGATACTTCAGGATACCACATATTACAGGGTGCTGAACTTAAGTCTCGATCCTTTTAATGACGCGTCCACTTCATACTTCCATAAATCAATAGGCGGATATCATGGGGCAAAATTAAGAAGGTATCAGGAGATTATTGAAAAACATATATCCCGATCCAATTTGGCAGTAATTAATATGTTGAATACTAAATATATAATTCAACCTTCAGATGACCGAAAGTCGAGAACCGTGATTAATAATCCGGATGCATTAGGAAATGCATGGTTTGTTGACAGCTTATTATGGGTTAATTCAGCAGATGAAGAAATCGAAGGATTAAACCATATCAACCCCATGATAACTGCAATAATTAACAAAAAGTCCGGCAACAATATAAATGAAAGTATTATATTTCCCCCTGATTCTGCCGATCATATCACACTTTTGTCCTATGCTCCTGATGAACTGATCTATATGGCAAGTACCGGAGGTAACCGGTTTGCTGTTTTTTCTGAAATATATTACCCCAAAGGCTGGAAAGCGTTCATTAACGATATACCTGCAGAACATGTGCAGGTTAATTATATTTTACGGGGAATGGTTATTCCTGAAGGAAATCATGTCATAAGATTTATATTCCAGCCTGATTCATTTTTTATAACAAAGAAAATCGCCGGAATATCTTCCGTTCTTATTTTACTTCTTATTTTTGGGGGTGTTTATCAGGAGATAAAATCCCGATATAAAACTGTCGACAATGATTTAAATGCGGATTAGAATATAATGATCTCAGAATCGGCTGTGTTTTAAAAAATAAATAACAAACCTTCCGGCAATAATAAAGTGTTGAAAAAAAGCAGGGAAAAACCCAAATTCTTTGATCATTATAATAAACCTCTCCTTTAATGCACGGATAATGTTGGATTTGTTCATGCCTCCATCCATAAAACGAGAGATAACAGTACCCGTATTAACAATACCCTCGGCACTCTTTAAACTCTGCAAAACCCATAAATAATCAGATGCTATCCTGTATCTTGTATCAAAAAAAGGAGTAATACTTCTTCTTACAATAACAGACTGATGGCAAACCACCATCCCGTTTTTCATCTCTCTCCATGTAAGCTTTTCCGGAGCCTTAAGCCTTCGCAGGCCAATCTCCTTTCCCTGCTGATCAACTATCATTGTTTCACCATAATATATATCTGCCTCTGTTGCCGATGATGTGAAAATTAAGCTTAATACTTCATCATTATAAAGCATGTCGCCGGCATTCAAAAACATAACATATTCTCCGGTTGCCATTTTTAAGCCTTTATTCATCGCATAGTACAATCCTTCATCTATTTCGCTTATCCATTTACTGACCAAAGATTCATATTTCTTAATAATATCAATTGTGCCATCTGATGACCCTGCATCAATAATAATAAATTCAATGTTTTTATATTTTTGATCCTGTACACTGCGGATAGTGCTCTCAAGATATTTAACAGCATTGAAAACTACTGTGATTATTGTGATTTTGGGATATGTCATATTATTGTATGAATTGATAAAACATATTCTCCTTTGTGTACCCGTTTGAACATAGCAGTAAGATGGTTCAATGAGAAACAATATGCATAAACCCTCCTTGTTTACCGATGGACAGGCATCAGAAAATTAAGCCTGGAAAATACTCCTAAGAATAGTCTTATAAACATTATCAACTGAACAAGATCAAAAATAATCAAAATTTATTACTTAAATCTAATCTAAATATTATAAATTTGATTTTATGCAATTGCTAAATTATCTGTTTCAGTACTATCAAAGGTAATATTAATTATTTACATATTCTTTTTAATATCCAATACAATGAAAGCAAAAATTATTGCCCTTTTTCTATTCATACTTGTATTTCCCAGTTTATATTCTCAAATTACATTAGTTCTTCAGAATGATTCCACATCTGGTATGGATACAGATATTAATTACTATTACCCGGATAAGAACTGGGGAGATCTTCATCGATTCCGAACCGAAGCCTGGACTTATTTTGGTGATCTTTCCATCATGAGATGCTTATTATATTTTGATTTAAGTTCCATCCCGATAAATTCACATATTGCTTCAGCAGTACTGTCATTATATCACGATAATGATTTGGAACATTCAACATTATCAGGTTCAAATGCGTGCTGGCTTCAAAGAGTTACCTCCCCCTGGGATGAATATTCAGCCTCGTGGAACAGTCAACCTTCAACCACAACTGTAAATCAAGTGGCTATTGAAGCATCTGAAACAACAGATCAGGATTATCCTCATATTGATGTTACAAATTTAATTCAAGATATGGTAGATATTCCAGATAGCAGTTATGGTTTCCTCTTAAAATTGCAAACTGAAGAAATATACAGAAGATTATCCTTTGCTTCAAGAGAAAATATTGATCCTGCTAAACGCCCTAAACTTACAATAGATTATTATGATTGTATAGCTACCTTTTATGACACAATAAGAGTTACAATATCAGACACCCTGAAAATCACTGTAACTGATACTCTTATTATTAATGTCACCTTAACGGATATCGATCTTAATGACGTTTATAGTAAAATTAAAATATATCCAAACCCAACCCATGATATAGTTTTTATAGATGTAAGTGATCATGCCAACTTAACTAACTATAAAATAAAAATTATTAACACCTTATCAGAAACAATCTTTATCTCTGCCATTGATCAACAAATTTTTGAAATAAGCATTAATCAATTTGGAGCAAAGGGCTTATATTTTATTCAATTATTTGATGAAAGTGACAATATTCTGGATATTCGAAAGATAATATTACAATGATATAATCGACGGATTATATTCTTTCACAATATACTATATAATATTGAGGTACTATAAGCCTTAATATGGGTCGAATTCCTAACTTTCTTAATGGTGTAGTCCATTTCTCCGAATCAATAATTTTCCAACCGGTTTTTTTTAATAAAAAATCGAACTGCCGGCTTTCAAATTCATGAAAATGCTTGTCACGATCATCATCCTCATTCCAGTGAGCCTTAACAAAAAACATATTTAAGGGTACCGAAGCAATTAATTTGTCTGCCTTGATTTCTTTTAAGATATTATATGGAGCAAGAAGGTGCTCAAACACTTCAAATGATGTTACAACCTCGATAGTCTTATCATGCACGGATTGAAAATCCTTATCAAGATCTTCTCCCTGAGTGTTTTTTACATCAAAACCTTCAGAGATCAAAATCTCAGATAAAGGATTTTTAACACCTAAATCAAGTATTCTGGCCGGAGGGGATATATGCTTATTTACAAAATCCAGGGTTTTCATATATCGCCATCTAAGTAATCCCTGTTGCTTATTCATGCTTTACTTATTTTTAACCGGACATTCCTTTAACGATCGCGTCTATTACTCTTTGAGCTGTTCTGCCATCCCATTTCTCAGGAACTTTACCTGATTTCCATTTCCCATTTAAAGCTGCATCAACATACTCCAGCATTTTATCAGTATCAGATCCTGCAATAACATTTGTTCCCATGCTCACCGTAATAGGTCTTTCAGTATTCTCGCGCAATGTTATACAAGGTATTTTCATTACAGTGGTTTCTTCCTGTATCCCCCCTGAATCGGTTATTACCAGACGAGAGCAACTTGTCAGCTTTTGAAAATCAAGATACCCAAGAGTATTTTCAATTATGAAGTTATGCATAGTTCTAATTTTCCTGTCTAGTCCAAACGCATCTATGTTTTTCATAGTTCTGGGATGAACGGGAAATATAACAGGAATTTTTTTCTGAATAATATTAAATGCATCAAAATATCTTTCAAGTTGTTCTTTTTGATCTACATTTGAAGGTCTGTGCATTGTCAGTAATATATATTCCTTTTCTTTCAGTCCATGTTTTTCCAGTATCTTACTTTTAGCTGACAGCGGCAAAAAATGATATAGTGTATCAATCATAATGTTCCCTACACATACTATTTTCTCAGGAGATATTCCTTCTCTTAACAGATTCCGGCTTGCATCTTCTGATGGTGTAAGAAGCATATCGGCCAGCACATCTGTTACCAGGCGATTGATCTCTTCAGGCATAGAACGGTCATTGCTTCTTAATCCGGCTTCAAGATGAACCAGTTTAATTCCTGATTTTGCAGCTACCAGGCTACATGCCATAGTTGAATTTACATCTCCCACAACGAGAATTATATCAGGTTTTTCTTTATTGCAAACATCATCGAATTTCTCCATGATTTTTGCTACCTGTTTTGCCTGAGAATCTGAGCCAATACCAAGATTAATATCAGGGTACGGTATATTCAATTCTCTAAAAAACTGCTCAGACATATTCTCATCATAATGCTGCCCGGTATGTAATAAAACAGGTTCAATATCCGCATGAGCATACATAGCTGCCATAACAGGCGCAATCTTCATAAAATTAGGTCTTGCCCCGACGATATTTAAAATTTTCATTCTCTTGTTGTTAACTCAGTATATGCAGGTTTTATGTTCAATGAAAGTTATTGACCCAGAACGTACTTAAAAGCAGACACATAACAATCTGCTACCGTCCTGAGATTTATTTCTTCTTTAATAATATGCACAGAATTTTTACTAAAAATACCTATTTTTTCAGGATGAGTAAAAAGATAGTCTAATTGTTCAAAAAGACTTTGTTCATCTCCATCTTTAAAATACAGACCATTATAGTTGTGCCGCACCAGTTTCTTCTCAGTGCCATCTGCAACACTGCAAATTACGGGTTTTCCAAAGCCCATAGCCTCATTTATGGATAAACCCCCGTAACCAGCCAATACATATACAGTTGATACCATAAAATATTTACCCAGGCTATCATAATCATATAATGCACCCGTCCATATGAGTGAATCTTCAATTTGCATTTCCCGGGCAAGTTGACGAAGATTATTCTCTTCAGGGCCATCTCCAACAATTACCAGTTCTGTGTCAGGGAACTTATTTTTCAGTTTTGCTGCCACCCTGATAAGCATGTCTACTCTTTTCCATTTTACAAGTCTTCCCACATGCAACATCCGGAAACGATTTTCAGGTAAAACAGGAGGACTCTTTAATAACCTTTCTTTTGCTTCAAATAAAGCATCTGTATCAGGGGTATTATCGCAAATAAAAATATTTTCCCTGGCAACACCATAGGTGGGTATAATGTCAACTGCAATATCACAATAATTGACAGTAGCATCACAATGAGAATAATAAAATTTCCTGATCCTGCGCATAGCCCAAATGTTAACCAGTGAGGGCCTCTGAATTGTGTGATTTTCATCAAATATGTAATTGTCCCTGTAAAATTTCCATTCTTCGCGATAAGGAGGAACCTGAAATGGAATTTCACGAATAATGATCTTTATGTTGTTTTGTTTCAACAGGAATAAAAATGCCGGCTTAAAAAATAACGATAACATATATGGCCAAACCATAACAATAATATCAGGCTTTATTTCCTTAATAACAGAATTTATTTTCTTAAAGAAATACTTTTGATATATAGTTTTATACTCTTTTAATTCTATTAGATTGAAATATATTCCCTCTTTGGTCATTTTTACGTTTTGTCCTACAGTTTTGCTTTTTCCTGAAGGAATAACAACATTTACATCTACTCCTTTTTTGCTGATAGCATTCAATAATGCAGGAAGATAATGTGGCATTCCGCCGAATAAGAATAGTACTTTCATTTATGTAATTCAATAATCAATTCGTGCAAAAATAGCGTTTTTATTTTCCAGGGATATTTACATTGGTTCAATTAATATCATTAAAGGGAAATTCTGATGGTCTTTGCAGGGTTCATTAATAATTGACCGGCATAAATATCTGATTCAGTAATAATATCAAGTGAGTATGTATCTAAAAATAATCAGTTTTAAAAACTTGATTTAAAATCCGGTTTATGTCAGCAGACAAGCGTAAAATTACAGTTAAAAACACATAAATTACTCCCGTCACAAAGCACTTTATAATTATGTCTATCAAATAATTAGTTGATACAGGAATAAAATATCCTCCCAGGAAGGAAGCCAAACCTGCGAGGATCAGTAAGAAAATTCTGTAATTAAAAGGATCCAGCTGAAATTTTACTCTTAAATATATATATCTCAATAATGATATTAACCCGTAAGATACCATTATAGCAATAGCTGTACCTGTTATTCCTGCCACAGGTATTAAAATTAATATGAAAACCACCATTAAGATAAGAAAGAGAAGGATAAAAAAGGTATTAATACGATAATACCCGGATGTCTGCAGAATAGTGCTGCTGATCCCGGTAGCCATTTCGATCACATTTTTAATACCAATAAAAAATATAACCCATTTACCCGATTCGTATTCTTTGGGTATTATCATAAATATATTATCAATATTAACCCAAAGCAAAATAAACAGCAACACGGCAACCCAGGTCTGTATATTTGTACTTTTTTTATAAATCCGGCTGATTATTTTCAAATCGTTATTTTTCCAGGCATCTGCAATAATGGTAGTAGAAATTTTTAATAAAGGTCGTGATGGAATTAGAATTATAGTAGCGAAGAAGAACGTTGTTGCATAGATCCCGGTGAGTGAAATCCCAAGATAATGATTTACCATTATGCTGTCAAGCTGCAAGACGGCGATGGCGCCAAATCCTGTTAAGATTCCATGAAAGCAGAGATTGAGAATTTCACGCCATAAAACAGGATTAAAGATATTCCCGGGTTTTTTGAATTGGAATTCTCCGTTAACTATTATTTTAAATATCAGTATCAGGGTAGGAAGAGATAGTGCTAACACATACAACAGTACAAGAGTATGAAAGCTGACTTTGTCAAAAAAATAAAAAACAACTGCAATAAGAATGAATACCCGCTGTACCAGCTCTTTCAAAACCGTGCCAATCACAGCATCATACAGGGCTTTAATATAACTGTCAAATAATCCGAAAAAAAGTGTAAAAAAGATCAGTGGAATGAGGTAATTAAAATACCTTATGAAAATAGCTGACTCTTCTAAATTATTACGGATAATCATAGGTTTCAGGATATGCAGAGTCAGAATGGAAAGCAGAAAACCTCCAAAAGATATTGTCAGTGCAACCACAATAAAACCATTATGACCCGATTCTTTATCTCTGAAATATGGAAACAGACGATTAATAACATTAGGAAAACCAAGACTGGCGAGTTGGGCGAAAAGCATTGAGAATGAAACCAGCAACTTAAGGAGACCTATTTCAGAAGCAGATAATATTCTTGGAAAAAGAATAGCTGTTGTAATAAAACCAATCCCAACACCTATGTATGAATATATTGTCCCCTTAATTGACTGTTTTTGTATAATACCCATTAGATCAAACTATAGATAAATTATAGTGACAAGTGACAAGTGACGGGTGACAAGGGCAGAGATTCACATTTTATCCATAAGTATACTGTGAATATGTAAACCGTATCTCATCCACCGGAACGCAGTGCAGCTGGACTTGTCCCCGTCACCTGTCACTTATCACTTATCCCTCTGTCACTTGTCCCTCGTCACTTATTGCGCATACCTCCCTCGATCCCGTGATCCCGTGATAGCGTGATCCCTCATCCCGTCCCCCGTCACTCGTCACTCGTCACTTCCTCCTAATACCTGTTCACCCACCTGTATCTTCTCGCATTATCCCCGATTTTCAAAGAAAGAAATACTTCATGTGAACCGGAATTATATTTGCGGATAGAAGATAAGGCATAATCATAAGCATACCCGATATATAACTGATTAGCCCTGATACCGAAAAGTGCTGATAATGATCCGTTGGTTCTGTATGATAATCCAAACCAATAATCATTTCCATAATTCAGTTTACAGGAAAGATCAGCCTGGGGCAAAATCTGTTCAGATGTTTTAATTAAAAATGAAGGTTCAATATCATACCCATTCTCAAAGAAAAACTTATACCCACCCATAATAAAATAATGCCTGTGCATTTTCAGGGCTGCCAGATCAGAAGTGCCTATTTTCAGGACAGATTCAAATAACTGATTTGCACTAAACCCAATATAATATGTATCATTAGAGAAAAATACCCCGAAATTGGCATCAGGGATTAACGCTACGGTGTTCAGATTAGCCTGTGCAACAGGATCTGTAATATCCATGTAGGTTAGTTGGGTTTCATCAATCTTATACTGGTACATCTGCCCGCCTAACCCAAATGAAAGCTGATTACGATGCATATAGATATGATATGCATAAGTAAACTGCGCTCCTGTGCGACTCACAAGCCCGTTTACATCATTAAAAAAAAAGCCTCCTAATCCAACCCTTCCTTTTGTACTGGGTTTTAAAACATTGTTTCTTACGGGCCGGTTTTTTATGTGGTATGATTGCCGCAACAATCTTGTTTGTCCGCTCAGAGAATACGTCAGGGGAGCATTTTCAAACCCTATCCATTGCTTTCTTGATGTCAGGTTAAAGGATGTATACCCATCATACCCTGCCATTGCAGGATTTATAAGGAATCCGTTATTCTTATACTGAGTAAATAAGGGGAGTTGCTGGGCATTTAAATTAAAATAATTTAACCCGGCCAAGATCATCAGAATTATATATAATAATTTTCCTTTCATTCTTCCAGTCCTGTTATACTAAATTATCTGATAATAGTTACAACTCCGACCACAGGATCTTTACCTTTTCTAAGATGAAGTATATAATGATACGAATCAATCGGCATATCCCGGCCTTTATAGGTCCCGTCCCATTTTCTTTCATAACCATTACCTGAAACAAATATCAGCTCACCCCATCTGTTAAATATTTCAACCCTGGCTTCCGGATAAATCTCAATATTCCCAATTTCCCATGTGTCATTATATCCGTCACCATTGGGGGTGAATGCGGTAGGAATGATCAGGCAGGAATTGTTGACACTGGCAAGATAGGTGGTGTCTGTAAATAAACATCTGTTATTATCTTCAATATTAACAATATAAACTCCCTCTATAAGTGCATCCAGATAATATCCCCGTGTACCGTCCTGCCATATAAGCGTAAATGGAGCAGTACCTCCTGAAATATCAGTAATCTCAATACTTCCATCATATGTATCAGGGCAGAATGGCATGGTTAATTCCTTGTTTATTTTTATCGGGTCGGGTTCATTTAGCGTCGTGAAAGTATCTATGCTGCAATCGTTGAGGTCTGCAATTCTGACTTTGTATTCTCCCTTTGGAAGTCCGGTTACCAGAGGACCTGTTTTAGAAATGTCCTCCCATATAATAGAATATGCCGGAGTACCTCCCCAGACAATTAGATTTATCTCGCCGTCTGAAGAACCATGACACTGGGGATCATCAGGATAGATCTCTGCCATAACCGGTGTGGGTTCAACAACTAATACTGAATCAACCATTCTGCAATCGTTCTCGTCAATAATATTCAACACATACATTCCTGCAGGCATATTCATTAGCAATGAATCAGTTTCAGTTCTTCCTTCCCATTCATATGCATATAGGCCATAACCCCCTGTTACAGTGGTATATATATCAGCATCAGATCTGCCAAAACAGGAAATCATCCTGCCATTATATTTCAAAGGAACTTCAAAGTCAATTTTTATCTCAGGGGGTTCGGCAACTTCAACTGTATCACTTAGTTGACAATCATTTGCATCAATGATGTCTACATAATATATGCCCATAAATACCGAATCCAGATCCTCCAGAACATCACCGGTATTCCAAAGATATGAATAACTTTCCACGCCCCCGCTCACCGTCAGATCAATTGCCCCGTTATTAAACCCAAAACAATTTACAGGCACTACAACAAATGAAGATACTAATTTTTCAGGCTGAACCAGTTCAAATGACCAGTCACCGGCACAACTATTTTCATCAATGATATTCACATGGTAAGAACCTGCCGACAGCCCTGTCTGGTCTTCTTCTGAAACATCCAACCCACTTCCATCCGGTGTTGCCCATGTAAAATTATACGGAAGAACACCCCCTGATGTATTTAGACTTATAGCTCCATCCGAACCATTGAAACAGGAAATGCCATAGCCGTTATTATCAAACAGGACCGGATTAATATTCAGGGTATCGGGCTGGGTAATTTCCATATCCCAGCTGGCCTGACAGTTTATTTCATCCGTAACCTGTAATGTGTACAATCCGGCGGGCAACAATTCCTGATTTAGCTTTGTATCTTCTGTAATTATCCCGTTTGATGTAGTCCACAAATAACTGTGATTTCCATAACCACCTGTTAAATTAAGTTCTAAAACAGAATTATTAAATCCGAAACAGGAAACATTGTACCCGTTGTAATCTGAGATAAATATTGTATCAAGGAGGAATTCATCCGGTTGCAGAAGGGTATACGAGCCGGCAGCCTGACATCCCAGGGAGTCATTAACCACAAAATTATAGGTGTCGGCAGGAAGGTTGAATATATCACGGGTGGTTTGGAAGAAAGCCGGATCATTATCCCTTGTCCATGCATAATGAATATTAGCCGGCCATTTTTCAGTATGTCCTCCGGTAATAGCAAGGTTAATAACTCCATCTTCGAAGCCGAAGCAGCTAACATCAAAGGGAGGGTTCTGCAAAGCCCCTGTTCTGGTTACAACTACAGGATCAGGTTGTGAAAGCTCAACCCAGTCAGAAAACCCATAGCATCCCAGATTATCGATAACTTCCAGTGTATAGAAACCGGCTTTCTGATTCCATATCCTGTCAACACTGGAATATAACGGATCAACAGAACCGGTGTTAAGTTCTTCCCAGAAATAAGAATAGGTTGAAACATCACCGGTTCCTCCATCCAGACTTACCTGAATAAATCCGTTACTTTCATCATGACATCTGATATTATAATCTCCGAACTGGCTAATGCTGGTAACAGTGACAGTTATTGGTGTCGGGGGATCAAGGAAATAGACCCTGTTTGTAACGCAAGCATTTGTATCTGTCAGGGTAAGTATATATTGGCCAAACCTAAGATTATCCAGATCTTTTGTGTACCATACCCCATATTCCGGTCCATTCCACTGGTATTTATAATCAGGCGTTCCTCCCTCAACAGTAAGATGAATTGAAGCATCAATAAGCCCGCAGGTTTGTTGCTCAATGGTTTCAGTAATTATCACTTTTGGTGGCTGTGTAATGGTATAAGCTGTATTATATGAACAACCTATCAGGTCATGTACATTTACTGCATATGTTGAAAATAACGTGCTTGTATCCGCCCTTATATTGTAAAGATCTTCTATATCCGGATCAGTAAGCGGGTTACCGTCTTTTGTCCAATAATAAGTATAAGGACTGAGATAATACCCGCCATGTACTGTAAGATCAAGGTAAGTAGTCAGATTAAAACATTGTATGTTGTATCCTCCTATGAATGTATCAGTTTGAGCGACAGTAAACAATTCAGGAACAACCTTGACCACTACTGTTGTATCGCGGCCTTTCACACAATCAAAACCGGGTCTTGCATTATAAATAACCGGCGTAAATATATAATGTATCTCCTGTATACTGTCGCTTGTGTTTTCCAGGATATCAGTGAAAGCAGAAAGATCATTATCTATATCTGATTTCACCCCATTCACAAATTGATAAACGGTACTGAGTTTATATCCTATCACACCTGTAGTGATCTGTTCATTGAAGAAAGAGAACTCAACAGAAGAATTATTGCAGAGTACGGTATCTTCCACAGGAATGAATGCCTGGATTATTGGGGTAGGATTAAGTGTAAGTGTTACAGTTTCCTTTATACCCATCCCGCAGTATTCATCAACTCCCCTGTTCCGGTAGTCTCTGAAAACAGGAGTTAACCGGTAAGTCACCGTTTGCAGGTGAATCCGGTTATTAATAAGGAAATCTGTTATATCTGCCAAAGGATAATACCCATCCGGGGATACTCCGCTGACATCACCGGTAAACGATGATTCAAGATAATAATATTTTTCACCGGTATGTGTAGGATTCCCGGATAACAATTCAATGAGAATTTCAGATGAATCGCAGTAAATATCAAATTCCGGAATAGCTGTGAGTCTCGGCGTCGGATTCAGATATACGGTAATTGTGGTGTCAAACCCGTTTTCACAATATTCAGAAGGATTATTTCCCCTGGGATCCATAAACCGTGGCCTTATGGTATAACTTATTTTCTGAAGCGAATCAGTATTGTTAACCAGATCATCAGAGAACAAATCCAGGTCATTCATGAAATATTGCCCGGGAACAAGTGTGTTGCTTACCGCTCCGGCTTCATAATCAATTTCAATCCTGTAAACTTTATCGCCTAAAACAGGTCCGTTAAGTGATTCAATAGTAAATGTGAACGAACTGGTATCACAATAAATGGTATCCGGTATCTGAACCATTAGTTTAGGCCTTGGATTCACCCATATCCTGATTGTCCTGCGAACCCCGTTTTCACAGTATTCTCTTCCGGCACGAGGATCTTTGATTTTCGGAATAAATATATAATCAATATATTGGAGTGAATCAGAAATATTTCTCACCGTATTCTGAGGATAATTAGGCATATCTATGTCGGTATCTCCGGAAACATTAATAAATGCGCCTATATTGGAAGCTACAAACTGCACATCATATTTCCATTCCCCATCTCCAACCCAGCTTGTGTTACCTGTCTGCACATCAAAATCGACCCCCTCATCATCACAAATGATGGTATCAGGATTGGGGGTCACAATAATCCGCGGTTGCGGATTGATATAAACCTTAATGATCCTTGCGACTCCGTTTTCACAATAATCCTTGTTTGTCTTAACGTCTTTGATCTTAGGCATAAATGTATATTCAATCCATTGAACACCGGGGCTGTTATTTATCAGATTCTGATTAAAGATTTCATTTTCAAGGTCAAATCCTCCCTGTTCTCCATCAATAGAAGCAGCATCACTTATGTCAGATATAATGACATCATATACCCAATTACCCTGAACATGTCCGTTCCCTGTAGCAACACTAAAGGTAATTCCTTCGTCGTGGCAAAGAATGGTATCGGGAAGGTAATCTACAAAAATGCGTGGTTGCGGATTAACGATAACGCTGACTTCCTGAACAATACCATGCGCACATTCTGCAATAGTGCTGCTAACATTTATTATACGCGGGATAAAGCGGTAAACAACGGTCAATGCCATGGTGTCGGTATTCATCAGACCTGATTGATCGAAAGTTCCGGGTGCAAATCCTGCTCCTCCGGAAGCATTAATAATTCCTGCCGGAGCATCCACTTCTACATCATACAGCCATGTTCCAATGGTGGTGGGATTTCCGGATGCCACGGTGAAGGTGATGCCGTCGTTGTAGCATAGGGTGTCGGCGGTGGGGGAGACTATTAATCGTGGCGTCGGGTTAACGTAGATGGTCAGCGTCGTGTCGCCGCCCTGGTCGCAGTACCCAAACGGTGCCCCCGGACGGTTATCATAAATGCGTGCCTTGAAGGTATACGTTACCGCCTGCACATCGTCAGTAAGGTTGATCAGCTGGTCGGCAAAGTCCGTGCCCGCCACTGCCTGCGTAACCCCGGGGACAACCCCTCCCTCTATCTTTACCTTCGTGTCATCATAGGTGCGCGTCAGACGGTAAACCTTATCGCCCAGCACCATGCCCGTGCCGTCGGTAAGGGTAAAGTCTACCGTGGTAGAATCACAGAAGATCGTATCTATGGTCGAGACCGTAAGCTTCGGCGTCGGGTTAACGTAGATCGTCAGCGTAGTGTCGCTTCCATCATGACAATAAGGAATTCCATTCTTTGGATCTCTTATTTTTGCAGTAAACCTATAGCTAACTGTTTGAACTTCATTTGTGTGATTTATTAATGTATCAGAAAAATCATTAACGCCATAATATCCATCCGTACTAACTCCGCTAATGTTTCCGGGTGTATAGGAAGTTTCCAGGTAATAGTATTTTTCACCTATCACAATTCCATTTTGACTTTCCAGATCAAACAAAACAATTGTTGAATCACATACAATCGTGTCTTCAACTGAAATAAACAATTCAGGTGTTGGATTCACCCAAACAACAAAATTCACGCTTTCTCCCACACAATAGGTTGACACAGGCCCTGTCGGTGTAACTACAAAAACCATCTTCGCGACAGAATCAGTATTGTTATTCAGGAAATATTCAATTCTATTTCCGCTTCCATCACTCGCCCCCGTAATCCCGGCATCAGCAATAACCGTCCATATAAAAGTTGTTCCCGGAACATCACTCTCCAGATCAAAACTGAAACTTCCATCATTACAAACAGTATCAGAAAGTATAGTATTGGTAACTTTTGGAATTGGATTTACAGTAAGCTGTGCAGCAGCACTTGGATGCGGGTTCATGTATCCGTCAAGTATTCTGACACGGTAACGGAAGCCGTCGAAGGTAAGATCTGCACCTGTAATCTTCAGGGTATCCGTATCCGTTCCCGAGTACACGCCCCCGTCATTAATATCAACCCAACTGCCATCATGTATCTGCCATTTGTAAGTCAGATCAGGATAGCCACTAGCCCTTACTGCAAACCAGGCAACTGTCCCGTCACAAATAGCTGTGTCCTGCGGCTGTTCAATTATTCTCGGGCGTACCTTTCCCAAGCCATATTGCGTGCCCGAAGGAGAAATATCCCCGGTTAAATTGAGCCGGTTAAACACAGGGAGGATCGCATCGCTGTGTACACCTTCCATCTCCCAGTCACCAGAAACTGTAGTTCGCTTAATAACTCTCGTAATATCAAATAATGTGGCAGAAGTGAACCCGTTGCCGGTAAGACTTATATTGTAATCTGCTACGGAAAACCCGTTTTTTGAAGTCAGACTCCAGTAGCCGTCTGAAAAAGCCTCCCATACTTCAAGGTTGCCATCGGGCAGTGGAAGACCGCTGCTTCCGGGATCTTCGGTTTTAAACTCTGATAACACCGAGCCGCCCGAAGAAATATTATTGATAAAAAGATTAATTGCATTGTAATTAGTTGCTGTTCCCAGGGGGAAAAGATAGGTAGCATTGGAACCGACTTCTCTCTCAAATTTTCCGATAATACGGCTCTCTGTTGTTGAAAAATATTCGAGTGATGGAGCATCCGGATTGGAAAGCAGGAAGCTGTTTTCCCCCGAAAAAATATTCCCTTTTGAAATGGTAAGTTTATTTAAAATATTGACATCATTTGAAAAGATCAACCTGTTATCCGGATCAGCCCCTTCGTTTGAGATCACGAGATTATTGAAAGTTTCGCCTCCGGCAGATGTAATGGTTTGATTCACGGAGCCCTGAAAAGTAACCGTGGAATTTTCCGCTTCAAAGGTACCTGAGTTTGTCCAGTCGCCTTCGAGGTTGATTTCACCGTCCCCTTTGGTAACAGCCGTATTCTCATTAGCAAAATCTCCGCTCAGGATAATTGTTCCGTCGTTATCAATGGTTCCCTGTTTATTTTCGAGATCCTCTGAGGTGACAAATGTTCCTGAAGTGATGGTAACAGAAGCTCCGTTATTGGAGATGACCTGGGCATGTGTTGCCGGTTTATTAATCAACACTAAAATAAAGCAAAGCAGGAGTGTGTTCCACAAAAGGGAACAATTCATTTTGTTTAAGAAGCGACCAATATTTTTATCTGCCTTACCCATTCAAATAAATTACATACTTATTATATAGCTAAAAAATATCTTTTATTTACCAATAATTTTTGCTTTATCAATACTTGCTTTATTAACTCCCAATGAATTATCCAAACCTAAAATGAAATCATCTGTCACCATTATATTGTTTATATCTATATGAAAAACTTTCTGAAGTTCATTTTTAATAAATAAAATATGTTTAGGAAAATCACTGTCATTATTTACAAAAAAGTCCAGTTCTTCACGACTGTCTGCCGCAACTCTTCCTCCGGATAAAACATTATCAGTTGCCTGAATTCCTCAAGTGTTCCCCGGGTAAACACGCGCTCAGTGATCAGCAACTTTGAATTCTCCGCATCCATCTTTGCAGGGTTAACGTCCCAGAATAAGGCGGTGCGGAGTTGGAGGGTTTGGTTGTTGTGTTTTAGCTTTATCATTATAAGAAATATTTAAATTTTATTATCATATAAAACTTTTTCTAAATACTAATTTCAAATATTTAATAAACAATTTGTTACTAATAAGATATATTTATTATCATTTTTTAAAATTAAATTATTCCATATATCCTAAATCCCCGGATGAACCAGATACCATTAGCTGTAACAGCATTAACATCAATGGAAATAGTAACAGATGTTGTTTGACTTTCGGAATATTTTAAAATCATTCCAATATTATGTATTTGACCAGGCGCACCAGACACACTTAATGGAATAGTCTTTTTAGTTATTGCGTCATATTTGAGTACAAATGACCAATCAGCATTATTATTCCCACTCTGATTTAATGTCAAATCAGCTTCAACCATTATCTTTGTATAAGAATTAGCTGGCAGGACCCAGGATACTGCATCAGGGACACTCGTTGTATTAGAGGTTTCGCTTTCATCTGCCCATAATAAAATCATTGTACCGGCAGGCAAATTTACTTCCTTGACCTTTGAAGTAATAGATGGAGTACCAGTATTATCAGTGATTAAAACTCCATCATTAGCAGTTGTTATTTCAGAGATTGTATTATCAGCTGATGAATATAAGATTTGATTTGCTGATGTTGAGGATATGCCTGTCCCACCCTTCGAAACCGGCAATGTTCCAGTAACATTCGTCCCTGTAAGATTTATAGCATTAGCTGTTATCTGTTGACTGGAAAGTGACAGATAATTTTCTCCTGTCAGAGTAACATCTCCTGTATTAGTTCCGCTGGTATTCCCAATCAATGATTTTTCAGCATCAGTAACATAATTCCTGTCAGCAGAAGGGGCAATATCCGCAGTGGTTGCATCTGCTCCGGCTGTAACCAGACCTTTTGCATCGTAGGTGATTTTTGTTCCGGTACCGGCAGTAATGGCCGCATTGGGTTCCACATAATCTGTTCCTGCCACAGCAGTGGAAAGAGCTGTTCCATTCCCTTTAATCAGACCTGTAACAGAAGTCGAAAGTGTTATTTCAGGAGTTGTAGTTGCATTTGTTATAGTACCTGCAAAACCATTGGCCGTGGCAATAGATACGTTTGTAACAGTTCCATTAGTGGGATCAGCCCAAACAGGGGCATCTGTTCCTCCGGCAGAGGTAAGTACCTGCCCGGCGTTTCCGTTCGGCAACATGGAAGTAGTATTTGCTGCCGACTGGTAAGGAATGGTTCCTCCTGCACCCCCTGAAAGATTTGTTGCAGTGGATGCAATGCCTGTAAGGTTGGCTGTTATATTTCCTGCCTCAAAGTTGCCGGAAGCATCACGTCTTACAATGGCACCTGCTGTATTAACATTGGTTGCATTATTGGCAAGTATTGTGGCAGTATTGATATCTGTAGCGGTTGATCCTCCCACAGAATTAACCGTTATTACCCCTGTATTACTCATCGTCGCATCACCGCTCATCAATACCTCCTGTGCTACATTACTCCCGTCACCCAAATAGATACGACCATCGGCCAGCGTATTGATATCGCCTATATCACTACCCAGCCCATCCAGCTGAGACTGTGCATTACTGGTTAATCCATCTATGTAACTGAATTCCTCATTGCTCACCGATCCATCGTGTATCTTCGCCGCATCTATCATCGCATTCGCATTGATATCCGCATTCACGATCGTGCCATCCTCTATCTTGAACGAATTGACAGCCCCCTCTGAAATGGTTACTGCTCCCAGGTTATCTATCGTCGCATCACCGCTCATCAATACCTCCTGTGCTACATTACTCCCGTCACCCAAATAGATACGACCATCGGCCAGCGTATTGATATCGCCTATATCACTACCCAGCCCATCCAGCTGAGACTGTGCATTACTGGTTAATCCATCTATGTAACTGAATTCCTCATTGCTCACCGATCCATCGTGTATCTTCGCCGCATCTATCATCGCATTCGCATTGATATCCGCATTCACGATCGTGCCATCCTCTATCTTGAACGAATTGACAGCCCCCTCTGAAATGGTTACTGCTCCCAGGTTATCTATCGTCGCATCACCGCTCATCAATACCTCCTGTGCTACATTACTCCCGTCACCCACCCAAATATACGAACTGCTAAGAGCTGACCCCACCGGCGACGTCCCCGTAATTGTCACACTCCCCGCATCCGTCAACCTTCCCTTGCTGTCAACAGTAAAGGTCCCTACCTGTGTCGCACTGCCATATGATCCCGGAGTGACAGTAGTATTGGAAAGTGTCAACACACCTGTATTACTGATCGTCGCTTCCCCTGTTAATGTAACTATCTGTGGAGCCAACCCTTCACTCCCCACTAGCACCTGACCATCGGTCATTGCAGCGGCCTCCACAATACTCCCCCCACTCGATATTATCAACCTGTTACTGTTTAATGCACTGCCTGAGTTTGTTCCGCCATAGGCTACCGGTAACACATTACTAATATCATCTGAAGAGGTTAAATCAACCGTTGCCGTTACAAGATTCCCGGAAGCATCTGTCTTTACCGGCCTGGATGCATCCAGCCCACTGAGATTCAAGCCTGTGAACTCCGGGGAAGCCCCGGTATGCAAATCCTGCGGAGCGGCAAGTGTTATACTCCCCTCTGCATGGGTAACCGAAACCTGGTTTTCTGTGCCAAATAAAGTCTTATACTCATTGGCATCACCGGCATCATTCATCCCCAATACCTGATTCGGCCCGCCAATGGCGACAGAAGCAATGGTCTTCCATCCTCCCTCGTAAAACCAGAACGACTTTGTGTCGTTATCATAAACCAGTAAGCCTTCAGCAGGAGTAACAATAGCCAGCCTTTCCGCAGTGCTCATCCTCGGCACAAGTAAGCCCCGCTCATTCGACATCAACTCAAGTATCGCCGAAGAGTGAGGAGTGATGGAACTCTCACTGATGCCAACACCCTGCGAAAAAACCTTGCCGGTACTGAAAACCAATAAAAGCATTATGGTACATATTACCATTTCAACAGGGAATACGTTGTAAATGTTTCTAAAAAGCCCACTGCGACTTAAAAATTTCCTGGTGGACATGTTTCGGATCGTTTTCATGATAAACCTCCTTATTGTAATTTTTTACGTTTTTTCCATATTAAATGTAAGCATACTGCTATAGGACAATATTCCCGGCAATCTTCGCTGTATGGCAACAAAAAAAGTCAGAATTCCCGGAAATAAACCTGTAATCAAATAAAAGTGATTTAAGCAGAGATGTAAAGAAAATGAAGTCAATGCCTTCTTAAATATTACCTGACATATACCAATAAACATCACCAGATCCTGCCTCATAACAGAATACAATTCCCTTTTGATATATCCCTGTAAAAGAAACATCAATTCACATAGTAAAATATAAGCACAAAAGTCCTCCTTCACTTTTCGTGTAACCCAATAGTAATCAGACTAAAAAATGAGGTGGATGGTTGCACTTGAGATTAAATAGCATAGTTTAAATTAAACGTCTGTAAATGTAATGGTTTTATACGAAAATTACCCCACAGGGTTATGGTATTGGGGAATTTATTTTCCGGATGGGAAATTGGGTTATTGGGTTATTAGGTTATTATCTGCTCCCACCTGATCCCGTGATAGCGTAATCCCTTTCCCGTCACCCGTCACATGTCACATGTCACTCAATACTCATCCAAACACCTCCTTCAGCACCCCGTAACTTCTCACGTTAGTCATCCCCTCCATATGAATGGCGTAAAAGCGTAATATATGCTCAAGTATGAGATGCCGGTCGTGATGGTTCATCTTCAGCCTGGAAAGATTGGGATAACCGGCATTCAACAGGTATTGCAGGAACCTTGTTTCGAAAGGTTTCAGGTATTCCGTATGATCCGGTATAACCGACTGGTAGTCCCCCTCTTTCATGTCGAAATAGGAAACTTCTTTACTAACACGCTGTGAAGGAAGAATCCCAAGATATCGCATCAGTTTTACGAGGAAGAAAATGTGAAAATTAGCCGTTCCGGTATCGTTGAGATCGAAATAATCAATTGAATTAACCAGAAATTCAAAGAGTTCCGGATTCTTATTTTCTTCTTTTACCGTTTTGTATAATATCTCGGAAATAAACATTGCCTGGGTACTTTTATGAATGTCGTAGGGAAAACTATATGTTCTGCAAAGCGATATTTCTTTGGCGAGGGAAAGTTCACCGGAACTTTTGCTATAGGATTCAATGTTCAAAAGGAATAAGGGCTGAAGAAGATTGGCTTTCATTTTTGATTTTGAATGGCGAATGCCTTTGAATATAAATGATTGCCTTCCTCTTGACTCAGTTAAAATATGAGCAATGATACTTGTCTCACCATATTTGATCTGGTGAAGTACTATCCCGCGGGTTTTATCAATCATATAAGTTTACTAATTTATTACGAGCACTTTTGTCACCACGGCCATTGTCCCTTCCTTGTCGGAACAAAATACCAGGTAAACACCTGTTTTCACCCGCTCACCCTTAAAATTATTACCATCCCAGATTGCCTGTCCTCCAAGGGATCTTGTTTCGTAAACTAATCTTCCGCTGACATCTGTAATTTTTACAATGGTTTCGGCAACCAGTCCGGTAATAACAATTTCACCCTGATAATCCTGTCGTACAGGATTAGGATAAACATAAACATCATTAAAATATTCTCCGGGACTCGTTGCATCACCTTTGTATGATATGATTCCCTTATCGGTTCCGAAAAAAACTACACCGGTCTTATCATCAATAGCAACATCTATAATGGTATTTGAAAGAAGGGGGCTGTTACTTGTATTAAAGCTTAACAGCTCTTCCATGCCATCGGAAGAAACTAAAAACACACCTGCATTGCGGGTTCCCAGCCATTTACGGTTTGCCCCATCCACTGCAATTGCTGTAACTGCTTCAGATCCAAGAAGAAGGTCTCCGGTTCCGGTACCATCATTCCTGGGCACAACGATCTGCTGGGCATAAAAGTTATTATCAGTAAATACCCTGCCCGGACTATAATACAATATTATACCTTTACTGCTTCCAAGCCAGATAGTCCCATCCCTGTCTTCTGCCATTGCGAGTATATCATTGGTTATCATGGCATTGTTCTTATCTGTAACGTTTAATCTTTTATATTTGTCGTCTGAGAAATCATTAAAGGTCCCGTTATCATCCATTACAAACAACCCTTTTGTTCCTGAAAGTATCTGTACCCACTTATGTCCTTCACGTGTCACTATAATACTTCCTATTTTATGATTATTTATATATGAATTAACCGGAAATCCCACCCACTCTCCGTTACTTTTCATCACGGATACCGGCTGTGGAACTTCAGCATTGGTCATCCAGAGATTATTGTCCTTATCGAACGCCAACCCTCCTATTCTTATAAAGGGGGCGCCAGGTACGGCTGACTGCAGCGTGCTGTTTGATTCCCGATAACGGGTCAACAAGTCCTCACCTCTAAACTCAAACAATCCTCCACCATAGCTGCCAACAAAATAATGATCACTATCCAGCGGATCTATAATAACTTTATAAAAATCAAATATCCCCGCAACTTTACTGTTATACCATCTGTCTCCATCAAAGCGGAATACTTCGGCAGGGCGGTATTGATTATTAAGATCCGTCTTGGTTCCCCCCGGCACAGTTATTATTTTCCCATCCCACACTCTGATACTTGTTACATTCGTACTTGCAGGACCTTCAGGCACCACCGTTTCCAAATTCCATTCATCAGGATTCCTTAGCATCCCTTTGCCAGCATCAGCTATCCATAATACTCCTTCAGAATCAAAATCTGCATGCTGAGGATCTCCTATAAATATATTATCCTTAATCTTATTCTCATTAATGTCAAACGCATCCAGATGATATTGCTTTAATAAAATTATGGTATCACCGCAGGCGATCATCTTCCTGCAAACAGGTTCATTAAACTTATTAAAAACCTGCCATGAATTATTGTCATATACATAGATAATATCATTACTTCCTCCTGTTCCCTTTCTGAGCGCAAATATTTTGCTTCCCTTTGTAACAATGGAAGTGAATGTTCCCGTGTAATCCGGAATGCCCATAATCCTTTCCCAGTAATTATAATCCTTAAGATTCTGAGCTCCAAGGTCAGCTTTATAAATGCCCCCGTCGGTTGCAGCATAAATATGATTTCCTGCAAAGGCAACATCATTTACTTTCAGCTGGGTACCTTCCGGACCTATTTTGTCGTAAGTGTCCTTAAATTCCCCGGCTTCTAAGTCCAGTACTATTATTCCAAACCCGGTAGCCAGGTATGCCAGCTCCCCTTCGAATGTAATATTGTATATGGTTTTATCCCCAAGTATCTGGTAACGCTCTATATCATTATAATTTATGATCCTGTCCCCCTTAACCAGATCAATATTGGAAGAAGTATATGCTATCACAAGCGTTTTATTCTCAGGGGAAAATTTCAATACGGAGATTCTTGTATCGGAAAGACCATCTTCCCTTGAAAACTTATTCAGGGTATTATCCCGGGTATTATAATAAAATGCACCTCCTGATGTTGCACAAAAAATTTTATTTTCTGCAACTGCAACATATGTTGCCTGGTTATAAGATAAATGACTTCTCCATTTTCCGGTAGAAGATTGGGCAAAAAGTGAAAGAGGAAATAATAAGGGTATGATGATCCACCTGGAATAATGCATAAAATTAAATTTTCTTTATTACGTATGTAATGATTGATTTATTATACCCTGCCCATAAAATTGATCATCTTTTGCAGCGCATCCGCCCTGTGGCTAATTCTGTTCTTTTCAGCAGGATGCATCTCTGCAAAACTGACTGTATAACCCGATGGCCGGAAAATGGGATCATAACCAAAACCATGTGTGCCATACTTTTCTTTTAAAATCTCCCCGCCAACAATCCCCTCAAAAATATACTCCCTGTTTTTATATATCAACGCAATAACTGTCCGGAATCTGGCTTTTCTGTTGGGCTCATTTCCGAGTTTTTTCAGAACTTTTAAGATATTCCCTTCATTTACAGGGATATCTGTAAAAACAGGAGCCCCTGTCCGGGAATATCTGGCTGAGAAAACACCGGGTTCATTATTCAAGGCTTCTATCTCCAATCCGGTGTCATCAGCAAAACAATCCCTTTTCAATATTTTATTAATATACCGTGCTTTTTGCATTGCATTTTCCTCAAGTGTTTCAAAATCTTCAGGAATATCAGCAGTAATATTATAATCCGATAAGCTTTTAATTAAAAATCCATTGCCTGCAATTGCTCTTATTTCTTCCAGCTTATGGACATTATTTGTCGCAAAGACTAATTCAATCATTACCTTGTATTAATAAAACCGGTTCAAACGCAGATATTACCATTTTGCCCTTACTAATCTCAAATACTGCAATTGAAAGTTAATTCCCTGGAACAAAAATCACAGTATTATACTTAATAGAGCCGGTAAATCATTCTGAATTTGAACCGGTATTCTTTCTTTATTAACAACCAATATCTATATTACCCTCCTGTAGCCCTGAAGCCTGCAGCAAACCTGCCAGGTTTCGGGTTAATGCACATTACAGGTAACTTAAATGGATTGGCAATAATGTATTGTTCTTTGGCTGCAATCAGATAATCAAGGAAAGTAATGTCTCTTGTTGTAAGAACAAGGATCAAATCGGCATTCATTTTTTGAGCAAAATCAACCGTTTCCCTTTCAAAAGATTTCTTCCCTGAAGCACTGTGCAGTTCATAATCAATATCATTATTCTTGAAATAATTTTCAACAAAAAGAAGATTTGAGGCCACGCTCTTCTTAAAACCACTGTCAGATACCTTACTCTTAAATACCAGAAACCTTGAGCCAAAATGTTTTGAAAGATAACTGACCCAGGCTACCTTTTCCTTTGTTTCTCTCCTGAAATCAACAGGGAAAACAATATTTTCATACTTAGGTTTTTGAGGTTTATCCTGGACGACAACAAAAGGCACCTTTGAATGCACTATTACACGTAATGCCTTACTCCCTGTAAATTTCTGAAACCCCTTAATCCCATGTGTCCCCATAACAAGCATCTCAGCCTTGTAATCATGGGCGGCCTGACTGATGGAAGTAAATATATTACCTGTCATAACCAGAGGAGAAGTATTTATTCCATATTGTGCTTTCAACTCATCACACTTTTTTTGCATTCTCTGCTGTGCTTCCTGCAGATCTTTATCCTCAGCGATAATATGCAGTAAAATAATCTCACGGTTCAGTACATTGGTTATTACTAATGCATGCTCAAATGCATTTTCTGCTACCTGGGAAAAATCCCATGGAACAATGATTGGTCTTTGTAGGTTTTCCATAAATCCTCGATTTATAGATTAATGTGTTTAGTTATCGATTATTTATTTAATTTTGATTTGAGAAAAAATTCCTCTCAAATGAACTCCCAAGTTATGAATTTTATCAATGACTTGATCAAATTACGAACTATTTTTTTTATCTGCCTGATTTTATCCATAAAGGGAAACCCGGTTTTATCCAATGATTTCCTGTCTCATTTTCCGGTAAAAAGTTCACCTTTTGTCCTGCCACAAAGCATTTCAGCTAATCATACAGCTGATCTGACTTTCATGTATAACGGATTAATGAATATTTCCACACCTGGTGCAGTTTTCATCGGCAATGGCATTCACTGGGAAATTATTAAAATCACAGGCACCCCTGCGCTTGTTCCATTCAAAGATAATGTTTATATTTTTACTTCTGATGACGCCGGGGTAATTTCCCGCGATGGCACAGGAACCTGGTATTATTCTTCATTCTCAAAGATATTTGAAAAATATGGAGTGAAGTTATCGAATGTTACTGATCTTAAAGTATTTGAGGATGAAGTGTATTTAATTAACAACTCAGAATTATTCCGGCTGAAAAATGATACAGTTATTTATGTAGATAATGATTTCAGCTCAGGAAAACTTTTTACTGCCGGAAATGCCCTCATACTCTACAAATCTGCTGCAGGATTCAGAAAAGCCGGAATTCCCGGTTCTGATAGCAGCAATTTGTATTTCCCCTTTATTCCCGATTTTCTTTTTTATTTCCCTGACGGATATATTACCTGCTCTAAAACGGATAACCGCTTTATTAAACTAAACAAGGATCTGCTTATTACTGGCGAATGGAATCCTGGAATAAATAAAAATATAGTCTTCGCGGATCAGTCAGATCAGTTTTTATACTTTCTTACAACTACTAATGATTTATATATATTCTCACTTACAGGGAAAAAAACACCTTCACTCTTTAAAATTATAGAACTGAAGGATATGCCTGTCACGGCAATAAGGGCATATCTCAATAAACTATGGTTAATCAGCAACGGACAACTGTCCAGCCTGGAAATTCCCTCCGTTTTCCTTGAAACATCATTTCAGGGATCTGATGGTATGATCCTTTCTGCAACTGTTAAAAATGACAATATATATCTTGGCACAAACACCGGCCTGTTTCTTGTTTCTCCGGAAACAGGATCAGCGGTAAAATTATTTAACGGGATTTGCAGAAAAATAATACATTCGTCAGGAAATACTTTTTTTCTAACGGGCAAAGGACTTTATATACTCGATAATAATGGTTCCCCCCGTGAATTTATTTCCGGCCCTGTCATGGATATTATTCTTGACACGGAATCGGAACAGATTATTGCAGGTCTGCCCGGTAAAATTATAACTGCTGAAATCAATAAAAATACGCCGGATATACGATCTGAATTCTTCCTTTCAGATATAACCCCCGGAAACCTACATGCATATGAAGAATATATTTATTTTACGGGTACAGACTCCTTTGGACGAATAAAATTAACTGATCCGTTAAAAAATCCGGATTTCTTTCCCTGCCCGCAACATGAAAAAATCATTAAAGTGTTTACCTGCCTTGATAAGCTTCATTTACTTACCGAAAAAAATATTTACCTGTTAAATAATGACTTTTCTCTTACTAAGATCAGAACTTCAGCTTTCCCCGACAACTATACTTTCTTTGATGTGTCAGTTTTTCATGGAAACTCCTGTTGGTTAACCATCAGGGATGATGCAGGTAAGTTTTTGCTTTTTCATAATACAGGTTCGTATTCATTTTCCCAGGTTACTTATCCATTATTTAATTCTTTTTATCCATTTTCAGTAGCTTCGGATAGTTATAACAGATACATTATCTCGTCGGGAAAAAACAGCTTTCTTTTTACCCCTGTTAACGAATCCATTCCGGCATATCATATCCTGTTAACTAAAATAATTACAGGAAATACCATGATATATGACGGGATTGGTTATTCAGCCGGATTATCAGAAATACAGGGAAAATTAGATAATATTCCATATACTGATAACCTGATACAGCTCTACTTATCCTCAACAAGTTATACACAAAGTGATATTTTATACCGGTACACTCTTTCAGGAAAAAGAAATCTTGCTTCCGGCTGGGAATCATCCCCGTTAATCACCCTGAGAAATCTGAAAAAAGGAAAATATTCACTATTAATAGAATCTACAGACAGCTGGCAAAATGATTCTGAAAGTTATAACCTGACCTTTACTATCTTAACTCCACTATGGCAAAAATGGTGGGCTTTTTCTCTTTACTTCATTATCGCAGCCATTCTGGGTTTCATATTATATAAACAATTCAGGATAAAACAAACACAGAATATTGTTCTGGTAACAGACGCTCCTGTTTCTGAATTAATCACCAAAGAAACCCCTAAATCAGAACTGTTTAGTGAAGAAATAATGCCGGCTCCATCCGATAAATCAAAGTGGGAAAAATTTGAAACAGCTACCGTTCTTTTTTCCGACATACAGGGATTTACTAAAATTGCTGAACAAATGAACCCTGAAACACTGATCGATGAACTCGATACATTCTTCTTTCATTTTGACTCAGTATGTGAAAAATATGATATTGAAAAAATAAAGACCATAGGTGATGCTTATATGGCTGCCGGAGGAATCCCAAAACAAAACAGTACAAACCCGATTGAAGTTGTGCTTGCCGCATTGGAAATGCAGAACTATATGAAACAACTAAAACATACCAGGACCGACATATGGGACCTCAGGATCGGGATTCATTCCGGACCTGTTATTGGAGGTATCATCGGATATAAAAAGAGAAGCTATGATATCTGGGGAGATACGGTAAATACGGCGAGCCGTATGGAGTCTTCCGGTGAACCCGGTAAAGTTAATATATCCGGAATGACTCACAAACTCATTAAAGACTTCTTTATATGCGAATACAGGGGTAAACTGCCCGTAAAATATAAAGGTAATATCGATATGTATTTTGTTAAAGGTCTCCGGCCTGAATTATCCGTTAACCTGGAAATACTGCCAAACAGGATCTTTTCGCTTAAACTGCAACTCCTCCGTTTAAAAGATCTGGAAGAACACGTTTTCGAAAAACTACAAACAGAACTACCTGATAATTACTACTTTAATTCATTTGAGAATATCAGACAGATGTATGCACATGCAAGCTTGTTAAGCAAAGCCGAGAACCTGGACATCGAAGACGATATTATTATTAAAACTTCTGTGCTGCTGCTCTTCTCAGGCCTTACAATGAGCTACCGGAATTATGAAAACAAATCAGCTGAATATGCCAGACAAATCCTTCCTGAATATAAGTACACCGACAATCAAATCACTACTATCCATAATCTGATTTTATTTGCCAAACTTCAGCACGAACCTGAAAATCATTTTGAGAAAATTATGTTTGACCTGAAAACCGAGCACTTTGGCCGATCAGATTATATTAAGTTGTATAAACTTCAATTCCTGGAGTATATTGAGAATATGCGGAATATTTCCGTCCAGGAATGGAAAAAACAACAGATCCGCCTCCTTGAAAAGCATGATTTTTATACCGTATCTGCAAGACGACTCAGAGAAATCTCTTCAGACCAACAGGTAAAGAATATTGAGTCAGATGACTGGCAATAATGGTATTTAGTGTCTGAAAGAAAACTCAATATTTTCGCATGTGCTTGATAAGAAAACGTCAAGAGCAAGGCATGCGATGCCTG
>ENA-ORXD01000166-ORXD01000166.1-sediment-metagenome-genome-assembly--contig:-NODE-166-length-111351-cov-8.024381_pt1 | contig 111351 bp, 106 predicted proteins | sample MGYA00237862_ERZ511471 | MGnify/ENA metagenome assembly ERZ511471
TCGAAAACATATTAAGAAAACAATTATAACTAATTGTTATGTCTTATGTACAAGGATGATTCGAAATTTATCATGGGGATTTTATCCTGATTCCCATAACACCCCCTTTTCAGATAAGAAATACACCCCCGGCATGTAATGAAAACCATACAGCGTAAAAATCCGTTGTCAAGGAATTTATATAGTTGAGATGATCTGTTACAACGCTTTTCAGCACAGGAGGACGGTCAGATAGGCCGCCGCTGAGGGTAGAAGCATCTCGCGGCAGGAAGCGGGGGACACCATGCCGGTCTTTTCAACTGTTGAAGCGTTCAGATAGCAGACCGGTACGATACGGTATCCCCCATTGTAACGTCGCTTTTCGAAAAATTCGCACAGGTTACTTGAATCTCGAAACAGCCGACTGGACGGCATTACTGAGGTCGTCCCAGGCGCTTTCGATGCCCGCCTTGAGATCCTCCCATGCGTTCTCACCGGCGCGCTCGAGTTCGTGCAGCTTCACCCGGGCCGCTTCCTGTTTGACTCTCAAGCTCTCGATCTGCTTGTAATACTCGATTTGTACATCGGCCTCTTTCTTGTCGGCCTTCGCCTTGAGTTTGTCGATTTCGGCTTTCCATTCATCCAACTGCGCCTGGAGTTTCTTCTGATATGCTTCTTTGCGGCTCATTGTTACGCTCCTTTCGGTTGGTGTGTTTCAGGCTGACAGCGTTTCTCTTGTGGAGAAAAGTTTGGTTCAGTGGATATCGCAATATCCGTCGTTCAGGGTGCACAACGTTCCTTCACTCATCTCATCCCGGGGAACCTGTGTGGGCCGACCCTATCTGTATGCAACAGCGAAACCATCGGCAACCGGTATGTCCGATCATTGATAGCAAAATCTGGAGGAATTATGAGATCTTGAGCTAGGAAGAGCGCTAGTCCGGAAGTTTCTTTTTGCCCTCCCACTTCCTGAAGAGGTCGGTTTCCGCCGGTATCCCTTCGGCCACCGCTGATCCATGGGAGGCGGCCAGCGCCTGATACATGATGAGAGAAGGCACCGCCAGCTTGTCCTGTGCCCGCAGGATAAATACCGGCTCGTCCGCCCCGATATTCGGAATATCAACCTTGCCATACTTTCCTGAGATGGCCATGTGATGACACCTCCCTTCCATTTTATTCCTGTTGAGAGAACGTGTTACTATGGTATTCATGAATCAGGGGCTGTCAAATTCGTCCCTTTTCTGTGAAACCTCGGGTGAGGATCGGCCGGGGTACAGCTCTTCCCAGTGCAGGAAGGCCGTCAGGTAGATACCCGCGCGGATATTGGCCTCAGGGACGCTTTTGAGATGGGAGAGCATCTCGCGGTAGGCCTCGATCTGGGGGCGATACAGATTCCGTTCTTGGGCGATGAAATCCTCCACGGTCTGGCCGTCTTCCGGCCGCGAGGTCTTGAAATCGCAAATCCACCAGGTGTCGCCGTCGAGCGCGGCGAGGTCGATGATGCCGGAGCGCACGCGCCCTTCAGCAGGGGAGTCTTCCAACTCCCATTCATGTTTTGCGCCGGGAATCGCCATAAGCCGTGTTACGAAGGGGTCGGCAAGGGTCTTTTCGGCTTCTTCGAGGATCCCGGCAGACGTCTTGTTGGCGCGATCACGGGCGATGCCTTTCGACTCAAGGGCGAGCGCCACGGCCATAACCGTGGGGAGTTTTCTTCCGCCTGTGGCGGCACTCAGGATCGCGTGTATCACCGTTCCCCGCACCCGGTTGAACGCTGCTTCCTCCCCCGCCAGTTTTCCTTCCGCCCGCAGGGTCTCTTCCGCGAATGTGGAGGGAGATTTGGCCATGGTGTATGACGGCTCTTCCGCCCGGATATCATAAGGTTCGGGAAGGGTGGAGGCGCTGGCCCGCTCCTCCGGCGCCGGGGCAGGGGATAGGGGGTTGATCTCTGTGGGGATATTCCTTCCGGCGGGTTCGCTCTCCATGCCTGCGCCGTCGATCCCCTCGTATTCCATGATCCATTGCAGGATGTTCTGCTTACCCGCCGCGAGTGTGCCGTCATCCTTCAGCTTTGCGACGCCGCTCAGGTAGAGGGCCTCTTTCGCCCGAGTCGCCGCGACGTAGAAGAGGCGTTTTGCCTCGCCCCACCGCCGTTTTTTCTGAAACGTTTTTAAGAGGTTAAAGACCGGCGGGGTATCCGCGCTTCTCCGGTCCTTCCCCATGGCGACGAGATATTCCCCCTCCGTTCCCGGTACCCGTTCCAACAGGTAGGGGGGCGATTCCGCCGGGATGTCCGAAAGGGGCGCCCAGTCCGTGAAGGGGAGAAAGACAATGTCGAATTCCAGTCCCTTGGCCCGGTGGATGGTCATCATCTCCACGGGGGAACGGGAGGCGGCGGGATCGGTCGGCTCGTAGAAGGTGTCTATGGCGGCCTTCACCTGCCTGAGGGTTTCAAGGGGTGTGCCGCGGCGCGCGCCTTCGAGTATATCGAGAAAGCGCATGCAGTTCGCGACTCCCGCCATGCCGTACCGCGCCGCCGTTCTCCGCGGCCCGTCAAGGTCTTCCCAGAAGGCCCTGACCGTTGTTCCTAGGGAATCGCGCCCCACCCGGTGCGAGGCGTTTTCAATGGCCTGTATGATGGGTTCCATTTCAGGGCGGGAGCGGGCCATGAGCATGATCTTCTCCATCCAGCTCTCCGGCTCCTGCCGGGCGGTTTCGTAGAGGAGATTCGCGTCGATCCACAACCAGGGGGAACGCAGGAGGGACGCCCAGGCCAGATCGTCGTGGGGATTGGCAAGAAGTTCCGCGATCTTAATGAGATGCATCACCTCCGGCCGCTGCGTGAGGCCGATTCCTTCCCGTACCTGGACAGGGATTCCCTGCTCCTTGAATGCCCTGAGGTATCGGCTGATTCGATTCCGGGTGAACAGGAGGACCCCGATGGTTCTGTCCGCGCCTGCCGTTTTCATGACCTCCCTGACTTTTCCGGCAAGCCACGCGGCCTCGTCGTCCTTTGCCTTCTCTCTGTCGTCATCCGCAAAGAGGGAGAGCGATACCTCGTCTGCTTCCTTCCCGCCGTAGGGATCTGAAGGGCTGAAGGGGACTTCGTCGGCGTCGGGATCGGGGTCTTTCATCACCACGGTGCCGAAGATGCCGTTGATCCACTCGATCAATTTTCTCCCGGAGCGGAAGTTCGTCCTCAGGAGGTGGGAATCGAGGGGGATCGTCCCCCCGCCGGGGACGGGGATTCCCTTCTTCGCCTCCATGAAGAGGCTGACCTCGGCGTTTCTGAAGGAATAGATGGACTGCTTGGGATCTCCCACGATGAAGACCGTCCTGCCGTCTTCCGGGGACCATCCCCCGCACAGGCGGCTGACGAGTTCCCACTGGGCGCGGTTGGTGTCCTGAAACTCATCCACGAGGAGGTGGCGTATCCGGTGATCGAGGTACAGCTGAATATCCGAAGGATTGCTGCCGCTGAGCGCACGCAGCGCGGCCTGTTCGAGGCCCGCGAAGTCAATTACATGCCGCTCGCGGCAGGCGGCCTCGTATCGGTCGATCAGGTCGGCCGCTGTGACGATAAAGTCTGAGAGGGTATGTACGTCCCCTGCAATATCGCCGGGGGAGGGGAGGACCCTGCATTCGGCGAGAGCGGTGGCGCACGCGTCGCCCATGCCCGATATCATGGCTCCCCAGCGTGTCTTGCCGAACCCTCCGTAGAAACCGCTCGCGGGGCCGAAGCTCTTCCGGGCCGTCCCCGCCTTCGTGGTAAGGGCGTTGGCTATCGTCTGCCAGGAGGTGAGATCTTCCCACGCGCACCCCGGCAGAGAGGCGGGGAGGAGAGATCCCAGCGGCGCTCCCTGTTCGTTGAGGTTCGCTTTCAGATCATACCAGCTTTGCCCCAGCTCTGTTTCCTTAAAGCAAGAGGTGAGATAGCGGAGACGGCCTTCGATGTAGACGCTCAGCCTCTCGTTCAGGACGGCGGGGAGCGCCGAAAGCCCCCGGCCGCCCGCTCCCCGGATGATCTCGATGAGGTCTCCGAAGCGCCCCCTGTTCTGTATGATGCCGCTGAATTCCGTGGAGATGCCGTTCCAGTTGTTGTTGTGGTAGAGGAGGCGGTTTTCGAAGGCCCTCCGCCGGTCGTCGGTCGCGGGATAAGCGAAGAACCCGTTCAGAGCGGCCTGGACGGTTTCTTCCATGAGGATGGCCTGCGCCTCGTTGTCGATGATCTCGAAGTCGGGGGCGACTCCCGCTTCGAGGGGGGCACGCCGGGCGATATAGCTGCAGAACCCGTGGAATGTCATGATATTGAGCGTGTCGGACGAGGTGAGAAGGTGCGCCTTTCCCTTGTGCGCCTGTATGGCCCTTTCGGCGAGGAGAGACAGCTCTCCGTCCGGGTCGTTCGCATGGGTCTTGCCGCTGAGAAAGCCCGTTATGCGCTGGCGCATCTCTCCCGCCGCCTTTTCGGTGAACGTGATGGCCAGGATCTCCGCCGGATCGCGGACCTCCGCCAGGAGCTTGAGGAAACGCCTGGTCAGGAGGGCGGTCTTACCGGACCCCGCGGGAGATTCGACGTGGTGAGACCGGGTCGTGTCGAGGGCGGCGGCCCGCTGGGCGGCGTCATTCGGTTGCTGCATCTGTTTCCTCTTCCGTATCAGTCCATTGCGGGCCCAGCACTCCCACCCGGCACAGGGTTATGAACGGGCAGGTCTCGCAGGCCTTGTGTCTGCGGGGTTCGTTCGAGACAGGAAAGGGCTCTGGACGGATATCCCCCGATCCCAGGATTCCTCCCAGCCGAGCCAGGGCACTGCTCCATTCCTCCAGTGATGATTCGATGCCCCTGACAGTGGAGATTCCGATATCGCCGGCGGACCTGAGGCGGATATATCCGGCCGAAAAGGGCGTGTCCTGACCCATATATTTCTCGAGGCCGGGGATGCGTCCACCAACAAGGGCCATCAGGTAGATGACAAGCTGTGAATCTTTCAGCCGTTTGACGATATCCGCCGCCGAGGAGGGGGTGCCCGTTTTGTAGTCCCACAGGAGTACGCCCTCATCTTTGCTGAAATCCACCCGGTCTATCCGCCCCCGCAGGACAAAGGGAAGCCCCGGAACGACGAGACCGTCGAAGGGCGCCTCTTCGGCAACGCACCGCCACCCTTCAAGCCATCGTTTTTGCTCGCGGTCGAGCCATTCGATGAGTATCCCTCCTTCTCCCGCATCATCCGTACCACCGATCCAGCGGTGGCGCTCCACGTTCCAGTGTGGTTTTTCCGCCACATTCTTGAGTGCTTCGTCAACACATGCCGCCAGGAGCGCCCGCGCCTCGTCGCTGCTCAGGTCTATCTCTCCTTCTCTTGCCCTGTGGGTAAAGAGGGCCAGGGCCCGGTGGATCCGGGTTCCCTTCTCCCGGGGAGAGGTATCCGGCTCTATTTCTTCCAGCGGTTCCATGTTCAGAATGGCCTCGACAAAGAAACGGTACGGACAGGTGACCGCCGTCTGGAGGTGGCTGACGGAGACGCTCTCCGGGATGCAGGAGCGGTTGGACACCTCGTCTTCCTGGAGATCGAACGGCGCTTCCTGTAACCCTTCATAGGCACGGCGGAGCCATTCAGCCCGCAGCCACGAATGATCGGGGGTGTTCCAGATGTCGATGGAGCGCTTCTCCTCATCCTCGGGCCAGAAGGGGGATGGGGTGAGGGGCTTGAGGTCTTCCTGTTCCGCTCGGAGGAGAGTGATATCCGGCGCGAGTGTCATCAGATGGTCGAAGGACCGCCGCGCGAATTCGTACTGGCTCTCGGCCGTCCCCCCCTGAACCAGCGCCCGTTCCGTGGAGTCGAGGAAGGGGAGGGGACGCGCCGGTTCGGGGAGCGAGCGGTCGTCCATGCCGAGAACGTACAGCTTATCGAAGGCCAGACCGCGCGATTCGATCATCCCCATGATCTGTATCCCCGCGTCCTCCGCCGCTCCGACCTGCACCATCTTCCGGGAGGCAAGGTGCGCGAGCCACTCCGAAAATTCATACCCGTCCATTCGCGTCTCGGACAGGTGCCGATCGATCTCTTCCATGATCTCGTCCAGCCCTCGCCTGTCAACGGTATCCTTTTCATCCGCCCCGACGGGGAAGGCGAGGTGATTCCATACGTCCCGGAGCTTTGCCGCCCAGAAGGCCCCCTTCTTTTTTTCGCATATCTGTGTTGCGCGGCAGAAGATGGAGAGGTATTCAATGCCGTCCGGCGGTATGAAGGCAAACGTACCGGGATCTTCCGCCTTCAGCACTCGCAGCAGATTGTCGAGTCCGGAATCGACGGATCGTTTTCGCCAGACGATGTCGGCCCGCGCGATCCTGTGGCGTATCCCCTGCCAGCAGCCGTAATAGGGGGACAGAAAGAGGGAGAGAAGCAGTTCGCGGGGTTCCCCTTCGATCACTAAACGCAGGGGTAGAAGGGCTGCTTGCATCAGGCGCGTTTCCAGAAGGGGGACACCCTTTGTCATGTTGAACCACGAGGAGCCGCGGGGCACAGGCGTCCCCATGACATCCCTGAGATTCCTCTCAAGTTCCTTCGCGTACCGGTCCATGTCCGGGACGATCACCCCGATGCGGTGGAGGGGTATGGTGCGGGCATCCTGAACGAGACGCTGGACGAGGGAGATAACCTCCTGTTCGGGGGAGGGGAGGGCCAGAGCCTCGATACGCTCCGTCTCGCGGGGCGGGGGAGTGATATATGTAACATCGCAGTATTTCTCAATGGTTGCGAACAGCTCGCATTCCACCGGGGCGGGCGATTCGAACCCTGCCAGTGCGATCCTGTCAGGAAGTGTCACTTTCTCGTCAATGATGGCTCGGCGCAGGAGAGCCGGGAGGCTGAACGGGTGAAAGAGGCTGGCCGATTCGAGTGATTTCCGGAAGGCGGCGCTGATCCCCCGCCGCCATTCCACAAGGGGTGTGGAAGGGAAACCTGACACTGGATCAAGGTTGTGGCGCACCATGACTCCCAAGGTTTCGTCGAGGATGGCGCAGAGGTTTGTATCCACCACAAGAGGGGAGGGGGGTACGATCCGATCCGCCAACTCTTTCCAGAGGTTGAGCCGGTAGAGATCGGGGGCGGGGATCTTCGTGGGCCATGATTCCGACCAAGTCCGGGCGAGCCATGTGTTAAGACTCATCGCCCGTACGGGTTCCCACCCTTTTTCTCCCTCACGGAGGTGTTGCAGGCGGAAACGACGGGTGAGATCGCGCGCCAGTCTCCCGGTGGAAGTCAGGTAGAACCGGTCGGGGTGTATCTCGATCATGGCTGTCCAAGTGTCCCAAGGGCTTATGGCGGTATCGAAGAAAGATCCGCCCGGATATCCTACAATACCGGTCGGAACTTTGGCAAGCTGATCTCGTCGGTTACATCATCCCAGACGACCTCTACCGGCATATCGCAGCGTACCTCGGCCGGGTTACAGTCGACGATATTGGTGAGCAGGCGGGGACCCTCATCCAGTTCCACGATGGCGACGACGTAGGGAATATCTCCTTGAAAGGCCGGATGGAAGGCTACATGGTTGACGGCAAAGGTGTACACCGATCCTCTCCCTGTTGCGGTGATCCAGTCCGTTTTCCGGGAATGGCACCGGGGACAGATGAATGAAGGGGGAAGGCGGAGAAACCCGCAGTTGCCGCATTTCTGAATCGTTATGAGGTGCTGTTTGCAGCCTTCCCAGAACTCTCTTGTGTCGGCGTTGATCTGTGGCAGGGGTTTTTCATATGTCATGGCTACTACCACCTCCTCAAGATATAACAGGAATGAGTCTGCAAGATTGCCCCGTTATCGCTGCAGACGATAATCTCGGGGTCTTTTGTGCTTGTCATGGGGCCGAGTTGCCTCTCTCCGCATCGGCCCATGAGCTGCATCACTCCTTCCGTGAGCGGCGTGAGCCCCATATGGTACGCCTCGGAGAGTTGGCCCCCCGATGTGTTGACCGGCATCCGACCACCCGGCTCGATCGTCCCCCCCGCGAACCAGTCCTCTCCTTCGCCGGGACCGAAGAACCCGTAGTCCTGCAGCGTGATTTCAACGGTATAGGTAAAGCAATCGTAGATCTCGCAGGCGTCGATATCGTCGAGGGTGATCCCCGCCATTGCAAGGGCGGTTTCACTCGCCTGACGGGCGCCGGTCGGTCCCGCAAGATAGGTCGCCTGGGGAAAGGCCGTTGAGGGGTTGTGCTGCCCCATCCCCATGATGGTGACGATAGGATGTCTGAGATCACGCGCCCTCTCGGCAGATGTTATGATACAGGCCCGGCCGCCGTCGTTGACCAGGCAGTTGTCGGGGAGACGGAAGGGCTCGACGAGCCACTTGGCATTGTAGTAATCTTCATCCGTCATCGGTTTATCGTGCATCACCGCTCGCGGATTGAGATTGGCCCACCTGCGCTGTCCCACGGCGATGTGCTTCCAGGTTTCGGGCCCCGTGCCGAACTCGTGCATGGCGCGCCGCGCGGCCAGGGCATAACCCGCCGCCGCCCCGAAGTGGCCGAAGGCGGCCGCATCGCCCGCCATCTCCGTGAGCATGCGGAACATGCTGTCTCCCGAGTGGGCGTAGGAGAGGAGCACATAGTTACAAAGGCCGGATTCGAGCGCGCCAACTGCGTGCTGTAGGTGACTGCGCGATCAGTTGGCGTCCTGCGTCATATAGCTCGGGGACAGGCCGAGGTGCTGCGCCACCAGATAGGGAGTGACATCTGGTTCCCCCGTCGGCGGAATAAAGTGGCGATAGACGATCAGACCGTCGATGTCTTGAGACCTCAATCCCGCGTCCTCGATGGCATTGGCGCAGGCCTCGAGGTGGAAACTCAGCGTGGTCCTGTCGGGAACCCGCCCCTGGGGGGTATACCCCACTCCGACAATAGCGTACTTATCTTTCAGGCTCACTCTTCGCACCTCACTTTCTTTACGACTGATAAAGATTGATTCACTATTCCGGGTTGACAGCTAACGCTCCCACATCGCGGGGTGCAGGGGAAGCGTGAAAGAATCTCCTGGCAGAGCATTGCTGCTTGAGCCGAATATATACGAACAAAATCCGTTGACCGCAATACATTTTAACAGCAGGTCGGGCGTTTCAAGGCGGAGGAGCACTCATCGGGTTCGGCGCTGCAGCAGCACCCGGTGGCCGATCCGCCCCCGAGCATGGAATTGATGACCGCGGCGGCGCATCCGACACCTGAGGTTACCGTCAGTGCCGCTGTCGGGCAATTGAGGGCGCATGCACCGCACTCCATGCAGGCGTCGTGGTCCTCGATCCGAACGCGCTTATTGCCGTTCATCCCGAAGACCGCGTGGGGACAGACGGTCAGGCAGATTCCGCACCCGATGCACTTCTCTTCGTCAAGCGCCAGCGTCGTCACATTCTTGATGTATCTGAGTCGTGTCATACATGTGCTCCTTATGCCATGAATCGCGAGCCCAGCCAGAGCAGGCATCCCATAATTCCGGCCGTTATCTCCAGGGGGAGGGCGAACCGCATCTCTTTCTTGACGCCAGACAGTGATGTGTAGGTCGAGGCGCCGGTAAAATTCATCGCCAGATACGCTGCAACGGCGGGGACCAGGAGAAACCATGCGAGGACCTCAAGACGGTCTACCCACCGCGTCAGGTCGGGATCCCGGAAAAAGACGAGTGTTGCCGCGGCGACCAGACCGAGAATCAGCCCCTTGAGTGCAAATGCCCGCCCCGGGATGTAGGGGAGGAGAAGAGGTGTCAGGACCGCCCCGGCGAAGACCCCGCTGAAGAGGGCGATGGAGAAGAAGAAGCCGTACGTGACCATATTGGCCGTGTATGTCCCCGGACCTCCCAATCCGGAGATGATGAGAGCGCTCAGCGCGACGATGAGCGCCGTCCTGAGTGCCAGAACCAGCTCGATCGGGATCAGGATCGCCCGCTCCAAAAGGGTGAAATCCTTCAGGCGCATCGCAGGGGTGGCAACCATCCCGTTATCGAGAAATGTTCCCAGGTCATTCGCCTTGATGGGGCCGTAGTGGACCGTGAAACCGGTGAGTTTCTTGACGATATGCGCGGCGACCCCGGAGGCGCCCAATTGGGGAAGGATGAGCCTCCGGTGTGAGACGATCCGGTCGACACAGCTCAATTGGATTCGATTTGCGAGCTCTGCCGTCCCGAAGGTCCCCTTCCCGGCGGCGCACCAGACATTGATCCCCTTGGTGTCGAGGACGAGGATCCAGGCATCGCGCCCGGGGAGGGCGGAACGGAGGCTGTCGAGACTCAGTTTGTAATTTGCCGTGACGAGGACGGCAGACTGTGCGTCGGGGTGTCCCAGTGCGTAGAGACCGGGGTCGACGGCGTAGCGCATCCGGTTGATCCCGGAGCGAGACTTGACCGTTCCCCAGCGGTCGACCCACCGGAGGGTTGAAGAGACCCGGGGGACGGGACCGGTGACGGTTTCAATCACTCCGGCTACAAAGGCCTGATCGATGCGCGGCGGGTTCGCCTGAACCTCACAGGAGACGCCTCAGGTGGGCGGGGCAGAGGCGGTCCCGGCATCTGATACCCTCTGAATGTTCTCAAACGATATTACATTCGGATCTTTCACTCTCCTGCTTCCTCTAACCGTTGGAATTACAACTGCATACCGATGATGTGTCACGTATCGCATCCAGGAAAATCCTCAGGGTACGATAGACATCGCTCCTTTCGTCCTTCGGAATTTTGCTCTGGATTGTCCCGGCAAACTCCGCGAAGCAGCCCCATACCCGCCGGTATGTTTCCGCCCCCATGGCCGTGATGCTGAGGTAGGTTGCCCTCAGATCGTGATCCGTCTTTTCCTGCCGTACCAGTTCTTTTTCGATGAGAGGCCTGACGAGCCGTGTCGTGGTGCTCTTCTCCACGGCGAGAAGGGAATGCAGATCCGTCATCTTCAACCTTCCCCGCGTTGCAAGGGCATCAAGGATGAGAAACTGGGAGAATGTGACACTCTCGCAAAAAATGGCGTCCTGCCGGCAGCATCGCGCAGCCTGGCACACCCCGGTAATCAGAAAGAGGAGTTTTCTCGTGTCGCTGGGGGATTCCGTATGCATAGTTGTATTATGCAACTATTATCTCGGATGTCAACCAAAAATTAACATGTAAGAAAGCTCAGCGGGATTGCCGCTTCCTGATATCCATCCAGATGATGTAGATGAACATGAAAATAGTAGAGACCGTCGCCGGGAGGGCGCTCTCTTTGCTGAAGAGGGCGAGGGCGATCCCCGCCGCGAGTCCGTAGTTCTTGATCGTACCCAGGAGGATCAGGCTCATGGTCGTCTGGGGGGTGATGCTGAACAGCCTCCCGGTCCATTCAATGATCAGCCCCAGGACAAACATGCTGGCGGCGGCAATGAGGGCAACGGGAACCAGCCGCAGGGGCTCTCTGATGAAGATATCATGATTCAATCCCACGATCGTGTATACCACGACAAAAAAGCTCCAGTTGGTTATGGGACCCTTCATGGACGCCAGCTTTTGGCCGATCTTCCATCGGGGGAGGACGCGGGAGATGAACAGGGGAAGGATAATCAAGATAATCGCTATGACGATCAACCGCTCCAGGATAAAGGAGCTCGAACCCAGGAACTTGTACAGGGTAAGGGGAAGGATGATCAAGGCGCCGAGGTATCCCCCCGCCGTACCCGCGAGAGAGAACGAGGTGTTACCCCTCAGGAGGTCGGTAAAGGGGATAACGGCCACGGCTGGGGGCATGAGGGCGAGGATGATAAAGCCGTTCCAGAGTTCCGTGTCTTGTATGAAAAGCGCGCTTGTGCCGAGGATAAATAGGGCAAGAACACCGTAGCTCATTGCGATCCCGGAGAATGCCGGAATTATGAGAGAACGGGGGGAACGGAAGAGACTTGCGGGTATCCCCATGGTCGAGAGGATCATCACCAGGGCGAGGGCGGGGAGCACCAGATGTGTGGTCCACGAACTGGCTCCGGGAAGGAACAATCCGATTATCAGTGCGAGAAAAAGAATGAAATCACGGTTCTGCAGTGCTTTCTTTATATTCTTTATCATCTGCTGTGCCTGTTCTGTGAATGCCGTATGATTGTTACACCGGAACTCCCACGCACGTATGTGGGATCACCGAATTTGTTCTTGGAGTTTCGATAGATGGGTTCCTTTCCACCACATCAGTGAAGGGTAAAGGGTTGATAGCTGGTTATAAAAGCTTGCTTTTCCTGCGCTGTGAGTATAGGTAATTGCCCCCCGCCTGTCAAGCGGAGAGGAGGCGCTTTTCAAACCCCTCTTTTGACAAATGGTCGGAGAACTATTAGTTTATGAATAGAAAAGATAAAGGACGTTACATATGGCAGAAAATAACTACAAGGCCCATATCGAGAATCTGAAGCGGCTTTCCTTTGACATCGGGATGTATCGACCTCCGAGCGAGGGGGGGAGCTCTTCCCTGCTCCTTCGCTTTACCCGGAACTGTCCCTGGAACAAATGCACATTCTGCGAGATGTACAAGGGAGAAAAGTTTGTCTATCGTTCAGTCGAAGAGATAAAGGCCGATATCGATTCGGTCAGGGCGATTATTGATGAGATAACCGCAATCTCACGGAAGCTGGGGCATGGAGGACGTATAAACAGGGATGTGGCGGTGGCGATTCTGGGGTCCGATGCGTCATTCTATACCAACCACTGCTTTATCTCCGTTTTCGAGTGGCTCTCCTCGGGGGGGACAACCGCCTTTCTCCAGGACGCGAACAGCCTGATAATGCGGTCGCCCGAATTCGTGGAGGTACTGAAGTATCTTCGAGAAAAGCTTCCCACACTGGTGCGGGTGACCACCTATGCCCGGTCTAAAACGCTTGCTCAGAGAAAACCTGAACAATTGAAGGAGATCTGCGAAGCCGGTCTGACTCGGTTGCATGTAGGGTTAGAGACGGGAGACGATGAACTCCTCGATATCGTCCGGAAGGGCGTGACGAGCGAGGAGCAGATCGAAGGCGGGAAAAAGGCCATGGAGGCGGGTTTTCAGCTTTCGGAATACTGGATGCCCGATCTGGGCGGACGTGAGCGATGGCGACAGCACGCGGAGAATACCGCCCGCGTCCTCACGGCGATCAACCCCCACTACATCCGTTCGCGGCCCTTCGTGCCGAGGATGGGGACCCCCATCTATGAGGAGTATGAACGGGGGGACCTGCACCTCTCATCTCCCCATGAGCGCCTTAAAGAGGTGCAGCTGATGATTGAGAACCTCGACGTCACTTCCCGTGTCTGCTTTGACCACGCCATGAATGCCTGGCTCGACAGGCGGGGCGGTCTCCTCTTCAGGCAGAACTACGAGGGGTACCAATTCGCCGAAGAAAAACCCCTCGTCCTGGAGAGGATTCAGGAGGGCCTCGACGTGAGTGAATCGACACACACGCACGTCAGGGACGTCATCGGGATACGGTCTCTCTGAGGAAGAGATCGGCTTCCCGGCGGGTCTCAGCAAGGATCAGCCCTCCCGCAGGTAGGCGGGGAGGTCATCCTCCTCCATCCCCTGGAAACTGCACCGGATAGGACAGGTCTTACAGGGGGGTTTTATCCCCGGGAGCGAGGGTTCGCCCTTGATGCCTTCGATGTAGTCGCAGCACCGGTTCACATCGTCGTCGTACCCCTCGACGATGATGGTGACGGCCCCCTCGGCACCGCCGTATCCGCCTGAGGCGAAATGAACGGCGTCGACGTCGAAGAGGTCCTCCAGGGCATCAAGTTCGGTGTACGCGGTCCCGTCGGTAACGCAGACCATGCCGGTCGGAACGCCGATGCTCCGTTCAATAACGTGCACGCCTCCCATTGTGGACGCCTCTTCGACGGACGGTATCATCTTTTCGAGACCCACGGGGTAGATGATCGTTGCTCCCCGGGCCTTCATGGGGAGAAAGAATTGTCCCATGGTGCCTCCCATGGGGTTTGCCATGACAACACCGACATGCCCCATATGATCGACTGCATTCGCCCCCTTCAACAGGACATCTCCCGGCCCCAGCTTGTCGATGACGGTCGACGGCTCCACATCCAGCAGCTTGTTTTTGTGAAAGGTGACCGGTTGCATACGGACACCCTGGACGAGGGCGCAGGTAATCCCCCGGATGATCTGGCCGACGGCGTACTTTTCTTTTTCGACCGGTTTCCCCAGCAATTCCTCGGCGATGTAACCGTTTGTGGACCCCCGCCCCACGAGGAGATACCCTTCCTCCTTGGCCTGTTTGACCTCGGGCATCGATACGATCCCCCTGGCGATCAGGCATTTCGATTCAGCCGGTGTTAAGGTAAAAAGTGCCTGCATAGCATACCCTCCTTATTTCTGTTTCTTGAGAGGAAGGGCGGCCTTGGGCCCCCATCCGTACCTTGTCCCCTGTCTTTGTTTTTATGCCACAGATCGGCCTCTTTGAAAAGATATCTTTTGGGTTCCTTACGGGTCCTTTGTCTGGCCCCATGCAGGATCTTCTTGCAATGATATCCGCGACACGTTAATAGAAACAGTGTCCTGAATACCCATCCGGGAGGTTTTCGTGAGACTCATACTGGTACGACACGGGCAGACACTATGGAACCGCGAAAAACGGGCGCAGGGGATAAGCGACGTCGAGCTCAGCAACAGGGGGAGGGCCCAGGCCGACAGCCTCGCCCGGTCGTTGCGCGACGAGAGGATCGACGCGATCGTATCGAGCCCTCTGAAGCGGGCCCTGCAAACCGCCGAAGCGATCAACCGTTTTCACCACCTTGCGATCAAACATGAGGAAGATCTGATGGAACTCAATATGGGTGATTTCGAGGGGATCGTCTTTCAAGAGATGAGGGATAAACACGGAGAGTTCCTGGAACGATGGATCAGGGACCCGGCTTCCGTTGCCATGCCGGGAGGTGAATCTCTGAGCGAGCTCCAGGAACGGGCCTGGAACGCCGTAGAGCGGGTTATCGCACGACCGGGGACAACACTCCTCGCCTCGCACAATTTCACCATCATGACGATCCTCTGCAGGATCAGGGACATGGAACTCTCTCATATCCGGAAGGTACACGTGGATGTGGCCTCCAAGACCCTGGTGGAATTCGAAAACGGCCGGGGAAACGTCATCATATTCAACGATATCGATCACCTGGCAGGATGTGAGCATGTCGTCGATTAAGCCCCGCCGGATCGACGTGTGGAAAGAACCTCTCCCCGGGGCTGAGCGGACTCTTTCGCAGGAGATAGACTTTCCCGCACCGTTCTGATATCATACCTGAAATGTTGAGTTATGGCTTTATAGAGAAGCCCACCCCAGAAGAGATCGGTCAGATAACGGAGCTCTACCGGAGAGAAAACTGGTGGAAACAGGAGGGGGATAACCCCGATATGGTCAGGCTGATCATTGCGGGGAGTCACTGCTTTGCCGTTGCCCGTCACGGTGGGCGTATCATCGGCATGGGGAGGGCCGTCAGTGACGGCGCCAGTGACGCATATCTCCAGGATGTAACCGTGATGGATGCGTTCCGCGGACAGGGGGTCGGGACAAAGATCCTAGAATCGTTGATCGCACGCCTCGAACGGGACGGGATACACTGGATCGGCCTTATAGCGGAGCGCGCTTCCCACCCTTTCTACGAACGGCTCGGCTTTTCCGTTATGGAGAATGCCCTTCCCATGTTGAAGGTGAAGATATGAAGTTCCGGCCGCTTGCCGCTTCGGATTACCCGTCGCTCAAACCCTTTTTCTCACGCCAGAGATACGCGCTCTGCACCTATTCTCTTTCGTCGATCATCGTGTGGACGAACGTGGTCTATCGTCCCTGCGGCACCGTTGAGGACGATACCCTCTTTATCTATGCAGACTTTGCCAGGCACAAGGAGCGATCCCACCTCCTACTCCCCATCTCACCCGGCAGGGAATATGCCCCCGAAGAGCTCGCCGAGGTCTCACGCCGAACGGGGTGCGGCACCTACTGGTTCATTCCCGGGGATTACCTCGAGAGGCAGGGAACGAACAGGCTGGAGGAGTTCTTCGTTGTCGAGCGTCAGGAGGGGTATGAAGACTACGTCTATCGAACGGAAGACCTGGCAACGCTGGCGGGACGGAAGTATTCAAAGAAACGAAATCTTATCAAACAGTTCGAGCGCCAATACGGGGAAGCGGGGGGTGTCGTGATCAAGGACATATCGCCGGAAGACGTACCCGGGTGCCTGGAATTCCTGGAGCGGTGGTGCGTAGAGCGGGACTGTGACGTGGACAGGGACGAGGACCTCGCCTGCGAGTGGCATGCCACCAGAAACGCGCTGCATCATATCGATACCCTTGGATTCAGATGTATCATGCTCTCGATCGATGGGACGACACAGGCCTTCGGTATCGCCTCGCAGCTCACGGAGACGATGAGCGCGCTCCACTTCCAGAAGGCCTCGGCGCAGTTCAAGGGTCTCTACCAGTTTTTCGACCGTGAATGTGCCCGAAGGCTCTTCCCGGAGCTGGAATACATCAATAAGGAAAGCGACATGGGCCTCCCGGGCCTCGCACAGGTCAAGCGTTCCTATCACCCGGTGATGATGGTGCCGTCGTACCGTCTGACCCTCCGGAAGCAGGGGTGAGTACCCGAAAAGGGATGGCTCGTTGGGAGAAAGGGGGCAGGAGAGAATTATGACGTTGAAAAAATATTTTGCAGATACAAAAGGGACCGGGGTTCTCGCCACTGCCTCATCTTCGGGGGAGGTCAACGCCGCGATATACGGCAGGCCGCATTTCATCGATGACCAGACCGTTGCTTTTATCATGGCCGATCGGCTGACCCACGCCAATCTCCGGACGAATGGGAGTGCCGTCTACCTCTTCAGGGAGTCGGGCGATCGATACGTGGGGAAACGTCTGTATCTGACCAGGACGGACGAGACGGACGATCAGACCCTGATCGAGGAGATCAGGTCGCGGCCCCACCACGGCGATCGCCCGGATGATCCAGGCAAGAAGAGGTACCTGGTGTACTTCCATATCGACCGTGTCCTTCCGCTGATCGGGGATAAGGAAGAATAGATCGGCATTTCTCCGCATGGGGAAGATTCATCAGCCCCGGAAACCGCATTTCTATGAATGACATAACAGGCCTCTCTGCCCGCCGGGTAGCCGCCTTCCGCAACACGGTCTATGACTATTACGAACGGTACGGACGGAGTTTCCCCTGGAGGGAGACCACAGACCCTTACCTGATCCTCGTTTCGGAGGTCATGCTCCAGCAGACGCAGGCGCCCCGCGTCCTTGTGAAGTACGGGGAGTTTATCCGTCTCTTTCCCGATGTTTCAACGCTTGCCGGTGCGCCGCTCCACGACGTCCTGAGCGCCTGGCAGGGGTTGGGGTACAATCGGCGGGTCCTCTCGCTGCAAGAATCGGCGCGGCGCATCGTTACCCTTTACGGCGGTGTCGTTCCCCGTGAAGAGGGAGCGCTCGTCTCATTGCCCGGGATCGGCCCCGCTACCGCCCGCGCGGTGCGGGCCTTCGCCTTCAACGAACCGGTGGTCCTGATCGAGACCAATATCCGCGCCGTCTTCATCCATCACTTTTTCTCAGGGCAGGATAGCATTTCCGATTTTGATCTTCATCCCCTGGTGGAGAAGACGCTCGACCGGAACAGTTCGAGACGGTGGTACAACGCCCTGATGGATTACGGGACCTTCCTGAAAAAGGTTCACGCCAATCCCGCCCGCAGAAGCGCACATCACCAGAGACAATCGCCCTTCGAGGGATCCATCCGCCAGGTACGGGGGGCGGCCATCCGGCTCATCCTGGAGAAGGTTCGACTGTCCGAGCGCGACCTTGTCGAAGCGCTTTCCTTTGACGAAGATCTGGTACGCAGCGTCCTCGATCGACTCGAGCGGGAGAGGATCATTGCCAGAGACGATGGAGATATCTCGATTGCTTAGATCCGCACGGAGGTGCGGCAGAGGCGAATCTCCACAACTCGCTAAGACAAGATCATTATGAGGCCTTACGCACCCGGATCGTCCACTGAAAATCCGATCTTCAGCGTCACCTGCCAGTAGGCGACCTTTCCCTCTTCTATGTAGCCGCGGGTATCGACGACCTGGAACCATCGTATCTGGTGAATCGTTTTCGATGCCCGCGAGATGGCGTGTTCGATTGCCTCCTGTATCCCTTTCTTGGATGACCCCGTGATCTCGATCTGTTTGTACACCTGTTCCATCATGACGATTTCTCCTTCCTCTCGTATTGATTTCTTATTGACGCCTGAGACATCCGTTTGGGGGAACGCGTGAGGACGTGTGAGTCACATAGATGCTCGAGGGTCAGGCACGTTCAGGAACACACGGAGAGGGAAAAACAATGTGCCCTCCGCCATCAGGAAAAACGAGATGCCGTGTTCTGCCGGTAAAGACTTACATCCACTGGGCAAAATGCTTCTCGTACTGGTCTTCCAGTATTTCCTTGTGTTGCAACTCCTCACGGGCAAGTCGCGAAAAGAGCGGCTCCAGACTTGTCCCTCCGTAGTTCTCCAGAAGATCGGCGTAGAGGTTATAGGCGGCCTGTTCCATCTTCATGGCGAACTGCATGACATCCTGGGGATTGCTCTTGGGGCCGATGGACCCTGCAACGATATAGTCGCTGAACCCGATCGTGCTGATATCTTTCTTTCCTCCGATGGTGGCGACGTCACCGGTTGTGAGGGCGTTCTCGATAAGCGCTTTATGATTCAATTCCTGGGCGGCGAGCTCTTCGAGAAGTTTTCGCGAGGCCTCATTTTTAACGATGTTCTGAAAGGATGTGTACAGCTTGCACGATGCGTCTTCCTTCTCAGCGGCAAACTTCAAGGCATTGTCCAATGTTTTGAATTTCATCTTTTCCCTCCTTAAGAAAGATGTTTCAGACACGCACTGGGAATTATGATACCGCATCAAACGCTATTTATCAACACAATCAGGGGCACTTTGGAAAAAGGTGCAAGGAACATTTCTCTGCAAAATCGAGCATGGAGGAGGGTGCTTTCCGTTTTGCTGTCCCCATGAGGGCTGGCTGTCCCGTCAGGTGGAGAAGGTGACGGTCTTCCTGTCGGTGTTGCGGTGGACCCTCTTCTCGCTTTCAAGAAAACGCAGGTGGGCGATGGCCTCACCGGTGGCAAACCACTTCTGTGTGATGGGGAAAAGATCCCAGGTCTCGCAATCGATGTCCCATGTCATGCCAGCCGCTATCTCGTAGGCTGTCTTGCGTTTCTTCCCCACCACGTCGATGACCTCATTGGCGCGATCCTCGTGATGCTTCTTCAGTTCGTCGATCCTCCCTTTGAGATCGGAGAAGAAGCTCCGATGGCCAGGAAGGACGATGTCGACCGGCAGATCGTAGATCTTGTCGAGGCTTTCCAGGTAGTCCTGCAGGGCGTTCACCTGGTATGACCAGGATTCGATATGGGGTGTGATATCAAAGAGGACATGATCCCCGGAGAGGAGGACCTTCTTAGCCGCTTCATAGAGGCAGATATGCCCCTGGGTGTGCCCCGGCGTCGAAAGGCAACTGAAACGGTAGTCACCAATCTCGATACAATCGCCGTCACCGACAAGGGTGAGATCGGGTACCCGGTCCGGGCTGTATTTGAAACCCGGGTGACTATTGAGGGCCTTGATGAGCTCTTCCTCGGGAAAACCGTTGATCCCGGCATAGTCGATCATGGACTGCCAGTTGCCTTTTCCCTGGTAGACCTGTGCGTCGATCCTGCTGAAGTAGATCGTGCTGGTATCGGTCGCCAGGCGCGTGACCAGCCCGGCGTGGTCCGCGTGCATGTGGGTGATGAAGAAATCGGTCACGGCAAGGTCGATGTCCAGGGCGCGTATCCCTTCCTGCATCGCTTCGAGGCAGACAGTACGGTTGAACCCGGTGTCGATAATCAGGTTTCGTTCTGCTCCTTTGATTACGTAGGAATTGAGTTCTTTCAACGGACTGTTGGGGAGGGGCACCTCAATCCGGTAGAAACGATCCATCACCTCGTCGATCATCAATTGGTCTCCTTTGTCCTCAGCGTTGCGGCGAGGCTAGCACGTTCATCTGAAAGAAACAAGCCCCGACATGCGCCGCTCACGGCAATATCCTTGACATAGGGATGGCATCTTTCTATAGTCAAAAAAAGTTGGGACTGCCCGTCCGGGGATGAAACGGGGGCCGGGCTTCGATGAGATCTGAATATGTCCGGGGAGGGGGTAAATGTATGAAACGGTACGGGAATTTTATCGGCGAGGAGAGCAAGGCGCTCCTCCAGAGTGTGCGGAATTTTGTGGACAAGGAGATCATGCCGGTCAGGCTCGAGCTTGATGAAAGCCGTGAGGCCTGCGAGAAGGTGATCGATAAACTGGTTAAGATCGGGATGCAGCGGTACGGTCTTTCTCCCAAGTACGGAGGGGTGGCGATTGGCTCGGCGGTCGAGTACTGCGCCGTCTGTGAAGAACTTGCCCGCGGCGACAGCGGGATTGCGACCGAGATGACCTGCCCGGAATGGCTCTTCGGACCGGCGATGCGGGCCCGCAACAAGGCGGTGGTGGAGAAATTCATGGCACCGTTCTGTTCGGACGAACGGCATACCGCCTGTTTTGCGCTGACCGAGCCCGACGGAGGGTGCAACGGAGAGGATCCCACCCAGCACGGGATGACGTTGCGCACCACCGCCAGGCTGGACGGCGGTAAGTGGGTGATCAACGGGGCCAAACGATGGCCCGGGGGTGCCAGTGTCGCCGAGATCTACGGGGTCCTCTGCACGACCGATCCGAAGCTGGGGGAGGAGGGCGTCGCCCTCATCTACGTCCCCGACGGTCTCCCCGGTCTCTCATTCGGCATCCCGGAGAACAAGCTTGGAATGCGGTACAGCGACATCAATGCCGACATCTACTTCGATAACGTGCGGGTGCCGAAGGAATACCGGGCCGCCGGTCCGGGCGAAGACTGGAGACTCTTTCGGGCCGCCCTTGCGTGGGGACGCCTCAGCTCGGCCGCCTTTTCGATCGGCAACGCCCAGGCCGTCCTCGAAATCGTCATAGACTATACCGGCAACCGGTTCTACAAGGGAAAGGCGGTCAGGGAGCACACCCTGCAGGCGGCGATGATAGCCGACATGGCCATGGGGATAGAGAGCGCCCGGGCCTATTACCTGAACGTAGCATCGATGTTCGACAACCGGAAGGAATTCGGCGATCCCGGAGAGAGCTATCTGATGGGAAAGGCGACCGGCGCCAAGGTGTACGCCTGCGATGTCACGGAGATGGTGTGTAACAGGGCCATAGAGCTGATGGGGGCCTACGGGTATATCAAAGAGTACCACGTTGAAAAATACCTCCGTGACAGCAAGATCATCCAGCTGTGGGAGGGCGGCGGCCAGCTGGGCCGTATCGAGCTCGCTCAGAGTTATTATCCCATAGCGTAACAAGATATAGGGGAAACGCGGATGCAGGTGATAAGCATCGATAAGGTGGGGGAGACGATATACGGGTGCCTCGATGACGGGATCAGCTACCACCTCTTTTCGATCGATCCCGAATGTCCTGTTGAGTATGAGGAGAGCTACGATCGGGGCGGTTACGATGATTATGACCAGTTCGTCCTCTCGTACGCGCAGGTGGACCCCTGCCTCTGTTTTCTTGAGACACCCGTGGTGATCGGGGCCGCCGATAAAGAGGACCTGACCTACGAACTGATGCTGGGCGTATGGAGGGAGGTATGGGAAGGGGAGGGGTGATTCGAGGAACCGGTTACCCCTTCTCCTTCATTACGCGGAAGTAATCCCCGAGTATCTCGCGGTGGTCGAACATCAGGGGCTGAGGGAGGGTCTCCTCGGTGAAGACCCCGATCTCGGCGGCATCGTCCCCGGCCCTGGGAGTTCCCGCCCCCCTGGCCATGAAGACAGTGGAGATGGTGTGCTGGCGGGGATCCCTGTCGGGGCTCGAGTATGTCCCGAGCTGCCCATCGAGTGTCACATCGAGTGAAGTCTCTTCGCGCGCCTCCCTGACGGCTGCATCCTCCAGCGATTCTCCGTAATCGACGAAGCCGCCGGGGATCGCCCAGCCGACGGGTTCGTTCCTTCGCATGATCAGGACGATCCCTCCTCCGTCGACGCCAATAATGATATCGACCGTGGGTGTCGGGTTCCGGTAGCACTCCAGCCGTGCGCCGCAGTGAGGGCAGACCTTTTGTGTTTTGTTCGTCATGACGTTCCCGTTTATCCGTGATTTCAAAAATATAAATTGAACCGCGACGATGTGTCAAGGACGGATTTTCTTGACATGTCGGGGTTATTTATTTACTGTCCACCAGAACAGGGTCGTCTCCACGCGAAAAAAGGTCCCTTTGGAGGTAAGATGATCGGTGTACTGATTGTAACCCATGGCAACCTCGGGCATGAACTGATAAAGGCCGCCGAGATGATAAAGGGTGACGTTCGTGGAATCATTCCCATCTCGCTGGACGCCAAGACAGGCATGGAGGATATCAAAAAAGAACTTACCTCTGCCATTAAGAAGGCCGATTCGGGGGAGGGCGTCCTGATCATGACCGATCTCTTCGGGGGTACGCCCTCGAACATCTCTCTCTCCTTTCTGAAGGAGAAGAAGGTGGAGGTGGTTACCGGCGTGAACCTTCCCATGCTTCTCAAGATATCGGATATACGGGAAGGAAACAAGAAGCTTGCCGAATTTGCCAACCTCGTGAAGGTATACGGCCGGAAAAACATCTACCTTGCCAGCGAGATACTAAACAGAAAAGCGGATGGTTGATCTGCAACTTTCCCCACCGATGAGTCTTTCCCTGATAAGAGTGGATAACAGGCTGGTCCACGGCCAGATATTGGAGGCGTGGGTCCCCTTCATCGGTGCCTCGCACATCGTGGTTGTCAGCGATGAGGTCGTGGGTGACCTGTTCAGGGAAGCCGTCATCAGGATGGCGGTACCCCAGCAGATAGAGACGCACATTTACGGTATCGGTGAATTTTCACGGGAATCCGCCTACCGGCGCTACCTAGAAGAGAGAAGCATTATTCTGTTTAACAATATCGACGATCTCCTGAGGGCTCACCGCCGGGGCTTTAAATTCGGGAGTTTGAATATCGGCAACGTGCATGCGGATCATGGCGCCTACCACCCCACGCCGTCCATATCTCTGAGCGAGGACAACGTGCGAGGATTGCTCTCGCTCGCCGATTCGGGGGTGAGAATAGAACTGCGGTGCGTCCCGAAAGACAGACCTGTTGATTTTCTGAGAGTGGTAAAGAAATTCGGCAAATCCAGAGATATCGGATCCTGACGCCGAGTGCCTGACAAGAGTGCATTCTGCCGGGGAAAAGCGAGAAAGACTTTCTGCCTTGCTGAAGGTGTGTCATGTGGTTGAACTCCCTTGAAGTGGCCCTTCTGGGCGGATTCATCTGCCTGGACCGGGTGTTCCTGCAGGCCATGATATCGCGGCCCGTTGTCGCCGGGCCCCTTGTCGGGGCGGTGCTTTCGGAACCCCTTACCGGGCTGGTAGTCGGGGCTTTTATAGAGCTGCTGTGGATCGACCGACTGCCGATGGGGATGTATGTCCCTCCCAACGATTCGATCGCCGCCGTCCTGGCGACGGCGGGGACCGTGCTGGCGGGAAGAGAGCTGGGATCGTATCCCAGAGAACTGATCGCACTGTCGATCCTCCTCTTCCTCCCGGCCGCCCTCCTCGCCCGGCAGGTCGATGTGTGGATCGCACAGACGAATGACGGGCTCTCGCGAAGGGCTGCAGAATACGCCCGTTTGGGCGATATACGGGGCCTTGCCGGGGAGCACAGGCGTGGGCTTGTGAAGACGTTTGCGGGCGCGTTCTTCCTGATTTTCGTCTGTCTGGTGCCGGGCGTACTGATTCTCGAATGGTCCTTGCCCCTCCTTCCGGAGAAAGCACTGAAGGGACTCTCATACACGTATTCTTTCATCCCCATTCTCGGTGTCGGCGTGGCCTTGAGCACCATCAAACTGCGTGGTGTCGTCCCCATCTTCGCAGGGGTCTTCCTTCTTGTCACCCTGATTATGAAGATATTCTAGACGGGATATATCGGATGGCGAAGGGTGTCTTGGATATCAAAACGCGCGATATGGCGGTGGACGACCTGGATGAGATCCTGATGATCGAACGCGTCTCTTTTCCGACCCCCTGGTCAAGGGGTATCTTTATGGGAGAGCTAGAGTATCCCCTCTGTCGCGGTCTTGTGGCCCTTGTCAGGGGACGGATTGTCGGGTATATATGTTTTGCCATCGTCTACGACGAGATCCACCTCAGAAACCTGGCCGTACATGAGGAGTGGAAGAGACAGGGGGTGGCCTCGGAGCTCCTTTCGCAGATGATCGCCGTTTCCGCCGTTGAGGGGGCCCAGTACGCCACCCTGGAGGTACGGAGATCCAATACGGCCGCATTAGGGTTGTACAAAAGATTCGGCTTTGTGGTAGAAGGGGTGCGGCCTTCTTACTATTCCGATACGAGGGAGGACGCCCTCATCATGTGGGCGGATTTTGGAATATGAAACAGGGGACCTCTGCAGAGCTTTTTTCCCAACGTGAGATGGCCCACGGGCACTTCCTGATGACCGTGCGGACGGAAGCCCCCTTCAAGGCATCTCTTCCTGGACAGTTCGTCATGATGAGGCCGGAGACCGGCGACTGTCCCTTTCTTCCCCGTCCTTTCAGCATCTATTCCGTCCGTTCCCGTGGCGATGACATCTTTGTGGACATCCTCTATACGGTGGTGGGGAAGGGGACGGAGGTCTTCTCCCGCCTGCGGGAAGGGGATCCTCTCCATATCCTGGGCCCCTTGGGGAGGGGATTCGACATTCCTCCTTCGTGCGAAAGGATTGTCCTGATCGCCGGCGGGATCGGAGTGCCCCCTCTCTCGTTTCTCGCGCAGCGTTGCAGGGAGGGGAACCACCCTGCCCGGATCATCTGCTACGTGGGAGCGAGAAACGCCGGGATGCTCGTCGGCCTGGACAGGCTGCAGGAACACTGCTCCGCGGTGGAGATAAGTACGGACGACGGGAGCAGGGGATACCATGGCCCCGTGACGGAACTCTTCCGGCGGGACATCGATCATCACACCGGTGGTGACATTCGGATTTATTCCTGCGGCCCCCGCCCCATGCTTATAGGCCTGCAGGCGCTGTTGAAAGACCGGCCGGTTGTCTGTCAGGCTTCTCTCGAGGAACGGATGGCGTGCGGTATCGGCGCCTGTCTCGGGTGTGTGGTACGGACACATTCCGATGGAACAAAAAGCAATCTGGCCAGGGTTTGCAAGGAGGGGCCGGTCTTCGATATCAGCGAAATCGAATTTGGGAAGTGACGGAATTCGACGGGCGACAGGGCAGCAGGGTGATATATGAAGGTGAAGATGAGTGTTGCTGTAGGGGGTTTGACACTGAAGAATCCGGTCATGACCGCGTCGGGCACGTTCGGCTACGGCGAGGAATATGCCGATTATCTTGATCTGAACAGCCTGGGCGCCGTCGTTGTCAAGGGGTTGTCCCTGCATCCGAGAGGGGGAAACCCGCCGCCGAGGATCATCGAGACCGCCTCGGGGATGCTGAACGCAGTCGGCCTCCAGAACGTGGGGGTGGAGGAGTTCATCGACGAAAAGCTGCCGTATCTCCGCGCGATTGATTCCGCAATAGTTGCAAACATATTCGGGGAAAGTGTCGATGAGTATGTGGAGATCGCGCATATTCTCAGCGATACCGAGGGGGTGGACGCCGTTGAGGTAAATATATCCTGTCCCAATGTCAAGAAGGGGGGGGTTGCCTTCGGTTCAGATCCCCTCCTTGCCGCAGAGGTAACACGGGCGGTGAAGGGGACCTGTCGGCTCCCCGTCATTGTGAAGCTGACCCCGAACGTGACCGATATAACCGAGATCGCCCGGAGCGTCGAGGCCGCGGGTGCCGATGCCCTCTCTCTCATCAACACGCTTACCGGGATGTCGATCGATGTAGAAAAGAGGACCCCGCATCTGGAGAATATCACCGGCGGCCTCTCCGGCCCGGCGATAAAACCGGTCGCCCTCAGGATGGTCTGGGAGACGGTCAATGCTGTCTCCATCCCTGTCATCGGCATCGGGGGGATCATGAATGCCTCCGACGCCCTGGAATTTCTCATCGCAGGCGCGCGGGCCGTCCAGATCGGGACGGCAAACTTTATCAATCCCTCTGCGGCCGTCGATGTCGTTGACGGTATCGAGCGATACCTGGCGCAGAGGGGTATCGGTAACATCAACGACCTGATCGGGACGCTCAGAATATAGGGCCGTCAGTTCGGAGCCTCGCCAATGACGAAATCGGATCAATACGATGTGATAGTGATCGGGGCGGGTCCCGGAGGGTACAGTGCAGGTGTCCGGGCGGGTCAGTTGGGCCTGAAGGCCTGTGTCATCGAACGGGATACCCTGGGCGGGGTGTGCCTGAACTGGGGATGTATCCCGGCAAAGAGTCTCATTCATCAGGCCGGGATCTTTCACTCCAGGCTCGAGATGGAAAAGATGGGGCTTGCCGTTGATGCCGGACGCTTCGATTACGGACGGGTGCACGATCAATCGAGGGCGGTGGTCGAAACCCTGGTTGCAGGTGTCGAGCACCTCCTGAAAAGGAACAGGGTCGAACATATCCGGGGGACCGCAAGGATCGTTTCAAAGGGCCGGGTGGCGCTCGATGATTCAACGAAAATTGAAGGGAGCAACATCGTCATTGCCACCGGTTCCCGTCCCCTGCGGATCGATGGGTTCGAATTCGATGAGGAGCAGGTCCTCTCTTCCACCGGGATCCTCTCTCTCAGGGAATTGCCTGAGAGTCTGATCATCCTGGGGGGAGGGGCTATCGGGTGCGAATTCGCCTACATCATGAACCGGTTCGGCGTGCGGGTGCACCTGGTGGAGATGGAGCGGCATATTCTCCCCGCTGAGGACGGGCGGGCCGCTGCCGTTCTCGAACGCTCCTTTGCGGAAAGCGGTATCGAGGTCATTACGGGGGGGCGGGCTGAATCTCTCGAGAAGGAGCCGGGGAGGGTAACGGTTGTCCTGACGGTGAAGGGGGGCGGATCGAGGCGGATAGAGGCCCGGAAGGTGTTGTGCGTCTTCGGCAGAACACCGAATACCGATGAGATCGGCCTGGGAAATATCGGCCTGGAGACCGACGGAGGTTTCATCCCGGTGGGCGACTACTGCCAGACTGCCGCCCAGGGGATATACGCCGTCGGCGATGTGGTGAAGACGCCGCTCCTGGCGCATGTCGCCTCACGGGAGGGGGAGATCGCCGTTGAACATATCGCCGGTCATGCCTCTCAGGCACGGATCGCCGTCGACGAGGTGCCGTTTGCCGTCTACTGCGAACCGCAGGTGGCGAGCTTCGGCATCGGGGAGGAGCGTGCAAAGGAGGAGAAGATCCCCTATGGGAAGATCATGCTCCCCTACCGGTCGGTCGGCAAGGCCGTTGCCGCCGGCGCAACCGAAGGAATGTTCAAGGTGCTGTATGATCCGGAAACACATGAGATCCTTGGGGCCCATATCGTGGGGCACAACGCCACCGAACTGATCCACGAGGTCCTCCTGGCCAGGACGGCCGGGCTGTCACCCCGTGATATTGCACGAATGATCCACGCCCACCCGACGCTTTCCGAGGGGGTCATGGAGTTGATGCGCATGATGGATGCCTGTTCGTAGGGGCTTACAGCCTCTTTTCCATCACCAGGCGGGCGAAGTGTTCGAAGGAGCGATCGTAGGTGCGCTCCGCGTCCCGGTCGAAGCAGCAGGCGGGAAGTTCGCGCATCCTCAGATGATATCGCAGGCAGTCGCAGCAGGTCCCCTTGCGGCCGCATGCTTCGTAAGTGCAGTTACACAGCTCCAGATTTTTTTCCTTCTTGCATTCCATCATATTTCCAGTTCCTGTCCGTTATCCTTTTTCACCATGTCGTACAGTTGATCGGCGTGGTACGAACTCCTCACGAGGGGGCCACTGACGACGGCTGAAAAACCCATGTCAAGGGCGGCCGCACGCCATTCACCAAACTCGTCCGGGTGTACGAAGCGCTTTACCGGAAGGTGGTCGCGGGAGGGCTGGAGATACTGTCCCACCGTCAGTATATCGCATCCCGCCCTTGCCAGATCCCGCAGCGTCTGTTCGATCTCCTCCGATGTTTCTCCGAGGCCCAGCATGATCCCCGATTTCAGAGGGATGCCGGGGGTCTCCTTCTTAACATGCTCCAGAACTTGGAGAGAGCGCGTGTATGATGCTTCGGGCCGCGCCGGGGAGTAGAGACGCGGTACTGTTTCGATATTGTGGTTCAGGACGTCGGGACGGGCTCCGGTGATGACGGCCAGCGCCTGCGGATCTCCGAGAAAATCGGGTATCAACACCTCCACACGGGCCTTCGGAATCTCCTCATGTATCGTTCGGATCGTATCGGCAAAGAAGGATGCGCCCCCGTCGGGAAGATCGTCCCTCGTGACGGAGGTGACGACGACGTAAGCAAGGCCCATCTCCCGCGCCGTGCCGGCGATGCGCGAGGGCTCTTCCGGGTCGGGCGGTTCGGGCACCCCGCGAGAGATCGCGCAGAAACGGCAATTCCGGGTGCAGACGGGACCCATGATGAGAAAGGTTGCCGTTCCCCGCGAGAAGCACTCACCGATATTGGGACAGAGGGCCTCCTCGCAGACGGTGTGCAACCGGTTTCCCCTCAGGAGTCTTCTGACCGGCTGGGCCGCTCCCCCGTGGGGGAGGCTTTTCTTGAGCCAGCGGGGCTTCCGAAGCTGCGGTTGTGTCTGACGATTCATGAAATTATCCCGCGAGGCGGGGGTTCCTGGCTGCAGCGGTCTCGTCCAGCCTGCGCAGCTTGGGACGACCGGGGGCCTCTCTCAACAGTTCCGGATCCTCGGCTGCGATCGTCCTGATCGCCTCGATGAAACGGTCAATATCCTCCTTCGACTCCGTCTCGGTGGGCTCGATCATCATGGCGCCGTGGACCACGAGCGGGAAGTAGACCGTCGGCGGGTGAAAGCCGTAGTCCATGAGACGCTTCGCCATGTCCAGCGTTGTGACCTTGTTGCCTTCCTGGAACTTGTCGGAAAAAACACATTCGTGCATACACCCTCTATCATAGGGCAGATGCAACGATCCTTTAAGGTTTTCCTTTATATAATTCGCATTGAGGACGGCGAATTGACTGGCCCGCTTCAACCCCTCGCTTCCCATACTCATGATGTAGCAGAAGGCCTTGATCATCACGCCGACGTTTCCGTGGAAGGCGTGGAGTCTGCCGATCGATTCCGGGAAGTCCTCGGAAAGTTCATACATCCCCTCGCGGTGTATCACCCGGGGAACGGGGAGAAAAGGCGCCAGGAATTCCCTGACGCATACCGGTCCCGAACCGGGTCCGCCTCCCCCGTGGGGGGTCGAGAAGGTCTTGTGAAGGTTCAGGTGCATCACGTCGAATCCGATCTTGCCCATCTGAACGATCCCCATGACTGCATTCATATTCGCACCGTCACCGTAGACCAGGCCTCCCTTTGCGTGGACGATCTCGGCTATCTTCCGGATGTTTTCCTCGAAGAGCCCCAGGGTATTCGGATTGGTTATCATGATCCCCGCCGTCTCTTCGTCCATGACTGCGGCGACGGTTTCGGGAGATACGACCCCCGCTTCGTTCGACGGCACGGCGACGGAGGAGAAGCCACAGAGGGCCGCACTCGCGGGGTTGGTGCCGTGCGCCGTATCGGGCACGATGATCTTTGACCGGCGCGATCTCCTCGCAGTGTGATAGGCATGTATGAGGAGCATCCCGGCCAGTTCGCCGTGCGCCCCCGCAGCGGGCTGCAGCGTGACGGCGTCCATCCCTGTTATCTCGGCGAGATATCGCTCGAGCCGGTACATCAGTTCGAGGGCTCCCTGCGACAGTTCGATCGGGAGGAGGGGATGGCCTTTGGCGAACCCGCGGAGAGCCGCCTGCTTTTCATTGATCTTGGGGTTGTACTTCATCGTGCACGAACCGAGGGGGTACATCCCCGTATCGACACCGAAATTCCACTGGGAGAGACGCGTGTAGTGCCGCACGACATCCACTTCGGAGAGATCGGGTATATCGGGGCCGTCACCCGCAAGGGTCTCGTCGAGAGGGGAGGGGACAACATCCCGCCGGGGCATGGAAAATCCACTTCTTCCCATTTTCCCCTTTTCCCAGAGGAGCGGCTCGTTGAGTATGAGACCGGAGGTTCCTTGCGGCTCTTTCATGATCTCACCTCCCGGATCAGGGTGTCCATATCCTCCCTGCCCATCGTCTCCGTCACGCACAGGAGGGCATGGTCGGCAAGCTCCGGATACCAGCGGGCGAGCGGAACCCCCGCCACAATATTCTTCTCAAGTAATTTCGAATAGGTATCATTCAATCCATTCGGAAATTCGACGACAAATTCGTTGAAAGTCGGGCTGTCAAAAGGAATCGCGCATCCCGCCCCTTTGAGCCCCCGCTTGAGATATTCCGCCTTGTCATAGTTGAGGGAGGCCAGCTCGCGGATCCCCGTTCCTCCCACGGACGCCAGGTACATGGCTGATGCCAAGGCGCAGAGACTGCTGTTCGTGCAGATATTGGAGTTTGCCTTTTCACGGCGTATGTGTTGCTCGCGCGTTGCGAGCGTCAGGACGAAACCGGGTCTGCCATCCCGGTCGAGGGTCTTTCCCACGAGACGCCCCGGCATGCTCCGCACGTGCTTCATTCGGCAGGCAAACATCCCCAGCCCTGGTCCCCCGAAAGAGGGGGGAATGCCGAAGCTTTGACCCTCTCCGCAGACGATATCCGCCCCCTGGCTCCCCGGGTTTTTGAAGAGGCCGTAGGCCAGAGGTTCCGTGAAGGATACGACGGAGAGAGCCCCCGCCTCGTGTACGGCTTTACCAATTGCCTGGAGGTCTTCGATGCAACCGAAGAAGTTAGGGGACTGGATTGCAGCGGCGGCGAGTTCGTCCAGGCCGGTGAGGCCCGAGATATCGGTCCGGCCGTCTTCAAGGGAGGGGAGCTCGATGATTTCATACCCCTCCGGTCCCAGGTACGTCCGCACAACCGCGCGGTAGTGCGGATGTATCAGGCGCGACAGGGCAATCCGCCTCCGCTTTGTGATACGGATGGCCATCAGAAGGGCCTCGGCCAGAGAGGATGCACCGTCGTACATCGAGGCGTTCGCCACCTCCATGCCGAGCAGCCGGGCTGTCAGGGTCTGGTATTCGTATATTCCCTGAAGGGTCCCTTGGCTGATCTCCGGCTGGTAGGGGGTGTAAGCTGTTGAAAACTCGGACCTGCCGAGAAGGTAGGAAACCGACTCGGGGATATAATGATCGTAGCTTCCCGCTCCCATGAAGACCTTGTACGCAGGAGAGACCGCCATCGTTTCGGCGAGGCCCTCCAAGAGGGTGTTCAGTTCCCACTCCGTCAGTGCATCCGGCAGGTCCAGGGCGGTTTTCATCCTGCAATCCGTCGGAATCATTGAAAAGAGATCATCGATATTCTCTGCGCCTACCGAACGGAGCATAGAGGCGATGTCTTCTTCTGTATGAGGAAGGTAGCGCATCTATTCGGCTCCTTTCAACATCTCCATATATTCGGTACTGGTCATGAGGGTGTGTATCTCATCCGGGTCGTCCGGTTCTATCTCGATCATCCACCCGCTGTTGTAAGGCTCCTGGTTGATGAGTTCCGGCGCGTCTGAAAGGGCGTCGTTCACCGCTACGATCCTCCCCCCGACCGGCATGTATATCTCCGAGACGGCCTTTACCGATTCCAGCGTGCCGAATTCCTCCCCCTTCTCGAAGGTGTCTCCTATTTCGGGGAGTTCAACGAAAACGATGTCCCCCAGTTGGTCCTGGGCGTAGTCGTTGACCCCTACGACCACCGTTTCTTCTTCATCCCTGGCCCATTCGTGCGACTCCGCGTAGAGTACATCGTCCGGTAAGAATAATTCTTCGATCTCCTTCATACTCTTTCCCCTCCTCATATGTGGTGATCATGCGGGAAACTTCGATTTTCCTTCCCCCATGCAACTGTCTCTTACGGGCAGGCAAAGACGACTGCAAAGGGTGCGATCTCAGACGTTACAACATATCCTTGATTGCCCTGCGCGCGGTGCGGTCGGGACGAATATCGTCCGTGATGAGAACCGGTATGGTCCGCCTCTCATCCTTCAGTTCGACGGTATCCCCGCAGGCCAGTTTCTTCGTCACCTTCACGAATCCGCATGAAAGCCCTTTCGGACGAAACCCCTCCGGTTTGTCCGGGCTGGCGATGCTGTATATCCTGCCGCCGACCCTCCCTATGCCCATATCCGTTACGCAGGTCAGGACCGTACCTATCGGGGTGCCATCCACGTCGGTTACCGCCGTCGAATCCCCGGGAGAGACCTTCCGGAGATCGAACCCCGCGAAGGGGTAGGTATACTCAAAATCCGGTCCCTTTTCAAGGGCCGTATCTCCGATAAATCCTTTAGTAAAGGTCCTGTCGCCCCTGAAGGGAAGCGCGAATTCCCAGGGATTATTGAGAAAGGGCCACGGGCCGATGTCCTGATGGGAGAGGGGGAGGAGCGCGCCTGCCCTCAGGGAGTCACGGGCGGCGAGGCCGCAGGCCGTGAGACCAGAATCAGCGCCCGCCTCCATAGCCATCTTCCATGTATGTTCGATGTGGGACGAGTCCATGAAAAGCTCAAAACCGAACTCGCCGGTATAGCCGGTTCTCGACACCATGACGGGGGTGTCGTCCGAGAGACGCACGGTATCCGCAAGGGGCGATCTCTCATCAAAGAACCCCTTGAAGCTGAAATAGATCATGCGGTCGAAGACCTCCTCCGGGTCTCTGAGCATCCTCGCGAGAATCTTGGCGGATAGGGGACCCTGGATATCCATCTTTCCTATCCCGTCGGTGAGATCGCGAATCTCGACATCCGGTGTGCCTGCCTGGTTTCTCAGGTGTCTGGCTACACCGCTCCCCATCCCGGCGTTTACAACGACCATATACGCACCCGGCGATACCTGCGCGACAACGGCATCGTCGATGACGTGGCCCTCATCGTTCAGGAAGAGGCCGTAGACGCACCTTCCCGGTACCAGCGGTTTTTTGCCCTTGCCGATGCAGGTGTCCAGGTCTTTGGTAAAACAGAGCTGGAGAAGCGCCAGCGCTCCGTCCCCCTCAACCATGATAACAGCCATGTGGCTCGTGTCGAACATCCCGGCCCCGGTCAGGACCGCGAGATGTTCCATCTTTGCCCCCGAAGGGTACCACAACGGCATCTCGTACCCGCCGAACAGGGCCATGTGGGCGCCTTCTTCCAGGTGCCAATGATGCAAGGGTGTCCTCTTCACGTCGTGTGCGTTAATGGTTCATTCCCCCCTTTTGTACGGACCGGTCTGCAATTTAAGCCGCTGGATTCTTCTTTACCACCGTATCCTTCAGCCAGTTCACATCGTCCCTGTTTGGATAATCAAGATTATAGTGGAGACCCCTGCTCTCCTTTCTGAGGCGCGAACATTCGATGATGATGCTGGCCACCGTGGCGATGTTGCGCAGCTCAAGCAGGTTGGTCGTTATGGTAAAATTATGGTAGTATTCTTCTATTTCCCCCATGATCATGTCGATCCGCCGTTTCGCGCGTTCCAGTCTCTTGTTGGATCTCACGATCCCTACATAGTTCCACATGCACATCCGGATTTCTTCCCAGTTGTTCGAGACGACAATGGATTCATCGCTCTCGGTAGCACCTTTGGGGTCCCATGGAGGGATGGAGATGGTGTCATCCTCCACCGTCGGCAGGAGTTCCTGGGCCCGCATGAAGGACCGATGGGCGAAGACGACGGATTCCAGGAGGGAATTACTCGCGAGGCGATTGGCCCCGTGGAGACCGGTACAGGCCACTTCTCCGGATGCGAAGAGCCCTTCGATGGTGGTCTCGCCGAAGGGATTGACCAAGGCCCCCCCGCATTGATAGTGGGCTGCGGGGACGACCGGTATGGAATCGACAGCCATGTCAATGCCGAACTCGAGACACCGGCCATAGATGTACGGAAACCTCTCCATGAGGAATTCCCTGTCTTTGTGTGTGATGTCGAGATGGACATATTCATCGCCGGACTTTTTCAGTTCGGTGTCTATAGCCTGGGCGACGACATCCCGCGGGGCCAGCGACTTCATCGGGTGATACTTCTCCATGAATGTGGAGCCGTCTTTGAGCCGCAGCACACCCCCTTCGCCCCGGACCGCCTCGCTTATGAGAAATGATTTCGCCTCGGGATGATAGAGGCAGGTGGGATGGAACTGTATGAATCCCATATTGGCGATCTCGGCCCCGGCCCGGTAGGCCATGGCGACCCCGTCCCCCGTGGCTATGTCGGGGTTTGTGGTGATCAGGTAGACCTTCCCTGATCCTCCCGTGGCGAGCATGATGAATTTTGCCCTGAAGGTGTGGACGACATCTCTGTCGACATCGAAGACGTAAGCCCCCTGACAGCGATCCCGCGTTTCTTTATCATCGATCAGGTCCGACCTGCGGATGAGGTCTATGGCAAAGAAGTTTTCGTAGATCGTGATGTTCTTCTTGGAGGTTGCCTTTTCGATCAACGCCCGCTCCACCTCCCGTCCGGTGAGATCACCGGCGTGAAGGACCCTCCTGCGGCTGTGGCCCCCCTCCCGCCCGAGATCATAGGCGTTCTCGTGGCTGTTTTTCGTCTTCGTGAACTGAACACCCCATTCGATCAGTTCCCTGATTCTCTCAGGACCCTCCGTTACGACGAACCGTACTACATCCTCCTTGCACAGACCCGCACCACTCTTCAGGGTGTCCTGGATATGTGAATCAAAACTGTCATTATTGTCGGTGACGGCGGCGATTCCCCCCTGGGCGTAATTGGTGTTCGATTCCACCTTGCTCTTCTTCGTGACGACGGCAACGCTCCCCAGGTCAGCGGCTTTTATGGCAAATGAAAGACCCGCGATACCGCTGCCCAGAACCAGGAAATCGTATACTTTCTCCATCTGTGCAATCCCTGTTTTGTGTTTACAAACGACCGCCTTTCCTATATACCCCTTCCATGCCAACTTTCAAGTTGAAAGTTTGGATTAATCCATGGGATACGTATATTTGAGGTGAAACACTCATATGCTCGTATTGGGGATAGAATCATCCTGTGACGAGACCGCGGCTGCGGTCGTTCGGGGCGGCTCTGAGGCGCTTTCCAATGTCATCGCGTCCCAGATAGATATCCATGGCAGGTACGGGGGTGTTGTCCCCGAGATCGCCTCACGGAAGCATATGGAGATGATTATCCCGGTAATACAGGAGGCACTGGACGACGCAGGCGTATCCATGGCCGATATCGAAGGGATCGCCGTAACGAGAGGTCCCGGCCTGGTGGGATCCCTCCTCGTCGGTCTCTCGGTCGCCAAGGCTATGGCCTGCGCAGGAGGCATCCCCTTTGTAGGGGTGAATCACATAGAGGGGCACATTGCCGCTATATTCCTTGCCGACAGGACCCCCGATTTCCCCTTTATCGCTTTGGTGGTCTCAGGGGGGCATACCCACATCTACCGCGTCGAGGGATTCGGTCACGTTCAGGTACTGGGGCAAACCAGGGATGATGCGGCGGGTGAGGCGTTCGATAAGGCGGCCCGGATGCTGGATCTCGGGTATCCCGGAGGGGTGGTTATAGACCGTTTGGCAAAGGAGGGGGACCCCACTGCCATACCCTTCCCGCGTGCGATGAGGGGGAGTATCGACTTTAGTTTCAGCGGCCTGAAGACCTCCCTTCGGGGCTACCTGAAGGGGAGGGGAGTGTCCCCATCCGCCGGCGAGATCCCCGATATCGCTGCAAGCTACCAGGAGGCCATCGTGGATGTCCTCATCGACAAGACCGTGAGGGCTGCCGTAGATGCCTCCATTCCGCGGGTCGTGGTATGCGGCGGGGTGGCATCGAACAGTCGGTTGCGCGAACGTTTTTCGGAAGAGGGTGGACCGACGGGGATTGAGGTATTCGTTCCTCCGCCGGTTCTCTGCACCGATAACGCGGCCATGATCGCCGTCGTCGGAAACGACCTCCTGGGTGCAGGCAGGGAGGACGACCTCGCCCTTAACGCAGTATCCCGGTGGCCGCTCGATTGATCATCTTGACGCACATTATCTCGATATGTTACTCATTTTCTTTCAATAGAAGCTTTAAGTAAATATCCTCCTGGGATAAAAAGATGGAATCCCCGCTCAGGATCCTCAGAAAATACCGGATACACCCGGCAAAGCGCCTGGGGCAGTCCTTTCTCGTGGACAACAACATCACCGCCCGTATGGTCGATTCTTCCGGAATAGATGAGAGAGACACCGTGGTCGAGATCGGGGCCGGTCTGGGTGTCATGACGGCGATGATTGCGTCCAGAGCGAAAAAGGTCATAGCCCTCGAGATCGACCCCAAACTGGTGGAGGTTCTGGGGGACGAGCTTGGCGAGGTACCCAACGTCGAGATACTTCACATTGATGTCCTCCGGTATGATTTTTCCTCACCCCTCCGGGGCGGGGGACGGATACGGATCATCGGGAACATTCCCTATAACGTCTCGTCGCAGATCCTTTTCCGCCTGATCGAATTCAGAGAGCACATCTCCTCGGCGACGTTGATGCTGCAGAGAGAGGTTGCGGAACGGATCACGGCCCGTCCCGGGACAAAGCAGTACGGGATCCTCTCCGTCGTCGTTTCCATGTATGCGGTATCCGAGCGGGTGATGACGGTTCCGGCCACCTGTTTCTACCCCGTACCGAAGGTGGGTTCAGCCGTCCTGCACATGCAGATACGCAAGGAGCCCCTCTATCCCTTGGGGAGTCATGATGTGTTCATTGAAACGGTGAAGGCGGCATTCTCGCAGAGGAGAAAGACCCTTTTCAACAATCTGAAGGGGATGGCGAGCCTGCGCGCGAGGGGTGTGGATCCTCTCTCCCTCCTTGCCGGAGCGGAGATAGACGGCAGGAGAAGGGGAGAGACCCTGACGCTGGAGGAGTTCGGCAGGCTGTCGGAGATCATCTCCCGGATGACCGCGTCGTGATGGTATTGCCTGCCGTTCGTCGTTGCCGTCCGTAGCTCTCAGTGTTCCAGTTGTGCGACCTGCGGCCGCCTCTTCGATGCTCCGATATAGAGCAGCGTAGCGTCCACCCTGTTTCTGGAACCCAATTTTTCGAAGATGTTCCGTATATGGGTCTTCACCGTCTTGGTGCTGATGAAGAGGCGTTCCGCTATCTCGTCGTTTTTCAGGCTCATGGACACGAGTTCCAGGAGTTCCATCTCCCTCTTCGTGAGAAGGGCCAGACGGTCGGTCTCCTCGTGAGAGGGCGATCTGAGCTTCCCCTCGGCCTGAGCGTAGTAATGAGAAAACTCCTCAAACACCCTGTTGACGAGATTCGCGTCCATCCATACCTGTCCCTGCGCAACGACCCGCACGCATTTGATGATGAAATCTGATGAGATATCACCCTTGACGAAGAATCCCTTGATTCCCTGCTCCACCATGCGGAATATCTCTTCTTCGACATACCGCTCTCCCATGACGACGACCCTAGTCTCGGGGAGATTCTCCTTCAGCTTTACGAGCGTTTCCATGTCCGAAGCAACCACCTCTTTAAGTATATTGAAGCTGACGAGGATCAGGTCGATCCGTTCCCGGACCCCGAGGATGAAAGCCTTGGCGCTGTCGATATCCCCACGTACGTCGACGATCCGGATATCGGTGGCGGCGGCGATCGTCTTTTTCAGACTGTCGACAAAGGTGGTGTCCCCGTCAAAGATGACGATCCGTATCGTATCTCTTGCACTGTTTTCCATAAGAACCTCCTCAATTACCCGATACGCTGTCCCGCATTCCCGCCTCCTCGTTGCGGTGCGACACCTCTTCGAAGATCCGGGCGATAAACGAATTGTCCATCCATATTCCACCGGAGAGCACCACCCGTATGCATCGTGTGATCAGCTCAGGGGGCGTTCCTTTGAGAAAGAACCCCCGTATCCCCTCCTGTATCATGCGGAATACCTCTTCATCCGCGTATCGCTCGCTGGCGACGATCAGTTTTGCCCCCGGCATTGTTTCCTTCAAGCTCATAAGTGTCGCGACATCACTGGCAACCGCTTCTTTGAGGAGGTCAAGGCCGGCAACGATGATATCGGGCGCCTCATCGATCTCTTCTGTAAGGAGGGCTCGTGCCCCGGGCAGGTCCGTGCGCTCCCCGAGGACCCTCATCTCGGCATCGTTTTTCAGGGCTTCCCTCATATCCGCCAGGAACCGGCCGTCCTTTTCGAGAATGACCACGCCTAGCGCGTTTCCTGAAACGTTCGGCTGTTGCATGCGTTCCTCCTTATCCGTTAAGTGTTTTCTTCTGTCCGCCCCAGGAAGAGGTGGGCGAACACCTTGGCGTTTCCTATCATATTCGATATGAGACAGCATTCGTTCGGCTGGTGCGCCATCCCTTCCAGCCTGCTCCACACCGCGACGGGGTAGCCTTGCTCCCTGAGATGGGCCGCCACGGTACCGCCCCCGATCCCGCCGGGGAGGGCGTGTACCCCGTAGACCTCCCGTATCGCAGCCGTAAGGGACGTTACAACCGGTGCTTCTCGGTCCGTAGGCGGAGGCGCCTCCACGACCTGCACCGGGACGACATCTATGGAGACGTCGAAGATCTCTTCCACACCATCGGCCAGAGCGCGTATCCGCGACATGACCTCCACGAGATCGTACTCGGGGAGGATACGGCAGTCGAGGTAAAAGACGTCGTCCCCGGGTATGGTATTGATATTGGGGACATTTGCTTCCTTCTTCGTGGGTTCGAAGGTGCTCGTTGCGGGATGGTAGAGCGGGTCTGTCCTGTCAAAGATCCGATACAGATCCCCCAGCCGTGCGACGAGGTGTGACGCGGCGGCGAAGGCATTTCTCCCCCGCGACGGCTCACTCGCGTGGCACTGCATCCCGGCCGTCCTGAAGCGCAGCCACAACAGGCTCTTTTCCGCCACCTCGATCATCGATCCCTCTTCGTTGCCGAAGTCGGGAACGACGATGATGTCTCCCTTCTTAAAGAGCGTCTTCTTCACTCCGAGGAGATGGATGAGGCCCTTCTTGCTCGATGTCTCCTCATCGGCTACGAAGGCAAGTCCCACCGAAAAAGCGGGCTTCACGCCTTCGTCGAGAAGGGCCTTTGCCGCGAAGATGGATGCGACAAGATCCTGCTGGTTGTCCTCCGTCCCCCGGCCGTATATCCTTCCTTCTTTCACATACCCCTGGTACGGGTCGCGGTCCCATAACGCCAACTCTCCCGGGGGAACGATGTCCATGTGCGTGAGAATCCAGACAGTTCTTCTCCGGTTCTTCCCGGGGAGGGTGGCAATGATATTGGGACGGCGATTGGAGGCGACCCTGTCGTCGGGCGCATCGAAGGTCGCGATGCCGTGAAATCCCATCTGGACGAGGCGCTCCAGAAGGTAACGTGCCTTTTTGTATTCACCGTTCCCGCCGTTCTCGGGCGCCAGCGCCGGTATGGCGGTCAGACCGATCTGGAGGGCCACCATCTCGCTCTCGTACGAGTCTATCCGTTTGCTGATCCGCTCAAAGATCTGTTCGCCGGCCACGATGTACCTCTTGTATTACCGCCCGTCCTTCTCTGTCACGTGAAAATCGCCGAAGGTTGAGAGGGAGGTGTCGAATCTCTTCCTGTCACCAAGGACAAGCACAACCCTGTTTTCTTCTGAGAGATACCGCGATGCGACATCTCTTATATCGGCCAAGTTCACTTTTTCTATATTATTTTTGTACGTTGTCAAGAAATTATCTGGGAGCCCCCCATATTCGAGCATCACCTGTTCCGTGACGATCCGATCCGGTGTTGCAAAGGAAAAGATGAAATTGTTGATGATCGATTCCTTTGCCCATGCCAGTTCTTCAGGTTTCACCCCTGTACTTTTTATCTCATCAAGGATCCCGGCCACGGCGGAGAGGGCCTCCAGGGTGGAGGGTGCGTTTACCATCGCGTAGGTGCCGAAGATACCGTAGCTTGTGCGGAAAGAATAAAAACTCCCGGCGCTGTAAGCGAGCCCCAGCCTGTTCCGTACTTCGCCGAAGACGCGCGAGCGGAACCCGCCGCTCCCGATGATGAAATCGAGCACCTCGAAGGGGTAAAAATCGGGATTCTTCTTGCCGGGGGCGTGGTATCCCATCAGTATGACGGACTGGGGCGTGTCTTTGTAGAAGTAATCCAGGGATGCCTCTGCGGGTGTCGGCGGCGGAGGGGCTTCTTGTGCCTTTCCCGGTCCGCCCCATCCCCCCAGGAATGACCGTATCTTCACAACCAGCTCCCTGCTCTGTATATCGCCCGATACGGCGATCATCGTGTTGGAGGGGTGAAAGAACCTCCGGTGAAAGCGCAGCATGTCGTCTCGTCCCACCTTTTCAATCGATTCGATGGTGGAGAGCCGTCCCCGGGGATCACCGCGATAGACCAGTCTCCGGAACTCCCGGAAGGCGGCCTGCTGGGGATTATCGCGAATCCTCCTGAGCGCCTCCATTTCGAGGGACTTTGCCAGCGCGACCTTCTCCTCCGCGAAGACCGGGTTCATCAGTATCTCGGAAAAGATCTCCAGTCCCTTTTCGAGGTTCTCTTCGAGAACGGAGAGGGAGAGGGTGCATGACTCCGTCCCCACTGAGACGGTAAGATCGGCAGCGATATAATCCAGGGTCTCATCGACGTGATCCCCCGTCATCGACCGGGTCCCTCCGGTGCGCATGACGGTTCCCGTCAATTCCGCCAACCCCTCTTTCCCGGCAGGGTCGTAGAAGGAACCCGCCCTCACGACGGCGGAGAGGGTCACCAGGGGGAGCACGTGATCCTCCAGCAGGTACAGGATGATCCCGTTCTCGAGTGCGACTCTCTGGGCCTTCGGAGGTTCGAAGGAGAGGGGAGGATATACGATGTCGTCCGGATCCCCCATCGCCGCCGCCTGCCACGCACACGATGTGAGGATAACAATGAGAAATATCAAGTAAAAAACACGTTTCTTCATTCGTCTTTCACCAGGGTGGCGACCGTCCGGTTATCGCGGGTCAGGTATTTCTGTGCAGCCTTCATGACATCCTGCGGGGTGACCTTTTCCAGGAGATCAAGGAATTTCGAGATATACCGCCAGTCTCCCGCTACGGTTTCGTAGTAGGAGAGCATCCCGGCGAGACCTGAGTTCGTGGACATGCCCCTCAGGAGGTCGGCCTTCAGCTGATTCTTCGCCTTTTCGAGTTCCTTCGCCTCCACCGGCTCCCTCTTCAAGCGGTCCAGTTCCTCATAGATCGTGTTCTCCAGTTCCGCCGTGGTATGGGGGGATACCGGCTGTGCGAATATGACGAAGAGATTCGGATAGCGGGCGCCCGGATACCCGTTCGCCGTTCTTACATCGGCCGCGATCCCCTTTTCCTTCACCAGCACCTTGAAAAGCCTTGATGTCCTTCCCTCGGAGAGGATCGTGTCGATGACATCAAATACACAGTCATCGAAGGAGGGGAGGGTGGGTTTGTGATACCCGATGATGAGGCGGGGGGCGGCGTCGAAGGTTACCGTCACCCGTCTCTCCCCCGTCTGCGGGGGTTCTTCCGTAACCCGCCGCAGCGGCGCCGGGCGGCGGGGGAGGGGACCGAAGTAGCGTCGTATGATCTCCATGGCGCCTTCCGGTGATATGTCCCCCACGACGGTGATGATGGTGTTATCGGGCGTATAATGGGTCGTAAAGAAGTGCGACATGCAATCGAAGTCCAGATAGCGCATGTCCGAGGGCCACCCCAATATCGGTCGCCGGTAAGGATGAGCCGTAAAGGCCGCGGCCAGAAACTGCTCCCTGAGCTTTCCACCGGGATCGGAGGCTACCCTCTGCCTGCGCTCCTCAATAATCACGTTGCGTTCCGTGTAAAATTCTCGGAAAACGGGGTTTGCCAGCCTGTCCGATTCAATGCGCGCCCACAGCTCTACTTTGTTGGAGGGCAGGCTCACGTGGTAGGTGGTGATGTCCTGACCGGTAAAGGCATTGAGAGCCCCCCCGCCATGTTCCGTGTACAGGCGGTCTATCTCCCCCGGGATACTCCACTTTTCCGCCTCCGCCTGCAGGGTTTCGAGATGCTTGCGAAGTTCGCGTATCTTTTCCTTGTCGGCCTCATCCCCCTTTATCAGTTCACGATCGAGGGCATCTCCCGTCTCGTAGATCTTGCGAAGGATCTGTTTTTCTTCACCAAAGTTACGTGTCCCGATGGTCTCTGTCCCCTTGAAGCGCAGGTGTTCGAGAAAGTGCGCTGTTCCCGTACAACCGGCCTTGTCGTCTATCGCTCCGGTCGGGTGGCTGATGTACAGGGCCACGGTCGGTCCCGTATGCCGCTCGACGATCAGTACCTTGAGGCCGTTCTCGAGCGTAAACTCCGTGACCTTGTCTGCCAGATCATACGCATCGCAGGGCCGTGCGATCGCGCAGGAAAAAAGGAGAGCAACAATGCCTGCAAATAGAAGGACTTTGAGGGAGGTGCCTCGTGCGTGTGTTGCGGGAGTCATCACGCTGTCTCCCCCTTGATTCTCCTGAAAATCCTGAAGACGGAATAGATGATCCCCACCAGGCTTATCAGAATGAGCATGCTTGATGAAAAGAAATACATGATGAATTCAAGGGGGTTGGTAAGGCTGTACGAAGATATGAGAACGTTGATGCCCCGTACAAAGAAAAAGAGGGAAACCATCCCTATAAAAACTTTCGATACCCACCAGAACAATGTGTTCACATCGCGCTCCGCGTCCCTGCCTGTGGACGTACAGGGATCATAAGATGTATTACTCTAGCACCATTTGCGGTGATTCTTCAAGGCAATCCGTGCCTGTCTCGATGCATCTATCCGCTGCACGGTCAGGGAAGGGGGCGTCTCGCCAGGCCCTTTAATGTCTCGTACATCTCGTAAGTGAATCCTTCCGTGCGGCAGGGGAGGAGGGTATTGTTGTGATAGAGGGGTTCGTTCTCTATATCATAGGGAGAAGTCTCCACGGCCTCTTCCCATATCGGTGTCCCCGGTATGGGGGAGAATTCAGTGATAACGGACCTGCCCCCGCACGACCGCGCAAATTCTATGCTGTCCCGCACTTCGTCGGGGCTCTGCCCCGGGAGTCCGCACAGGATATACAAGCCGATATCACTCCCCCGGTACCCCGCTTTCAGGAGAGCGGCAACCGCATTCTTCGTTTCTTCGTTGGTCACCTTGCCCCCCGTGTCGGCCTGCCGACGCGTACTTGCCGTCTCGAACCCGAACCGGATCGTCCTGAAGCCAGCCCGAAACATCAGCGAGGCAAGAGATGGATCGATGTCTCTCAAGTGGAGACCGTTGGGACAGTGAAACTCGCAATTCAGTCCCCGTTTCAGGAACTCCTCCAGCATCGGTATCGCGCGCCGTTCCGGTTCGACGAGGAGGGCGTCGTCATAGAAGGAGAAGTATCTGATCCTGAATCTCCGGTTCCAGAAAGCAATTTCGTCGACAACCGCGATGGGGTCCCTGATCCTGAATCTCCCGCTCAGCAGGTGCGAGGCGCAGTAGGAGCATCGGAAGGGGCACCCTCTCGAGGTCGCGATGGAAACCCGTCTTTTCTGCAAGAGAAGATCGAAGGCGGGATAGGGAAAAGAATCGAGAACATCCCTGTCCGGCATGAAGGAGATCGTATCGTTGAAGAGATCCTTCAGGATTCCCGGAAGAACCCGTTCCCCTTCACCGGGGGCTACGATATCCGCACCGGAATATCTTCTCGCGTGCCGTGTGCAGAGGGTGGCGTAGAGCCCCCCCAGGACGACAGGGATGCGGGGGAAAATGCGGCGGACAGCCTCTATTGCCTCACGGACGCCGGGATACCAGTAGGTCATCATCGATGTCACAAAGACGGCGTCCGGCCGCGGCAGGCCGTGCAGATCCTCTTCGAACAGGGGAGGGGGGATGCCGTACCGGCTGTATTTCCTGGGGAAATTCTTCAGTACCGAGGGTTTTGGAATCTCCTCTTTGAAGAAATTTCCTCTCCCGGAGGTGTTCCGCTTCGGGGACGTGCCGCCCCTTTTGCGGTCCAGGGCCGGATGAAGGGGGTTGAGGCAATCGATCATGTCTACCTCATACCCGTTTTCCCTCAAGATAGAGGCGAGGGAGAGGAGTCCCAGCGGTACGGCCCAGAGGTCGTAAGCCGCAAAATCGTGTATCCAGGGATTGACGAGAAGGATCCTTTTGCTCATGACAGGTACGTATCCGAAGCCCTTTCCAAAAGCAAGGGGAGCTTAAAATACATTGATGTTTTCCCCTGCATCTGATACATGAGGAGCAAATTTATGCGAGTGACCATTTTCGCCAAGAAGGGACATAAAGCTATGAAAATCGGGTGGATAGGAACAGGGGTCATGGGCGCTTCGATGGCGGGACACATCCGTGACGCCGGGCACGATCTCTTCCTGTACAACCGGACACCGGAGAAGGCGGAAGGTCTCATAGAGAGGGGAGGGTGCTGGTGCGCCTCCCCGGCAGAAGTCGCCCGCAACGTCGAGATCGTCTTCACGATCGTCGGCCATCCCCGGGACGTGGAGGAGGTGTACCTCGGCAAAGAGGGAATCATTCCCGCCGGTGGCAGATGCCGCACGGTGGTGGACATGACGACGAGCAGCCCGAAACTGGCCATGAGGATAGCCGAGGAGGCCTCGAAGGAGGGGATTGCCAGCCTCGATGCACCTGTTTCCGGTGGTGACCGCGGGGCCAGGGAGGCCGCTCTTGCAATCATGGTCGGCGGAGACAGGGACTCCTTTGAACGGGTATTGCCCCTCCTGCGGTTGATGGGGAAAGAGATCACCCACATGGGCGGTCCCGGCGCCGGGCAGCACACGAAGATGTGTAACCAGATCCTCGTTGCCGGGACGATGATCGGGGTCTGCGAATCACTTCTCTACGCCGTTAAACAAGGGCTCAACGAGCAGTCTGTTATCGACATTATCGGCAAGGGGGCGGCCAGTTCCTGGCTGATCAATAACCTGGGGCCGAAGATCGCCCGCGGGGACTATGCGCCCGGATTTTACGTGGAGCATTTCATCAAGGATATGGGGATCGCCCTGGAAGAGGCGGCGGGGTGCGATCTCTCCCTGCCTGGGTTGTCCCTGGTCAGACAACTTTACATAGCCGTGAAGGGGCAGGGACACGGCAGACTGGGAACACAGGCACTCATGCTCGCTCTCAAGCAACTGAATGGAATACAATAGGACGGGAACGGTGGACAGGAAAACAAAGCTGATCAATATGATAGCGGATCGAACCGCGACGGTGGGGATTATCGGTCTGGGATACGTCGGCCTTCCCCTTGCGATCCATTTCGGGAAGAACGGTTTTCGAGTCGTGGGCTTCGATCTGGATTCCGAGAAGATAGAGAAGCTCCTCAAGGGAGAATCGTACATACGACATGTCCCCATAGAGCCCGTTACGGAGATGATCGGGGCGGGACGGTTCGATGCAACCTGTGATTTTGACCGCCTGAAGGAGGCGGACTGCATCCTCATCTGTGTACCGACCCCCCTGACCGACAAGATGGAACCCGATCTGACGTACCTCGTCGAGACCACGGCAACCATAGCGACGCGCCTCAGAGCGGGACAGCTCGTCGTCCTGGAGAGCACGACGTACCCCGGGACAACCGAGGAGATGATCCTTACCCGTCTGCAGGAGAGGGGCATGAAAGTGGGAAGCGATTTCTTCCTTGCTTACTCGCCAGAGAGGGAGGACCCCGGAAACAAGACCTTCAGCGCCTCAAACACCCCCAAAGTTGTAGGGGGTATAACCCCCGCCTGCCTGGAGGTGACACGGACCCTGTACGACTGCATCACGCGTGCCGTTCCGGTGTCCTCGACCAGGGCAGCAGAACTGGTGAAGATACTGGAAAACACCTTTCGGTCGGTCAATATCGCTCTGGTGAATGAACTCAAGGTCCTTGCCCACAAGATGGGGATAGACATTTTCGAGGTCATCGACGCCGCAGCCACCAAACCCTTCGGCTTCTCCCCATTCTACCCGGGCCCCGGTCTCGGCGGTCACTGCATACCGATCGATCCCTTCTACCTCTCCTGGAAGGCGAGGGAGTACGACTTTGCCACCCGTTTCATTCATCTGGCGGGGGAGATCAACGTCTCCATGCCCTCGTATGTCATAGAGAAGACCGTAGAGGCCCTGAACAGAGAGAGAAAAAGCATGAAGGGGAGCCGCATCCTGATCCTGGGGGTGGCGTACAAGAAGGACGTCGACGATGAACGGGAATCGCCCAGCTATGTGATCATGAAGATGCTCCTGGAGCGGGGGGCCGAGGTGTCCTATAACGATCCCTGGATACCGCAGCTCAGACCGACGAGGAAACACAACTTCCACATGAAGTCGATCCCGCTCACCCCGGAGATCCTCGCGGAGGCGGATGCGGTTATCATCGTGACCGACCATTCGGCCTATGATTTTGCCGATATCGTCAGGCACTCTCGTCTCGTGATCGATACACGTAACGCGACGAAAGGGATCACCGGCGCAGGAGAGAAGATAGTGATGGCTTAAAACCATTTGGAAGTATGTGCTACAGGGGGGAAGCGTGAAGGCCGTTGTACAGAGGGTCAGCTCTGCCGGGGTTTCAGTGGACGGCCGCACGATCGGCGAGATAGGGCAGGGGGTGGCGGTATTTCTCGGCGTCGCCAGGGGAGATACGGAACGGGATGCCGAATATCTCTCGGACAAGATAGCGAATCTCAGGATATTTGAAGATTCCGACGGAAAGATGAACCTCTCTCTTTTGGACATAGGAGGGGAGATGCTGGTGGTATCGCAATTCACCCTCCTGGCCGACTGCCGGAGGGGCCGGCGTCCTTCCTTTACCGACGCCGCCGGGTTTGCTGAGGCCGATGAGCTTTACAGATATTTTGTAGAGAGGACGCGACAACATGTCGGCAAGGTAGCCACCGGACGGTTTCGCGCCATGATGAAGGTCTCGATCGTAAACGACGGTCCGGTGACTATGATCCTCGAAAGCATCAAAGGAACAGACGGTGAGTATGAGCAGAAAAGATGATGAAATACGAGCCCTCCCCATCAGGGTGGATAAGGAAGGCCTCTGGCATTACGAAGGAGCCCTGATGTTCAGGAAAGACATCCTCGAGGTCTTTTTCCAAAACCTGAGGCGGGACGAAAAGGGGAGATATCTGGTTGAATACAATGGGGACAGGTGTCTCATCGAGGTCGAAGACACCCCCGTTGTCGTCGAGGCGGCCGTCAAACATCCCGGGGACGATCATACCGAAGAATTCATAGAGATCTTTCTCAGCGATTTCACCTCCGAGATTCTTGATCCGTCGACATTGCGCATGAGCGCGGAAAACGTGCTTTACTGTACCATCAGAAACGGGGCGTTCGAGGCGAGATTCCTGCGCCCTGCCTATTACCAGATCGCCGAATACATAGCACATGACGAAAAAGAGGATCGCTATTATATCTCCCTTGGTGGAAAGAACTACTTCATAGAAAACGACATATCCGGAGGTATGTAATGCTAGATAATGAAAAAATTCAAGAGGGCCTCACCTTTGACGACCTTCTCCTCCTGCCGGCGGAGTCCAGTATCCTGCCGAGGGAAGTTGATACGTCCGTCGCGCTTACCGGCAATATCGCCCTGAATATTCCCATCGTCAGCGCAGCCATGGACACAGTCACAGAGTCGAGAGTGGCAATATGCATGGCTCAGGAAGGGGGGATCGGAATCATTCACCGGAATATGAGCATCGTGGATCAGGCCCTCGAGGTGGACAAGGTGAAGAAGTCCGAGAGCGGCATGGTCGTCGACCCCATCACGATCGAACCGGACCAGCGGGTTGGCGAGGCCCTTGCCTTGATGAGCAAGTATAAGATATCAGGTGTTCCCGTCGTTCGAGGACAGAAGCTTGTGGGGATTCTGACGAACCGCGACCTCCGATTCGAAACGAATCTCGATCAGCCGGTCTCCGCCGTGATGACCAGGGATAACCTCGTAACCGTTTCCTCCGATATCACCCTGGAGGATTCGAAGAAGATACTGCATGCCCACCGGATCGAAAAGCTTCTCGTGGTCGACGACCAGTACAACCTCAAGGGGCTTATCACGATCAAAGACATCGAAAAGATAAAGAAATATCCCAATGCCTGCAAGGATTCCCTCGGCAGGTTGCGGGTCGGGGCCGCTGTGGGGATCCTCGACAGAGAAGAGCGGGTAGATGCCCTCCTGAAGGCGGGAGCCGATGTCATCGTCATCGATACCTCCCACGGTCACTCCAGGGGGGTCATCGACGCGGTCATAAGCACGAAGGCCAATTTCTCCGGCTGTGAACTGATCGCGGGGAATGTGGCGACACGGGAGGGTGCGGAGGCCCTCATCAAGGCGGGAGCGGATGCGGTCAAGGTAGGCGTGGGACCCGGGTCCATCTGCACGACACGGGTGGTGGCCGGTATCGGTGTTCCCCAGATGACCGCGATATTCAACTGTTACAAGGCGTGCAGCAAACACAGCATTCCGCTCATAGCCGATGGAGGGATCAAATTCTCTGGTGATGTGGTCAAGGCCCTCGGCGCGGGAGCCCATTCGGTAATGATCGGAGGACTGTTTGCCGGAACTGAAGAGAGTCCTGGCGAAACGGTTCTCTTCCAAGGGCGGAGCTACAAGGTGTACCGGGGAATGGGCTCTCTTGAGGCCATGAAGTCGGGAAGCAAAGACCGCTATTACTTGGAAGACGATATGGAGAGCGAGCTGAAGCTGGTTCCCGAGGGGATCGTTGGGCGTGTTCCCTTCCGCGGTTCCCTCTCCGCGAGCATACACCAACTCGTCGGGGGGGTAAAAGCGGGGATGGGGTACGTGGGGTGCCGGACGATTGAAGACTTGAGGGAGAAAGCGCGGTTTATAAAGATCACTACCGCCGGCCTGCGTGAAAGCCACGTTCACGACGTCATCATAACGAAGGAAGCTCCCAACTACTGGTTGGATTAACAAACCGTAACAGCTTCGAACTTCGTTGAGCAATCGCGGAGACAAGAGGTCTATGAATTACTCCGATTTCGTTCATCTGCATGTGCATACCCAGTACAGTCTTCTCGATGGCGCGATCCGTCTCGACGATCTCTTTGCAAAGGCGAAAAAGTTCCAGATGCCCGCCATCGCGATGACCGATCACGGCAATATGTTCGGGGCGGTGGACTTCTATCAGAAGGCTTACCGGGCCGGGATAAAACCCATTATCGGATGCGAGTTGTACGTGGCCTCCGGAAGCCGCCTTGAGCGCAAGGAGGGGAACCGCCACCTTGTCGTTCTAGCGAAGGACACGCACGGATACCGAAACCTCATGAAACTCACGTCGGCCGGATACCTGGAGGGATTCTACTATAAACCCCGCGTGGACAAGCAGCTTTTGGCCCTTCACAGCGAGGGCCTTATCTGTACGAGTGCGTGCCTCAACGGCGAGATATCGTATCTCCTCTTGAACGGTGACAGAGAAGGCGCACAGAGGGTGGCCGAGGAGTATCGTGAGATGTTCGGGGAGGGAAACTTCTATCTTGAACTCATGGAAAACGGCCTCGAAGAGCAGAAACGGGCCAACCGGGAGTTGATCGAGATGGGTGAAAGGCTCTCCATTCCCCTGGTTGCGACTAACGATTGTCACTACCTGGATCGCGAGGACGCCCTGGCACACGAGGTCCTCCTGTGCATCCAGACCGGGACGACCATGGAAGACCCCCGGAGGATGAGATTTCAGACCGAGGAGTTCTATCTGAAATCTCCCGACGAGATGAAGAAAAGCTTTGACTATTGCCCGGAAGCCATTGCAAATACTCTGCAAATAGTTGAGAAGTGTAACCTGAGCCTCGATCTGAACAACCAGTTCTTCCTTCCCCATTACGAAACCGAGGCAGGACTTTCACAGGAAGAATGCCTGGACAAATTGGCCCGGGAGGGGTTGGAACGCCTGATGCCGATCATAACGGACGGCTCGGTCGGCGAAGATGTCGAGGAGATCGAAAAGAGATACCGCAAAAGGCTGGAGATGGAGTTGGGTATTATCAACTCCATGGAATTCCCTGGATATTTTCTTATCGTTGCCGATTTCGTCAACTATGCGAAAAACAAGAACATCCCGGTGGGGCCGGGACGGGGGTCAGCCGCCGGGAGTCTCGTGGCTTACGCACTGGGGATCACCGACATCGATCCCATCCGCTACGGTCTCTTCTTCGAGCGCTTCCTGAATCCCAGCAGGAGGAGTATGCCTGATATCGACATAGACTTCTGCATGGAGGGACGGGATGAGATCATACGGTACGTGACCGAAAAGTACGGGAACGAGCAGGTTTCCCAGATCATTACCTTCGGCAAGATGCAGGCAAAGGCGGTCGTCCGGGACGTCGGCAGGGCCCTCAACATGCCCTACGGCGAGGTGGACACGATAGCGAAGATGATCCCCAATACCCTGGGCATCACCCTGAAACAGGCGATTCAGAATGAACCCCGCCTTGCGGAGGAACAGAGGAAGAATGAAAAGATCAGGAATCTGCTCTCGCTCTCACAGTCGCTGGAGGGTTTAAACCGTCATGCATCCACCCACGCGGCCGGTGTGGTGATATCCGACGTTCCCCTGGTGGAGCGGGTCCCCCTTTACAAGAGTCCGACCAGCGACGATATCGTGACGCAGTACTCCATGAATGACCTTCAGGAAGTGGGTCTGACAAAATTCGATTTTCTGGGCCTTCGGACGCTCACCGTCATCAGGGATACCCTGAAATTCATCAGAGAGGGGAGGGGGGAGAAGGACTTTTCGATTGAGACCATTCCCCTCGACGATCCGGCCACCTATGACCTCCTCGCGAAGGGCCAGACGGACGGCGTCTTCCAGCTTGAGAGTGCCGGCATGAAGGATATCCTCGTCAACATGAAACCTGACTGCATAGAGGATATCATAGCCCTCATCTCCCTCTACCGGCCGGGACCGATGAGCATGGTACCCGATTTTATCGCGCGGAAACAGGGGAGACAGAAGATCGTCTATGAAGATCAGCGTCTCGAGGAGATACTGAAGGAAACATACGGGATTATCCTGTACCAGGAACAGGTGATGCAGATCGCCGGCGTCATCGGCGATTACAGCATGGCCGACGCGGATAATCTCCGACGGGCGATGAGCAAGAAAAAGGTCTCCGCGATGGAGAAAGAAAGCCCTAAATTCATCGCCGGTGCGAAGAAGAACAGGATCCCGGAGGCCAAGGCGAAGAAGATATGGGAGCAGATGGAAACATTCGCCGGGTACGGATTCAACAAGTCCCACAGCACCGCCTACACGATGATCTCCTTTCAGACCGCGTATCTGAAGGCCCACTACCCGGTGGAATTCATGACGGCCCTGCTGACCAGTGAAAAGAACAACCGCGACAATATCATCAAATACATAGCCACGTGCCGGGACATGGGAATTCCCGTCCTGCCGCCGGACATCAACGAATCCTTCACCGATTTCAGCGTCGTGGGAGATAATATCCGTTTCGGACTGTCCGCCGTGAAGAACGTCGGTGCAGGGGCCGTTGAATCCATAATAACTGCGAGAGAGTCCGGCGGGAAATTCACTTCTTTTCATGACTTCTGCAACCGGGTCGACCTCCACAAGATCAACAAGAAGGTTATAGAGAGTCTGATCAAGTGTGGTGCCTTCGATTCACTGGAAAAAAATCGGTGCCGTCTCATGGAGGGGTACGAGGATATCGCCCTCGCCGCGCAGAAGAGGAACCGCGACCGGATGAACGGGCAGACCAGTCTCTTCGACCAGCCCGAGATCGCCGACGCCGCGCAGCCTGATCTCCCTGATGTCCCCGAGTGGGATCATGATATCCTCCTCTCATATGAGAAGGAGATGTTGGGCTTCTACATCACCGGCCATCCCCTCCTGAAATATGCCGACAGGCTGAATACCATCGTGGACAGCGATTCCCTGGCGGTATCGGCAAAGCAGGACGGAAGCACCGTGTCGGTCGCCGGCGTGGTGAGTAATGTGCGGGAGGTCACCACGAAGAAAAAGGACACGATGGCCTATGTAACCATCGAAGACCTCAAGGGGTTTATCACTATCATCGTCTTTGCGGACCTCTACCGCGATAATAGTTCCCTGATTCACAGCGAGGAACCCCTGTACGTAAAAGGACGGCTGGATATCGGCGATGAGGGGGCTAAGATCGTGGCGATGGAGATTGCGTCCGTCGAAGAGGCGATGAAAACCCCCTTTTCTTCCGTCCATTTTATGGTTGACACCGAAAGATCGAATGGCGACACGGTAGAAACCCTTAAAGTGATCATAGAGAGGAGAAAGGGGAACTATCCGGGATACATACACTTGCTTTCATCACATAATGCTGAGACAATCCTCTCTCTCGGCGATAGGTCGAGGGTCGAGGTCTCGGAGGAGATCAGGAGAGAGGCCGATGCGGTTCTGGGCCCCGGTGCGACACGCTTTATGTAGGACGACATGAGGCGGGCCTTTCGATTCACGCTCACGCCTTGATGTCATATTCCCATGGAATACCAGAAGCGAACGTATAGAAACAGGATCTCAAGGGAATTCCTCGTCTCTTTCCCGGTGACGGTCAGGGAGACGGACCTGTATATCAGTGCCGACACCGATTGTACGGAGGTGGCGCTCAGGTCGGTACGCAGGCACCGCGAACGCATCGAAGAGTACATCGGTCATTTCCCTTCGTTTGCCGATTCCCTGACACCTGTTGCGCCGGATCCTTTCGCTCCCGCCATCATACGGGAGATGATCGATGCGTCCGGCCGCTGTGGTGTCGGTCCGATGGCCTCCGTGGCCGGGGCGATCGCACGGCATGTCGGCCTGGACCTCATGGAATATTCAGAAAATGTTATCATAGAAAACGGCGGCGATATATTTATACGACTTTTGAACAGGAATGCCACCGTAGGAATCTTCGCAGGAGATTCTCCTCTCAGCTATAAGGTCTCAATCAAATTAAAATCCGGGGATACTCCCTTCGGTATCTGTACATCCTCAGGAACGGTTGGGCATTCGACAAGTTTCGGCAGGGCGGATGCCGTGTGTGTTACCTCCTCATCGGCCACGCTGGCCGATGCCGCAGCGACCTCGATCTGTAATCGAGTGAAAGGGGAGGGGGACATAACGGGAGCCCTTGACTACGGAATGGGGATCGAAGGGGTCCTCGGCGTCCTGATCATCATAGGGGATAAACTCGGGGTCCAGGGGGAGATGGAACTTGTCTAAAAGGGGATTGTGTGCTTGTTGTATTGACATTTCTCAATATTTATGCCACATAACGCCTGTCTTTTCGTATTATACATGTCAATTCTTCGGTTGTACGGAAGCATATTGAGATCGCAGCAATAAGTGAAGTGATCGATCTCATTGAAGTGTGCATCCATATGGCAGCCTTTCCATAAATATAGCGCTACTTACCTTAGGAATAAGGTAAAACAAAATAACCAGTTGTTTTTCTGAATAACGGGTTCGAACATGGGCAGGAGTGTAGGGTAGTATGGAGTAACACATCCTGCGTCTCATAAAATTATTTGAATAAATAGCTTCTTCCAGAGTCTAATACAGCAAGGAGAGGAAAAACTTGAATCACCTTTCCGATGAACAGCTAGTTGAATCGTGTCTCAAAGGCAATATGTCTCATGGGAAACTTCTTTACAAGCGCTATGAACGTCGTATTGAGTATTATGTTTCCAAAAAAGTTTCAATCGATGATGTAGAAGATTGTGTGCAGGAGATCTTTTTAAGAGCGTTTAATAACTTGGGGAAATACAAAAAGAAAGCGAAATTCTCGACGTGGCTGTTTACCATAGCAACACATGCCTGCTATGATTACTGGAGAAAGCACAAACAAAGAAATGAAATGCCTTTGGAGATTCCAGTTGAATCGAAAGATGGAGAGACCTGGGAGATACCGTTTCCAAGCCCCAATCCCGGTCCTGATGATCTGATGTATCGGAAGGAATTGAGGGATAGGATAAAGAAAGCCATGGATCAGCTATCGGAAAAAGAAAGGACCGTAGCGTCACTCAAAATGGTGCAAGGATTTTCACAGGAAGAGATATCGGAAATTACTGGAATCCCCGAGGGTACGGTCGGTTCGATGCTATTTAATATCAAAAGAAAACTCAAACGTTATCTCAATTAGGTGACGAAACATGAAAGAGAATCATATCTGCGATTTTACGGAACAGAAGATCAGCGAATATCAGGATGGCGAGCTCTCGCCTGCTGAGGCGGAGGGAGTCGAAAAACACCTGGAAACCTGCGAAGCATGCAGGCAACTGCTGGCCGAGTACCGGGAAATAACAGCCCTCATGAAAGAAGCTTTGTCCGAAGAGCCGAGCAGACTGATTGACCAGGACGCGCTCTGGGAGAAGATACAGCCGAACATTCAATGCAAACCCTCATTGTGGGATCGTTTTCTTGGATGGGTTCGAGTGCCGTTTGTCTGGGCGCCTGCGGCGGTCGCGACGGCCGCTGCGGTGCTTTTCTTTGTCGTTGTTCCCTTTCAAAACACGCAAACACCCCTTGCGACAAGCCGTGTCGAGTCCGTATACAGCAGCAGCGGGATGGTCATGGTTCTCAAGACACCTCAAAGCGGCCAGCCCCTGGTCTGGATCATGAACAGCGATAACAACAAGTCGGAGGCATAATGAGCTATTTTCGTAAAGACATACGGTTTGTACTGGGCACCCTGTTGTGCCTCGGCATGATCTGTTTCCCCCTGCCGATCCTTGCTGATTCAGGGATTCAGCTATCGGTGGAAGTGATCAAGGCGGACCAGAAAACAACAGTTGTCGACCCACAGTTGGAAGAACTCGCCAGGGAACTGAAATCCGTCCTGAACTACACCGGTTTTACCCTCGTCAAAGAGACCAAGCTCCGCCTCAAACCCGAAATCAGAAGCGAAGTTCTCCTATCATCAAAACGACGACTGGACATCACTTTCCAGGGCTTCGAGGGCAAACAGGCACGGGTAATCGTCGCGATTATCGAAAACGAGAAAGAGATCTTCAGCACAACCCTTCTCCTGGTGAATAAGGGGACGGTCCTCATCGGCGGCCCCTCGCACGAAGGGGGCGTTTTGTTGCTGCGTATTGAAGGACGGTTCTAATGATTTTGGCTAACGGTGAACATCAACTATTCGCCAGGTACAAATGCTGAAGCAAACAGGAGTACCTCTTGGAAATTCGAATTTCCCGAACACTTATAAGAGCCGCAAAAGATGCCGCAATACAGATGTTCCGAAACAACGAACGACTTGTTTTCCTCGAACCTCCCTTTGATGGCTTTTACGTAAGCGCTGAGATTTTAAATGAGGAAGACTGTTTCAAGATTTTTACCCCGCAGGAACTTCAGATAAATGGAGAAGAACGCGAGATATATTTGTACTGCGAAAATATTTGGGGGAAGAAGACGAGAGAAAATTAAGTAGCGAAATACGGAGGGGTATTCTGGAGGGTATTCCGGGGACATAACACCTATTTCTCTTGAAAATGGCAAGATTATGTTCTAATCCTTTCACATGGCACGAATATCTCGAATAGTTGCTGTCGGATATCCGCATCACATTACACAGCGTGGTGTACGTTCTATAGACATCTTCAACAGCGATAGTGATAGAAATACCTATTTGCAGTTTATAAAAGAAGAATTGGAGCGTTGCGAGATTGATGTTCTTGCCTGGTGTTTGATGACTAATCATGTTCACTTTGTTGCTGTGCCGCACAATGCATCCTCGTTTGCCAAGGGATTTGGTGAGGCACATAAACGATACACACGCATGAAGAATTTTACTGAAGGAGTACGCGGATATTTATTTCAAGGACGGTTTGGCTCATGTGTGCTTGACGAACGTCATTTACTCGCGGCTGTTCGATATGTTGAAAATAATCCTGTTGCCGTTGGTATTGTTAAAAATGCTTGGGAGTATCCGTGGTCAAGTGCGGCCTATCACGTTGGTAACATAGAAGATGATGTTCTTGTTAAAGACAGAACTTTGTATGAACTCGTAAAAGATTGGCGGATTTATCTTGGACAGGAAGAAACGGGCGATTTTAATACCATCAGAAAGGCGACAAGAACAGGCCGCCCGGCAGGTGATAACGATTTTACTATAGCAATTGAAAATCAGACAGGTCGCGTACTTCGACGAGCAAAGCCTGGGAGGAAGAAAAGGCAGCAAACCTGAATTAAGTGTTATGTCCCCGGATAACCGGTAGTTTCTCTTAAGGGGGGATGTCTATGTCTCGTTCTCTAATGGATCGATATACATATGGTAACTCGGGTTGGCCGGCACCGTTCACGCCGGAGGCGGAGTTGGTTATTGAAACCCCAAGGCGGGAGCGCGAGATGATCAACCTGGCAAGGCAGCAGGTTGAAGCTCAAAATCACGCCCCTCGGGAAATAGTGAAAAGCAACATCGCAAATGCCCAGATAATAGCCGCAGAGCTCAATCAACAGACACACGCTCTCGAATTGGCGATTTCAAATTCCGCTGACAAGATTTCCGACAGCGTATCATTCGCTGCAGACCAAATATCTGATGCCATAGATATCCTCGGTAATCGCATTTGCATGGAATTATCTGAAATCCGCTGGCAGTTAATACAGCAAAACGAAACGCTAGAACAAATTCTCGACGCTCTGCGTGAAAGCAGAAACAACGAAGCACAGCAACTGGTCAGGCAGGGTGTCAGGCATTATGTAAATGCGGAATACGACGAGGCGGAGGAACGGTTCAAACGAGCCTTGGAATCAGACACGACCGATTACCAGGTGCTGATGAACCTGGGGTATATCGAGATGCATAAAGATGATGCAGCCAATGCCTTTACGTATTTCAAAAAGGCGCTGTCACTCCCTGACAATCTGGACCCGCCATCCAAGTCGAAAACCATGTGGGCGCTCGCACGTCTTCACTACACACAGGAAGATTACAGTCAGGCCTTTTCATATGCGAAGGAGGCGTTCATGGCATATAGCCAAGACTATGCCCGCGACTCTTACAATCTTGGCGTGTATGCCGCCTTGGCAGGTCAAAAAGAAGTGGCCATGAAACAAATTAAAGAAGCAATCTTGGCCGAGCCGACCTATTTCGCGACGGCTGCGGCAGGCAATCCCGACCTTGAACCAATCCGAGAGGATGTCTTGCATCTATTATCCGATTTATCAGAGCAAGTAGTGTCAAAGACAGAGAAATTGATTAAACGAATGGAGTTCGGATGTTCTAGCATAGAGAGGAAAGAAAAAATTGATCAAAAGGATGATTTGCTGGATATTTTCAGAAGCAATATATCTAAAGCCCGAAAGTTAATTGAAGCCCCTTCGTACTCGGGCTGCCTTCACTGTTATGAGAATTTAGAATTGCTGTCACAAGAGTATGAATCTATGAAATATATGTACTTGCATCTCTATTCTCAGAAATACATCGCCGAAACCAACTTGGTAAATACAAAAAATGAAAATCAAAGCCAGGCCATACAGAAAGAACCTGAGAGGACTAGATTTGAAAGACTATTTTACGATAATCCCCTTGGGACAGGATATTTTATAATAGGGTTGTCAGTTGCTGTAGGTGTTATAGTCCAAGAGTCATATACGGTGGGGGCATCAATAGCTATGGTATTAATCCTAACGATCGTCTGGCCAATGTTTTTAATGATAACAACAATTACTCATCAACCAGGCGAGGCAGGGGCTTTTGCTGGTATGGCATTCGGGTTTCTTCTTTTTGGGTTAATCTGGTTTATTGTAGAACAAAGAAAAACTGAAAGGGTGAAACGCGCTCAAACAATCTCAGAAGCCCAGCATAAATTATATGAAGCTGAATCAGCCGTGAAAGACATCAAAGAAAAAATAACCGCGGAGAGACAACTTATTATCAAGCACTTGACTTCGATACAGTTGTAATAGCGACAGTTTTTACATCCCCCCTACTTCACCTCAAACACCATAAACCGCCCCTTGGATAGGACGAGGTGCAGATTTCCAAGCCCTTCGGTGGTGCAGCATTCGGCGATGATTTCTCGTTTCAGGAGCATGCCGTTCCCCTTGTATCGCGCCATCATCTCGGTAATTCCCCCGCCGGAGCTTCTCTCGGTGAGTGAGACGACCCCGGGAATCGATTCGATCACCTGCTGAAAGGCCATTATCTGGCGGTCGGAGCGGGGCGGTGTGTTCAGGGTGATGATGTAGGGCGTCCCGTTGGCGATGTAGTCGCTCCACCAGGTAATAATCGACTGGCTTGCACGATCGGCGATTTCCTCCGCCGCCCGGGTTGCACCGTCCCGGTACGCCGCCTTTTTGTCCTGACCCACGCCGGTGACGGTGATGCTGTCGGACGCGAGGACCTTTGCGCCGGCCGTTGTAACCGCCTTTACGCTCAGAGTGACCGGCGCCTTCTCCGTGATTCCGTCGAATTCCACCGTCCCCGTATCAACGGCATAGAGAAGAACGATCTCGGCATAGTGTTTGAGGCCCAGTCCGGCGGCGATGTTGTTAGTAATATCCTTGCCTGCGAGTTGCGCCAGTTCCTGATGTAATGTTTCCGTTTTCTCACGGTCAACAAGGTCGAAGCTCTTGTCGATCAACTTTTTTGCAAGGATCGCTTCCGCCGTATCTGCTGCGGGAGAGGATTTCCTGCCGGATGAAGGGATGATCATGACTCTCGGGTAATCCATCATCGCCTTGGTCAGCCCCAGCCGGGCGAGCGTTTCCTTGAGGGCGCCGGGTTTCACGATCGCCTTGATCTTTACCTTATACAGTCCGTTCGATTCCTGTTTTTCATCGATGATTTCATATGAGGTGATATATCCTTGGGTGTTGGTGTAGACCTTGTCCATCAGCTCATCGTTCTTGAGGATGGAAACGGAATCCATCACCATCCCGACTCCCTGTTCGAGCGCCTGGCGGAGTGCGTCCTGCGTGGCCGTCTGACGGGCGCCTGCCGTATTGCCGCCCGCAACAATGGCAGTCCCGGATGCGATGACCTGTACGTCAGTGCCTGCCTGTACCGACAGGGGGCAGGGGAGGGCAATTATCGCTCCCGCAATTACGATAAAAGCGACTTTCCATAATTTTTTCCAATAGTATGTCATTGCTTTCTCCCTGGCTATCTATGATTGCATTCGTAAAAAATCAGATTTCCCCTTTTACACCCCCAACCTGACCCTCCCCCATCAAGGGGGAGGAGATTTTAGACTGATCAACGGGTTGTCATTTATGCCCCTACCGTATATTGATCACGCATTCAGCCGCGGCGTTCAGCTTCTGCTGATCGAGCTTGACACCGATACCCATGACCTTGATACCGCGCGTATTACCCCGCGTCAGAGAAACGAAGGCATTGTCCGGGGCAAAGTTGTAATCGAATATGTTGAGCGGATGCGTGCTCGCGATGGCGTAGATCCTGTCGGTCCCGGTCGGCGGTTCTATCACAAAGGAGAATCTGTCCGCCTCAGAGGGGATATGGTACGTTACCCCTCCCCGGACATAATGATTGGGTTGAAACATATTGGGAAATATCAGATTGATCTCTCCGTCGCTCCGTATATCGATGAGATTCAGGTAGCAGTCTTTCTCCGCGCGGAAGTTGAAAGAGATGGAATCGCCCAGACGATAACTGCTCCGGTTGGTCCACAGCTCGACCGAAAAGTCCCGTACCTCGGAGACATTTTTGATCTTCTGGAAAAACTTGTTTTTCGTTTTGTAGAAGGGATCGTTCGTGGCGAGATCAAGCAGGATCAATTGCCCGTCGGCCGGGTTGAAACGCTCGGCTCGCGGTTCGTAGCCTTTCGACTGTACCCGGAAACTATGGTCGCCTGCCTGAAGATCCGCGACGGTGGCAAACCCCTCGGTGTTCAACGGTATTTTTTCCCCGTCAACACTGAAGGACGCGTCAGGTGGATTGATCTGGAACGAGACGGTGTAGGACTTGGTTTCAAGGCGAACGGCGAGCGTTTCTGTCCGTGATTTGATCGTAACGCTTCTGTTCACCGTGTCGAACCCGTTGGGGTGAATGATGACCTGACAATCCCCGTACGGAATCCCGGTGATAGTACAGGTCCCGTTGGAGAGGCGGCCCTGTTTGCCCCCCGCCACGACGGTCCCCGAGACGGCGGGTTCGACTGCGATTGTCAAGGTTGCTGTGCGTACCTGGGTTATCATGCCCGTGACGGTCTGGTCCTTTTCCAGCCGGACATCGGCCATTCCCTGGAGGCGGCCCGTCTCAGCCTCGATAATCCGCGCGGTGACGTCGATAAAGCTCCCCATATCCGCTATGGAACCGATTACCATGCTGTCGATACCGATCATCTTGCCGAACTTCTTGGCCGTCGCCTGATCGATGTACCCGCCGCCCTCCGTTTTCAGGGAGAGGAGCACCCGCTTCAGTTCCTTCCGTTCCATGAAATCCGGGAAAGCGCCCGAAGAAAAGAGCCTGACACTCAGTTTGTCCGAGATATGTTCCCCCAGGGTCGTGACGGTGTCGCCCGGGCCGGAGAAGTCGAGAACGGCGATTTTACCGACCGTACGCTGTCCCGCTGAGGCGATCAGCCTGTCGGCCAGCGCATTGACCCCTTCATAGAGATTCAGCGCCTCGGCATATGAAGGAGGCGGCGCCGATGACGGGACAGTACTCGTCGTCGCGCAACCCGCGCAAAACCAGATAAAGCCCAAAATAACGAACGGCCAAAGTCGCTTTCCCATGCCCCCTCCTTATGTCATAGAAACGGTTTTCATCTCTTTTTATAAATCGGCGATAAAAAGTCAACACATTTCCCGAGTTTCAAATCTACCCACTTAGACGCTCCGATTCTGATTTTCTTCAAAAAAACTTTTTGAAGAAAAATCGGCGATGAACGTCTAAATAGCTGATTGAATCAAATCCTGGTTTACAAAAGGAGAGCGGGGATGTTTAATTCACTAAAACGACTTGACATTTATGGAATCTTCGTTATAGGAAACTGGCATCGTTAACAACTGCATCACTCAGCTTTCCCCAAAAGTAAAAATTTATACTCTCCCTGGAGACAGGGAAAGTTTTCGTAAAAGAATCAATAGAGTGAGAGAGTTTTGTGCCGCCGGAAAATGGGCGAATTGAAACATTCTCCTGTGTTTTTGTTGGCAACCCTTGTCAGAATATCACTGAAAAAAATCTATTAGAAAGGTGGTTTATTAACGATGAGAACTGATAGGAACCTTTTCGTAATGCTGGTTTTTATTCTTATTGCCCTTATTATCTCCTGTTCTAGCACAGGCGAAATAAAAAAAGATGATCTGTCGAAATACTCTAAAAATCAAACATTTGAAGATGGAATGAAGCATTGTAGAGAAGCAATTTACAATGAGTACAAGGCTGAAAATAAAATAGAAGCAATAAATTGCTATCTTAAAGCAAAAACTGTTTTTGAACATATTTCACACCAGGAAAGAGACAAATATCTCGCAGGATGCCTTCATCAACTTGCCGGGCTATATGATGATATCGGGCAATACACCAACGCAATTAAATATGGAAATCAAGCGGTAATTCTTCATGAGAGGATTGGGAATAAAGCGGATTTATCCGGAGCCCTGTCGAACCTGGGCACCATTTATCAGTCGATTGGAAATCAAAAGAAAGCAGTCGAGTGTCTGTCAAGAGCTTTGGCTCTTGACAGACAATTAAAAGATCTGAGCCATAGTTGTGTTGTCTATTTTAATCTGGCATCCGTTTATTTAGAGATAAAGCAATATCAGAAGGCCGAATCATATTATCAGAAGATTATCGAGATCATGACCGGTAATCCTCAATTACAGGAAAAGAGTCTCGTCAGTCGGATAAGTGTACAAGCAGGTCTGTTCCAATCCTATCTTTTTGCGGGAAATTTCAGCGAAGCAAGAGAATATCTGAACTTATTAAACGATCCTATTCATAGGCCTTTTTATAGCGGCCTCTTTGCCTTACATGAGCAAAATTTCGAGAAAGCGATATCAGAGCTGTCAGCGGCCCTCAGCGGCAGCTTTAGACCCTACCGTCCTGAATTTAAGTCAAAGGGCTTAAGTATGTCACTTAAGTTCAAGCCACAGAAAGAACCAATGAGAAAATACATAAATACGCTCGAAGATTCTATAGCTTGCAAGATCGCGTTGGGAAATGCTTATGAGGGCAATGGCGACCGGGATAAGGCCCTGATGTATTACAAAGAAGTGATGGAAAAAACGGAGGCACAAAGAGACCTTTTGAGCGCTGACCAAAGGACTTCCTTTTACAGCAAACGAATCACGGGATTCAGTATCATTGATGCCTATGAAGGCGCAGCGAGAATAGCCTGCGAAAAGGGAAACTATGCAGAGGGGTACCTTTATTCGGAACAAATATCAGCCAGGTTGTTCTCTGAAGAGTATGCAAGACGGGTAAGAGACACCGATGTGCCCGTGGGAGAGATAGCTCCGGACATTCAAGAAAAGGAGAAGAGGTTAAATACACTGATCGAAGAAATTAAAAAACGGCAACTGGCAAAAGATACGGCGGATAAAGACTTTGTCGATGGTTGGTATGAGAGGCAGAAGAAAAAAAGTATCGGTACTATATTGACTTGGGCCTTGATCAAAGGAGTGACAAATATAAAAGACGCGGCAGTAGATAGCCTCGCTGACAGGAAACTTGAAAGCCTGATTGAGGAGCGTGACAAGCTTATGGAGGAAATAAGAAGCGGGAAAGCGGGTAACAGAAAATACGCCGCCACTCACTATCCGGAACCGGTCAAATTAACAGATATCACTATGGACGCTGATGAGACCATAGTGAAATTCGAAGTAACCGATACCGGGGTTATCCGCTGGACAATTAAAGATAAGGCCATTACTTCTTGCACAGTGCTCCCGGTACCCAGAAAAAAACTGGAAAACATGATTTCCGATTATAGGAAATACTTCGAAAATGTGCGTACAACCGAAGACTTGAACAAATTTGATAAACAATTGTCCCATAAATTATTTCTTACGTTATTCGATGAAAATATTCTCACCCCCGGTCAAAGGCTGATCATTATTGCCGATGAGACCCTCGCAACCCTGCCTTTTGCTACCCTGATAACATCAAGGGATCAACCGACTTATTACTTGGGCGATCTGTGCGTGCCAACGTACTTCCAGTCCGTTTCAGCCTTACATCTGTACAGAGAGCTTGCAGATACGTCGACCTCTTCGAGTGGGCTTTTGGTTGTCGCAGACCCTCTTTATTCTACTTACCCTCCTAAAAATGATGAACTCCCGACACTCTCTCTCCAACTCATGAGAGTCGTCAAAGAGGCACAAGAACCCGTCTTCATAAGCCTTCCAAAGACAAGAGCAATGGCTGAGTGTATCTGTGCCAATTACAGTGGTACTTCAGAAAAATTGCTCGGAGAAAAGGCGAGCGAAAGCGAGCTCAAAAACCAAAACCTTTCACAGTTTAAATACATTATCTTTGCGGCCCACGGAATACTGAAAGGCCAACTGGATATAATAGATGAACCATCACTGATTCTTACAAGGACCGGCAATACTCAAGAATCGGATGGATTTTTAACCGCTGGTGAGGTCCTCGGGTTCGATCTAAATGCCGACCTCGTTTCTCTCACTGCATGCCATACCGCACAAGGCGAAAGCCTGCCTGGTGAAGGAGTTATGGGCCTCTTCCGGTCATTTCAGCACGCCGGTGCTCGAAACGTTGTCGCAACCCTTTGGGCCGTATCAGAAGATGCCTCAGCCGAATTCAATGAATTGCTCTTTAACAGATTGGGCAACGGGGAAAAACTGTTGAGTGCATTTCATAAATCAATAGAGGACATTAGGCAGAATGGATATGACAATCCTTTCTACTGGGGCGCTTTTTCATTGATTGGTATCTAGCCGGAAAGGAGAACTAATGCGTCAGAAGAAATGGTATATCGCGGTATTCCTGGCATCCGGATTATACCTTGTTTTCGGAGGAATGTTATGCCGGGCGGAAAACGATCAACAGTGCAAACAACTGTATCTTAAAGCACGAGCGCTGGCTGATTACAACACCAAGCTGTCCCTTTATCAGGAATGCACAAGGCTCTGTCCGCATTTTGCCGAAGCGTGGAACAATCTGGCGGATACCGAAGAAAACCTGGGATACCTTGATGAAGCAATTGCGCATTATAAGAATGCCTTGGAAATCAATCCGAACCTGGCCGAGGCTCATTTCGGTCTGGGGGATATCTATTTCAAGAAAGAGTATTTTCAAAATGCCTGCAAGGAGTATAACGCGGGGTTGAGAATAGCACCGGGTGATGAACTTGCTTTGAAAAACCTTCGCGAGGCCGAAACCGCAATCCAAGCAAAGGGAGAGACACTTCCCTCTGACTACATCAAAAAGAGATTGGGTGGCATTCGGCTTATGGGGATAGGCGTCAAACCGACAAGTCTTGCCTTCCAAAATATCCTCTTTAAATTCGATTCCGACAGGATTCAGCCGCAATCATATCCGCAGCTCGACGAGATCGGTAAGGCACTCGCGGAAATAAAGAAGGAATCATCTTTGCCACGACAGTTCCTTATTGAAGGACATACCGACAAAACGGGAGACTATGAATACAACATGAAACTGTCTCACCGGCGCGCACAGGCGGTTTCTAACTACCTGGTTGAAAGATTTGGAATTGAGAGAGACATGCTGATTACACAAGGGTGTGGTTATGAAAAACCTTTAGCCGGAAACGATACCGAAGAGGGCCGGGAACGCAATCGGAGGGTGGAGATAAAGGTGCGATAAACATTATCGGGACTGTTTTTATTCGGTGTTTAGGTGAAAGTATGACGAAAAACAAAATCGTTGTTCGGGTAATAATCCTCGTTAGTATCTTTTCCGTGACTGCCTGTGGAGGAGTGACAAAACGAGTTGTTAGTACAAACACAGTAGATGAAGCCAAATTTATAAAGGTCATCATAAACGATCAGGCAATAAAATCCGAGGAATACGGCCAGAAATTCATCAGTAAAATAGAGGAAGTGTTTCATAAGTCCTTTGAGAATGTTTCGGTAAATACTGGGTATAACGATGTGAAGAGTGGAGAGTTGTTAATCCAGCCCATTACATTTTCTATAGTATCTACAAAACTAAAGACGGGGGAAAGCACAAGCGTATCTATAACTTCCAATGTTAGGGTAATAACTGCTCATTACTCTCTGGACTTTAGAATATCAGAAACAAATGATTCAGGAGCACCAGCGGCAGCAATAATTGGTCAAGTGCTCCTATTGCCTATTTTTGTTTTTCCCATTGGAGGCAATTATAATGCATCTAATTTAGTAGATAGGGCTTTTTCAATCAATAAAGCATTGGAAAATGCAGCCATTGGTCTCTATAACAAAGTTATCATCTCGCCGAGATTTACTGAATATGCGGAATCAGCCAAAATACTTAAAGCTTCTCCCTCCGATCTCACCCCATCTGTCTACTATGCTGACATAAGCTCTTTTCTCCCCAACAACACCATCGATGCAGGTGAGGAATCCCTCATCACTCTCGATCTGACAAACAATGGCAAGGGTACGGCCTTCGATGTTACGGTTGAGATAGAATCTGCGTACAAGAATATCGATTTTCCAAAGGTGCTCAATGCCGGTGATATCCAGCCCGGCGAAACCAAGGCGATAAAGATTCCCGTAAAAGCCGACCTCGCTCTACCGTCGGGTACGGCCGTGTTTCTGGTGAAGGTTCACGAGAAGAGGGGGTACGACGCGCGGCCGGTGGAACTGCAGGTGGCCGCGCAGAGTCTCCAGGGTCCGAAGCTCGCCCTTGAGTCCTGTGCACAGAATGACGCCTCGGGTCTCGCGCAGGGGAATGGTGACAACATTCCACAGAACAACGAGACCATCGAGCTGTCTCCCTTTATCAGGAATAACGGTATCGGTGACGCGCTGAAGGTTTCCGTAAAGCTGTTATCCATGACCGATGGGATAGAGATCGTTAAAGGGTCCGATGATCTGGCTTCAATCGGCACGGGGACGACAGGCAGGGCGACGCTGGCGTTCAGGATCCCCCGGACATTCAATAAGCCCGAGATTCGATATACCGTGTCGGCGACGGATACCCGCGGCATGTCTACGGAAAGGACCTTTTCGATCCCCTTCGAATCTGCGGCCCCGAGCCTCTATTACACGTATCAGGTCGTTGACAAAAATAACCGGGAGATATCGGCGCTGGAAAACGGCGAGTCGTATACCCTGAGGATAACACCGAAGAATGTGGGGAACAACGTGGCCGAGGGGGTTGCCCTCTCCGTAGAGTCCACAGCGGATCGAGTGACGGTGGGACAATATAACAGGCAGATCGGAAAAATCCAGGCGGACGGTATCGGATCAATGGTGGCGGTACCATTCTCACTCCACCGGTCTTTTACCGATCCGAAGTTGGATATGAGCGTCGGGATGTCGCAGGAGGCATTCGACGGTATCTCACGGCAGATATCACTCCCCGTTCGGGTCAAAAAACCCGAGCTGGCATGCCGCGTAACCCTCTTAAACGGTATCGCGGAAAACGCGGTATCCCAGAACTCACGCCCCATCTTCAGGGTCGGCCTCAGCAATACCGGAACGATGGACGCAGGCGGGGTCTCCGTCAGTCTAGCGGTCCCGGGCCGGGGGATAGCCTTTGACGCTCGGGAACAGATCGGGACGATAAAGGCCGGTGAAAGCCAGTATAAGGACTTTACCTTCTTTATCAGGGGGGATGCCCCGACCGGCGATATGCCCGTTGCCGTCAACGTTACGCAGGAGGATTTCCCCGAGATCAGCGAGACACACACGTATCAACTGAAAGAGCAGACGGCCTTCGTGCAGAAGGTCCAATCATTGAAAGGAGGGGCAGCTCAGGCGGCCGGTTCGCTCTATGACGGTCCGCCCGAGCTCTACGTGAACACGCCGAACCGGGACTCGAAAACGTACAAGGAATATGTCGACCTTCACGGCAATATCATTACCTTCGGCAAGGGGAACGGCCTGTCGAAACTCGGCGTGTACCTGAACGGCGAAGCGCTAACCGTTATTCCGACCACGTCCGAACTGCGGCTCGATCCCGGCCAGATCACAAAGCGGCAGGTCTCAGATGAAAAGATCGTCTTCGATGGCGCTGTTAACCTGAAACACGGTGCGAATACAATCAGGATTCAATGCGTCGATTTCAATAACCGGACGAGCGAACAGACCATCACGGTGACCCGCCAAGCGAAACTGGGGAACATCTATGCCGTCGTGATCGGGGTGAGCCAATTCTGGAACAAAGAATACAATCTGAAGTACGCGGCAAGCGACGCGGAAAAATTTTACCGTTTTCTGAGATCGGAAAAGGGCGGAGCGCTGTCGGACGGCAAGGTGTCCTTCCTTTCCAATGAACAGGCCCGGCGGGCGCAGGTCATCTCGGCACTCACGAATCTGCTCGGCAGAACAACAAAAGACGATACCGTTGAGATCTACATCGCGACCCACGGCCTGATGGATACCCAGGGGAATCTGTACTACCTCTGCCACGATACCGATATCGATAACCTCCGCGGCACGGGATTGTCCGACAAGGAATTCTCCGACATCCTTAACGAAAACGTGAAAGCGGGGAAGGTGATCATATATCTCGATGTCTGCCACGCCGGGATGAGCGGCCTGTCGCAGCGGTACGCTAAACGAGGGATCGGGGTGTACGAGGTCAACGAACGGATCAGCAACCTGGCGAGTGCCTTGAGTAAATCGAACAACGGGGTTGTGACCTTTTCCGCGTCGAGCGCGTCGGGATCATCCCTTGAAGACGCGCAGTTCGACGGCGGCGTCTTTACCCACTGCCTCATCAGCGGTCTGACAGGGGAGGCAAACAGCAACCCGAATGACGAATGGGTAACCCTGGCGGAAATGGAAGACTATCTGACAAAGCGGATAACCGTCCTCACCAGCGGCAAACAGCGCCCGAAGATCAACGGAACCCTGCCGGGGGAGGTGCCGCTGGCGAAGGTGAGATGACGTGTTTGAATTTGACCAGATTGTTTATCGGCGGAAGGAGATAGAAACATGGGGAAAATAAAACCATTAAGAAAGATTATTTTGCTACTCATTCTCTCTATAATCACGCTGATAATGTCTGGTTGTAGTACAAGCACATTCTGGTCGCCTATACGTAACCAAGATATTCAGATTTTAGCGGGTCATAAGAGATATCCACTTAAAGTTGCAGTTGTCGCTGAGGAATATACATTTACGCCTGATCCCAAAAGAGGTAGTTATTTTTATTTAAAAAACAGCAGCGGGCATAGAGAAAAAATTTATCATTCTCATAAATTTCACATAATTCCTGCCTGTAGAGATTTTTTTCCGAGGATATTTGATGAGGTAGATTTTTATGACTCGTTAACATTTGATCAAAACAAGCACGATCTTATCGTGAGCCTTCATCCCACGTCTGTAACTGATAAAACTAATAATAGCGAAGTATCCGCTGAGTTGACTTTCGATATCTCTGTTTCTATCCGCTCGGGAGATAAATTATTGTGGAAGAAAGGTTTCGAAAGTACTGGTCATGGAACGGGGGGGGCCTCTTCTGAAAAACGTCAGGATAAAAAACATCTCAATTATTTTTTGGCAGCAAATAGTGCAACACGTGGTGTATTCATTCTGCTAGGTAGGTACTTGTCTAGCCATCCTAATGCGATAGATGAACACGTCAGTTATTTAGCTTCACTGAAACAGAAGGAAACCGAGAAGAACACCGCACCGGCCGACCTTGTCGCTGCGGTCGAATATTCCGATACGAATTCCATCCTCCCCAACAACATCATCGACGCCGGTGAATCATCGATCATCCACGTAAAAGTTTTGAATACCGGCAAAGGAACCGCCTTTGATACGAAGCTGGAAACCGGTTCGAATTATGGCGACCTTGAATTCGTATCCTCAACAACGGTCGGCGACATCCCTCCGGGGGAATCAAAAGAAGTAACGGTTGCAGTCAAGGCCGGTCTGGATCTGAAGGACGGAACGGTTCTTTTCTCCATTCAGGCGAAGGAGAAGCGAGGCTATGACTCGAAACAGTATAACCTCAATGTACCCGCTGCGCATTTGCATAAGCCCGAAATCGTCATTGTCGATTACAAGATCAACGATGGAAACGCCGGCCGTTCCATCGGCAACGGCAACGGCATTCCGGAAAACGGCGAAACCATAGAACTGATCCCGTTCGTGGCCAATACAGGCGTGGGACAGGCCGTGCAGGTCAATCTTTCGATCGCCTCGATCGACGGCGGCATCACCGTGATCCGGAGGAACGAAACGATTCCCCGGATTCATCCGGGCGCCACGGCGACTGGCACCCTGTCTTTCTCAATACCACGGACCTTTTCGAGCAACACCCTCAACATACAGCTTGCGGCATCCGACGTGCGGGGCGCTTCGGACGCCGAACGACGTGTCGCACTCGCAACCGAATCGCACCGGCCCGTCCTGGCCTACTCTTACAAGCTGCTTGACAGGAATGGCAGGGAGATCAGTTCGGTCCGAAACGGAGAAGAGGGAGAAGTTGAAATCACCCCGCTCAACAAGGGCGGAATGGAGGCACGCGAGATACTCCTTGAAATCGAATCCGCGCCTCTCTCGTTTTCAAGAAAACAGGCACGTATCGAACGCATCGCGTCCAGCTCCAGCCATGTTCCGCAGCGTTTCCCATTCCGCGTACCGCGCACCCTCGCGAAAGAGTCTGTGGACGTATCACTCACGTTTTCTCAAAAAGATTTCCCCGGGCTCACGGACCATATCAATATCCCCGTAACTCCCGTCATCCCCGATTTCGAGATCGTGCATCAAATCGTCGATCCCAATAACAACGGCGCCATTGAGCAGGGTGAACGGGTGGATATCGTCGTCAACGTGAGAAACACGGGAGGGCTGGATGCCGATGACGTTTCTCTTGCCCTCGACATGAACACGGAGGGGGTCATCCTGCTGAGCGAGAAAGAACTGGCCATCGGGAAGATACCTTCAGGTGGAATGAGCGAGGCGAAGAGATTCACGGTCCATGTCCAGCGCAGGGCTGCCGAAGGGCCGCTTCCTCTTCGTTTTACCGTCTCACAGAAAGATTTTCAGGGAAAGGACATTCCCCTTGCCCTCGCCGTAGCGAAGGAACATGCCGAGATCATTACCGTGGCAGGCAAGCAACAATCCGACCGAATTATGCCGACGGGTGTCATGGCGTACCAAGATACCGCCCCCGTAATCGCCCTTGCATCTCCAAGAGACAAGAAGCGGGTGGCGTCTGCATCTGAGATACTCACCGGGACGGTGGTGGACGACAAGGGTATCGCCGATATCCAGGTATTCGTCAACGGCAAACGGCTCGAAACGGTTCGATCCATAGCCGTCGTCGCGAAGCCGGGGACCAGTCAGAAGGAACGGGAGTTCCGCGCACAGATCCCCCTCCAGAAGGGCGCCAACGAGATTACCGTCACGGCCTTCGATGTCGGGAACCTCTCCAGCACGAAATCGGTGACCGTCTTTCGCGAATCGGAGAAGGGTGAGATCTGGGCTGCCGTTATCGGGATCAACCGGTACCGCAACCCGAACATATCACTGAAGTACGCCAGGGACGACGCGAAGGCCTTTGCGGACTACCTGCGGAACAACATGGGGTTGGACGATCAGCATCTCTTCGAATTGTACGATGATGAGGCATCATTGCGAGAAATCCGATCGATGCTGGGGACGAAACTACGCAGAAAAGCGGACAGCCCGGAAGACACTGTCTTTATATTCTATGCCGGGCACGGCGCTCCCCTGGAAGACACCGTCAGCAAGGACGGGGACGGGATGACGAAGTACATTCTCCCTTATGACGCCGAACTCGAAGATATATACAGCAGCGCGCTGCCCATGGACGAGATCGCCCGGATCTTTTCGGGGATAAGGGCGGAACGGGTGATATTTATCGCGGACAGCTGCTACAGCGGCGGCGCGGGGGGACGGACCATCCTGTCGCAGGGACACCGGGCCAACATATCCGACGCGTTCCTCGACCGGATTGCGCAGGCCGGAAGGGGGCGGATTATCCTGACATCGAGCAATGCCAATGAAGTGAGCCAGGAAAGCGACAAACTCAGGCACGGCTACTTCACGTATTACCTCCTGGAAGGGTTGAAGGGGAAGGCCGATCTGGACGGCGACCGCCTGATCGATGTCGATGAAATCTACCGCTACCTGAACCGGGAAGTGCCGAACAAGACAAACGGCGCCCAGCATCCCGTCAAAAAAGGCGAAGCGGAAGGACACGTGATTGTAGGGAGGGTGGAGTAATTGTATAGAGAAACCTAGAAAGGAGCCACTAAAGGTGGCTGGAGTTGCCCCAAATTGACCAAACACTATTCTAATGTAAGTTGATTTCTTCTAGGCTCTCTTGGCGACTTTATTTTCAATCCCTTATGAGGCTGATATTCACTGTAATCCCGGAACCACTCCGGGATCATTGTCCACGGATTTATTAACGTAAAGACTACCATATAAAGAGAATTAAATTTTAGTAATAATATTAGTTGTTTTTAGGCAATCCAATTACCTGGTGCGAAAGGGAGGCTGTTATGGAAGGGATAGTCCTTGGTTTTGACAACAAAGCAAATGATGGCGCAATCAAGGGAGAGAATGGAAATCGATACCCATTTACAGGCGATTCGTGGAAAAGTGACGTAAGTCCGTCCATAAATATGTTGGTTGACTTCGAAATATTAAACAAAATGGCAATCAATATATTTCCTATAAAAGATAAAGATGCTGAACGTAACAAAACAATTCTTGGTATTGTTTCGTTGCTGCTAACATTTTTTCTTGGCGTTATTGGGACAATAATTAGTCGACTGGCGATATCTAAACATAGCTTTTCCAAATCAGCACTGGCGATATCCATCCATTTCATTATAACATTATTAGCTTTAATACCTATTATTGGATGGGTTTTCTATGTTATCGGTACCATTTGCTTTATGATTAAAAACTATCAATATGTACAAAATCCATAATGCCTTGGAGGAATATCAAAAATGAAGTGAACTACGTCCGAGCAAACTTGGTGGCTTCTTCATCTGAACAGATTCGAATGATCTTTGATATATTGACATATCATTTCATCTGTGGTTCCTGTACCTGAAGACATTACGAAATAACCTCGCTCCCAAAACCCACCGCTCCACAGAATTCGCTTGAGGTTTGGGAACCGATAAAATGCTCCCCTGGAGGTAATGCTCTTTATCTTCTGGATCAAAGTGGCCAGTAAATCATTCGGTTGTGCCAATGTGAACAGATGTACCTGAGGGTTTATATCCTCAGTCGGACTTGCCGGCATACTATTATTAGGGGACTTGCCGTCCCCTAATAACCCTTGCTCTCTAAAAGGATGTCTTTTATCCCGCAAGCATGCTTGTGGGTTTTCTGACATGAAATTATGAATAGAAAGGGAGGCATTATGATTAAATGTACATTTCAAAAAAATCTAGGCGCGGTGAAACGTTTTACAGATGAAGATTTGAGTCTTTCTTTATCTGCGGTTGGTCTTAGGAACACCACTCAAATGAGTCCTCAGATTAGTTTGTTGGATAAACTCGAAAATTTTACACAAAACATTGAAAATACAATCTTCTATATCGACAATAATCCTGATAATTGTTCTATGTTATTACGTATTACCAGACACTACAAAGGGAAAAACTCTGAGCTTATCTATGGGATACGATTAAAAGCAAATGGGACAGAGAAAACGGATTTATTTATTGATACAATTTCAGAAGCTCAAAAAAAAGGCATCATAAAACCTTTAAAAGGGAGCGGAAGAAAAGCCAAGATATTGGGAGCAATTTTGGGAGGGATTCTAATTATAGGAATTGCTATCACCATGTTTCCAATTGCTGCCGCAGTTTTTTTGCTATCAGTGCTTACTTCACCGATCAATTACTTAATCAAGAAAAATCGTTTTAAAGATAACCAGAAGGTAATGCATGAAGTGGTTGAGCAATACGAAAATAAATTCGAATTAACGAAAAAAACAGAAACAAAGGATTGGATAACATTTTGGGGGAGAGTCAAGAGCAATATCAGGGAAGAACTGTCCGAGCTTACCTGAACTGCCCAAAACTGCGAAAAGATCTCTTTGAAGTTGACCTGAATTGACCGGATGCTGTTCCAACTTATATTGGTTTCTTCAGCACTAAAGGAGCACTAAAGGGGACGGATTTATTTGTTCACTTGCTTATTCTCACGCGCTCACCTGCGAATAGCTCCAAAGGGACTCGTATGAAGATACGGCTTTATCTCGGCAACATCGGTGACGTAAAAACGGAAGGACTCGTTGTCCCTGTGGACGGATCGATCTGTGTTCTGGGAGGTACTGCCGCATCACGAGCCCTCAAGCGATCGTTCCCTCCGGATGAACAGATGGAACTTTTCGGCTATCTTGAAGATGATGTAAAAAAACTTTGTCCCATACCGCACGGAGAGGCCAGGATCATTCCCGGCGAGGGGCAGTGGGAGTGGCTTGTTGTCATAGCGGCGCTTCCTCACCATGCGGGAGATTCACTGTTTTCGAAAAGCCAGTTTGCAGGGATACTGCGAAACGCTGTGGTGAACGGAATCCACGCGGCCGGTAATCACGGTCTGCGATCGATCGCCATGACGGTTATCGGCGACAGCTATCGGATATCAAGTGAAACTTCCATTTTGACCATCGCGCAGGCCCTGGCGCAATGCTATCGCGAGGACATCGATGCAGTCTGGGGTTTTCTCGATGAAGACAAACGTAACAAAGCAGCGCAGGCATTCGGGTATCTCAATGTGCCGGTGACGGTATAAACTTTCAATACAATTTGATCTTATATTGATTGTTTCCCTGATTTTACACGCCCGCGTGGCGTCAAAACCTCCAAGCCTGCCGAAGCATTCCCCTCATTTTTCAGTCTTCCCGAAAATATCTTTGAATAATTTTTCCCCTTCTCAGTCTAACCAATCAGATATTGAGATTGGCACTCTGGGCTCAACAGAAAACAGGACAAGAGAGGGGGTAATATGGCGGCACGGGTATGGAGGTTTTTCGTGGCAGTTATGGATTGGCGAACAACACTGAGATGGATATTTCGCAAGCCATTAATCGATGTCGTCTTTATCACAAATATGAGGGATGACAAGGATCGCAGGACTTTTCTCGGCAGATGGCGTCCACCGGGAGGCCAGTTCAACGGGCCCCGGTATATGATCAATGGCGTCCTCGGAAGAACGCGGGTGCTGGATCTGACCGCCGATGATCTCAGCACCGAAGAGGGGCGCAGCAAGGCGCGACTGATCTTCACATCCGCTGTTCAGTGGGCGAAAGGGAAGGGGGCCAGGGTCATTCTTTTGGCGGCTGGCACCAAGAGACTTTTCGGCGAAGACGGGGCGGAGCTGAAAACATCATTTCCGGATATGACCTTCACGATCGGTGATAACGGCACCATGCTTCTCCTCCTGCAGGAAACCCTGCGGGCACTCGAGAAAGCCGATGTTCGACCGGGCCCTTCCCGTATCGGCGTCCTTGGTCCCTATGGGCTTTTGGGCGAACAGGTCGTTCGCATACTGATAAGGAAAGGGTACGAGGTGGTCGGGGCCGGATGCAATGCGGTTCTCGAGGATTTTGGGAAGGAGTATGGAATCCCCGTCAGTCATTCGATTGCGGGAATCGGAACGGTCGACGCGGTCGTCGCCTGTACGCATTCTCCGGGTATGCGCCTGAGGGAACACCATATTGATCTCCTCCGCAGGGAAGGGAAGAAACTCCTGGTGATCGATGTTGCCGAGCCGTCAAACATGCGCTTCAAGGAATACGCGAAGTGCAGAGATCGGGTCATCCGTCAGGACGCGGGCAATGCCTATTCGCCCCGCCTGAAATATGTGCTGGGTTGGATTTCGTATAAAATGTTCCGGCTGTCGCGCGGGGTCACGTTCGGCTGCTTCGCGGAAGCATTGTCACTCTTCTCAGCCTTACGGCGGGGGGAGAACGTGGAAGGGATTGGCTGGTTTTCCGTCAATGATGACAACATGCGGATTGTCGGTACAATGTTCGAACATGAACGATTCCAGATACCTTCTCCCCGCTGTTTCGGGAAGGGGATCAAATCGTTTGATCTCGCCATAGATCCATCCTGCGAAAAAGGAATTGCGAAGTTGGAGAAACACGATAGTGCGATCAGTTGTCCGTCAGCGGGAATACGTACAACAGACAAGCGGATTGAAGTTGATTGAGCAAAACAAAGGGAGGAGAGATGGAAGAACACAAAAACGATGGAGGGAGGGGAAGGGGACTTGTCCGGATTGGGGAGTATGCAAAGGGTGTGTTCGAAAAGCTGGAAAAACGGATTGATTTTCCTATGCGATCGTCCCAGATAGGCGGCCTGAGTTACGGGTTTGATACACTCGACTGGCTGACTTGCGGCATGCAGCCCGAGGATTTCATCGTCATCGCAGGTCGCTCATCCAAGGGGAAGACGGATTTTCTGGTGAGCGTTATCCACAATGTCGTCGGGCCCAAAAGCAAAATCGCCGTTGCCTTCTTCAGCATGAAGCTCTCGGCGTCGCAGATCCACGCGCAATTGGTCTGCTCACAAGGCAAAGTGAGAAGGGACAATTTCTCCATGGGAACGATCGAGGATCTCGAATGGCCCAAGCTGACGTGGGCCGCGGGAAATATTTATCACACTCCCCTCTTTATCGACGACAGCCCAACCCTCTCGCTCGAAGATGTGAGGCAAAAGCTTACCGTCCTTCAATCGGAGCGAGCAATTGGTCTGGTTGTGATCGACAGTCTTCAACTCCTGTCTGACGTGAGGGACGAAAATAACGCCGGACAGGTGGCGCGCCTCTCCCGGTCGATCAAATTGCTCGCGCGAGAGCTGCGGGTTCCGATACTGGCTTCGGTGCACGTATCGAGAAGCGCTCAATCCCGTTTCGACAAAAGACCCGTCATCGAAGACCTCGAGGCATGGGAAAGCGTTGCTGAATATGCCGACGTGGTGGGGTTCTTGCACCCAGAAGAGATGTGCACGGAGGCTACGGATGAAGACCAGTGCTTCATTCCTGAAAGCGAAGACCTGGATGCATGGGAAGAAATGACTGGACATGTCGATGTGATGGGGCTGTTTCACCTGAGAAAGATGTACCATGATGTTGAGGACGAGGGTCGCATCTTCGAGTGTATCATCAGGAAGAACATCAAAGGCAGCCTCGGAAAGGCTTCGCTGCTTTACGAGCCTGTCTTTCACCGCTTCATCGAGGTCCGTATTACGGATGCAACGAAGATGAAACACTGAAGAGACGTTCTGAACATTAAACCCTTGAAAGGTCAACCCTGTTGAGGTATAAACCCCGTCGAGCACTTAACAACCTGCCCGAAAAATATGATCGGACTTTCCGATCATCTGTTCATATTCTTTAAGGAACCCACAAGGCTCCGGCATTTCAACATTACTTCTCTATGCTTTATGGCGGTCCGTACCGGGTCCGTTCGAATTGCATCATTTTTCCGAAAGATTTTTTGAATTATTTGTATCGGCCTGAGTCTAAGTAGATAGCTGCAGGATTCGAAGCTGAAGCCGTATTCCATGACGGGTTTTGTTTTCCGGAACGTTTCTTGGGCGTATTGCAGAAGCAGCTTTTGAAAAGCAGTGTGAGATAGCGGGCATCTATAAACAAAGGAGGATAACTATATGAAAGTCATGTTGCTTGAAGTGGAACCGTTTAATGATGAATCTGTGAATAACAGGGAAGCGGCTTTGTTTATGAGAAAACTAACAGGAAACGAAACCTTTGAATTCGATGGGGTGCAAAGGCCCAAAAGTATGATGATAACGGACTTGAAATATAACTTGCCAAGACATTCTTACGCAAACGGGTATCTCCTGAACGTTGATATAGATACGTATGAGCAAACGTGCGAACGCCTATCCATGAAGGCAGCGTTTGAGAATCATATCATCGGTGAAATTTATATTGAGTTTGGCGAACCTGTTCATGGCGTAAATATAAATGCCAAAAAACTCAGCGTAAAGCTCTAAGAAATAGCGGCCGATCAAGTCCAAGAAACCACTACAAAGATATTTCTGAAAGGAGGAGCGATGGAATCTTACAAAATCGGAACATTTCATATCACTGGGAATGTGATTCTATTGGGCGACTATCCCGAGGAAGAGTGCATTGCCTATTTATCACATTTCGTAAATGTCTCATTCAATTTCGATAAGGACGTTCAATCGATCGGATTCGAACTTCAAGTGCCGAACAAGAATAGACTAGCAAATATCTATCTGTTTGATTGTTCGTCGGATGAATTTATTACAATGAGCAACGCGGGACAACGAGTTAAACCAATGGGGGTATTCCAGCTCAAATTAAGCCATGACGGGAGAACAGATATTTGGAAACTGTTTTAGATGTCGGAACATGTAGGTGCCCTGTAGCAGTGCGAAACAGGCATATGGATAAAGGGGGTAAGCTTCTGTAATGGCGCGAATACAATCAGGAGACAGATGTAAAGATTGTAAGCACTGCAAAACATGGTCTACAGATCACCGAAAAGCAAGCTGCACGTTGTATCGAAGTGATCAGGGTTTTCATCCCGACAGGCCGGTACCGGCGAAATGCGTACGAAAGGTTGATAGGAGATACTGACTCAACAAAAAGCGATTGTAGGGGCATCCAAACAGCAACGCAGTGTTGGGTCACTTTCGATGAATAGAGTTGTACATATTACAACGAAGGAGGAAAATGTATGAAACTGTATATTGTACGAGATCAGGCAACAAAGATGCTGGGCGGTGTAAGTTTTGAACTTAAAGCCCGTGTTGAACTCACGGGTGATGAGGCGGCTTTGGTTAAGAAATATAAATCAGACAAAGAGGTGCTTCTCCAGAAAGAGATCAAAATCCCCCTGACCGGGAGGTCAATTGTTCTCAATATAACCATTGGGAGCCTTTTGGCAGGTCAGACGTTCAAGTGCAATGATATTGGAGAGATTTTGGAATATGAAAAGAACGTGAAAGAATCGAGCGAGGCTTTCAAAAATTACCTCGATATCATGAGTCACTTTGGTGGCGAAGAAGTTATAGAATATTAGTGAGATAGAAGATAAGGTTTTTAGCCTTTGTAGATTAGGCGAGCAGTAAAATCAAGAGATAAGTTGTAACCCGTACAAAGCCCAGCCCAGTCGGCTTGCTTGCTCATTTATAGGGGAAGGGAGGTGATAGATATTCCGGTATGATCGTACCAAAAGGGCAATGGCTGTTTTATTGAAATACCAACAACTGCAAAAGGAGGTTTCATGAAATATTCAAAACCGAAGGTATTGGCAAAGAACAAACCACGGGGAAGTTACTCGGCCGGGTGCCCGCATGCGATCCCTTCATCTGGATGTCGCCACTGCGAGGTAACCAAGTAGATCAACCGAGAAAGAGCGGAGAAAGGTTCCTTTCTCCGCTCTTTCTCTTTCCACAGCGAGGGGATGTGATGAAACTCGTCAGACAGTGCAAGGATACCTTTATACGCAAATTCGGGGATATCGGCTATATAACGAATCAGCTCACCAAGCACGACAGGGTATATGATGATGTGGGCGCGGTCTTCCTGAAGCAGCTCTCAAGGGAGCCTCAAAGCGTTTCTCATATCGTTGACACACTGTACCCGTTGTTCGTCGGGGTCGATAAGAAGTCATTACATCAGGACTTTGTTGAATTCATCGACGATCTGGAAGGGGACAAATTTCTGGTTACCGGCGATTCTGAGCATGAACTGGATCGCAACGAACCGTCCTTTTCCTATCAGGCGGCCAATCCCAAGACGATCACATTCAACTTCGCTCAGAAGGATCGGGGACGCGAGTATCCCGATACGACGGACTTTTTTTATCAGTATTTCAAGGATTCCCCGACTATCTTCAGCCTGCAGATGGAAGTCACCGCGCGGTGCAATGAACGGTGCATCCATTGTTATATCCCCCATGTGGAAAAAATCGGCGATATGCCGCTTTCGCTCGCGACCTCCCTCATGGACCAGGCCGCCGCGATGGGCACGGTCAGTCTCTCCCTCTCGGGCGGCGAGCTGTTCCTGCATCCCCGGATCGAAGAGATCCTTGCGCACGCCCGGCGGAACGACTTCATGATCACCATACTCAGCAACGCAACGAAATTGGATCATGAACTGTGCCACCTCCTGAAAGAGATAAATATCAATTTCATACAGGTCTCGCTGTACAGCATGGACGCGAACGAGCACGACGCGATTACTCAAGTAGACGGTTCCCACGCGAAGACCCTTCAGGCGATAGAACGATTGCTGGAACTGGACATCCCCGTCCAGATCAGCTGTCCGGTCATGAAACACAATCTCGGCTCATACCGGGAAGTGTTGACCTGGGCATATCGACACAAGATCAAAGCCTATACCGATTTCATCATGATGGCGCGGACCGATTTTTCAACCGACAACCTTGATCAGAGATTGAACCTCCGGGAAACGGAAGCCCTCATACAGGACATTATTGAGGTCGATGAGATGTACACATCCATTCTGGACCAGGAACCGCCGTCGGCAAATTTGGAGGACTATGCCGACCAGCCCGTTTGCGGCGTCGGGGTCGACAATATCTGCGTGACCGCCGATGGTCAGTTTTACCCCTGCTCCGGATTTCAGGGTTACTCCCTCGGCGACGCGCACCGGCAGACCCTCAGGGAGGTCTGGGAATCTTCGGAACGCATACGGTTTCTCCGGGGCATTACAAACGCTTCCTTTCCCCAGTGCATGGAATGCGAGGCACGGGACTATTGCGCCATGTGCCTGGTCAGAAACTTCAATGAAAGCGGCGGAGACATGTTCAGGATCAACGAACATTTCTGCAAGGTGGCCTTTATCAACAAGAGACTTGTGGAAGAGTATCGACGGAACAAACAGGCACAAACGGCATGAATACCTTCAAGAGATTGGCCCCGATGATCTGTGATTTTCACGTCCACACGGGCCGGTTCAAAGAGGAACACTACTATTCTCCCGAGGAGGTTTATAAGACACTCCGAACCCTGGGGATCGGGAGATGGGTTGTGTCTTCCCTTTCGACGCACGACAGGGATTTTGCGACAGCACGCGATGAGATCCTTGCCATGATCGAGTTGGCGCCGGAGGAAGCGATTCCTCTGTTATGGGTAACACCCGATATGGTGCATGAATCACATGATTTGAAAAAATATGACGCGGTCCCCTTCCGCGGGATCAAGATTCATGGCTTTGCAGATCCCTGGGACCCCGATGGCATCCCGCTCAGGCAGGTTTTCGAGGCGGCATCAGCGAGGGAGTTGCCTATTTTCATCCACACCGGAGGGAGACCCGAGTCCGACGCCGCGGCCTATGACAAACTCTGCGGACAGTTTCCACACGTGACCGTTGTTCTCGCCCATGGAAGGCCAATTGATCAGACAATCCAGGTGCTGAAAAACAATCCCAACGTGTACGTCGATACCGCCTTTATGCCTTTGGATCATATTGATCAACTGAGAAGATCCGTCGGTGACGAAAGGATCCTCTTCGGAACGGATTTCCCCATCGACACCTTCTATTACCCTGACCAGCCCGCCGCCACGCTCTACGAAGAGCGGATCGAAAAACTGGTCGAGGCATTCGGCGAGGAGGCATTCCTCACATGGACACATGAGAATGTTGGAAGGATATTTCCGGAGAACGCGGGGAGGGAGAAGTATGTAACGCAAAAAGAGCTACCTCTACGGAAGTAAATCTTCACACAGAGAAAGGAGGAGTTCAATGAGTGTCAATGACCAGATTAAGGAACTTCAAACTGAATTTAGGAAGAACGGTCTCAATTTATACCTCCAGGGCGAAGGAGAATCCCCCTCAATGCATGAGATGGACAAGTATCTGAAGAGTGATCCGATCAAATTTCCCATAGGAAGCGCCGACATATTGCCGCCACTCCAGGATGCGTTAAACCAGAAACGCAGTGCAATGCTGATGAAAAATGGAAACTTTTGGGACTTATTCATAGAATCTCCCAAAAAAGAGGGCGGCTGTTTTATCGCCACCGCCGTTTTCGGCTCGGAGGACGCATTTGAGGTTGAATTCTTGAGGAATTTTCGTGACAATACGTTGCTTTCATCGCTCCCTGGGAAATGGTTTGTAAACATATATTACGCGGTTTCGCCTCCCATCGCCTCATGGATCTCCGACAGGGAAGCGATTAAGGCCATTTTCAGGACGTATGTTTTGAGACCGCTCATAACGTTTCTCACCCGATACGGGGGCAAGTGATATTGGAAACGGCAATGAAATTAAGGGCTGGAACGGAACACCTGAAAAGCGGAGATATCCGCGACAACTCGTTCCCCCTCCCCTGGTGGGAGGGGATGAAGGGGCGGGGGAATCAGCCTCATCAAATGGGGAAAAAGATGGTTCATTTGAATTCAAGCCGCATCATGATCCTGTTGGCCCTGTTGTTGTTCTTCATCTCGGTACCGCTCCATGCCGCGACGAGAGGGATACATGTCGTCGCAAAGACCGGCAAGGAACTGTACCTCTACAAAGATTATCACGCCCTGGTGGTCGGGGTCGGGGACTATGACCACTGGCCCGACCTTCGCGGAGCGGCGAGGGATGCCGAAGAGGTGGCCCAGGCCCTGAAATCAGCCGGGATGAATGTCGATCTTCTCTTGAACCCGACATCCAAAGCGTTGAAGGATACCCTGAACACGCTGACTTACGGGGTGGGCAGCGAGGCGGATCGCGCCATCCTCTTCTTCTTTTCCGGCCACGGTGAAACCGAGGCCCTGGCGACGGGCGAAAAGCTGGGGTACATCGTACCCAGGGACGCCCCGCTTCCCTCGAAGGATCGCATCGGTTTTATCAACACGGCCGTCAGCATGAACCAGATCGAGACCTACGCCCTCAGAATCCAGTCGAAACACGTCCTGATGCTCTTTGATTCCTGCTTTTCCGGTTCCGTCTTCGCATCCCTGAAAGGGATCCCCACGGATATCAGCGAAAAGAGCAACCGCCCGGTGCGCCAGTTCATCACGGCGGGGAATGAAAACGAGCAGGTCCCCGACGTCAGTTCCTTCAAAACCTGCTTCATACAGGGCATCCGGGGCGAAGCCGACGCCAACGCCGACGGATACGTGACCGGTTCCGAACTGGGCTTGTACCTTGACTCCTCAGTGGTCAACTACAGCAAGGGCTGCCAGCATCCCCAGTACGGCAAGATCAGACACCCGAAACTCGACAAGGGGGATTTTATCATCAAGCTGGCCAGTTCGGGGGCTGAAGTTGAAGAACCCGCTCCCGTTCCGGACAAGTCGACCCTCTCGGTCACCTGCAATATAGCCGGTGCCCGTGTCATCATCGACGATCGATCCGTGGGGAAAACCCCGCTATCTGATTTTGTGCTGTCCCCCGGGGACCACCGGATACGCGTGGAAAAGGAGGGGTACGAGCCCTACCGGAAGCGTATCCGCCTGGGGGAGGGCAGGACAATGAGGGTCACCGCGTATCTTGACACGGTTCAACTGCAAACAGGGACCCTCTTTGTCGACGCGGACCCCGCGGACGCAACGATCCGGATCCTGAACATCACACCGGCATATCAACGCGGCATGGCACTTGCCCCGGGCCGCTACCACGTCGAAGTATCGAAGAGGGGATACGAGACGAAGGAAGAGTGGATCGACCTTGCCGCGGGAGAGGACCGCTACGTCGATATCCGTCTTTCAGAAGAGAACCCAGCCGCCGGAGGGAAACCCTTCACAAACAGCATCGGGATGGAGTTTGTCCTGATCCCTCCGGGAACCTTCATGATGGGGGACGAGTCAGGACACAACTATAATGAAAGACAGCACCGAGTAACCATCACAAAGCCCTTTTACCTTCAAAGGAATGAGGTAACACAGAAACAGTGGAGCACGGTCATGGGGAACAACCCCTCACATTTCAAGAACTGCGGTGGCAACTGCCCCGTGGAGAATGCCTCTTGGAACGATGCTCAGACATTTATCCGGAAGCTCAACGAGAAGGAGGGAACAGGCACATATCGTCTTCCCACAGAGGCCGAATGGGAATATGCCTGCCGTGCGGGGAGCACGAAACGGTATTGTTTTGGAGACAGGGAATCGCCATTGGGTGACTATGCGTGGTATGGTAAGAACTCATCAGGAAAGACCCATACGGCTGCCTCGAAGGAGCCGAATGCTTGGGGTTTGTACGATATGCACGGCAACGTCTGGGAGTGGTGCGCAGATTGGTATGGGGACTACCCATCGGGTTCGGTGATCGATCCGAAGGGACCACCGACCGGCGCGAGTCACGTCCTTCGCGGTGGTTCCTGGGGTAGCAGCGCGGTGAGCCTTTTGTCTGCGAATCGCGGCGGGGCCCGTCCTGTGTACGGGGAAGGCAACTACGGATTTCGTGTTGTCCGGGATTTTTAATTGCCCCTTGCTCCTTTACCCCTTTACCTCTTGAAGCGGCCTGCCTCGATTTTTACCATTCCATGCATAGCCTTACGCTTGATTTCCACCCTTCATGGCATCTGTTGTACCATTTTTCACCCACCGAGGATCGTATTATCCCGGAATCATAGCCTTTCTTGCCAGAGTACGGAAACCATACAAATCCACTCCCAATATTTTTGAATAAATCCGAGTTTCCCGCGTCTTAAGTGCTGTGTGGACAATGGAGGAGCCGTTTCAGAGGCTCAGTTGTTATGAATCCTCAATTGCCATTCGCACATACACGCCAACACAGGGAGGGCGGGTGAGTACCGGGCGCTGGTGAATCCGTCGTGATCTGAAATGAATACGTTTGAATATACGGAACAATAAACCATCATTAGAAAGGAAGAATCGGTGAAAGAACACATGACAGATTCTGTAAAGGGAGGAGGGAATCAAGACCAGGCCGGTCTGAATCAATCGGAAGAAGCGGCTGTTTCCCCACGGGTTGCCGCCACGGAGAACGGCCTCGAATTTCAACGTCAAAGCCCTTTCTACATCGGGGCATTGTGGGCCGTCAGTCTTTTAGCGATGGCAACAAACATCACCCGGGCGCTGCTGCGTAAATCACTGAACGGAGGAGCACCCCTGTCACGGATACTCTGGGATATGGGGCGTGACACCAATCATGTGTCATCATTCCTTGTTGATGGTTTCAGCCGCTACAACCACAGGGCAAAATACGGGGCTGCCGGTTGGCGCTCCCTTGATCTCTTCTACAATTACCATGAAAAGGTCGCCCCGGAGCTGAAGGATGACCTGGAGGGTTTTATGACACGCTTCTGGGTCGCGAAGATGGAAAACCGCCAGGCGGTGACCAATCGGCTCAAGCTGGCCGCTGAATTACTCGCCCGGGCTTTCGACGAATATCACGATAAAGAGGAGATCCGTCTCCTCTCGGTTGCTTCCGGTTCCGCCCAGGCCGTCATCGAGGCCATGAAGGCCAGACCACATCTGAATATAAAGGCCCTCCTGATCGACGCGGACGAATCGGCGATCGAAGAGGCGAAATGCCTGACGCGGGAAGCAGACCTGGCTGGTCGCTTTTCGTTCATTCACGATTCGACCCGATCCCTGGAGAGGGCGGCGATTGATTTTCGTCCTCACATCATCGAGATGGTGGGCTTTCTCGATTATCGCACCCACGATAAGGCCGTGGCTCTGGTCGGGCGTATACGGAAACATCTGCCGGAAGGAGGGACGTTTGTGACATGCAACATCCGGAGGAACAGGGAAAAGATCTTTCTGGACTGGGTCCTTTTGTGGCCGATGATCTATCGTTCCGAGCGGGATTTTGCGGAGGTTCTGATTCAGGGAGGCTTTTCAACGGAGAAAATCGATCTTACCTACGAGCCGCACCGGATTCACGGGATTGCCGTCTGCAGGAAATAGCCATGCCTTCCCACGGAAAAGCGCGGGAACGAGAAAAGATAAAATTTTTTGAATTATTTCCACTCCTCCGCGTCTAAGTAAATGAATGAAGGAAACCGAGAGTCAACGGAAGGAGAAATCAAATCATGTCGATGTGGGTTTTTGTGATTGTCGCTTTTGGTGCGGTGGCTGTCTTTCTGGCGGCCCGTTGTCTGCGAAATTGGTTGGTTAAACTCGCCTATAAATGGCTGGACGAAAAGGATTAATACACTCAAAGGAGGATCAGTGATGAAAAGATTGGCGATATTACTACTTGCCGGAATCTGGCTGCTTGTTTTGCCGGCAGCGGGGTACGCGTCTCAAGGGGTGGCGATCCAGCGTGTCATCAATAACACGCGATCGGAGCTGGGACAGTTGGCCTCGTCTCCCAAGGCGACGGAAATCGCGGAACTGATGAAGAAGTTCGACGCGCAGTACGAAACGTGGAGTCAATCCTGCGGCGGCGGTGAAAATTTCGATCCCCGGGCCGCAAGCGACGCCTGCAAGGCGATGGCCGTTCAGATGAGAGAAACCGGGATTCAATTGTACAGTAAGCTCTCGGATTACCTTCCCGACGTGGCGGCCCGTTATGAACAGGGGGCTCGATCGGCACGAGCGATCGTAGAACGGGGGACAAGAAATCAGACACCGGCTGCCCTTTACAAGGCCACAATTGATGGCATCTCGGAAGATGCCAAGGTGGGCGTGCTTTCGCCCGGTGATCCGGAAAGCCCCTTCGATCTGGTAATGGATGATTTTCCAGACCCAACGGAGAAGATGTTTGCGGTTCTGGAGAAACTCGTCCCCGATTTCGGGAAAGAGATGCCGGAGGCCGTGAGGGCGGGGACTTCTCAGGTCGACATGATAAAAAAGGCGAGGCGTGCCCGTTATCTTGCCGAGCAGTTCAGCAAGGCGCGATTCATTCTTGAGTCACAGCGCGAGTATGGGGAGATTATCTTCAACGCGACGAAGGCGCTGAGCGCTATGCCTCAGGTTCTGGGAATCCAGTACACAGGAACACGTCTGACAGCCAAGCCGAACCAGAAGGTACTGGAGTACTACCGGAGCGGCGCTTCCCAAAAACCGGGAGCTTCCGAAGAAAGAAAGATTGGCGGCTTTGAACCGAGATCGTGAATGGTAACAACAGAGATAAAGGAGGCATGAAATGCATACTCGAATAGGTGCTTTTTGTATTATCCTGAGTGGTTTATTGGTGGTGATGGGATGTGTAACCACCACCCCGCAGGTAGAGGTTTCGACGGTGAAGATGGAATCTCCTCTGGTCACGATCCAGCATATCGATTCCTTCAAGCCCGAAGTCGCCTGCGCCCAGGCGCTTGAGGTGATCAATAACAATCCGTATGAACAGGAATTTTTTGAGAAGGTCTTCGGGCGTATCCTTGAACAATGCGAAAACAGCAAGTCGCCCGACAATGCGGATATCATATGGGAGCATTTTGTCGCGCCGCTCACCAAGAGCGGCAGGGTCCCCCCGGATCTGGCCAAAACGACGTGGAATTACTGTTTCGCCCGTCAGTTCGTGAGTCTGCCCGATACGGCGATGGTGGTTCATTTCTGCGATCAGCTGTCTGAGATAAAACAGAATATCGAGAAAGAATACCGTTTGAAAAAGACGGGGTTCGAAATCTGCAAACAGGGCAGTCCTGAGTCGCATTTTCTGAATGCGATGTACGTCTACAATACGATGTGGGCAGCCTGCCACAATGCGGAGGAATAAACGGGTGCTCCCATGAGACTGGTCCTGTATCTGACAATATCCCTGGCGCTGGCGGCGGCGATTTTGATCGCGCTCGTTATGGCCGATGTCCTGGTGATCGAACCCGACGGCGGCGAGACCACCGGATTATCGTCACCACGGCAGGCAACCACTGCGTCCGTGGCCGGGGATGTGTCGGAACCAATAGAAAGTGACGGGGAGCGTCCTCAAATCGAATCGGCGACAGACGAAGAGATTCCTCCGGCGGGGGGTGCAGGTAGGGCAAATATAGAGTTGCACGCGAAAGCCGTCTCTTTTTTGTCCTCCCATGAGGGGGAGAGCGGCGATGATATGGAAGATCGCTTTCGCGATTTCCTGCTGAGAGAATGTGGTGTCGATCAGTCAGTGGCGGAGCGCTTCGTCCGTATGGCTTTCTGGAAAAATTTCGTCACACTTCAGGACCAATGGGAGGCGGGCGAAATCGATTCTATGCGCTCGGCGTTTGCACGGGAAAAGGAGTTGAAACGTGCCGGATTCGCTGCCCGGGGTCTCGCTATGATGCAGAGCGAGATCGACGCGGCTGAAGAAGAAAGGAAGCATCGTGAAGAACAAATGTCACTGCATGGCCGGAAGGAATCGAAATGATGAAGTCATTATTTAAGATATTCACGCTTTCTCTGTTCTGGTGTGCCATTCTTTTGAGTATGGGCGTATTCGCCGGGTGGATCAGGATCGCGGTATCCTTTCCCTGGTTGCTCGACCCGGCCGCATTGATCTACCGGCACCTTCGTTTATCGATTGTTCCCTTTGCCTGCCTGTTCCTCTGCTACGGCTACCTGGTCGGTCGTATCAGAAAAATTCTCCGGGGGGAGGGAAGGGCGCTTGCCGAGCTGACATACTACGATCGGCTGCTCAATGCCACGATCGCCACCTTTTTCGGCGTGGGCGTGATCTGGACGGCCATTGGCATGGAGGGAGCCCTCATGAACGCTCTCGGCGGCATCGAGCAGGGGAAAGAGTCTCTCAGCGCCTTGAGGCTCATGGAACGGCTCGTGAACGGCGGACTCCTCCTGGCGCTCAGCACCACCGTCTTCGGAGGCGTATGCGGCTATCTTCTCCGGTTTCTGAAGATAGTCTTTGTCGGAAGAGAGTGGGATCGATTCATTCTCCGGGAGGAAGAACGGCATGAGTAAACTGGAACTCCTCCGGGGTGATGTATATAGCGATGATCATATCCTCGAAACTGATATAATGCGTTTTCTGGCAATTATAGGGATCGTTTTCTGGATCGTCTTCGCTTTGGTGAAGAGTATCCCCTTTGAGGTGCCTAAAGCCGATGTAACGAACCTTTCGCCAAAGGCTACAAAACATGTATCGATTCAGAAACCGTCCGATGATGCGCAGCCGGTGAAACCTGAACGCTCACTTGTTGAAAACCTCCCTCCAGCTGAAGAGCAGGAGAAGATAAAGCCAGTTATGTCGGAGACACCGAAAGAGACACAAGAAGAGCAATTGCCCGCGACGCCTCAGGTCGGCATCAGGATTCAATTCGCGAGCAGGGATGATCTGATGGCGCTTCTGAGAACCGGGAAGGTCCAAATATTCGGTCGCACACAGGCCCGCGGTTTTGATCTCTTTTTCGCCGGGTCCACAGCGGATGATACGATCATTTTCCGGGGAGAAAAAAGTCTTCCCGAGAAGCTGTGGGAAATCAAGAGCGGTGGCGATTACAACTATTTCCTAGCCCTCCTCTCGAAGACATATCCGGCAATCCGAACGTTTCCCACGAAGCAGGTGCTGGTCTCGTTCGCCGATGCCGAACTGGAAAAACGATTTGAATCAACCGTGACGAGTCTGGAGCGCGAAGGAACGAGCGGAATACTCTCCGTCACGAAGGACGGAGAGGTGATCTTTCAGGCGTTTCAAAACACTAAACCAGACGAAGATAAAGGAGATAAGAAATGAGACGACGGATAACCGGAACCATTGCTCTTGTCGGATATGTCCTCTTGATGTGCCTGATGCCTTCAAATGGAAGTGCCGCGGTTGTTCCCGACCCGCAGATCATGGCCGATCTGCAATCAGTCTTCGAAAATCAATTTCAGGTGGAGGGATACCCCTACCAGGAATCTCTGGCGGCTGCCGCGCAGCAATATAACCTGCCCCTCCCTTTTGTTCTGGCGGTTGTTCGGGGGGAGTCTTTTTTCGATCCGACCTGTAAAAGCTCAAAGGGAGCCCTGGGTCTGATGCAGGTCCTGCCCTCGACGGCTGCCGATTACGGAGTGACCGCGGATACCCTTCTCGATCCGACAAGAAATATCGATGTGGGCGTCCATTTTCTGGCAGACTTGTATGCCAATCTGAAGGATCCGTACCTGACTCTGGGAGCGTACTACTGCGGGTGCAAGGGTGTCGACAAAGAGAATCTGACGCTCAGGAAAGACTGTGACGAATATGTCCGTTACATCCACACGCACCTGAAAAAGGTCCTGGCGAACGGGGCAGCGGCAACTGAGATAGCAACCGGAAAAAGAAGATCATTCGTACTCACCGGGTTCGACAACTTTCTCGACGCGGAGAACTTTTTGAGTTATTTAACAGAGGTGCTTCCTCAACGCCAGCTCGATCTCTTCCGCAGGGAGGTGACATGCGAAGATCATCTGCGCTATCAATATCAGATTATAGCCACGTACACGAAGGATAGCGAAAAAGACGCGATATGCCGTTCAGTTGAGAAAGCAACCGGGTTTTCTTTCTGCCGGTAACAGTATCGCGTTTATCGCACCGTAGAGGAGGAACGCCCACGATGAAATATCCCTGCAAAGCAATGATTGTTGCCGTACTGCTTCTCTTGTGCTCCGGCTGTGCCGGGGTCACCGCCAACATCGGGGTAACCGCACCCTTCAATCTCAGAGGTGCCGTGCCGGAGAGTTTTCACTTCACTATCCGGGACAAGGCCGCAAAGGAATACCTGTCCGCAGTCGATCCTGAGTCACTGCCTGCTGACCAGCAGTTGGAGGTCGCCATCCTCAGGGAAATGGTGACGGTCCAAGAAGAGGATGCCTTACGCACTCTCTTTGACCGGATCTGGAACAGCCAGGAAAGGGTAAAAACCCTGATACGGGACAAAGAGTCCAGAGCAGGGTTCATCTGCCCCCTTGCCGAGATATACTATCTCCTTTCGGCGCCCGGGTCGCCTGACTGGCAGGACAAGATGGCTCGGAGCCTCTATGACGAGACACTCCGTGACGTCGAACCCCGGAATCTCGCCGGATACGCGCTCCACTTCCATGCCCTCGCCCTCCTGAAGAACGGTAAATACGCCGCCTCCGTACCGTATCTTGAAAAACTGGCGAATTGTACCTCTAGCAGCATCTATATGGAGGACCTTCTGACGGCACTGGATTACAGTGTGGCGGGTGGTGACTATACCACCGCCTCCGGGATCATGGCGGCTGTCTGCAGGCATTCGGTGGCAAGTGCCGTAAAACTTCCGGACCGGGAGCTGGAGTCGGCCATCCTGCGCTTTAAGAAAGGGGCAAAACTGGATGAGGCTCGCACGGCCCTGTCTCCCGTCCTCAAGGAACATCCCTGCCTGCGGGAGAGATCCTTTGCTCAACTCCTGAGGGAACCGGAACAAACTGCTTCTCCCGATGTGCCGAAAGGTGATGCTGCACCGATAAAGGCTAGCCATGAAAACAAAAAGGACACACCTGCCGATGATAATCACGCGCGCAAGAATGTCAGGGTCGAGATCCAGGTGATCAAAGCGGGAAACAGGGACGACTACATCGATCCGGCCCTGGGGGATGTCGGCAGTGATCTCGGCAAAACACTTTCCTACTCCAGTTTCACCCTGATCAGCAGACAAATGTTGTCGCTGAGCGCAGGAGGCGTCGGTGAACTTGACTTATCGAATGGGAACACAGGACAGTTCATACTTCACGAGGTCAACACCGCCACATCCCGTCTTGAGGTGCGGATTTTTCGCCAGGGGGAAGAGGTATTCAACACCTTCGTTGAATCGGTCAACGGCGGTGTCACCATTGTAGGGGGACCACGGGTCAACGACGGGGTGTTGCTTCTCCGTCTGACCGTCTACATCGTGAAGGAGGACGTGGAAAACAAACCCTCCTGTATTGAACGAAATGCCTTGAAAGTCCTTGTTTAGTGAAGGAAAGTATGAGAAGTTATGTCGGAAAATGTATTATGATAACATCATACAAAAGGAGAGCAACCATGAAACAATGTTATTCAGGAAAGGTTTTATCCGTTACTGTTGCGTGCATCTTCTGCTTCCTGGGCGTGATTATTACCGGTGGGGTCGGCTTTGGGCAGGAGGCGGGCAAACAAGAGAAACGAGCGATTGCTGAAGAGCTGCAGCAGTGGAAGGTCATCGCCACCAGCCCCGGTGTGGAGGTGCTCAGCCAACACCAAAAATCACCGGGTGCTATTCTTTCGAAAGGGGATGACCCGCTGGATGCCGCTTACAACTGGCTCGCTGACCAGGGCCTGGAGGAGGGCAGGAACCTGTATCGGGGAAAGTTGCTCTATGCCAGTATCGGTTCGGCGGTGATCAATGCAACGCCCGAAGATCCTGCTTTCATTGACAGTCGCTACATGGCTTTTCAGCGTGCCGATCTTGAAGCGAAAGTAAAAACGGCGATTTTTCTCGGTGTGGACCTGAGCACCGAACGGGGAAGTTCGGAACGGGAAATAAATCCCCAGGAGCGGGCCGAGCTGGAAACCATCATGAATGCGAGCCCCACCCTCCAGGAAAAGACACGGGCGGCGGGTGTCGCGGACACAATCTACAACCTGTTTCAGAAGACGAGTACACTGATCGGGGCGAAACTGGACAAAGCGATCAAGGAAACGGATGCGGAAGAAGCAGCCAGGCAGAAACAGGAATTGGCAAAGGAAAAAGAGGATACCAAGACCAGGAAGGAAAAGATGGCTAGGCTTAGAAACATAAGCGAGGCATCACTGAAGACCGCGGCGTCAGCGTGTGCCGAGGTCCAGGGAGCCCAGGTCATACAATCCTTTGAGGGTTCGTATCACAATAACTACCGTGTCGTGGTCATAACCCTGTGGACCCAGAACCTGCAATATCTGGTCAACAGTATGATAAGCGGTGTGGCCCCTACGGGGCTTCATAAGGGGCAGACAAAGGAAGACATTCTGAGCCAATTACCGGAAGATTCCGAAAAAATGGCCTGCCTCACCGGCGTTCGAGCTTATATCAACCAGACCGGGGAATATGTCTTGGTCGCCTTCGGGCAGGCGGGAGTCGAGGTGCTCGGCGGACGTGAAGACAAGGCATTCGAACTCGCGGGGCAGAAAGCCCGACTCCGCGCGATGGCTGCTGTGCGAAATTTCATGGGAGAGAAGATCATCTTTTCATCCACCGAGGATTTACGCGAGGTATTGGCTCTCTACACCAATGAATATCAAGGTGAGGGAGGAAACCAGGAATACAAATCGATCAGCCAGTTTCAGGAGAAGATTCAATCAGTCGCAAAAAGCAAAAAGGTGGTAGGCCTCCACGGACTGGTAACAAAGGAGATTACCCATCCTTTCACCGATAAACCTATCGTCTTCAAAGCGATGGCCTGGTCCCCCTCTTCGCAGGCACTGGCGCAGGAACTGAAGGGTGCAATCCAGCACGGGACCGAGTATAAGGCAGCGCCAAAAAAGGTCGACACCCCGAGTACGCAGGATCCGGCCGTGAAACGCAAAGGGCTTATTTCCTCCGGGAAAGGGGCAGACAAGGATGCGTGGTAATCATATTCGCCGGTTGAAATCGCTTGCCGGAGTGGCCATCATCGCTCTGTCTTTCTGCATGGTTGCAACTCCTGCCCCGGCATCAGAACTCTCCCCTTCGTGGAACGATGTGCCTCGTTACCTGAAAGAAGGGGAGGGGGCAGGGCGCCAGGGGGATTACTGCTTTGCGACGGGAATGGCGGAGATTTCACATATACGGGCTGATAAGGCACATGAAATAGCCCGAAAGAAATCGCTCCTGCGGGCACTGAGGATAATCCATGTCGCCGTGGCATGCGAAGACCTCATATCGACACTGGACAACAACGAGCAAAAACAGTTTCCGGTCTTGTTCGCGCACCTTGTCCCTCCGTCCGTCATGATCGAGGGGATAGTGATCGTACGGCAGCGGGAGGAGGGAAATACGCACTACACAACCGTTGCCGCGCCTGTCTCGTCCTTTGCAGGCGCCTCACCGTCATTTGAAAACATGGGCAAAGCCACAGAACAGTACCTGGCTGCCGGAAACGGAACGCTCGAAGGATTGACATTCTGTCTCAGGCATACGGATCGCTACACCCGCAGATACAAGATCATCCTTCAGCAAATCGGCACCTGCTACCGGAAGCGGGGGCAGACGGGACTGGCGATGTGCTTTCTTCCAGACAGCACGGACGCAGTCGGGTCGCCTGAACAGAGATTGCTGGTTCAGAATCGTCTGTATCGGGCATCGCAACTGGCCGAGACGGCCGAACAAAGCTCCCTGAAAAACCGGTGGGATGAGGCAATCGATCGAGCATCCCGGGCCCTGGAACTTGCGCCCACCTGTACGGCTGCCTATCTGATTCTGACAGATTATTTTCTCAAAGAGGAAAAACAGCCGCTTTTCGCAATATGCGCCGCCGAAAAGGGAATGCGTGACGGGACCCGAGCAGATGATGCGATGGAAAAAGTAATTAAGGCCATGAAAATGGTCGAAAACCCTGAAGCAGAACTGTACCGATACATGCGTGATCACCGGGACAAGACAGCAATGGATATCATATCCTTGGAATCGACCTTCCCGATCGCGTATCTAGTATCGATAAGTGAGGGGCAGGCGATTGACGGTGAAGGTCAGACTCCCGGCGGAACATTCAGGGAGGCGGCCGAGCTCTACGGCAAGGCGGAAAAGGATGAGGATGTGGAAAAGATTCTGCACATCCTTTTTCAGGCTTGCAACGAACAGCCGAGGGGCATCCAGACATATAACCTCATCGGCGCCTGTTACCGACATCTTGGCAGACCGGAGATGGCGATTTCCTTTCTTTTGCAGGCACTCGCCCTCGATCCCGAATATGATTACGCCCTTACCAACCTGGCGTTGTGTTGCGCCCAGCTTGGGTTGATGAAGAGTGCCGATTATTACTTCGAACGTGAAGCGGTGCGATCGAGTTCCAATGAGTGGGTGCGGGGACGCTATTATGAATTTCAGAAGAACAAAGCGGGGAGAGAGAACTAGGTCCCCAAGCCGGATGCACCGTGTATATTTTCCATTCCCACGCTCCTGCGGGTCGATGCATGCCCTGTGTCAGCGTGTAAGTATTTCTATCGCCATCTTTTTATTGTTTATTCCTTTCCCTGTAACGGCTCAGAAGACCGAACTGTTCAAGGACATCCTCATCGAACCATCTTTTCATGAGATCTTGAGAGAAGATCCCGGGTTCATGGGCAAAGGAGGAGCTCGTCTCTTTGTCGATGAATCCGGCAGACGAATCCTGATCGGTATCGGCAAGGTACAAACCAAAGGTGATCAGCAAACGAACGAACAACCTGCACGAAGGGCAGGGGAGATCAAGGCCAGGGCCGCGATCTTGGAGCTTGTTGGCGATGTCGAATTGACCACCATCAAGGGAAAGGATGGGAGACAGATATTGAAGGGGGAAAAGATGTCCCTCTCATCCTTTTTCCAGGTCACGGAATCATCCGTAAGGGAAAGAATAAAGCTCCTGCCCGTTATCGGAAGCTGGAGATCATACGACGGCGGCATCCTCCATATTGCCGTTGGAAAGACTATCGATGGTACCGCAGACGAAACGAGAGTCACAGGCACTGAGAATAGCGAAGCTCCGGTCAACATATCCTTTATCAGTGGAGAGGAACCCTTCATTTCGATCCTCAGGGCCTCTCCTTTCCTCTGCAGGAACGGCGGTGCCAGAGGTTTTTTGATGGATGACGGGCAAAGGATGCTCATTGCCGTAGCCTCGACCACATACAAGGGCTCTTTCGCAAAAGCGAAGAGAACGGCCCAGCTTTTGGCGATTCGCAATATCCTCAACCGCCGGGAAGGGATTGACCTGTCTTCGGTCAAATCGCTGACCGACAGCGAGCAGATGCGGCTTTCAGAAAAGGGGGAAGAGAAGATATCTCTCTCGCGCTTCACATCGATTCAGGAAGAAAAGGTTACAGGCATGGTGAATGCCCTCCCCGTCGTGGCGACATGGAGAAGCGAAGAACGAAACCTTTTTTACCTTGCCCTCGGAAAGGTTTTTGAAAAATGAATTTTAATAAAACTAACCTTTAAAGTATAAACTATAATTTTAGGAAAGGCTTGGAGCGTGACAAAGACACGAAAGATCGGTCTGGCACTGGGCAGCGGTTCGGCTCGCGGATGGTCGCATATCGGCGTAATACAGGGACTCCGGGAGGAGGGGATCTCCATCGACATGGTATCCGGAACCTCGATCGGGGCGATCGTCGGCGGGGCTTTCGCCGCGGGGGCGATCGATCAGCTCGATGAATGGGTACGCGAGCTCTCCTGGTCGGACATCATCGGATTCATGGACGTTATGTTCCCCCGGTCCGGCCTCATCGAAGGAGATAAGATAATAAAATTCTTCAAGAAGAACTTTACCGATCCGAATATCGAGGATCTTCCGATGCCCTTCGCTGCGGTTGCAACGGATCTCATATCGGGTGAAGAGATGTGGATCAGGGAGGGCTCCCTGATGGATGCCGTGCGCGCCAGCATATCGATGCCCGGCATCTTTGTCCCCTGTAAGAAAGAACATCAATGGCTTGTGGACGGCGGCCTGGTGAATCCCGTGCCGGTATCGACATGCCGGGCCATGGGGGCGGATATCGTCATCGCGGTGAATCTCAATTCCGGCCTCGTGGGGAAACGGAGAACACAGAAGACTAAACTGAAAAATGATCAATCCGCGAAGGAGAAAGCAACGTCCGGCAAATTTCGCGAACAACTCACAGCGTATCTGGACAGTACCGTCAAGCGGGGGAAAGCGCTCATCCCGGCATGGCTAGGGCCGGGGGGACTCGATCGAGATCCGTCTCTCTTCGAGGTCATGGCGACAGCAACCAACATAATGCAAGATCGTATAACACGCCAGAGGCTTGCAGGGGATCCTCCCGATATCCTGATCACACCCCGTTTGGCACATATCGGCCTGATGGAATACAACAGGGCGGCTGATGCCATCCGTGAGGGGAGGCGTGCCTTTGAGCTGAGCCTCCCTCTGTTGAAGGACGTGTTAGGGTAATGGGCAGTTACGGTTTCTTGATGTCAAGGTTTACATAACATATCTTATCGGACGTTATTCATGCGGGCCGTCGGGGCGGGCAGCCCGCATGCTATGTGCCTTTTTATTCAACCCACCGCACAAATTCGTCCAACTCTCCCCGGGCCCTCTCAAAGGTGTTCACGGGATTCCCCTTCTCGGGCCAGCCGAGGGCGATCCCGATGACGATCCGCTTGGTATCCGGAATATCGCACCGGGCGCGGAGTTTGTCGGGATAGTGAACGGCCGCGGCCATGATGCATGTTCCCAGTCCCCTTTCGTGTGCAAGGAGGCAGAGAGTCTGGGCAAAGAGCCCTGCGTCGAGCATTGCGTATTCGGACACGAGTTCTCTGTCGACGGCTATGAGGAGCAGCATGGGGGCGTCGAAGAGTCCAAACATCCGGTTGTAGAAGTCCAGTCGCGCCTGTGCGTCTTCCCGTGGAATTGACAGCGCCTTCAGGGTGCGCCTTCCCACATCCTGGTAGCGTTTCTTATTGATCTCCGGCCATTCCGAGGGCATGGGAATGTCGGGATTGGACTGTTCGCCCGCCATAACGGCACGCTGATTCTCCTCCTTGAGGGCGGCAAGACTATCCCCGGAAACCACCACAACTTCCCACGGCTGGGTATTCCCCCACGAGGGGGACCACAGGGCGTCCGAGAGTATCTCTTCGATGATCCCCTTTTCGACGGGCTTGTCTAAGAAAGATCGGATGCTGCGGCGGTTCTTGACGGCTTCCTTGAGTTCCATGAAGATTCTCCTCCTTCGCGTCTGATGTTATTGTTTAAACGCCTCCTTGCCATTTTGTCAATTGATTACTTAATTATAGATACGGAGGTACAGAGCTATGCACCCCGAAATGACACGGAAGATCGACGCGATCCTCGCGAGGGTCAAGGATCCCGAAAGCGGCCTTCCACTGGATCGCCTGGGGTTGGTGACCCGTGTCCGCTATAACGAAGCGCTACAGGAGATGTACATCTTTACCGATTTTACGGACCACCTGCCCAGTTGTTTTACCTGCCGAGGGATCGCCATGGCGATCATGTCGTCGCTCGTGCGAGACCTGAGAGGGGAATTCGAGAAGGAATTCCCCGATATCACTATTGAATTTGTCTGACTCATCTATTCTCTCAGATATGTATCCCTATTTTTGGAGATCGGTTTTCCCGCGAACGGTGCCGTAGTGAAAGAGGGCAGACATGGCGCGGGCGCACTGCTCCGGGGTGTCGTACACCGGTATGCCCCCTTCCCCCAGGATCTGCTCCATCATATCGTGCTCGATGCGTCCGAATCGGAGGCAGATGATCGGTTTTCCGTATTTTTGCGGGAGGGAGGCATATTGCCGGGCGCCGTCGACGGCGATCCGGACCGGCTCCGAGAGGAGATCGCCGTTGATATCAATCACCAGGGAGGGGTCCCATATCTGTGGGCTCACGGGCACGTTGCTGATCACGCCGTCGATATAGTCCAGCTCGAGTAGTTTTTCAATTATTTCAGCCTCTTGGAGGGCGGTCCTCCTGCTCCCGGCGAAGTCGATGGGGTTTCTCGCCTCGGGTGCGTGGGCGGGGAGGAGCGCCGAGATCATGCGGGCGGTATCGGGGTCCAGTTCGGGCAGTTCAAGCCCGAAGGCCGAGCAGGCATCGCTCCCCACGACCCCCTGTCCGCCGCTCCCCAGGATTGCGACCCGGTTTCCCAATGGTAGGGGGAGTTGTGCCAGGGCCTCGGCCACCTCGAAGAGGTGAAACGCCTCCTGGACCCGGATGATCCCCACCTGCCGGCACATACCGTCGAAGACCCGTTCCGATCCGGCGATCGATGCGGTATGCGACATGGTCGCCCGGGCGCCGGCCTCCGAGCGTCCGGCCTTGTAAACGACAACCGGTTTTTCTTGTATCACATGCTTCGCGACCTCGAAGAAACGCCTTCCGTCCTTCAGGCCCTCGAGATAGAGGATGACGACCTTCGTCTCTTCGTCGCCTGCCAGGTATTCCAGGTAGTCGGCGGCCTCGAGGTCCGCCTGGTTTCCGATGCTGATGAACTTGCTCAGCCCGTGCCCTTTCTGGTTGGCCACCCGGGCCATGGCGACGCCGAAGGTGCCGCTCTGGGAAACGAACGCCATTGATCCCGGTTTGGGGGCCTGGTGAAAGCACAGGCTGAGGTGCCCTGCGGCGCTCCATATCCCCATGCCGTTCGGCCCCACGAATCTGATCCCTCCCTCGCGGGCGGCGGCGACCATCTCATCCTCGAGCCGTTTCCCTTCTTCTCCTGTCTCTGCAAAGCCGGCCGTGATGATGACGGCCCCCCTGATGCCCTTCCGGGCGCACTCGCGCAAGATCCCGGGGATGGTCGCTGCGGGAGTGGTGATGACGGCAAGGTCGATATCGCCGGGTACATCAGTCACGCTGGGATAGGCGGGAAGTCCCAGTATTTCACGTTTCTGCGGATTGATCGGATAGATGGCGCCCCGGTAGCCCGTCTTGAGGGGTCTCTCCACCATCAGCTGTCCCCATTTCCTGAAGGTATCCGATGCCCCGATAACGGCTATGGAGCGGGGCTTGAATATGCAATCGAGCTCCCTCATGCTATCCCTGTTCACGCGTCTTCCCTTCCCTTTCGTCGAACCACCGGAAAGGTTCTACGTCGGAGCCGGGTCACTGTCAAGATGTAAAAAGGCTAAAAACCTTCTTCGGCGAGGGCCTTGATCAGCTGCGATTGCTTCTTGGTAAGCTTTTTGGGTACTTCGATGGTGAACCGGACAAAGCCGTCCCCTCTTCCGGTCCCCCTGAACTTATGGAAGCCGAATCCCTTCATCCTGATCTTGGTGTTTGCCTGCGTTCCCGGTGGTATCTTGATCCGCTTCGTTTCGCCGTCCGGCATCCGGACATCCATGGATGTGCCCAGCGCAGCCTGGGAAAAACTGATCGTCTTGTGGATGTGGAGATCATCCCCTTCCCTCGTGAAGGAGGGATGAGGAAGCAGTTTGATATTAATGAACATATCCCCCGGAGGACCGCCGTTGAAACCGGGGAGCCCCCTGCCGGCGAGCCGGAGTTTCTTCCCGGTATCGATACCCTTTGGTATCTTCACGGTCATTTCATTCAGCACGCCGTCGTCCTTCTTGAGCGCTATTCTCTTCTCCGCGCCGGAATAGGCATCCTCGATACTGATGGCGAGGTTGTATTCGATGTCCTGTCCCTTGCGGGGGGCCTGTTGTTGGCTGTACTGCTGCTGCTGGTTCCTGAAGAGCTGGGAAAAGAGGTCATCGGTCGCGTACGCCCGCCTCTGTCCTCTCACCCGGGTGGAACCGCCGAATCCGCCGAGATCTCTCAATATCTCGTTCAGGTCGAAACCCCTGAATATGTCCTCCTGGGAAAAACTTCGGCTGAACGCCTCCTGTGATCCGAAGCTATCATATTGTTTCCGTTTCTCCGCATCGCCCAGGACGGCATACGCCTCGCTTATCTTCTTGAACTGTTCTTCCGCCGTTTTATTGCCTGGATTTTTGTCGGGATGATATTTGAGCGCAAGTTTCCGGTAGGCCTTCTTGATCTCATCTATTGAGGCCTTCCTATCAACACCGAGCACCTTGTAATAATCTTCTGCCATAATGCGTTTAATCTACTAACTTCGTGTTATTTGTCAAGGCTTTCCGGTTGATACCACCAGAAATCATTATCGCTGACAGGATCGGAATATCTGATACTGCCAGCGACCTTCACGAGGGGGGCGTACTCCATCTCGGTGGTCTCGTGGATCAGCCTGTCCGCCGTCATGACGGCGCCGATGAGGAACCCGTGCTTTCGGATGGCCTGGCGGCTGTAAGCGGCGCAGGTGGGATGCATGGGACACCGGTCCCCGTCGACCTTCGATATGTACTCGGAGAAGAAATTCAGCCCCCCCAGCGCCACCCGCGCAGAGAGCGAGGCTGTTTTCTGTTCATGTCGCACCCCTGAGTTCGAAGCCGGTTGACCGCCGAATTCCCACGGATCAAAGAGGTTCCCCGCCCCCCATCCGGCGGTTGCCGCCAGGGTGATCCACGCAAGAACGATTATTAAGTATTTCAACATATTGAGATCAAAAGGTCATGCTGAGTATGAGGCCGCTGCATCCCCTGTCGGCGTCGTAAAGATACGACAGGTTGACACGGTCTTTGAGTCGCCGGAGAAAGTCTTCCCTCGTCTTCTTGTTGAATTTGTGGGCGCTGCTGACGGCGCTGTATATGTTGCCGCTGTACCACCCCAGCTCGAAGAAGGTGACGATCCCGCCGGTGACATACTCGTCGTCCTCGAAGAGTTCCACGGCGCTCCAGATGAAGGCGCCGTTCAGGAGAAAAGCGACGAGGGCGTCCTTCGGCCTCTCCGTGTACAGGTGACCGGCGCCGGGGAGAACCGCGGCCAGTGTCCCCGCAACACCCGGAGATTTCCGGGGAAGATTACCGATATGCGCAAGGCCCGCCGAAAAGATCCCCGCGGAGCCGTGCAACTCGCTCTGCTCCGGGACCCGTAAAAACATCTCCTCTGCCCTCTTCCACTCTTCCATCTCCACGAGGACGAGGGCGCTCTCATAGATCGCCCGTGCCCGCGGTTCACCGGTTTCGATCTCGATTATATGTGCGAAGGTGGCGAAGGCCTTTTCGTGCAGGGAGAGATTTTTTTCACTCAACCCCTTGAAGTACAAAGCCTCTCCGGCCATCCGGCTGTCCGGGAAACTATCGAGAAAGGTGTCGAAGGCCTCCTGTGCGTTCTGCCACTTCTCCGCCTTGAAGTAGCTCAATCCTATCTTGAAGTATGCCCGCTCGCAGAGCGCCTTCGCGTCGGGACAGAGGAAGATGAGCCTCTTGTACTCGCCGATCGCCCGGTAGAAATCGGATTCATCGAACAGGCTCTCCGCGAATGCCATCTGCCGTTCGCAGTCAACCGGCTCACCTCCCAGAACATCGGGGGGATGCATTACAGGGAACGCAAGAATAAGAAGAAACAGCCCGAGGGCGGTCGCTCGCATCTTTTTTACACACCCCTCCCCAGTTTGAAGGCTTCTATGTTTTTCTTCAGTATCTTCGGAGGGAAGCTCTCCGTCAAAACGACCTCCCACACGCCGTAGTCCACATCCAGATACGCTGACAACACCCCGAGAATGACCGTGTTGGCCATCCTCCGGTCCCCCGACCGAAGGGCGATCCCGGTGGCGTCCACCACCTTGACATCGGTAAAGTATTGTTTGATGAAATCGACGGCATCGTCCGGATACGGTTCCTCACCGAGGTTTACCGCTGGGGGGTATACCTCCTCATCGTTGATGATCACCTTCCCATCGCCCTTCAGGTAGTCAAGATATCGCAGGGTCTCCAGTTTTTCGAAGGAGACGAGGACGCCGACCTCCCCCTTCTTGGCGAGGGGTGAATATACCTTCGGGCCGAACCGCACGTGGCTGCTCACGCATCCGCCCCTCTGGGCCATTCCGTGCACCTCGCTCTTCTTCACGTCGAACCCGGCCTTCATCAGGACTGCGGAGAGGATATCACTCGCCCGTATGATCCCCTGTCCGCCCACGCCGACCATCAACACGCTCTGTACGGATGTGCTAGTCATCTTCAGTAACCTCCCCGATGGCTCCCGCGGCGCACAACTGCCGGCACAGGGTGCATCCGTCGCAGAGGGCGGGATCGATCAGTGCGATCCCCTCCTGCCTCTTTGTCTTCTTTTCGATTTTCATATCCACATCTTCAAAGCGCCGCCACGAAATCGGCGGGCATCCCAGTCCGAGGCACACCTTGCAGCCGGTGCACTTATGGGGATCGACCCGCAGGGGAGGCTTCCTGTCCGCTTTCTGCTTCAGGGCGAGCAGGGCGCACGGCGCCCGCGATATCACCAGGGAGGGGCCGTCCGCGGCAAGCTCCTCCTTGATCACCCTCCTCGTCTCTTTGATGTCAAAGGGATCCACCACCCGTACGTTGTCGATGCCGAGCGCCTTCCCCAACTCGACGAGATCAAGCGTCTTGGTCGCCTTGCCCTGGAGGGTAACGCCGGTCGCGGGGTGTTCCTGCATCCCCGTCATGGCGGTCGTCCGGTTGTCGCATATGACGATAACCGCATTGCTTTTGTTATAGGCCATGTTCAGGAGCGGGGTGATCCCCGAGTGTACGAAGGTGGAATCGCCGATTACGCCGACCACCCTCCCCTTTTCTCCCAGGGCCTTGTCCATGCCGTGCGCCATCCCGACGCTGGCTCCCATGCAGATGCAGGAATCCAGCCCCTCGAGGGGTTTCATGAATGAGAGGGTGTAGCACCCGATATCGCCCGTCACGAACACCTTCAGCTTCCCCAGGACATAGAAGAGTCCCCGGTGGGGGCAGCCCGGGCAGAGATTCGGAGGTCGCTGTGGGAGCGGCCGGTCCGGCAGGTCAACCCCTTCCGTCTTGACGCCCCTGATCCCGGCCTCTACGACACCGGGATCGAATTCACCGGTGTATGGGAATGCCGTCTTGCCGGCAACCTCGATCCCCATCGCCCGTACCTGCTCCTCGATGAAGGGATCGAGCTCCTCGACCACGTATATCTTTTCCACCTTCGAGGCAAACTCTCTGATCAGACCCGCAGGGAGGGGATACACCATCCCCAGCTTGAGGTATGAATAGCCTGGGAAGACGTCCTTCGCGTAGTTGTAAGGCATCCCGGCCGTTATGATCCCGATCTTCGTGTCGTTGATCTCCATCCGGTTCTCCGGGAAGGTCTCCGCGAATGCCCGGAGTCGCTCCATCCTCTTTTCCACCTCGATCCTCCGCTCCCGTGCCTTGGCGGGGACCATCACGTACTTTGAGGGGTCGGGGCGAACATCCCTGTTTTCTTCGACCCGCCTGGGTTCTTCCAGGTCGACGACGGACTTGGAGTGCGAGACCCGCGTGGTGGTTCGCAGAAAGATGGGGGTGTCGAACTCCCTGCTCATCCTGAAGGCGATCTTGATGAATTCTTTCGCCTCGGCACTGTCAGCAGGTTCCAGCATCGGGATCTTGGCTGCCCGCGCGTAGTTCCGGTTGTCCTGTTCGTTCTGGGAGCTGTGCATGGAGGGATCGTCCGCGCTGATAACGACCAGACCTCCCTCAGTGCCGGTGTAACTCGCGGTAAAGAGAGGGTCCGCGGCCACGTTGACTCCCACGTGCTTCATCACCACCATGGCCCGCGCGCCGGCCAGGGCGGCACCGATCCCCACCTCGAGGGCCACCTTCTCATTCGGCGACCACTCGGCGTAGACGCCGTCATACTTCGCGAATGCCTCCATTATTTCAGTGCTTGGTGTACCGGGGTAGGCGGAGGCGAAGGTGATTCCGTCTTCATACGCCCCCCGGGCTATAGCTTCATTTCCCGACATCAATGCTTTCATTATGTTACACGCAACCCTTCTTCTGTATTATTATTTCTCATCGCGCCGCGGGGCAAGGGACGCTATCTTCGCCTTTACCACCATTTCTACGATCGGATCGTTCGTTTTTCCGGCGGCCTTTCGATAGAACTCCACCGCCTCCTTCTGCTTTCCCGTTTTCTCGTATATCCGCGCGATATTGGCATAATTAATATACTCGAGCCGTGTCCCCTGTACGCCTTTGTTGGAGGTCTCAAATGATTTCAAGGCATTGTCGTAATCTTCGGTCTCTTCATAGCAGTAACCCAGGCCGTGATGGGCGAGGGAAATCAGGATATCGTGTTTCCCCGACCGTTTCAGGAAGGCCCTGTAGGATTCGATGGCTTTTTCCATATTGTCGACGTTGAAGTAGAGATTTCCCATATTGTAGAGGGCAAGAGTGGCCGCATGGCTGCCCGGGTATTCCTTGACGAGCTCCTCGTATATTCCGAGTGCCTTCAGATATGAGCCCCGCATATCCTCCTTGGGGTTGCCCGGCACCGAATAGGAATTGTAGGCCGAGGAATAGAGACTCTGGGCCCTGTTCTCATAATCCAGACGGTAGAGGTACCATCCCCCGGACAGGATGATGACGAGGAGCACGATCGCCCCGGCAAGGTAAAAATTCTTTTTGTGCTCCGATATGTACTGCAGTATGTGCCACCCGATTGTGTGAAACTCATCCGGCTGTTCCAGTTCATTCTTTGTCAGCTTGTCCGCCATTCAAGGCCTCCTTTATCGTTCTCCGTTTATCCTGTCCGCTATGTACTTCGGCACCCGTATAATCTTACCCTCGGTGTTCGTAAAGGGATGGAGGGTAAATCCCTCGGCCAGGATGCGCCCCTCCTCCCCGTTGCGTATCACATAATCGAACCGTATGCTGGCCCGTCCAAGGGCGGTTATCTCCGTCTCGATTACCACCACATCGTCATATCTCGCGGGGGAGAGGTAGTGGCATCCCATCTTCGTTAACGGGATGCTGTACCCGCCGGACTCAAAATCAGCGTAGACGATGCCCATCTCGCGCAGCAGTTCCACCCGGCCCCTCTCGAACCATCTCAGGTAGTTGGCATGATAGACCACGCCCATGGCGTCCGTATCGGCATAGATCACCCGCACCCGGCATTCACCTTTTCTTTTCAAGAAATCCTCTCCAATCCTTCATAAAGTGATCCATCAGAAGATAACCGGGAGAGACTGCTATTCCTGAGCTGCGGGCGTTGGCCTCGTCATAGGAAACGCCCGCAGCGGTATTCTCCTCCGCGACGGAAGACAGCACCGCAAAGGGGCTGAAATCCGACGAATGGGTCTTCAGCGCGATCGGCGTCGGGTGATCGCTCAGGACCATCACCCTGAAGTCCCCAAGGGAGGCAATCCCCGTCAGGATCCTGCCCACAACCTCCCGGTCGAAGTCCTCGATGGCCTTGATCTTGCCCTCTATGTTCCCTTCGTGCCCCATCTCGTCGGGGGCCTCGACATGGAGAAAGACAAAATCACCGTCCTCGAGGAAGTCAAGGGCCCTTTCCGCCTTTCCACGGTAGTTGGTATCGATATACCCGGTCGCCCCTTCGACGGGGAGAACCTCGAGGCCCGCATAGATGCCGATCCCCTTCAGGAGATCGACGGCGGAGATGATCCCGCCCTTGATCCCGTAACGGCCGGTGAGCGGCTCCATCGCGGGCGCCCTCCCCTCTCCCCACAGCCAGATGGAGGTCGCGGCTTTTTTCCCCTGCACCGCTCGCTCCCGGTTGACGGGATGATCTTTCAATATCGCGCGCGAACGCTCCATGAGGCGCCTGATCTCTTCCGATCCTTCCCCTTTCGGCAGGTAATCGGCAATCGCCCGGCCGGTGATGTCGTGCGGGGGGGTTGTTTCCAGCGAGGCGGGACCGCCCTTGTAGATCATCAGGTGGCGGTATCCGACGCCGGGATAAAACCTGATCCGCGCTGAACCCAGTTTCGCATCGAGGTCCTCCACGATCCGCCGGGCCTCTTCGGACGAGATATGGCCGGAGGTAAAGTCCTCCATGACGGTTTCGCCAGCCGAGCCCAGTGTCACGAGATTACAGCGGAAGGCCACGTCATCGGGGGCCAGGTCGATCCCCATGCTCGCCGCCTCCAGAGGCCCGCGCCCGGAATGGAACACCGCCGGGTCGTATCCCATGACGGCAAGGTTCGCCACGTCGCTCCCGGGTGTCAGACCGGCGGGGATCGTGTCGATCAGCCCCAGTGTCCCGTCGGCCGCCATTCGATCCATATGGGGTGTACGGGCGACGTGCAGGGGTGTCTTCCCCTGCAGTTCGGGGAGCGGCCAGTCCGCCATTCCGTCGCCCAGCAGGATAACATGCTTCATCTCAGCGATTCATCCTCTATCCTGATCAACGTTGTCTTTCCGAAGACGACGTCCTCGAGGGTGTTGTCGATCTCTTCCAGGGCCGTCTGAACGTTTTTCTCCCGGGCCTTGTAAGTCGTGACGACGATGGGCACCCCCTTGTCCTTGTCGAACTTCTTCTCCTTCTGGATCACAGAGGATATGCTGATATCGTGTTTTCCAAGTATTCCCGATATCTTGGACAGGACGCCGGGACGATCGACCGCCGAAAATCTGAAATAGTAGTTCGTGACGACGTCATCCATCGGGAGGAGGTGTATATCTTCGATCTGATCCTTCTTGTAGGAACGCAGAGGGACTCTCCTCCAGGTCCCCGCCATGATATCCCGCGCGATGTCGACGAGGTCTCCCACGACCGCACTCGCCGTCGGCATCATGCCGGCGCCTTGGCCGTACAGAAAGACCGAGCCGGAGTTATCGCCCATCAGGTGGAAGGCGTTAAAGTTCCCGTTGACGCTGGCCAGGATGTGGTCGAAGGGGATCATGGTCGGGTGTATCCGCGCCTCTATAAGCCCTCCCCTCCTGATCGCGATGGCGAGGAGCTTGACGGTGTACCCCAGGTCCCCGGCGAACTCGATATCCAGCGGGCTCATCTTCGCGATCCCTTCCCGGTAGATATCATCCAAGACCACCCGTTTGCCGTAGGAGAGCGACAGGCAAATCGCGAGCTTGTGAGCGGTATCGACCCCCTCGATGTCGTATGCCGGGTCCGCCTCGGCGAATCCAAACTCCTGGGCCTCCATGAGGACCGATTGGAAGTCTCTCCTCTCGCTGGTCATCCTCGTCAGGATGTAGTTGCAGGTTCCGTTCATGATCCCGAAAATAGAGTCGATATTGTTCCCTGCGAGGCTCTCCTTCAGGGTCTTGATGATCGGGATCGTGCCCCCGACGCTCGCCTCGAAGCCGATATTGATCTTCTGGTCGTCGGCGGCCTCGAATATCTCGTTCCCGTAAGTGGCGATGAGGGCCTTGTTCGCGGTGACTACGTGCTTCCCGCTGCGGATAGCATCGAGGACGATCGTCTTTGCGTGGGTGTAGCCACCCACCAGTTCCACGACGATGGATATTTCCGGATCGTCCAGGACCTCCCTTACATCCGTCGTGAGGAGCTCCCGGTCGACCTCGACCTGCCGTGGCGTGGTGATATCGATATCGGCTATCTTTTTGATGACCAGCCGCGCGCCCAGGCGTTTCCGTATGAGCTCGCCGTTGTCCCGCAGCAGCTTCACGACGCCGGTACCGATGGTACCGAACCCGATCAGACCAATCGATATGTCCTTGTCCACGTCGGCCATCCCTCCCTTTCGGTAGAATCGCTCTTTGATAGCAGACAGCTATAACAGTTAGGTAAAAGTTTCAAGGTTAAAGTTCAGGACTTACCCCGTTTTGGCGATCTCCAGTCGGCTTTCCCACCTCCTCATCAACGTCTCTTTCAGTTCCTGGTGGTGCTGCAGATCGGGGTCCTTTTCCACCAGGAGGAAGGCCTCCCGGCGCGCCTCGTTGAGTATCGCGGCGTCCCTCAGGATGGACGCGACCCTGAAATCGGGGAGGCCGGACTGCTTCGTCCCCATGAATTCGCCGGGTCCCCGGATCAGGAGGTCCTCCTCGGCGATCCGGAAGCCGTCGTTCGTCTGCTCCATCACCCGGAGCCGCTTCCGCGCATCCATGCTCCCCTGGTGCCGGGCGACCAGGACGCAGTAAGAATCAAGGTCGCTCCGCCCCACCCTTCCCCGAAGCTGATGCAATTGCGAGAGGCCGAAGCGCTCGGCGTGCTCCACCACCATCAGCGAGGCCGTCGGGATGTCGATCCCCACCTCGATCACCGTCGTGGAGACCAGGATGTCCAGGGAGCGCCCCTTGAAATCGGCCATGACCGCGTCCTTCTCGGCCCCCTTCATCCTCCCGTGGACCAGCCCCACGCGCAGATCGGGGAAGATGTCCTTCCGGAGGTGCGCGGCCATGCTCGTCGCGTCCTTGAGGTCGAGGGCCTCCGATTCCTCCACCAGGGGGTAGACGATGAAGACCTGGTTCCCCTTTTCCACCTCCTTGCGGATGATCTCGTAGACCTTCTCCCGGCTCTTCTCGTAAAAGATCTTTGTCTTTATCGGTTTCTTGCCGGGGGGCATCTCGTCGATCACCGAGAGGTCCAGGTCGCCGTACACCGTCATGGCGAGGGTCCGCGGGATCGGTGTGGCCGTCATGACGAGGACGTCCGGATTCAATCCCTTTTCCCGGAGGGCGGCCCGCTGTATGACGCCGAAGCGATGCTGCTCGTCGATCACGACGAAGCCCAGATTTTTGAACGCGACCCCTTCCTGGATGAGCGCATGGGTCCCCACGACGATCCCGATCTCACCCGATTCGACTCCCTCGGCGATCTTTTTGCGCTCGGCCGCCTTCATGTTCCCCGTGAGGAGCGCCGCTCGAATCCCAAGTTCTTCCGACCACTTCTTGATATTGTTGAAGTGCTGGGCCGCCAGGATCTCCGTCGGGGCCATGATGGCCGCCTGGTACCCCGCATCGCACGCCGTCACCATCGCCGCCATGGAAACGACCGTCTTCCCGCTCCCCACATCCCCCTGCAGGAGCCGGTGCATCGGGTGGGGGCGCGCCATGTCCGCCTCGATCTCCCCGACGACCCGTTTCTGCGCCCCGGTCAGCTCGAAGAGGAGGATATCGTAGAACTTTTGAACCAGAGGCCCGCCCGTGGGGAAGGCGATCCCCTGCTCGAAGACCTGCCCCGCCCTCCGGAGGGCCATCCCCAGCTCGAAGAAGAAGAACTCGTCGAAGACGAGCCTTCGGCGCGCCGGAGATCTGAGATCATTGAGGGCCTCGATATCCTGGTCGTGATCGGGGAAGTGGACGTTGCGGATCGCGTAGCCGATATCGACGAGGCGGTTCCTCCGGCAGATCTCTTCCGGGATCGGGCTGGAGACGCAGTGCGCATACTCTTGGACGACCCGCATCATGATCCGCCGGATATGTTTCTGGTGCAGCCCCTCCGTCTCGGAGTAGATGGGGACGATCCGCTTGAAGTGGATCAACTCGTCGTCGGCCTCGTCCAGTATCTCGTAGTCCGGGTGCAGCATCTCCTTACCGTAGAGGAAGACCTTGACCTCCCCCGTCAGGATGACCTGCTGCCCCGCCTTGAACCGCCTGGCGAGGTAGGAAAAGTTCCCCTGGAACCACTTCGCGGTGATCAGGCCGGTGTTGTCGCCGACCGTCACCTCGAGGACGCGCCTGCTCCGGTACCGCCGGACGATTACATCCGTTATCGTCCCCGTCACCGTCTCGCGGGCGCCGACAGCCACGGCGGAGATCGGCTGGATCCGCCTGCGATCCTCGTACCTTCGGGGCAGAAAATAAAGCATATCCTCCACGTTTTTCAGACCTTTTCTGCCGAGAAGCGCGGAGACCTTTGGGCCAACCCCCTTGATGTACTGGACGTCGAGCGAAAGTTTCTTGAGGCATGAGGCCCGGTCCTCCGGTTCATGGGCGGGCAGGTCCGCGGCGGGAAGCGACACGGGGCTATCGGCACAGAGGCTCTTCAGCTCTCTGATATAGATGAGGGCCGCGTCGATCCGACGTTTGCGGTCCGCGACGGGGAGCGCGTCGAAGCCCTTGAAGACCTTTTGGAGTTCGGTAATCGTTTCTTCATAATGTGAGACCGAGTTTTCAGCGAGGGCCATTGTCAGCTCGCCCAGGAACCCCGACATCGTCCGTTCGAGGTCCTTGACGATGGGGAGGTTCTTGTGCGAATCCCTCGACAGAAAGATCAACGGGTTTTCGATCTTGTTCAGGACATTCAGGACAGCTTCCATCGCGCGCGCCTCTGCCTCACCGGGACCGGAAATAAATTCTCTCAGGGATTAGAACCACTTTCGGCTCAATCTGTCAATGATATTCGGGATAAAGATTAAGCAGTGCATAGGCGTGAGGCTTTGAAAGAATTTGGCAGTTTGGCCTGCTATGGTGTTATCACGTCCAGTCCAAGGAATTTTTCCATCGGGTCAAAATCCCTGTCGTCGTGGAGGAGCGGTAATCGGTAGTGGATACAAAAGGTTCCTATCATCACATCGATAGTCTTTCGCACGGTCACACCTTTCTTTCTCAAGAGCCTGTAGTTGGCGGCACTCTCCAATGCCAGGTCTTTGCCCAGCATCGGCATACATGGGATGCGCAAGAGAAGATCACGAGCAATATCAAAATCCGTATCGCTCTGGAATCCCTGGAGCACTTCCGTCAATATCAAATCCCCTGTAATGACCGGCATTTCAATGAGTTCTGCGTCAAGCCGGTCCGTCTGCGGCGTTTTGCGTCCGTTGAAATAATCGATCCACACGGAGGAATCGACAAAAATCATGCGTCCGACCTCATCTCGTCGAGGCTCCCTATCCATCGGAGTTTTCCGCGAACCCCCCTGATCTCTTCCTGACCCTTGACCCGCACCAGCAACTTCAATCCCTCTTCTATGACATCCTTTTTAGTCCTCAGACCGGACACTTCAAGGGCGGATTTCATCAGGTCGTCATCAATGACTACGTTTGTTCTCATTGTATTCCTCCCATGTGTATTAATAGTCTATATCATACACATTGATCAGGCTGTTTGAAAGGGTTATTTTTCCGAATAACTGTTACGAGGGGATTGTATGGAGGAAAAATCAGCGGGTTTTCGATCTTGTTCAACGCCGGGCATCAGCCGCGCGCGGCAGCGCGTCGGCCTGGATGCCCTTGTTAGCCAATTTTATTTCATAAAAGCATTGCCCTTGCCAAGGTTGCACTCTTTACATTTTGTCTGCAGGTTTTCTTCAATTGTTTCTCCGCCACAAGACCAAGGGATAATGTGATCAACATGTAGTTCTACGCCTGGCGTCTTTAATGGGCTTCTTCCGCATGACTGACATCGAAAACCATCTCTAAGTAAGATTGAGAAGCGAAGCCTTTCAGAAATATCACGCTTTGTTCGCTTCTTGGGCTGCTTGATGGTAGTGCCATTGAGCGGCTCTGGTACTTCAAGGATTTCTTGCTCATTCTCGACAACACCTTCATTGATATACGAAATAAATGCCTCCAATGCTTTGTACCATGTACCAAATCTTTTTTCATACGTTGTGCCGGAATACTTTGAAAGGGGGCTTTTAACCTCGGCACGTTTGGGCTGGCGCTCTAACTTTATCCACACGTTTTTCAGATTATCGAATAATTCTTCATTTGGAATATTAAAAGGGGTTCGGCTTTTCTTAAGGCCTGCCAATTCCAACGCCTCAAACCAGGATGAAAAACGATTTTCGATTGTTCCATGAGAATACTTTCCAAATTTATCGTAATCATCTTGTGTTACCGTCTCTTTGCCAGTTGTCTTGGCAACATTTTTCAAATCTTCTATCAATGCCTCGTTCGTAATATTTCGATTACGCAATTTAAGTTCAA